>ENA-UPTF01001119-UPTF01001119.1-marine-metagenome-genome-assembly--contig:-NODE-1119-length-17415-cov-10.609817_pt1 | contig 17415 bp, 13 predicted proteins | sample MGYA00238166_ERZ767019 | MGnify/ENA primary metagenome ERZ767019 (study PRJEB28930, sample SAMN06266391) | marine metagenome | isolation source: Sea water from 250 m depth | place: Atlantic Ocean...
CATGTATAAAAAATCCTTTTACACTAATAAAGTCAGGCTGGGTAGATTATTAAAAAACTGGTGTGGAACAGTAGTATGGTTATTGCATTAGATTTTTATTACTAACTTTCAGTCATACTAATCTATGTCTCTACGTTGCGGAATAATTGGTCTGCCCAATGTGGGTAAATCTACCCTTTTTAATGCACTCACTTCTTCATCTGTCCCAACTGAAAATTATCCTTTTTGTACGATTGATCCACATATTGGAATCGTGGATCTACCCGATAAACGCCTTGAAAAACTGAAAAATATATTTAATCCGCAGAAAGTTTCTCCCTCTACGGTAGAGTTCCTAGATATCGCTGGTCTGGTGGAGGGGGCTAGCAAAGGAGAGGGTTTGGGTAACCGATTTCTAGGTCAAATAAGACAGGTTGCAGCTATAATACATGTAGTACGCTGTTTTAATGATGATAATGTAACCCACGTTGAAGGATCGGTCGATCCTGTTCGGGATGCAGAAATAATTGAAACTGAATTGCTATTAGCAGATTTAGAATCATTGGGAAAGCAGTATGAAAAAACAGAAAAATTGGCAAAATCAGGTGGTAAAGATGATAAAAAGAAATTTGATGTTATCTCTCGCCTATCGAAACATTGTAATGAGGGACATAGAGCACGAACATTTCGTGCTGATGAAGATGAAGTTGCCATAATTAATTCATTACACTTATTAACACAAAAGCCAATCTTATATGTATCAAATGTTGATGAAAAAGAGATCACTCATGAACAACCGGGTCACATAGTACAAAGACTAGCAGATTTTGCTAATAAGGAAGGCAATTCAGCCATTCGCCTCTGCAGTAAGCTCGAACAAGAGATCGCTGTTCTTTCCGATATTGAAAGGGATCTGTTTCTAAAGGAATATAATTTATCTGAACCGGGGTTGTATAAGTTAATACATGCCGCATTTAAACTTTTAGATTTAGAAACTTTTTTCACGGGAGGATCAAAACAGGTTCGGAGCTGGACCATCAAAAAAGGAACAATTGCTCCAGATGCCGCTGGCGAGATTCACAGTGATTTCCAGCGTGGATTTATCAAAGCAGAAGTATATAAATATGATGATTTAGTGCATCTAGGATCGGAAAAAGCAGTAAAAGATGCTGGATTGGCTAAATTACAAGGGAAGGACTATGTGGTACAAGAAGGTGACTGTATTTATTTCCATTTCAATGTCTAGATTCTGATATGTGGTTTTTCATGATAACATCTTATATAATGGTAATTCTTTCAGGTATAGGAATCATATTAATCGGTATAAACCATTATTTTAATATCTGGGCTACACACCACATTACTTTGGATTTATTTGTCAGTATTATTTTCATAGCTACTCAAACGCTGGTCATTTTCTTTTTCGTAGGCACCGGTGTTAATGTGAAAGAATACACTCAGGCTAACCAAGATATTGGAGACAAGTTTTATAAAGGAATTCTGGGTATAAAACGCAAGTTGTATCCACCAACGCTTATGGTCACCATACTATTTATGATAATGGTAATACTAGATGGTGGTTTCTTTTTAGGAAAAGTAAGGGAATTGTGGTTTCATATAGTATACGTACTTACTCTATATTATTATACTAAAGCTACTGGGGCGCAACACAAAGCATTTATTGGCAGCACAAATATTGTATTGGCTATGACGAAAACAGAGAGACAGTAAAAAGAACAGGAAAACCTGCCCTTATAAATTTTTTCTTATAAAAATAAATTATTCGTCATCTTCGTCATCTTCGTCATCTTCGTCATCATAATAATCTTCATAATACTCAGGTGGATAAGCATACATATTTGAATAGTCCCACTCTTCGTCATCTTCGTTATCTTCGTTATCTTCGTTATCTTTTTTAACCTGTGGCACTTCTTGTTTTACAACGATTACTTTAGGATCTGTTGATCCATCATTATCATTTTGTCCCAATGCTTTATTCACCAGGCTTTGATCCTCTGCACTTAAACTTGGTACTGGCGTACCCAGCAGATGCTGTCGGAACATTAAACCAATTAAACCCCCAAAGAATAATACAAGGAGGGCAATTATTGATCCATCTGATTTTAATTCGTAGCCACCCCAAATATTTTGTGCGAGACCGTAATTTAGGAAAACAGCTAAAGACAATAATACAATAAATACGATTAATATATTTCCCATAAGTGTAGGAGTAGTTGATTCAACCACTAATATATACAGCATCCAGATCATTAATCCGCCAATGATAAAGATAATTCCAGTTATATAATCATTGGATAGCAGAGACTGAATAAAACCAATCAATGATCCTACTGGAATTAAAAAGCCGATGCCTGTTTTAATGCTATCGGCCATTAGCAAACTAGATAATTATTGTAATTATTGTTTACCATACTAGGAATTCTGTTGAGAAAATTGAATGTATTTCTATCGAAAAGCAAGGTATTTCGACATTGTCTAGTATATATATAATGAAAACGAGTTTCTTTTTTCATATGAAAGCTTGGTTTTCTTAATTTGTACTAAGTATCGATTGCATATATGAACAAACGGGATAAAAAAGTTAGGGTTGGTATTATAGGGGTAGGACACCTGGGGAGACATCATGTAAAACATCTTGTTACAATCGACCATGTAGAATGCATAGGGTTCTACGATATAGATGAATCAAGAGCAATGGTTATTGCAAATAAGTATGATGTAAAAGCCTATGATTCGCTAGAAGCATTACTAAGTGAATGTGATGCCGTTACAATTGTAACACCGACAGAGACACATTTCAATGTTGCTTCAGACTGTCTCGCCGCAGGAAAACATATATTTATCGAAAAACCGATCACTAAAACTGTAGCCGAAGCAGAGAGTTTACTTACATTGGCTAATACTAATAAGGTTTTAATTCAAGTGGGGCATATAGAAAGATTAAATCCAGCATTGATCCCTTTGAAAAACTATTCCATATCACCAAAGTATATTGAAATCCAGCGATTGGCACCATATGATGTACGTGGTACCGATGTCCCTGTAGTATTGGACAAGATGATTCACGATATTGATATATTATTGTCTCTCGTTAACAGTGAAGTTGAAAGTATTAATGCAAATGGTATCTCTATATTAACTGATTCAGTCGATATAGCTAATGCTAGAATCCGCTTTAAAAATGGTACAATTGCTAATATAACTTCTAGTAGAGTTGCACAGGATCACGTTCGCAAGACAAAAATATTTCAGCAAGATCTTTATATAACTATAGATTTTTTACTGGGCCTAACTGAGGTCTACCGTGTTATAGATCCGGATGAACAAGATCCGGATGCTATTAAAGATGTGCGATTTCAATATGGAGATAAGACGAAAAAAATTGTATATGAAAAGCCAGATATACCTTTATTCGATGCACTAAAAGAAGAGCTCGAAAATTTTACTAACAGTGTGAGGGGTATGGCTTCTCCAATTGTCGATGGACATGCCGGAAAGAACGCTTTAGAATTAGCATCAAATATTCATGATCTTATTCTTGAGGACCTCCATTAATGAATATTGGCAACTTTTTTTTTAAATACCGCAGCTACACTCCCATACCTCTAGCGATGGTAATTATTTATAATGCTCAATACACAAATGCATATATAGTTCTTGGTCTAATATTCATTATTTTCGGTGAATCAATTCGATTTTGGGCAGTAAGCCACGCTGGGGGGATAACTAGAACTACTACAGTTGGGGCAGCAAAGTTATGTACGTCAGGTCCTTTTGCATATACGAGAAATCCGTTATATATAGGAAATATGTTAATGTATAATGGTATAGTGCTGATAGCAGGCGCAAGTAATATTTTTTCCATGCTTATGCTAACATGGTTGTTTTTTATCATCCAATATTTCCTGATCATTAATCTTGAAGAACAAACATTGACCAGAATTTTCGGCACCGCATATCTAGATTATACTAAAAATGTTCCTCGATTATTTCCTCGATTATTCCGTTGGAAATCAGATGATAATAGACAACCTATGACATTACTTAAAACGTTGCGTAGTGAAAAAAGAACACTTCAAAATATTGTCATATTTCTGATAATTATTTATACACGTTACCGTTTGCTGGAACAATGATATTTTATTATAATGACCAGTAAAAAACCTCTGAAGATATTTATCGTCGCTGGCGAAGAATCTGGTGATCTACATGGATCTAAATTGGTCCACGCCATTAATAAACATACCACAAGCATCCAGTTTACTGGTCATGGGGGTGACCGAATGGCTAATGAGAATGTTCAGATTATTGAACATATAGATGATTTAGCAATTATAGGTTTTGTTGAAGTAATAAAGCATTTACCATACATGTTCAAAGTTATGGGATCAACAGTTAATTGGTTGCGAGAAAATAACCCGGATCGTTTGATTCTTATAGATTACCCAGGCTTCAATCTGCGTCTTGCTCGTGAAGCGGCTCAATTAGGTATACCTGTAACCTATTTTATATTACCTCAGGTATGGGCATGGAAAGAAGGACGAATATCTATTTTGAAGGATAGCGTTGATCAATGTTTATCCATTATTCCATTTGAACAAGAATGGTTCGAGAGTAAGGATGTGAAAACAAATTTTGTTGGACATCCTTTTATCGAATTAGAACCACCTAAACAAACGATTAACCAATTTCTTTCTAGACATAATCTAAATTACGATTCCCCTATACTAACTCTTTTACCTGGAAGCAGGCAGCAGGAAATAAACCAACATTGGCCTATCTATATAAAAACAGTAAAAATGATAAAATCAAATATTTCGAACATCCAGGTAATTGTCGGAAAAGCCCCTGGTGTAAATTTACCGAATTCACCAGATTATATAAAAATTGAGGAAAATGACCCCCAGTTAACAATGTATTACGGAGATGCTGCGTTAGTAGCTTCTGGTACAGCAACATTAGAAGCTGCAGTCCTTGATATCCCTATGGTAGTATCATACCGCTTTTCACTGCCAACTTGGATTTTTGCCAAAAAGATGGCTACGGTTTCCTACGCATCAATGGTAAATCTGATTGCCAATGAAATTATCGTTCCAGAATTTATTCAATCAGAGATGACCTCCGAAAATCTAACGAATGCGGTGATACCTCTTTTAAATAAAACTCCAGAAAGAAAAAAAATGTTATTAGGATATGAAAAAGTACGACGAACGCTTGGTATGCCAGGGGTCTATGATCGCGCTGCAAAAGCTATTATAAACAGACTTAAATGATAAATTCTCTTAAATTGTACTTGATTTCAAAATTAGGCAAGTGGGTCTTATTTTTATTGTATAATACAAATAAATGGAATATTGAAGGAGAAGAAAAGTATATTAAATTAATTGAACAGGGGCAATCAGTAATCATATCAATATGGCATGGAAGAGTTCTAACATTTGTAAAACAATTAGCATATAAAAAATATTACGCAGTAGCAGGAACCCATAACGACGCAGAAATCATAGCCAGAATTTGTATTAACATGGGTTGGAAAGTAATCCGTGGTTCAAGTTCTGATAAAGGTAGAGAAGCTTACGAGGCAATACTAGATGCATTGAACGAACCGGGATCCTTAGTTGCCATGACCCCAGATGGCCCCAAAGGCCCTGCGAAAATCCCAAAAGCAGGCATTGTTAAAGCTGCACAACGAACGGGAGCTATTATCATCCCCGCGGCTGCGCACTCTACAAAACGCTGGGGATTTACCAATTGGGATACTTTTTATGTAGCTAAGCCATTCGGAAGAATCGAAGTAATTTATGGAGATCCAATTTCATTCGGAAAAGAAGACAAATTTGTGGATTGTTTAGCAAAAGTAAAGGAAGCAATGGATACGCTAGAATCAGAGGTAAACCGGCGTGTCAGTATATAAAAACATCAATAATCCTCACTATCGTATTCTTTTATTTCCTTTAGCACTATTTTATTGGGGAGTGACGTTTTGGAGAAACTTATTCTATAACATCGGTGTTTTCGTAAGTCGCAATCTACCTTGTAAAGTAATTAGCATTGGTAATATTACCACCGGTGGAACGGGGAAAACACCGGCTGTTATATATTTTGCCAAACTACTTATAAAACATGGACAACGTGTTGCTGTTCTTAGCAGGGGCTATGGTAGATCAACAACAGGAACTCTTGTTGTATCTTTAAGTGATAACAATATGAATAACTGGAAAATGGTTGGCGATGAGCCCGTACTATTAGCAGAGAAATTACCAGATATACCTATTGTTGTTGATGAAAATCGCTACCGCGGTGGAATGTACATTATAACACATTTTAATCCAGACGTAATAATATTGGATGATGGGTTTCAGCATCGCACATTGGATAGAGATCTTGATATAGCATTATTAAATTCAAATCAATCTGGTATTGCATATAAACTATTACCTTATGGTTTACTACGAGAACCTTGGCACCATTTAAAAAGGGCTGATGTAACAATCTTAACAAAAACCAATTTAAATCGTCCTTCACATTTCATATATAATAAACTAAAATCATTAAAAATAGTCTCTCATAATAGTAAGATTGTTCCATCAGAATCACTTATTGGGACAAATGGAAACAAAATATCAGTTAATGCTATGAAAAATGAGCGTACCATAGCTGTTTCTGGAATTGGCGATCCTAAAGGTTTTGAATTGTTATTAGAAAAACTTCGTTTAAATATTGTGGATCATATTTTTTTTGATGATCATCATGAATATGGTAAACCAGATTTAAAAATCATTAAAACAAAAATGGTAGAAAAAGAAGCAGGGTTTATCGTTACTACAGAAAAAGATTTGATCAAGCTACGAGCAATTAAACATGAAATTTGTAAAAAAGCCTATGCCTTACCCATAAGATTTTCATTATCAAAAAAGGGTCGACAGGAAATATTAAACAAATTAGGTTTTAATTAAATCTGCGCTACACCCCAGGCAAACATCATACCAACAAAAGTAAGCATTAATGGCCAACCAGTATTAACAAATTGTCTTGCGCTTGGATTTTCAAAAGCATGTATTTTAAACTCGTGGGCCGTTGTTGCTCCACGTTCATCTATTGCAGCAATCACCACATCGTTTGGCCCAAGCTGATTATTCCTTGGGCGCCATTGCAATAATCCCGTTCGTTTACTAAAGGTGGAGTATTTTGGTAACTTTATCGGTTTAAATTTTATTTTATCCTTGTTTAAATCCTCCGCAACTAACTTATAGGTATACTCAAATCCAGTAAGAGCTATAGGCCTAGGAACTGAAATTATTGATGGCGGAATATTAACAAATATCTGGGATTTCTGAATATCCTCTGCATATCCATCAGATATTCGCACTGTAAATAAATGATTATTAATTTGTGCTGACCGCGGAATCCATACCACTTTACCATCTTCAGTCATTTGCATACCTTGTGGTGCTTTTAAAAGTTCAAAAGTTAACTCTGCATTCGAATTTTTATCTTCTACCTGGATTTGATATCTATATACTTCATCCACCAGGGCTGACTTTGGAGCATTGGATACAATAATAGGTTTATGGTTAACATAAATTTCAAATGATTGTTCATCTTTCGTATACCCATCCGAAATAAGAAGCTTAATTATATGTGAATCATACTGTTCTTTACTTGGAGTCCAGTTAATTACCCCAGAGTATTCATCAACTTCCATACCATCTGGAAATTCCAGCAAGGTATAGCGTACTGGGCTCAGTCGCTCAACAATTACTTTCGGAGGCTTCCCTTTTGCACCCTGAAAAAATTCCCACAATAAATCTTTAATCCCAACAGTACGATCATCAATTGTTTCGATTAATATATAAAGTCTATCATTTTCCCAGAATATTGTCTGAACATATTTTTTCACATTAAGTCTAGAAAAAGATGTCGCATCGGGTTTGTCGGGTTCAGTAAGGTAAACCGATTCAGCCTTTTCCCAATCTCCGATATATCTACCAATATTTTCTTGATATACATCATCAGTAATATCTACAGAATATATTCGAACTGATTCAATATTATCGATACGAATTGTTTTATCATAAGGCAATAGTGATCCCTTATTTATATCTGAATTCAAAATTCTATATTGATACGGTTCGCCTACATTACCAGTCATTGGAGGTACGGATACGATTTTAATTGGCGCATTGACATAAAAATCAGCATCGACAAAATAGGTTTCTTTACTATCTGTGATTTCAAGTCTCATATGAGAAAAATCGAGTTCTTCATTAGTGGGGTCCCACCGTAGGCGCCAAGTGAATGGATCAATTCGCATACCATCAGGAAGCTCAATAGCAGTAACAGTGATTTTATCGGCAATGTTTGGGTCAGATACTTCCAATTGAAAATCCCACGTGGCCCCAACATTTACTACATTCATTGCAGGTGGTTCAGCAGATATTATTGGTGGGTGATTTATAAATACAGCTACATTTTGTGTATCCTGTGCTACGCCATGGCTTGCTTTTAATGCAAAGTATTGTGTATCTATCTGTGTTAATTCCGGTGTCCAGGTGATCAAATTATTATTATTCATAGACATACCAACAGGCCCGTGTAGTAATTCCACTTTCATTTCCTGGGCCAACTCAGGTCGCCAAACTTCAACTTGGTACTGGTAGAGCTGATTAACCTTCCAATCTGTTGGTGCGCTTGATATAATCTTTACACCAGCGCGGGCAAATAATCTGAATTCCTGGACATCACGATCAAAACCATCTGTGGCCACAAGACGTATATCGTAAACACTAACATCAGCACTATCTGTTTCCCAAATTAAGCCACCATTTTCACCCAGAACCATACCTTCAGGGGCTAATTCAAGATAGTATTTAACCTTAGTATCAATATTTCGATCACGGACAACAGGTGTATAGGCAAATGTAGTGTTCGATACAAATTCAGTTCCTATCGGTGCGGTGAGAAACATAGGTGGGTCATTAACATATATCCACACGTATTCATCATATCCTTCTAATTCAGGCACCATTTGATAGGTAAGTAAAGAATCTCTTACGGTTGCTTCAAGAGATACAGATTCACCAACCTTCATTTCTATACGGTATCCTAATTTGTATGCACCAAGCTGAGTGTCGCTAGGCACCCATTGTATTGATCTACTTTCATAATGAAAAAACATACCTTTGGGAGGTGGAATCAGCCAGCGAAAACTATAGAATTCTCGTGCTTCATCTTCTGGTATTTTATAAGTAAATAGCTGATTAAGTGATAATACATGCCGTGGAAGAACATCTTGTGGCAAGTGTTGACCAATTGTAGTAATAGGCTTTGGCATCTTTGGTAGATCCATTGCGTGTTTAATTTCTGGGAATAAATCAATGAGGTCAATTTGTTCATCAAGAGCTGCAACAACATCCTCCTCATCAGGCACAGACATTTCGATTTCCGGTTTACCAAGCTCTGTTAGAAAAACATTATTTTCTTCTCCATCCCAACTAGATGCAATTATAACACCAGTATACTCTCCTCTATCTGTTATTGGGATTGTAGCAAAAACTTGTGCTTCGGTTGTATCAGTCTCAAGTGTGAAATAACTTATCTCTAAACCAACAGTATCCAATGAGCCCATCGCCATAGTTATCATATTCATTTCACCAGAAATCAGCAATAAATCAGCAACATCATCAAAATTGATATCGGTCACATTCATATCAGACAGAGGGCCAGCATCAATAGGTAACACCTCAGTTGCAACAGTAGCGGGAGATAAAGTCATAGATACAATATGTCCAGATTGGAATGGCAATAAAACATCCTTAAACCCATCAGAATCCCAATCGGCAACGACCACCGACAAAGGAAGTGGTCCATTCATACCTGTTATAATTTCTTGTTTTGATTCTCCCAACACCAGACGGCCATTGCGATTAAAATATGGCTGAATTTTCATAACATTGCCTTCAGGGCTAAAACTTAGTATTTCATCGTATCCATCACGGTTCCAATCCAATGCAACTCCATAAACAAAACCAATCCCTGTTTTCAAAGCACTTGGTTCTAAGCGTTCAACCATTGTCAAATTACCTTCTTCATCAAGATCAATTATAGAAAGTCCCCGTAACGGGCTACCAAGTGATAATATGATCTCTTGATCATCGTCATTATCCAAATTAAATACATCAAAATTGTAGCAACGCACAAAGTATTTTTCGTCTCCAAGGTTTAAAAATCCTGCAGGAGTTTCACCAAAACCATCATCATGCCACTTATAATAGAAGATTATTGGTTGTAGTATAGTTTCGTCGCCATTTTCTGATAAATTGGCAACCGCAATTAACTCAGGTACACCATCTCCAACCAAGTCAGCAAGCCTTACGCCAACAAAACTTCCTAGCAATCCATCCGGCAACTCCAATTCCCAGGTTAAATTTTGAAAACCATCAATGTCAATCTCATAATACCTAATCATAGAAATACTGTGACCATTCATTCTATCGAATTCAACTGCAGCAAATTCATATTGACCATCTTCATCTATATCAAAAGTGCCCTCCATATGTAAAATCTTTAGGTCGCGAGAGGACCCAAAACTATATAATAATAAAACCAGGAAAATAATTTTATTCCTGGTTATCATAGAGTGTTATCGGTTTGTTCCGATGGGCTTTCTTCTTCGGTGTTGGTTTCTTCTCCGGTGTGGGGTTCTTCTTCTTGAGTTACAGCTGCGCTATCAGAATGTACTACATTACTGGTGTCATTGACGGTTGTGTCTGGTAAAGAAATACTAAGTGTATCTGAGGGTTGGGTTATTGTTAATGAATCCGGTGGCGACGATGTGACTGTATCAGACGTATCTGGTAAAGAAATATTAAGTGTATCTGAGGGTTGGGTTATTGTTAATGAATCCGGTGGCGACGATGTGACTGTATCAGAAACTATAGGCATATCATTTATATCGCCAAGTGTTGTATCTCCAGAAACTGAATCTACTTTTGCTGTATCACTTAAGATTGTATCAGTAATTACGCTAGCTATTTCTGAAATATAAGATTTTTCGAACCCTGCACCCTTAAAAAGCTTTTTTGCCTCTAAAAATTGTTTGTTGAATTGTATTCTATCTTTCAAATCAAAAACACCTGCTAATGAAGTCACTGAAACTGAACCATAGAAATCAAATTCGGAACGGACTACTGCGCCTCCTAGCGTATCCAAATCAAATGCAACTCGAATTTCTTTCACAAGAATCTCATCTGGGAACGAAAATGCACTCGTATATGAGTTTGATCCTAATGGTACAGTGACAGAAATATTTGCATATGATTGTATAACAGAATCCAAACCAAAATCAAACTCAAGACTACTACCAATTGAATCCATTGAAAGAGTAGATGGGAAACCGTTAAATGCATATTCCGGATATTGATACCAGTCTGGATTCCAATCCTCCGGGCTATAAGATTGTGGAATCGAATCATTTGTTGGTGACTTTGCCAACTCCAGTGTATTGTTTTTTATATCATGTATAATATATATTGTTGTTATAATACTATCGGGGTCTTCATCCCTATTAAAAGTGAGCTTTGATGTTACTGGTCTATCTAAAAGAAAAAGATTAGACTTAATGCTCGTAGTAAGAACTGCTGGTCCATTATTTTTAAAAATATCATATCCTACATCTAAGTTGAATAGGTGTTCTCCGTCAAAATGATAACGATTAATCGTCGTATCTCTGGTTACAACTGTGATTGTAACTATTTCTTCTTCCAAAGTGATAAATTCGTCAGGTTCAAATAATACCCTAGGCAATACTGTATCCTTAACAAATAACCTGAATGCAAATAATGAATCAGTTAATACAGGTATTATCTTATGTTGTTTACCAAATGGGGTTGATACACTAAAAAGTTTTTCCCCCAATCGTATCTGTGAAAGATAAGCGAATATATTATCTCCTGTTTGCCCGCTAGTGGGTATCCAATTAATGACTCCCGTTCTTGGTTGATATACTGTTCCAACAGGAGGTTTTACCAACCATTGAAAACTATAAAAACCTCCAGCTGAATCCACTGTGGCAGGAATTAGCAAAGAATCTCCAACAAATGCAGAATCAATATTGGTAATATTACTTATAAGGGAATCAATAGTCGCCTGGTCTATCTTTGTCTCACTAGATAATTCTTCATCTAGCTTTTTATAAAGACCGGCCTCTATACGAGCCAGTACAACTTTATTAATTTCTTGTGCGGATGTTGTGTCATCAACAGCAAATAATCCCTGGCCAGAAAAGTCGCTGGGTAACATTGATAATTTACCATCAGTAAAACTTAGTATAAGCACTTGATCGTTTTCGAATGGCAATAGAACTCCCTGATCATCATTATAACTAATGTCATGAACCCAAATATCAGGAGCATATAGATTTTGCATTCCATCCAATACAAGTAAATCTGAGGTTATTTCTTTTCCATCTGTGCTTGAAAATATTGCTGTTTTCATTATGTCGCCCTCTGGGCTGAAAACTGCAATATTTTCGCCATCTGTTGTATTAAACAATGCAGTAAAGACTCGACCATAGCCATTTTTTAAAATGTCCGGTTGAAAAACCATAGGTGACTCAATCAAAAGGGATCCAAGCTTCTCTGATAAGTTAAAGATAACTGCTTTCCTAGAAGGACTACCAAAAGAGATAGAAAGAGCTACCTTCCCATCAATTTCAGAAATATTTATATTTGAGGGACGTAAAAGATTCTTTTCTCCAGGGAAGTCAAAACGCTTTAGCGGTTCTGATGTAAATCGTTCTCCAGTCCATTTAAAAACCACAAGCCAAGGTACTTTTCTATCCGTTTCTATCGATGGTGCAGAAATTATTGCAATTAATTCTGGATTCGGATCATCATTTATATTGGCTAGTACCGCATCCATTACAGCTGCAGATCGATCCCCATTAGGATGGTAATACCAAATTTCCCTATGTTCGCCATTATCTTCAATTTCTACATATTGCAATCCCCCGTTCTTTAATAACAATAACTCACTGCGATTATTTCCATTCAGATCAAATGTGCCCGTAAGTTTTAATGACTTGGCTTTGAGAGATACGGATAACAACAGGGCCAATAAAAGTATTGGTCCTCGGTTATTAGTTAGGAATGCCATCCGAGGCGTTTTGCGAAAACAATTGTGCATTGATTTCTATACTGGAATATACAATAATATCACAGAAACGGTCTATTATCTAATTGGTATATATCTAATTGGTATGATGTTCTAAATTCTCTGCTATGGTAATCATAATTTCCTTTTATTATCTGACAACATTTCGCTACCGAATTGCTACAGTAAACTATAAATTTCCAAAGATATATTGGATTCGCATAGAATCCGAAGCGCTCCATGAACCGTTATAAGTTGATCATACTTACCTTGCCAATTGTAATTTTCGCGCAAAGCGATCTATATCCAGTTGAAGATTACTATGGTGGTGGGATTGGCTACAGTCCAATGTATATGATTCTAGATTCAATTCCTGGGGCATCAAAACTCAGGCAAGTTGGTGTTAATCCAGATAATTTCAATTCCCCCTTTGTAATCCATGGTGGTGAAGGATTTACGCAAATTTCTGGTCGATGGAGATTGGGTGGTTACGCAGGTATTGGTACATCCCGAATTAGTAATGCTTTAAGCGTTTTATTTGCTGTTGATACGAATGGAATAGAAGGTATTCAAAATACAATCACAATAATAAACACAGGCGGAGGAAACGATACAACTCAACGTGATTTAACTGTACCCTATACTGGAATATTTGTACCCACATTAGAAGCAAAATTCACATTTATGATTAGTGCAATAACATTGGAATATGTTGTGCCAATTTTTCGTGATTTAGAAATTGCGAGCGGTGCGATGTTTGGAATTGGTAGAACCATTATTTCCATTGATCAAAATACGGGTACACCTCGTTGGGACGCAAGCTTCAGCAATAATTTTGGACAAGTTTTAAATGATACCTTGATATATACTGTTGATGCTGCAGGAACCACACCCCAAGCTGCGATCGATGAATTACAAGGGTCATATCTATCACCACAAGCATCTAGTGCGGGTATGACCAATCTAAGCGGTACTTTTTTTAATTTTCAGCCTTATGTAGCAGTAAAATGGCAAATAACCGATCGCGTTGGGCTCCGTCTTAGTATTGGATTCAATAAAGGAGTTATCCGAGCTGGGCAATGGAAACTTAATGATCGATTTCAGATCAGCGATTCACCCGAATCGGCGTTGTCCGGATTATCCTTTAGGACAATGATCTACTTTGGTCTTTAATTTTAAGTATTAATATTTAATTCTACAGTTTAACAATTGAATAAATCCTACCAATCTCGAGTAAAGTATTCATTTCTTACAACAGTAATAATTATTCTTACCATACCTACAGTTCGCATTCTTTATTCTGAATCCAGAGATATTTACCGAATTATTGAAAACAAATTTCGGGTTTTTAATCAAATAATTCAGTATGTGAATGAATATTATTATGAAGATGTTGATATGGATAAAATATGGAATGGTGCTTTTCATGGATTTATGGAGAAATTAGATCCACACTCTGTTTATATCCCTCCTAAGAAACAGGAGGAAATTGATGAAATCTTTCGAGGGGAATTCCAAGGTATTGGTATAGAATTTGATGTGTTGGAAGGGTATATCACAGTCATTGCACCAGTTGCAGATAGCCCCTCAGAACGTGTTGGGCTTCAGCCAGGAGATCGTATAATTGAAATTGATGGAGAAGACGCTTATGGCATTACTAAAGATGAAGTTATAAAAACACTCCGCGGACCTAAAGGCACTAGTGTAGACCTTAAAATTGCTAGAATTGGCACCGAGCCTTTCGATGTGATCATCATTAGAGATGTTATTCCTATTTATAGTGTCCGTGCGTCACTTATGTTAGATGACCAAACTGGCTACATCTGGTTAACTAGATTCACAGCTACATCATCGGAAGAAATTAGAAATGCACTGAAAAAACTGGATGAAAACGGCATGAAACGTTTGGTCTTGGATCTTAGAAACAATAGCGGTGGTTTTCTAGAACAAGCAGCAGAAATAGCAAATATGTTTATCGCCACTAGGGACACGCTCGTTTACACAATGGGAAAACATAATAACACAAACGAAGTTTTTCTCGCCAAACCATCCAAGGGCAGGGAAGATTTTCCACTAATTATATTATTAAATCGTGGATCTGCAAGTGCCAGCGAAATTGTTGCTGGTGCTGTACAGGATCTTGATCGTGGTTTAATTGTTGGTGAAACAAGCTTTGGAAAGGGACTTGTGCAGCGACAATTTGGACTAAGGGATGGATCTGCTATTCGTGTTACGATTGCTCGTTATTACACGCCCAGTGGCCGTTTAATCCAGCGTCCTTTTGAAGATGGCAATACCAGACAATATTACGCAGAACTTTATGAACAAAACCGTGAAACCATTATTGACTCTCTAAATGAATTGCGACCAAAATTCAAGACCCGTAATGGAAGGACAGTTTATGGGGGAGGCGGTATTACGCCCGATGAATTTATACCCTGGGAGTTAACGCTACAGAAAAGCACACAAAAACTAATTGGACATCCAAAAAGGCCCTTATTCAATTGGGGAACAATGTTTGTATCTGAGAATACTGACTCACTAGAAAACTACGAAGATTTTAGAGATACTTGGATAATCGCTGATAACCAATTCAATAAATTTTTACAATATTTAAATGAATCGGAAATAGAACCTGATTCTTCAGAATGGGCAACAGACGAAGAATACATAAAAAATATTATTAAATCTGAAATTGCAGGTGCTATGTGGGGAAAAGACGCACAATGGGGAGTTAGATTAATGACAGATAACCAAATCATTGAATCTTTAAACTACTTTGATCAAGCAGAAGAATTTCTAAGAGTTAATTGACGATAATTATTATAGAAAATAAAAAAAGAGCAAATAACGAAAAACATTAATAACTTTTGTTTATTACCCTTTAAGAATAGATTTAATCCTTTAACTAAACCATTGTGGAAGAAATGAAAAATAAATCATTACTAATATTACTGTTTTGTTCTTCAATTATATTTGGCCAGCAACAGGATAAGGATGGTATATATCTAAATGTAGAAAAAATGCCAGCTATTAAAGGCGGTTTTGGTGCTGTAGCTAAAAAAATAAAATATCCAAAAGTAGCTGTAAAAATGCGTATGCAAGGTGTGGTCTATGTAGGTTTTGTTGTAAATCCAGAGGGGAAAGTTGAAAACTCTAAAATATTAAAGTCTGTAGCTGAAATATTAGATGAAGAAGCTTTGCGCGTGGTAGAAAAAGAAATAGAATTTGAGCCTGGCTACCATGAAGGTAAGGCAGTTCCTGTGAGGTTTGTGTTGCCAATAAAGTTTCAATTGTCAGCTGCGCAAAAAGCTAAGTATCAGTTATAATTTATTTATAAAATAAATATGAGTCATAAAATTCAGTTCATTTCAATTTACCTACAGGTATTTCTACTTAGTTTTCTTTTTGCGTCAGAGAATGTATATCAGTTTGAAATAATTACCACTCGTAACGGTTTATCTGATAATGATATCCGGGCAGTTACAGATGACAGGTATGGTTTCGTATGGTTGCCAACCGATGAAGGGCTTAACCGTTATGATGGTTATGATGTAAAAAATTATAATTCAAACCCATTTGACACCACCGCATTATCTGGTAATCGAATTTGGGATGTTTTCAAGGATCAAGATGGAGATGTATGGGCACTTACAGATAAAGGGGTTGATTTATACCACTACGGAAAAGATTCGTTCCAGCGATTTCCAACAGCTAGCCGTCCAACTTTTCTAACTCAGGACAAAGAAGGACTATTATGGATTGCTACAAAAAATAGTGGTGTTTATACCATCGTAAAAAACACTGGTAAAATCGTTAATTATAGGTTCGACCCAAGTGATCCATATTCACTTTCATCCAACATTTTTGACGAAAATCAATATAACCCAATTGTGGTAGATACATCCGGCAACCTATGGATTGGCACAACAAATGGTCTCAATTATTACCGCAAGGATAAAGATTTTTTCACTCGTTTTATGAGTTTGGATTATTATCAGAATTCAATTTCTAGCAATCATATTAACACATTGCTCATTAAAGATAATAATCTCTATGTAGGAACATCCCAAGGTATCGACAAAATAAATATTGGTGACCTGTCTATCATTAATCGTCTTGCCGGTACTTCTTGGATATCTATGCTGGGCACTTATACAGTTAAACAAATTCTTGATTTCGGACCTAATCCAACTATGAATGGATTTTGGATGGCGACTACTGCTGGTATCGTGTATTATAATGAAACTTTTGATTTATTTG
>ENA-UPTF01001121-UPTF01001121.1-marine-metagenome-genome-assembly--contig:-NODE-1121-length-17384-cov-16.008494_pt1 | contig 17384 bp, 16 predicted proteins | sample MGYA00238166_ERZ767019 | MGnify/ENA primary metagenome ERZ767019 (study PRJEB28930, sample SAMN06266391) | marine metagenome | isolation source: Sea water from 250 m depth | place: Atlantic Ocean...
CTTGTAATTTATGATAACGAGTGTTATCTTTGCGTACAGTTTGCTAAATTTGTAAACTTTTTGGCAAAAGGAAGACTGCATTTTGTTGGTCATTATACAGATGTTGGTGAGAAGATCAGAGAGAATGTTCTGGATTCAAACGCATTACAGATGTTTTGGTTTATTGATAATAATACTGCATATGGTGGCAGAGCTGCTCTTGGACCATTATTTTCTTCAATCTTAAATACTGCTGGAAAAAACATTCAAAAAAATATTGATCAAGACTCTTGTGAACTTGGCTGCAAAAGCCCGAAGGCAGTTTTTTTCCGTTCTGCAAGTCTTCTAACTAATAGCAAAAAGATCAAAATATCAGAATAGAACTAGTATCCTCTAGAATTTCTATCTGGTTTATCGATATTTGGGTTTCTAAAACCATGTTTTTCCATCATATGGTTTAGAAATCGTATATCATTAGAAAAATGCTCACCACAAACGGAACAAATTGACATATTCTCACTATTCTGAATGTATATTTGAGTTTATCAAAAATTAAAATACCAGCACTGTCGCTTCCCAAGAGCTCTCGCATCTAAGTAGCACGACAGCGACGTTGGGTTTGACTTCCAGGTTCGGAATGGGACTGGGTCGCACCCCAACGCTATGACCGGCTTAATTTATGGATTTTTTTTTCTTCTGTATTAAGGTAACTACAAGTAAATTGGGTGATGGAAAAAGAAATGTTATTTCTTCACATACAAACTCATGACGTATAAATTAAAGTCTAATTGAATAGATTCATGACTCATCGTGTGGCAGTATTAGATAAGGAACTTTGTCAACCAAAAAAATGTGGGTTGGAATGCATTAAATATTGCCCAGTGAACAAATCGGGAGCTGATTGTATTGTACTTAATGAGGAAACAAAAAAAGCACAGATTGATGAAGATCTTTGCAACGGATGTGGAATATGTGTAAAGGTTTGTCCATTCGATGCAATTACTATAGTGAATTTGGCTAGTGAATTAGCATCAGATAAAATACATCAATACGGCATGAATTCATTTAGACTATACAAATTACCTACGCCAAAAAAGGGTGAAGTCATTGGATTGCTAGGAAGGAATGGGATGGGTAAAAGTACAGTGATAAATATTTTATCGGGAAATTTAAAACCTAATCTTGGAAAATATGAAGAGCCACCAGAATGGAGTGAAATTTTAAAATTTTACAGTGGAACTGAATTAAAAGCGCATTTTGAAAAAATTCAGAATAATCAGATTAATGCATCAATAAAACCTCAGCAAGTCTATGATTTATCTAGAATTTTTAATGGAACTGGGAAAGAGTTGCTTGAAAAGTATGATGATAGAGGGGTGTCTAATCAATTAATCAAAGAATTAAACTTACAAAATTCAGTTGAACGCGATGTGAAAGAACTTAGTGGAGGAGAGTTACAAAGATTGGCAGTTGCAGTAGCATCGTCAAAGGATGCAGATTTTTATTTTTTTGATGAACCATCATCATATAATGATATTTATCAACGAACAAGCGTGACACGAGTTATTCATAATCTTGCAAAAAATGGAAAGAGTGTAATGGTAGTTGAACATGATTTAACTTTATTAGATTTTGTAAGTGATTATATCGAAGTGCTTTATGGAGTTTCGTCTGCTTATGGTATTGTCTCAAATGTACTCTCCACAAAAGTAGGAATTAACGTATTTCTTGATGGCTATCTTCCAAATGAGAATGTTAGATTTCGTGATAAAAAATTTTCTTTTGATGCTTCGTCAACTGCAGGTCAATTTATGGAAGAAGAAATAGCTTTCAAATATCCTACATTGGAAAAAAAATATACCAACTTTTCCTTAACTGTAGAACAAGGAAAATTACGAAAAGGAGAAATATTAGGAATTATTGGTGCAAATGCGCTTGGAAAAACTACAATGATGAAAATGATTGCGGGGGAAGTAAAATCAGATTCTGGTAGTGTAGATAAGAAAATTAAGATTGCTTACAAACCACAATATCTTACAAATGATATTGAAATTGACGTTATATCAGTATTAAACAAGGCAAATGAAGGAGCAGTTGAGGGTAGTCAAGAAGAAGAACAGATAATTGATCCTCTAAAAATTAAAAAACTTTACAACAAATCAATCAAAAATTTATCTGGTGGAGAACTTCAAAAAGTTGCCGTTGCTACGTGCCTTCTTCAAAAGGTTGACATGTATGCTCTGGATGAACCTTCAGCTTTTTTAGATGTTGAAGATAGAATAGTAGTAGCTAAATTTTTACAGAAATTTATTAGATCTTATGGAAAATCTGCCATCATCATTGATCATGATTTACAATTACTGGATCTTGTATCTGATTCAATGGTTATTTTTGAAGGAAAGTCGGGAACTAACGGATATGCGTCAACACCTTTATCAAAAAAAGACGCCATGAATAAATTCCTAAAATCATTGAATATTACTTTTAGAAGAGATGAAAAGAGTAGCAGACCAAGAGTCAATAAGGAAGGTAGTAGACTGGATAAGATGCAAAAAGAATCTACAAATTTCTACTACTTGAATTGACCCGAATGCTAAAAAAAACATTAGAGTCCATACTTACTCCAAAAGAATCTGATGAACTAATTTCAGCTTTTGATCAAGTTGGAGATATTATAATAATTAGAATACCTGATTCATTATTATCGAAAAAAAAAATTATTGGTGAAGCACTTTTAGAACAAGTGAAAAGCGTTAAATCTGTTTTTCACCAATCATCTTCGGTAGAGGGAGAGTTTAGGACACGGGATCTAGAAATTTTAGCTGGTGAAGACAAAACAGAGACTGAATACAAGGAATCAGGATGTAGATTTATGATAGATGTTCGAAAGGTATTCTTTTCTCCAAGGTTATCATCAGAAAGATTACGAATTGCTGAATTAATTAGTGATGGTGAGGTGATTGTCAACATGTTTGGAGGCATAGGTATGTTTTCAATTATTGCTGCAAAAAAGAAAAAATGCACTGTGTATAATATCGATATTAATCCGGATGCAGCAAAACTATGTCAAAAAAACTGTGAAATTAACAAACTTGTAGGATGTGTTAAATCAATTCAAGGTGACGCTGTTGAAGTAATAACAAACCAACTTCAAAATAAGTCGGACAGAACACTCATGTTACTACCTGAAAAATCTGATGAATTTCTAAACTCTGCAATCCTAACTACAAAAAATAATGGCAGCATTCACTACTATTCGCATATTCACGCTGACAAGAAATCAGATGCGGCAAAATTATCTGTAGATCATTACCTTGATGTAACTTCAGTTTCATCAACTATCCTTGGCTCAAAAATTGTAAGACCTGTCGGTCCTAGATTTTATCAAACAGTAGTTGATATAGAAATAAACAAGTAAAATTAGTTATGATCATCTTGAAGAATTGAAGATGGGGATGGCCTGGTTGTAGCCATTGTATAACCAATCCACGAAATAACTCCAAGTATACCACCTACAATCATTAAGATTGATAATTGTAAAACTATAGGACTCCATTCAGATAACATCAATAAATACGCATATACAAAAAATGCGGAGATAGCTAGAAGAAATATAATAATACCGACAGCCTTGCGTTTTGACATTGTGATAAACGTTCGCCTTTGGCTCTTTATTTGAATCTAGCTGGTAAAATCTATTGCCATAAGAAATGCATCCTCACCGTCACGATAATAAGACTTGGGTCTTTGTAAAATAGCAAACCCTAATCTTTCATATAATTTCACTGCGTCATTATTACTACATCTCACTTCCAGATACATCTCACCACATTGTTTCATTTTAACACCTTTCAACGACTCGTTAACTAACACAGTTCCTATACCCTTACCACGATGTTGCTCAAGTACTGCTATAGAAACAACATGACCTTTTTTTACAAAACCTAATTTCTTAAAATTTGAAAAACCATATTCTGTTTTGCACATGATATAACCTATTACTTTGCCATCTATTTCAGCAACGATAAATGCTTCAGGTAGTTCTTCAAGAAGGCTTTCATAAAAATAATCAGAATAATGTTCGGGAAGAGTCTGAAGGTTTATTTCCATTACTGGTATAAGATCACCTAATTCACATCTCCTAAGAATACAATCACCAATTTGGCTAAGTATAACTTGCAATGTTTCAATTAAATACCTACAAATATTTAATTTTAAAGTAGAAAAGCAATTAATGGAAAAGCTAGATGTGATAAATAATGACTGAACCAACTCAAGAAGAGATTATTTCAATAGTATACTCCATCTTTGATGTCAAAGACGTGCTAGTTAATCCTGAAGACTTGCAATTCAAAATAGATGACAATAATTTCAAAGACAAATTTGTTAGTTTAGCGCGACAGTTGGAATTTAGAAATAGGGTTGCTCGTTTGGAGAAATCTTCTGATGAAATGTTCATTTTTGTAACTAAATTGCCTCAAATGAAAAGAAAATGGTTATCAAAATCATGGATACCAAGAATTCTTTTTGCTGTGACCGTCGCCATGGTGTTAATTGATGGTTATTATAGAACTGATTTTGTAAATTCTCTTTCATTTATAGGCGAGCCAACTCAGATGTCGGTTTTGTATGCATTTTCACTTATTGGGATACTAGGTGTACATGAATCTGGTCATCTAATTGCGGCAAGAAAGCATAAAATCAAGACAACATGGCCTTTTTTTATTCCAGGAGTCCCCGTTTTTGGAATTCCTACTTTCGGTGCGCTTATTCAATCTAGGGGTCTAACAATAAATCGGGATATTTTATTTGACATAGCTATAGCTGGTCCCATAGCTGGTTTAATCATAGCAATCATAGTTTCAATGTTTGGAGCATATACATCACCAGAAATAGATGCAATGTTAGCCGAAGAACTGTTTAATGAATCACAACTAATCGAAATGAATGAACCCATATTCATGATAGCTTCTCTTGCAATTTTTGACAAGGGTGGATCTGATAAGGAAGTGATCATGTCTCCACTCTTATTTGCAGCGTGGTTAGGATTTCTTATCACATTTTTGAATTTACTGCCTGCATGGCAGTTAGATGGAGGCCATATGGCAAGAGCACTTTTTGGAAGAAAATGGCATAAAATTGCAACATATGCAAGTATGGGAGTACTAGCGGTATTAGGTTACTGGTTTATGGCATTATTTATTTTATTTTTAAGTACAAGAAGTAAAGATGCAAGACCACTTGATGATATCTCCCCACTATCTAAAAATAGAAAAAGAATGTTTGCTGTTGTAGTTGTACTAGGATTTTTGTGTGCACCGTTACCATCAACTATTCTCCCGTAAAAGAATACTAGCACCATCTGAAATCACTTGAACTTTCTGTTTCTGCCCTTGGGTTTTTAATATGTAATCCATAACTTGTTTAATTCCATTGAACGGCACAAAATTTAGTTTTTTTGTATAAAATGTAGGTAATACAGATAATATGCCAACTTGTAATTTATTCTGAATTTCAGAAAGGTACAAAAGATCTTCCATACCATCAATGTATTTTGATGGTTTTTTCAAACGATTTAGATTTAATCTACCATCTATGAAATGGTTAATTGCTTCAGAACCAACCCCATATTTACATTCAGATAACAATATGGCTAATCCATCATTTTTTATTACTTTTGAACAATTCCATAATGAGTGCAAAGATTCTCCTAATGTTTCATTGTTAGACTCTTGCCCAGTGCTTATAATTATAGATCGATTTCTTTCAATATTTTTTGTTGCATATGATACAAATGATTTTGACAATGAAGATGTTTTGGATGGATGTCCAACTGATAAATCTAATATACCATTTTCATTCCCAATTATCTCTATCGCAGTTATCTCAAATTTTTTAGTAAATTTTCGCGCAATTTCAAAACTTTCTATACTATCTCCTGGACACGGTAAATCTGCTTTTCGTTTTTCATATGCAGAAAGCATCAATTCATTTCCAAATTTTTTTAATAGTCGCGTAGAAATTGTTTCAAAACCAAATAATCCATCAAACATTATTTCTCCTACAAAAACTAGGTTTGGCTTAAAATCCATCAAATTACTAAATTCAGAGACAGAATCATGCTCTGGCATGAAATTTTTAATAACACTCAAATTTCTTCTAGTTGTCAATATAGAAGGTTTAGGGATAGATTTCTTTTCATATTTTGAAAATAGAATTGATAATGTTTTTTTTACAGATTTTGATGCGTTGAGGACTACAAGTTCTATAGGTTTAGAAATATCTAATTCGTCAAGTTTAGACTCTATTTCAGAATCAGAAAGAGTTTTTCCCTCAACATCAATTTTTTGTTCAAGATTTTCTGCTTTAATGTCTAAAACAACTTCAGTCTTACCATAATTTAGCCAAATTTCGGGCATTAATTAATGAAAAACATAAACCAAAATAAATGCAGTGTAGTAACTTTTGTATGGAATTTGTAAAAGAGTTTGCCATATTTTTGTACAAAAATGACATAATAAAATTTGGAAATTTCACACTTTCCAGTGGAAAACAAAGTACCTATTATATTGACATTCGCTTACTTCCTAGTTATCCACATCAATATAGAAAAATAATAAAAAATCTCCAAAACTTAATTTCAGAGCAAATAGGGCTAGAAAAATTTGATACATTAGCTTCTGTGCCAACTGGTGGCCTAGTTATAGCATCCTCACTTGCAACAGAAATAGTAAAGCCACTGATTTATGTCAGAAAAAAGCAAAAAGAACATGGAACTTCAAAATTAGTAGAAGGAAAAACTGCCAAGGGAATGGAAATTTTAATGATTGATGATGTAGCAACAACTGGAGAATCTGTAGTTAATGCATTAAAAATTCTCAAAGAGGAAGGAATGAATGTGAACCACGCGTATGTAATTATAAATAGAAAAGAAGGTGCGGACAAACTTCTAGAATCAGAGGGAGTAAGACTACACCAAATCACTGACATATTAGAAATTACGGATATTCTGTACAAAGAAAATTTGATTGATGAACAAATGCTACAGAGTGTGAAAAATCAAGTAAATTAATGGCAGCTCAGACAAATGCCTTAACATCATTTTTCAGATATAACTCTGATTCTTCATTGCAGCCGTTATTAATTAAAAAAAACTTACTTTAAAACTAATTGAAAAACCAAATATCTAGATACAAATAATGGGCCTGATGGGCTTCGATCCCGTGGCTCCCCGATTATGAGTCGGGTACTCTACCAAGCTGAGTTACAGGCCCTATCCAAAATCAACTTTTGCTTAGTAAAAAATGTTATAGAATCTAACAGTACTCTTCGTAACAACTATCTAATAGTATGTTTTGACAAATTATGGATCTTTCAGCAGCATTAATCATTTCTTGATCATGATCAGATACTGAATCAATAGCCTTTTGCCATGATGCAGTATGTCTAATATCAGCCTCCATATGCTCCTTGAAATATTCGGTTACATTTTCACTTGTTAAACCATAAAATTCTGCCAAGCCCTGTAATTTTATTTCACTAATTTTTGGTATTTCCTTCTCAAGTGCATACATTGCAGCTGATCCGCTTAGAAATGATGACATGAGGGAATGTAAACCAGATATGGCATGATTTGTTTTATACAATCCTTCATAATTGGTTAATTCATTACTAGAAACGCCTAACCCGCTCGCAAATCTCTGCCACAAATTGATATGGGAAAATTCCTCTTGTTGGTTTAAATCAAGTTCATCATACATGGATTTTGGCGAATCATTCAGTAATTGAGTCATAAATATTGGAACAGCCTTTACCAATTGATAGTATTCCTTAGAATATCCTACTAAAGCTTCACGCGTCAGCTTGCCGTCAGACCAGGTTTGGTAGAATGGATGTTTTAGCAAACTTCGTTCTTCTATAATCCGATCAATTTTTTGAGTCAAAGAATTCATAATTTTAATCCAAATTTGGTGATAAAAAAATCTTTGGAGTGACCAAAGAATTTTATGGTTTGTGATCACGATCTATTTTATGCTCCTGTAGTGTAGTCCGGTCAAGCATTTAGGCCTTTCACGCCTGAGACTCGGGTTCGAATCCCGACGGGAGCATTCAAGTTAATATATTTCCCAAGAACATTTGAGATGTAAGATTTTGGACAGGAAAAATATTGAGATAAATCCTTTACAAAAAATTCATGGTGAATACATTAAAAAAATCAATAATGCATTAGACTCCGAATTAGAATTATACTCGGGATCTGAATTCAAGGAACCATTAAAATACGCATTAAATGGGGGAAAGAGAATTAGACCAATTATCCTTCTTTTATCTTCTGAATGTATTGGTAAGATTGATGAAAATACTTTAGCTGCGGCATGTGCAATTGAATTTTTACATACAGAATCCGTTATTCATGATGACATAATAGATAATGAAACTTTACGTAGGCAAAAAGATCCATTTCATATAAAATATGGTTACAACACTAGCGTTCTGACGGGTGATTTCGTTTTAGGATTAATTTTGAATATTGCCTCAAGAATCAACAATCCTAGAATTACAAAGAATCTTGCTACTACCGCTATGATGATGAGTGAGGGTGAGATTCTCGAAGGTAATCTTGAAGCTAGTGAAGATACTACTTTTGACGATTACCTTAAAGTAATTGAATACAAAACTGCGGCTGCTTTTGAAGCTGCTTCAAGATTAGGTGGAATACTTTCACGAGGTACGGAACAAGAGATAGAACTTTTAGCTAATTATGGAAAGAATGTTGGAATTGCTTATCAAATTAGAGATGATTTACTTGACTGGAAAAATGAAGATAAATTGTTTAATCTTCTGGTTAAGAAAGCCTCAGACCCAAGAAATGTATTTAATAAAATGGAAGAATTACTCAAAAAATATTCTAATGAAGCTCTTTCTAGCATTCAGAAGATAAGCGAGTCTCAAGCCAAAAATAATCTAGAAAATTTAGTTAGTTTTACTAAAACTACGGTATGAAAGATGCGTTAATTACTGGAGTAGCAAATTCTGAAAATTGTATTATAGGATCTGGATAGATGCCTATTGTTACCATAAACATTATTGAAAATATCATTACAATTATGATCGATCTTGGTTCTTTGATCCGTTTTTCTCTCTCGCCCTCAAAGTACATTTTTCGAATAATCCAGCCGTAGTAAGCTAATGATAGTGCACTGTTTAGAACTCCTGCTACTGCAAGCCATGGTCCCCACCATACTACTGTACCAGCATCAATTGCAGAGCCAAAAAGAACCAATTTACTCCAAAATCCATTAAGAGGGGGAACACCTGCAAGAGCAAGTAAGGATATTACTAATCCTAATGAGGTTATGGGCATACGTCTTCCAAGACCTTTTATTTTTTCAATATGGGTTACTGCCAAAGCTGTTACAATTCCAGCAACCGCAATGAATGCAGCTCCTTTCATTACTGCGTGGTTCAGTATATGGAATAAGGATCCCTGAAGACCAAGTGTAGAATATGGCGCAATAGACAAACCAATTAAGATGTATCCTGCATGTCCAATACTTGAATAAGCTAGCATTCGAGCCAGGTTTTTTTGCATTATGGCTGCAATGTTGCCCACTGTCATAGTCATTACAGCAATTATACCCAAAGCAAGTGTCCAGTCAAGACTTAATGCAACTGTTCCCATTACAACAACTCTCAAAGCAGCAGCAAATCCAGCTTTTTTAGTACCAGCTGCAAGTAAGGCTGCAATAGTAGGGGGAGCTCCCTCGTATGCATCCGGCAACCACATATGGAATGGGACAAGACCCATCTTGAAGCCGAATCCGGCGATAAACATACCAACAGCTAAAAGTCCAATTGGAATCAAATTGGCGTCAAGAACCATAAAGCCTTGAATTACTTCGCCTATGTTTGTAGAACCAGTAATACCGTAAGTAAGAGATATACCATAAATTATGATTGCAGACGAAAGCGCACCAAACAAAAAGTACTTTATTGCAGCTTCATTAGAGATTGGATCCTTTTTCAAAAATCCAACTAGGATATAGGTTGGAATACTCATAAGTTCCCAGGCAATAAAGAGCATCACCAGATCCGTAGAATATGCTACAAGGACCATTCCTATCGCGGAAAGTAATATCAGTGAAAAATAGATGGATGGATTATCTTTGTTTTTCATGTAATTGAATGAACCGACTGTCGTGAATATTGCAACAATCAGCATGGCAATTGCAAACAATGCGCCAAATGCATCATCAACTAGTACGTCCTGTGAAAAAAGTGCTGCCGGTGCTACATGATCAAGCACAAGTTGATATAAAACATAGCCAATTGACGCAAATAAGGCTATGAGAGCTGCTATACCATAAGATATTACCGAACCCTTTTCTTTCAATCCAATATTGATCACTGGTAGGGCAACACCTACACTGCCAAGGATTGCAAGAATGATTATTGGAGTTGATGTTAGATCAATCATTTCATATCACCTAGATCAACAATATCAGAACTACAAACAGTAGTCCCGCTCCAAATACGTAAAGATAAGATTGTGCCACACCAGTCTGAGTTCCTTGTACAACTTTAGCTCCAAACCTAACTGAACGTTCTAATCCAACATTCATGCCAGTATCAATTGCAGTTCTCTCAAAGTATCTCCATATAGCCCTGCAAGTCCATAAAGGTGCAATAACAAAGCACCAATAGATCATTGCGTTAAGATACCATCGATTTAGGATTACTTTGTGCAAAGAATAAAAGAAAATATTTGAATTGATAAACTTGGCAGGGTCTACCCAACGGCCGATATAGAAGATATATCCAAGACCAAAGCCAACTGCAAAAGCTATCAATGATGCGCCAACAGCAACTGGGTTAAGTCCTGACAAGAATCCTAATGATTCAGAAAGTTCTCCATGTGGTGTATGAATACCAAATGATTCGTCAAGATATTCAGTAAATAGGTGATGAATTCCTTCTTCAGCTGAAAGTCCAATTATTCCTATTCCAATTGTTAGCACTGCAAGAATTCCGTATGGAATCCACATTGATTTTGGTGCTTCATGTATATGGTGACCATCACTCTCCATCTTTTGAACATGTTTACTTTCTTTGCCAAAGAATACCATGCCAATCATTCTTGTGGTATAAAATGCTGTAATGACAGCGGTCAAAACTGCTATGATGAAAATTGGTAATGCCCACTCATTTCCTGATTCGTAGACAGCAGCAAAAATTGCATCTTTGCTCCAGAATCCTGTGGTGATAAATGGAGCTCCCATCAGTCCAAGACCTGCAGCCCACATGAACGCGTATGTCTTCCGCATCTTTTTACGCAAACCGCCCATATCCGTCATAAACCGTGAACCAACAACATGTAACAACGAACCAGCAGCCATGAATAATGAAGCCTTAAACATTGCATGGGAGATCATGTGGAAGAATCCGGCAGTATAGCCATCAACAAATTGTTGGGATAATCCAGCAATTCCAAGTGCCATCATCATGTAACCAATTTGTGAGCCGGTAGAATATGCAAGGACTTTCTTAATCTCTGGATTTACCATACCTTGGGTTGCCAGCAAAAGTGCAGTTATTGCTCCAACCCAAGCAATAATCTCAAAGAACTGATCTGCCAAAATTCCGGCAGCGCCAAGTGCAAAGAACAATGGTCCGAGCCTTGCAACCAAGAAAACGCCAGCTTTTACCATTGTAGCTGCGTGGATAAGGGCTGAAACAGCAGTTGGGCCAGTCATAGCTTCCAAGAGCCATTCGTTAAGTGGGAATTGTGCTGATTTTCCTATTGCACCACCAAAAAGCAATACCGCTGCCGGCACAAGTAGACTTTCTGCAGACATGTTAACTGCCCACGTTGTATCAACAAGCAGTTCCTTAAAGCCAAATGTTCCAGCGAATGCGAAGATCATAAACATGCCAGCAAGCATCATAACATCTCCAACCTTGGTCATGATGAATGCCTTCATTCCAGAGTGTGTTGGTGAATAGTATTCCATTATACCAAGTGCAGTTCTGCCTTCCTTGCCGACATGAGCTTTCGCCTTGTCACGATACCAAAAGCTGATCAGAGCATAAGATGCAAGTCCAACCCCTTCCCAACCAAAGAAGAGCTGAAGCAAATTATCAGATAATACTATGAGTTGCATTGAACCAATGAAGAACATCATCCAGAACCAGAATCGAATTATGTCTTTGTCGCCTTTCATGTATCCAGTACTGTAACACATGATCAGGAAAGAAATCCATCCTACCACGTTTGCCATGATTATTGAAAGAGGATCAGCTAGAACTCCAGCCTTTAAACCAATAGCAGAGATCCAATCAACCTGATCATGGATCTCATGTCCGTCAAGTGCCATTGGAAGTAAAATCGCTGCTGAAATAGCACTCATTGCAGCAAATCCAACAGCTACTCTACCAGTTGAAATCTTTGAAAACTTTCCAACCGCAGGAATAATTAGAGCAGCAATAAACGGAAGAATCCATATCAACCAAGCATACATTGCTTCTCCTTCAGTTGCCATAACTTCTGTAGCCATTTTTTATCCTCCTAAAACCCCCTGCATGTATGGCATGATTTTTGATAAGAAAATATCAGGATAAATTCCAAGCACGATTGTGAATCCGGCAAGCACCATCATCGGTGAAAGCATATACCAACTGCCCTCTTTTACTTTGGAAAAATTTTCAGGGAGCTTTCCGAAAAAGACTCTCTTTAACATCCAAAGCATATATGCCATTGTAAGAACTGTCGCAACCAAACCAAGTGCAAACATTAAGGATCTTACATCGTTTCCTTCTTCCAATGCAGTTTCTAATACACCGTAAAACAACATCCATTCTCCCATAAAGCCGCTAGTAGGTGGTACGCCCATAATTGTGAGAGCACCAATCACTGCACATACTGCGGTGATTGGTAGTTTGCTTCCTAGTCCGCCTAGTTTTGAAAGACTTCGCGTTCCCACTTGGACAATTAAGATTCCAGCTGACATGAAGAGCAAGCCTTTACCAAGTGCGTGGGAAACATACATCATTTCTGCACCAGCCAGACCGAGGGTTGAGATCGAACCAATTCCAAACAGAAGGTATCCCATTTGGCTTATACTCGAGTATGCGAAGACTCGTTTGATATCATCTTGCATTAATGCCATTGCGCCACCATAGAACATTGTGCCAACACCCCATATGGTGATCCAAATGGACAAGTCTGCGTATGTTTGCGGTAAAAATTCAACAATTAGTCTGAATAGTGCATATGCGCCAATACCGATCATTGCGGGAGAAAGTAAAGCACTGATGGGAGTCGGTGCAGATCCATGAGCATAGGGCAACCAAATATGGAACCCAAATGCAGCAAGTTTTACACCTAAACCAATTATGATTGCTACTGCCGCAGGAACTACAACATCAGTTGGAATGTCAGCCTCGTTAATATCTGCAAAATCAAAACTGCCAACGTTAAGACCTATAGCTAATAACCCTAAGAGTAAGATAACTGCACCAACATGTGTCCAGAAGAAGAACATGAGTGCAATTCTACGTCTTGGACGATCACCCCAGAATCCAACCAAAAGGAATGCTGGAATTAGCATTACTTCGAAGAATATGTAAAATTCAATCAGATTTGTTGCAAGTACTGTTCCAAGCATTCCCATTGAAAAAACTAGAAACAGTGCGTAATACACACCGGACTGTCTGTTTACAAATTTTTCTAGAGATAGCGACTCTAAGGTTGTTCCATCACTTTGATAAACAGTTTTTGGTGCTTGCTCTTTGAAAAAATCCTGAAATTTGTGTAGCATGTAAGGTTTGGAGTATAATGCAAGTATTGTACACAAAACGTAGATCATTATTGCAAATGGAGCCGCTAAACCATCAAGCAAAAGTCCAAATTCACCAAAGAGTTCAGTCCAAGGATAATGTTCCTCGTATGTATCGTCAATAGATGCAGTGATAATTAGAATTGTACAGTAGAGCAACAATCCAAATGTAAACCATGTTGCAGCAGTGTGACCAATCTTTCTACCAATAATGTATGCTAGAGGAGACAGTAGGAGAGGCAGGAAGACTGCCTGAAGTAATGCGTACTCCATTATCCCTTCAGGCTCCTAAAGTCAGCTACATCTATGTTCTTGTACATTCTGTATGCCACAATAATAAGCGCAAGTCCAACAGCAACCTCCGCAGCTGCTATTGCAATGGAAAATAGTGCGAATGTCTGTCCACCACTGTGTGGTAAAAATCTTGCAAATGCAACTAGATTTAGGTTTGCTGCATTTATGACAATCTCAACTGCAAATAACATTCGAATGAAATTTCGCTTTACAGATAAACCATAAATACCAATTGCCAAAAGTGCAACAGAAACAATTACAAAATCAATCAGTTCGTTGCTCATCTTCTACCTCATCATGTCTTCGTGCCAGGATCATAGCACCAGTAACTGAACCAGCCAACACAAGTGCCATTGCAACAAGTGCTGGCCAATAATATATCAGAAAGTCTTCACCGATCTCTCGATAATCAACGGCTGGTTCCTCAGTGGTTATCGAGGAGATGCCTGAATTGAATACTATAGCACCTAAGGAGATCATAACGATTAGCATGAGACCAATTCCTGCATACCTTCGTTTTGTATCCTCCTTCTTCTGAAAGATTAACTCCCTCTTTACCAGCATAATAGTGAACAAAATCAGTACAGCAATAGAACCAACATACACAGCAATCTGGAACAATGCTACAAACGGCGAATCTAAAAGAATGAAAAATCCAGCAATGCCTCCTAATGTTCCCATTAAAGCTATACCGCCATAAACTAGTGAGCGCATTTCAAGCGCTGCTATTGCAGAAACTATTGTCAAAACTGCAATGCCAAGGAAAAGTGAATCAACCATGTTTAGCACCCTTTTCATCAATCTGAATTTCTACGTCTTGATCAACTTGTGGTTTCACTTGTAGCTGTGCAGGAGTGTAAATTAGACCCTCTTTGGTAAATGAAGACAATTCATAGTCGTTTGTCATATACAATGCATAGAAAGGACACGCATCAACACATAGTCCACAAAATACACATTTACCATAATCTATCTGAGGCATTATGGCTTTTTTGTTATGTTTCCACTGTTCCTGGACTTTTGGCATAGCTATTGCTTCAGCAATATCTTCACAAGCTATTGAACAAAGGTTACATCCTGTACATTTATCATGAAAAAGTATGTGACGTCCTTTGTAGCCAGCTATACCTACACCAGCATCAGGATCATATTGGTAACCATCTCCTACAAACTTTAGTTTCTGTTCGGGATACCTAAAGGTAAAACGTTTAGTTGCAATATGTTTAACACCAGAATTAAGTGCTTTAATTATTCCAGACGCAGTTCCCATTATAGTATACCTCCCGGTCCTATAATGCCACCATAGACCAAAGCTAGCGCAATGAAGATGTTGACAAATGCTAACACAATCAATTTGTACCAGCCAATTTTTAACAGCAAATCAATTCTAACACGTGGAAAAACTCCTCTTGGAAGAAGTATGAAAAAGATTACCCCAACTGTTTTTAGAATAAACCAAATTGTTCCGTTTATCATCTCATGTGTGAATAATGGTAAACCTACTATTTCCACTGTAAGGGCATCTGGCATAACAGTGATACCATCGGTAACAATTTCTGCAGGGAATGGTGGAACAATTACAGGACCGTTCCACCCACCTAGAAACAATACAACAAAAAGTGCTGCAAAAGCGTAAAGCTTGAGATAAGAACCTAGCTGAACAAGACCGTACATCATTCCGGAAAATTCAGTTAGCCAACCCGCCACAATTTCACTTTCTGCTTCAGGCAGATCAAATGGAATCCTTTCAAGTTCAGCAAGTATGCAAATGAAAAATACAATTGCTCCAACAGGCATGAAAATGATCCATGGAAAATTGACTTGGCTTTCAACAATCTCAACTAAATTAAGACTTCCAGTTAGCATTACGATTCCCAAAAGTGAGAGAATTAATGGAATTTCAAATGAAACCATTTGGTAAAGAGCCCTGATGCCGCCAATAAACGGAAATTTGCTGTTGGCAGACCATGCTGATACAATGGTGATTATTGGAAAAAATCCTATTACGGCAAATACGGCTAATAGGCCTAAATCAATGTCAGCTACAACCCATCCAGGTGCAACAGGTATAAGCGCAACAAATGCACCTGCAGTTGCAGCAAATAAAACAGGAGATACCCAGAAAAGTGGTTTGTCAGCTTTTGCTGGAATTATTATTTCCTTGGAAATTAATTTTAAACCATCAGCCATTAATTGTAGAATGCCCTCAACTTTACCACAATAAAATGGTCCTACTCGTAACTGTAGTTTTGCCAGCATCTTTCTTTCTACAAATATAACTGCGGCTGCAATCAAGGCTGCAAACCCAAATCCAGGAAATGCGATAATTTTGAAAAGATCAGTTTGCATGAAATTTTTTACAAGTGGTAATGCCCTTTCAGGATGCGTCATTGCATCTAAAACTCTAAACGGATTCCAAATTTCTCCATCAATCACAGGAAAATCTATGTAAATCAAAACTATCTGGATGGCTGGAATGCCCATCAAAGTAACTAGTACAATAATCCAAAATATGTTATCGGTAATTCCTTTGATCAGGTAACCAAGTCTAAACTTTGGTGCAATTACTGACATTTACCGATCTGCCTCCACTGGCCAATAGTTTAAACTCCAGTAAACGGGTGGAAGGTTTCCAAGCTTCTCGCCTGTGAGTAGGTGTGGCATAGCAATCAAATTTCTAAATGAAGGAACATTGATCTTTATTCTATACGGTTGTGAGTTACCGTCTGAAACAATATGCATTGCAAGAGCACCCCTACCTGATTCCACTCTACGATAGACTTCAGTATCTCCGCCTTTTGGTTTTGGTTTTAATTTTACTCTAACTGATCCAGATTTTGGCATCTTTTGAAGTGCATCCCTAATTATCCTACAACTTTCAAGCATATCCAGCCAAGGAATTTTAGAACGAGCGTAAGAATCCCCTTCTTTAAGCACATTAGTTTGAAAATCCAATTCTTCATAAACATCATATGGCTCCTTCTTTCTAATATCAAAGTCCACACCACTTGCACGCAAAACAGAACCAGTTGTACCAAGCTTAATGGCATCTTCTCTTGACAAAACACCTGTATCCTTAGTTCTTGAAATTAGAATTGGATTGTCGTAAAAAACATCTGCGTATTCTTTGAGCCTTTTCTCAAAATAATTTACTTGTCTCAAACACACATCCTCAAAGTTGGCAGGAACATCATTTCTTACTCCACCAGGAACAAAGTATGCATGGGTAACACGTGCTCCCGTCATCTTATCTAATAGGTCTATCAATAGTTCACG
>ENA-UPTF01001122-UPTF01001122.1-marine-metagenome-genome-assembly--contig:-NODE-1122-length-17378-cov-2.634067_pt1 | contig 17378 bp, 13 predicted proteins | sample MGYA00238166_ERZ767019 | MGnify/ENA primary metagenome ERZ767019 (study PRJEB28930, sample SAMN06266391) | marine metagenome | isolation source: Sea water from 250 m depth | place: Atlantic Ocean...
TGGCGATGGCTAGGGAAGGAACCAGCGGCGCGATCGCACCATAGGGAAGACCCGAAAGATTTTCTTTGACCATGCTGCCCCAGTCTGACATCGGCGGTTGCACGCCGAGCCCCAGGAAACTTAAGGCCGCAATAAAAAGAATGATATAGACGAACCGTACTCCAAAATCTGTCGCCAGTGGCATTAGCACATTCGGCAGAATCTCGCGGGTGAAATCGACCGGCTTCTCCCGGCTCAACTCAGCGACCTCAAGCCCGGCCGACGCCTCTGCTGCAAAGAGCGGCAGTCCGGCCAAGATTAAGTTCCAGGCCATCATCATACTCAGGATCGTGTACTTCATTACAGGTTGAGGAATGCTCCCCTTTTTTTTACCGGATTAAAAGCTGTTTTTGTGCCGGCCCATGAATAACCAAGCATATTTAGCCGTTCGCTAAGGCGGCGAAAAAAACTACCCCGAATTCAGCTCGGGCTTTGACTCGCCGGGAAAGAGGTCTAGAGTGGGCAAAGACAATAGGAAAAAGTGGTGAGTCAACTTCAAGAGAAATCCTCATCGAGCAGCAACCGCCGCAGGTTCATCAAGCAGGCCGCCGCCGCCACGGCCGTGGCTGGATCGGGAAATCTCATCAAGACACCGGTTTACGGCCAGAACCAGGCACCCTCAGCCGGCCGGGTGCTCGGGGCCAACGACCGCATCAATGTCGGCTTCGTCGGTGTGGGCAACCAGGGGTTTAACACCCATATTCGGGAGATAAAAAACAACGCCGCCAAGCACAATGCTCAGGCCGCCGCCGCGTGCGACGTTTTCTCAGAGTACCGCGACCGCGCACGGCAGTTCATGGGCATCCAGTCCGGCGACGTTTACAACGACCACCGGAGACTGCTTGATCGAAAGGACATCGACGCGGTGATCATCGCCACGGTGGATCACTGGCACGCGCCGGTTGCTATCGACTCGATGAATGCCGGCAAACATGTACTGATCGAGAAACCGATGACCCGCTACCTCAGCGAGGGATTCGATGTGTACGACACCTGCAAACGCACCAAGCGCGTGATGCAGATCGGAGCGGTGTTCTGCATCGAGGAGAAATGGCACCGGGCCGCACAGCTGGTCCGCGACGGGATGATCGGCCCGCTTGTTCTCGGGCAATCCTCCTACTGCCGTAATAGCCCCGAGGGCGAGTGGAACTACACCATCAATCCGAAGTTGACCGATAAGAGTATCGACTGGAGCCGCTGGCTCGGCAAAACCGGCAAGCGCCCGTTCAACGCCAACCACTTCTTTCGGTGGCGCAAATACAATCCCTACTGCTGCGGCATCCTCGGCGATTTACTTGCGCACAAGATCCACCCCCTGATGATCGCCAGCGGTAACCCGGAATTCCCGGAGCGCGTCGCCTGCCTTGGCACAAAAGAGATTACCAAAGATCGCGACGTGCCGGACAACACGCAGGTGCTGGCTACCTTCCCCAGCGGCTACACGCTAATGGTCGTCGGCAGCACGGTGAATCAGCAGGGACTTCCAGAGATGCTGCGCGGCCACCACGGTACGCTCTACTTCGGCGGCGACAAGGTGGACCTGAAACCGGAGACGCCGTTCGTTGACGAGATTGATCCCGAGAGCTTCAACGACCTCAAACCAAGCGGGGCGGATTTCTTCGCCGAGCACGCCGACTGGTTCAAAGTCATCCGCAACGGTGGCGAAACCAAGGGCAACATCAACCTCTCAATGCGGGCCCAGGTGGTCATCTCGCTGGCTGAGATGTCCGAGAGAATGAGTCTCACGCTGTTGTTTGACGAGAAGAGCCGGAAAATCACCACAGGCACCGGCCAGGAGGTGCAGCCTCTCAACTACCCAGCATAAGACGCTGGCCGCAAGCGAATTACAAAAGCCCCGCCACTTGGCGGGTTTTTTTGTACTTGTCCAGGCATCCGATGCAGACGGAAGCATCAGCCTCCGCTTGGCCAAGTTTTTTCTGTTTTTTCCGGCGAGGAACCGGTAGATTTTCTGTTTCCGGCGATATCATGGTGATGTTTTCCGGTGTTTCCATCTATCCAAAATACACTAAAAATGACAAAAACTCCATCGAACGAGCTGACACGCCGTAAATTTATTTCGCACTCCTCGGCAGCGTTGAGCGCCTCAGCATTTGGTCCCTTCATCCTCCGGGGCCAGAATCTGAACAGCAAAATCAATGCGGCCGCTATCGGTGCTGGCGGCAAGGGCAGCAGCGACACGGATAACAATGCACGTTGCGGTGCCAACATTGTCGCACTATGCGACGTGGACCTGAACACACTCAGGGCTCGTGGTGAAAAATATCCTGGGGCCGCCACATTCCAGGACTATCGCAAGATGCTGGACAAAATGGGCAAGTCCATTGATGCCGTCTCGGTGTCCACCCCAGACCACATGCACGCTGTCGCCGCCATAGCAGCCATGAAGATGGGCAAACACGTGTACGTCCAGAAGCCCCTCACCCAGTCCGTCTATGAGGCTCGGATCATGCGCAAGGTGGCCAAGGAGCAAAAGGTGGCCACACAAATGGGGAACCAAGGCAGCGCCGGAAGTGGATTACGCCGCGCTGTGCAGGTGATTCATTCCGGTATCATCGGCGACGTGACAGAATTGCACGTATGGTCGAACCGCCCGGTCTGGCCGCAGGGCATTGACCGTCCAAAGGGAGCGGATCCGATCCCGGAACACTTGGACTGGAATATATGGCAAGGCCCAGCTGAGCACCGCCCGTACAAGGCAGGGGTTTACCATACGTTTAAATGGCGTGGCTGGCAGGCGTACGGCACCGGGGCACTGGGTGATATGGCCTGCCATACTGTCAATATGCCTTTCCGTGCACTCAAGATGGGGTATCCAGACGTGGTCGAGGCGGAAGATTTTTCCCCAATGAACAAGGAGACCTATCCACTCAACTCTCGCCTTCGTTTTGAATTCCCCGCCCGCGATGGCATGGTTCCGTTGAAGTTCTGGTGGTACGACGGCAAGAAGGATGGCAAACAAAACCAGCCGCACAGTGACATCGCCTCAAAAATCAACAGCACCTTCGGCAACATACGAGGTAGCGGGTGCTTGCTGATTGGCTCCAAGGGCCAAATCTACACCCCGGACGACTACGGTTCCCGTTACTACGTCGCCTTGAATGATGAGAAAAAATTCAAGGACAGTAGAAAACACGGGGCAGACCAGGCGATTGCGGATGATTTCTGGAAATCACCCGGGCACAATCAGGAATGGTTCGACATGATGAATGGCGGACGCGCTGCGTACTCAAACTTTGACAACGCAGCCTACCTGACCGAGATCATCCTGCTCGGCTGTATCGCCTTAAGGGTCGGCAAAAAGAAGATGGAATGGGACGGCCCGAACATGAAGTCGCCCAACACTCCGGAAGCGGCACAGTACGTTAAGCGTGACTACCTGAACGGCTACACGCTGTAAAAGATATTCCGATCTATAAACTCTCAGGGAACACCCGGCCAGCCAAGTCGCTGCGCCGGGTTTTTCAATGAACCGTTGAAAACAGCCAATCGCTTGGCAAGCGCGTTACAGCTTCCAGCCAGTGCGGTACGGAGGATTGACCAGTTTGTTCGCCTCTTCGTCGTTGGTGAATCTCATCGCCTTGGCATCCCACTCCAGTCGGATACCTGTCCGACCAGCAGAGTCTTTACCCCAGGTGCGCTGAATGGCAATCATGCCAAGTAGTCCGATCTCGCTGATTGCCCCACCATACTCGAACGGCGAACCTGCTGGTTGATTGTTCCGCACGGCATCAAGCCAATCCTTTTGGTGACCGCCCCGCACACGCGGAATCTTCTGATCCGGCCTACCGAACTCTTTCATCTTCGCCTCAGGTATGATCCGACAGCCCCCTGCCCCGTGTGAGCCGTGCATGATCTTACCCTTGTTGCCGATCACGACTGCGCCGGTCCCAACCACTTTGCGGTTCTCGACCTTCAGTTCGTCGGGTCGCGGGATGGAATAATCGCCGTCATACCACACGACCTTCACCGGACCACGCTCGCCCTTGGCCGGGAACTCGAAGGTGATCTTCGTGCCCTTGGGATAAAACTCTTTGTGCTTTATCGGGTCATAACCTTTCGTGTCAGCGGTGATCGCCGTCGGCATTCCAAGATCCAGTGCCCAGTAGGACGGGTCGAGCACATGGCAAATCCAGTCGCCGATGCAGCCGCTGCCGAAGGCGGAATAACCGCGCCAGTTGAACGGCAAATAAGCCGGGTTATAGGCACGCTCGGCGGCAGGGCCAAGCCACAAGTCCCAGTCCAATCCCTTCGGCACCTCGTGCTCCTCGGTTTGCAGGGCCTGTTGCTTGCCAATCTGACAATAGACATTCTTGAAAGCATCGCAACCCGCATGCACCTCGGAGACCTTCCCAATCGCCCCCGCCCAGACCAGTTCACAAAAGAATCGGATGTGATCCGAGGAATGTCCCTGATTGCCGACCTGAGTGATTACCTTTTTGTCCAAGGCCGCCTTTTGCAGCGTGCGCACCTCGGCAACCGAGTGAGCCAAAGGCTTTTCCGAGTACACATGCTTGCCGCGTCCAATTGCACCCATGATGGCAACCGCGTGCGTGTGGTCCGGGGTCGCGACCAGTACGGCATCAATCTGGCCCTCCATGGCATCGTACATTTTTCGGAAATCCTTAAATCGCTTTGCCTTTGGGAACTTCTTGAACGAGTGAGCGGCATTACGGTCATCCACATCGCACAACGCCACGATATCCTCACCGGCCATTGCACCAAGATTTGCTCCTCCACGCCCACCACATCCGATGGCTGCGATGCGTATCTTGTTGTTGGGTGTGTTCTGCCCCTCAGCTGCGCGCAGTACATGACTGGACACGACCTGAAAACCAAAGGCAGTCGTAGCCGACTTGAGTAAAAAAGAACGACGTTTCATATTTGTTGTAATGACTTCAAACAGTGCTGAATCGCGGAAACTCTATCCATCCTGCCTTTTCATAGGCAAGACAATAATGAGCCTCAACTAACCGGTTGACTCACGCAATGCCTCGCCAACATACTCCCCGTGATAACGCTGCAACATGGAAGTCAGTACAGCACAAATGGGTTGTTTTTTGAATAAAGACAAGTAGTATCTCCGTACGGACGCACAGGTTAAACCAATCAAGAAAATAACAGATAGATCATGACTCAGAATAAAATCACCCGCCGGAGTTTTGTGGAACGATCCCTGGCCGCGGGCGCCGCGCTGACCCTGCCAACCCACCGCGTGCTGGGCGCCAACTCGGATGTCCGAGTGGCAATCATCGGATGCGGTGGTAAGGGGACAAGTCACCTGCGCGATTTCGCCTCCAAGCCGGGCGTTCGGATCGTGGCCATCAGCGACGCCGACAAGGCCCACATGAACAGCGCCGAGAACCAGCTCAAAAACACGCTGGCCAAGCAGGGCGCCAACGTTGATACGCGCTACAGGCAGCATCAGGATTTTCGTCATATCCTGGATCGACCGGACGTGGACGTCGTCGTAATAGCAACCCCTAACCACTGGCACGCGCTTCTCACCGTAATGGCCTGTCAGGCTGGAAAGGATGTGTACGTAGAGAAGCCGGTCAGCCACTGCATCTGGGAGGGACGTAAATCAATAGAGGCCGCCCGCAAGTACAACCGGATCGTGCAGGCCGGCACCCAGCAGCGTTCCGACCCGGCACTCATCCATGCCGCAGAGGATATCCGCAAGGGCACGCTCGGCGCGGTCCAGTGGATTCACTCACTATGGTATCGCCACCGCGAGCCGATCGGCAAGGTGACCGGCCCTACTCCGATCCCTGCCGGCATCGATTATGACCTTTGGTGCGGCCCCGGCCCTAAAGGCCCACTGATGCGAAAGAGGTTGCACTACGACTGGCACTGGATCTGGGCTTACGGCAACGGTGACATGGGCAACATCGCGCCTCACAACTCGGACGACATCCGACATCTCCTCGGCATGACCGATGTGCCAAAGCGCGTCATGAGCGTCGGCGGCCGATTCGCGTGGGATGACGACGGCGAAACCCCGAACGCCCACTTTGCATTGTACGACTACAAGGTTCCGCTTGTGCTCGAAATCCGCGACCTGCCGCACGACAAGGACAACCGCAGCCGACGCGGCGTCTCCGTTTACCGGCGGTTCGGCAAGGGAGTCAAATTCACTAACATCGTCAAGTGCGAAAACGGCTTTTACAATGTCACCCGCGGCGGTGGATTCTCCTTCGACAACAAGGGCAACAAGATTCGGCAGTTCAAGGGCGACGGCGGCCGCAACCACGTACCCAACTTCCTGCAGGCCGTTCGCTCGCGCAAATCCAGCGAACTCAATGCCGACATCCTAGACGGCCATCTCGGTTCTGTAATGATTCACCAGGCCAACGTCGCCCATCGCGTCGGGCAAGGCTCAACTGTCGAGGAAATCCGCGAACGGGTGAACGGCCACTCAGAGGAAGGTGTAGAGACACTGAACCAAATGCTCAGGCACCTCCAAGCCAACGAGGTGGATTTGAAGCGGGAAAAGCCAATCATGAGTCCGTGGCTGACATACAGCAACGACAAGGAACGTTTTGTGGGCGCACACGCCGAGAAGGCGAACAAGTACGTCAAGGACACCTACCGCGCCCCATACATCATCCCGGAAAAAGTTTAGGCCAAACCACAGGCTTCAAACCAAGACCGGCTGCCTAAACGCAGTCGGTTTTTTTTGTCCATGCGCTTGGCCAGGGGTGGCATTTCTGAAAACTCGAAAATGAAAACTCCAAAAAAAGCGATTTTAACCCAGCTCTCCTACTTGCACTGGCGGCGGATGACGAAGTGTATATGGATCATGATGACCAGTGTCAGCGCAAGACTGGTGTATTGGTGCAGGCTGATGAGCAACTCCTGTCCGTGGGTGCCGAAGATCTGGAACATGCCCAGCATCATCGAGAGGCTGACCGGCACCACGAGGGCCAACGCCAGCCAGAAGGTCAGTTTCCAACCCAAGTCCGCCGTGTCAGCCGGGGCTGTTTTCTTTAGGCACAACAGGCTGGCCAATCCACGCCGGTCATACTCGTTCAAGCGGCATCGGTGACTCCACGCAATCACAACCACCCCTGCACTAATGACGAACACCGGGGCAAGGCCAACGTGCATCATGAGGGTGTAGCCGTGAATTTGCTCGCCAAGCAGCAGTCGACCGCCAAAGCCGGTAACAAATAGAATAACCAAACTGCCCAGTGCCACCGCACAGGCCAGGGTGGATAGTTTGCCCCCGCAGCAACCCGACCAGGGATGGTCGCCGGCGGCGGTCGCCGCCTTCCGCTTGGCCAAGCGCGGGCTGGGTAACACAACCCAATGCATCACGATCCCCACAAGCACGAGGCCCAAGCTTACCCATGAAATCGTCGAGAACATTACTTTAATTGCCGGTCATCCATTTTCACTCGCGACACGGAACTCATGGATCATCACTTGCTTTTTTCCCGGACGCCTTGACAACGACGTCTAGCCCTTTAAGGGCAAAGAGTAGTAGCACCATGCCCAGCAGCACGCAGGAAAGGATCACTACCACCTTCAGCCAAGGGCGGAACAGAAAGGTAAAGGCAAACATCTGAAAATAGCTTCGATCCAGTTCCCCAAACTCGGTCATGGCCACAGTCTGTTTCTCGGCCGGCTTGATCGGAGTATCTACCTCGACCTGACCGAAGATGAACGGGGAGCTCTTGTCGTGGCAATCGGCGCAACGTCCGTTTGAACCAAGCGACTGTGCGGCAGGCCGGACATCGTGTGCGATCGGCCATTTATACGGTTCCGCCGCATCGTGATCAGTCGATATAACAACGCCGTTACTGAGGCTGTACAACCGGCCACCAGCCACATAGACCGGCTCAGGCTCACCCTCCTCCGGTTCCCATTCATATTCACCAATCAATTTAAGAACTTTACCAATCTGCTTCTCGGTCAACTCTATCCAGTCGTTGACCCGCTCCGGTTCAGCTATTTCAATTCCCAATTCATCCTGGGCGATTTCGCGTACCAAGTCCGGCGCAAGCGGATTGACGACACCGTTGGTTTGGGTGCCCCAAAACGAAGGCCAAATCATGTTATGCGGCCCAATCTTGCCGTTGGCCATACGCGCAAAAACTGGTGTAACCACGTGTGGAAGTTGCGGGCTGATCCTACCATGCGGTCCGTGCCGGCCAAGCTTGTGCATCCGTGCGGTGCGTACACGAGCAGTGTTCTCGGTAGGCAAACGACCAGAGTGGCAGGCAGTGCATGAAAGTTTCTCAAAGTGAACAGGCGGGATGCCCTTGTGTTCCGGGACCGGTGCACCGAGGTGACCACCCATCTTCGCTGCCTGATCATCCGCATTGGGGTTGCCCATGTGACAACCCTGGCAGGAATAAGAGGCAACTTTTTTTGGCTCGTAAGCCTTAAGATAATCCTCCGAGCCATGTGGGGTTTTTGACGGCTCAATGTCTCCGCGGCTGATCATATGATCAACTCCGTTGCGGTGGCAGTCGGCACAACTCATTCCTGAAGCCAAGTGGACGTCTTCGTTGTGCATCCACTCATCCTTGCCGGGATTCCTACTGACCAACATTGACCCTTCAGCTGTGCCGGTCCCGGAAGTCACACTCAAGGTAAAGGCGGCGTTGCCTGTTCTGGCAATCTTATGGATTGTGTTATACACCCCAGAACTCTTGCCAGTAGAACCGTTTATAATAACTTCATCGCCGGTTTTGAATGAATGCGGATTTTTTGTTGTTACCGTAGCTGTGCCGTTTGTTTCTACAATAGACGAAATGGTGGCAACTGGGTTCAAATCCTGCGTCGAGTGGCAATAGTAACAGCGGTTGGATGGCGGTTTACGAACGATATCCAGAAAGACCATGTTATTGGAATCAAAACGGCTCTTGTCGTAGCTTGTGATAATTTTGTACCCATCGAATTCCGGATCGTAAAAATCTTCCAATTCAGATGCCGTCCCCTTCACTGAAGCCAATCCGCTGGCAACCGTCGCTACCCATCGGTAGTTCTCCTTCGCTGCCTGCAAAGCGGCGTCACTCTGATTTTGTTTGCGATCAGCATGATGACAGGCAAGACAGTTAATTTCGTATTTTCCGGAAATCTCCCATCGAAAAAGCTCCGATGTATCCACTTCCTCCTCATCCCCCTCGTCCTCCGATGGTGCCATCTCACCATAGTTTCCTCCGGGGAAATGGCTACTGAATTTTTTGAGGAACTTCCAAGCGTTCAAGTCGACATCGCTTGGCTTGTAGGTTCCCTCCCAACCCCGATTGGATATTGGAATCTGCGTTCGGATGCGATTATCAGTCAATACCCAGGGCTCGCCAACCCTCCCGCTCAGAACGTTGGTGCTCCCAGAGTGGAAATGCCAACCGGCGGCCATGGTGTCATAATCGTGACACTTGCCACATGTGTTACGCATGGATACGGGTCGCGGCTGGGCATCAGTCGACTTGATCTGCTTACCCTTATCATCCCAGAGCTCGATGAGGTGGGTGATGGAAGCGCGGTTGCCGTCATGACCATCACCATGCCCCTTGGTCTTTTCCTGCGCTTGGCCAAAGGCAAATGCTCCAGACAAAAGCACCAACGGCAGCAATGTCCGGATGACTTGAATCATCTAATTGACATCGAATAAAAAATACCGATTAGACCTTGAAATCTTCCGGTTTCAACTCGATCTTTCGAGCTGCGGCAATGGCTTCGTTCACCTTGAGAACCATGACCGCGGTCTCGTAGCCGATCTCGCCCGGACAGTTCAATGTCTGGTTTCCCCGGACCGTCTCAAAGAAGTTGACTAAGTGAGGCTGATGATACGGAACCTTCATCTCAATTGGCATGCGATACAACGCCGGAGTGGCAGACTCGCGCACATCCACCTCATCGTCACCAGCCTTGACCTCTGCCTTGGCACTGGCCTGCTCCATATTAACAATGCCCTTTTGCACCCAAGGATCCCACTTGGCTTCATCTACCCAACTTTCACGGTATAACTCGCCACGGCCGGCGGATTCTGAAATCAGCAGCGTTCCCTCATCGCCCATGAACAATTCGTAGTAACCATTACTGCTGTTTGTGGTAAGTGTCTCGTAACTGGCGCGGACGAGGCCCTTTTTTGTCGGAAACTCAAAGATGGCAATGGCGTTGTCGTACCACTCATGATCTTTCCAGTAATCCACGCCGCCGCTGGCCATGACCGAGGTCGGTATAGCATTGTCGAGGAACCAGCTGTAAACATCGATCTGATGCGATCCAAGATCGACAATGGGTCCACCACCAAGGCCCTTGTACCATCGCCAATTCCGGAACTGAGGCATGTCGTCGAAGCCAAATTTTTTGAGAGTTTCCTTCGGAATCTCTGTGCCATCCGGCCAACCCAAGTCGACACATCCGGCCCGGCTACGATGCCACTGACCGGAGATATTCGTAATCCGGTTCAGCAAGTTTGCTTCCTTGATGACCTTTTCATTGCAATAAATGTAGCGTGGATTGCTTCGGCGTTGATGTCCAATCTGAAGCAACTTACCAGCCTTTCGCCCTGCCAGCACCATGTTCTTCGCCGCCTCCAGGCTATTCGACATTTCCTTCTCGCAGTAGACATGAAGGCCTTTTTCAAAGCAGGCGATGGTGTGCTCGGCATGCCAAAAATCCGGAGTAGCGACCAACACCGCATCCAGATCCTTCTCCTTCTCAAGCATCTCCTGATAATCGACATAAGCCGTTCCCTTATGGCCGAGCCTACCGTAAGCTTTAAGGGTACGGGAGACACGGCGAAGATTACCCTTTTCCCAGATATCGCAAACTGCACGAAATTTAATACCCGAATTTTTACCAAGCTTTAAGATAGCGTTCATGAGCACCTGCCCTTGGGCACCAGCACCTATTAACGCAATATTAATTTCCTTTTTTCCATCTGCTTGGCCAAGCGCATTGTTCGCCAGCATCAGGCCCGCACCAGCCGCGGCCGATGATCTCATAAATTTCCGTCTATCGATTTGGTTGTTCATATTATTTCCGAAAAAGTCCTAGGCGGAGAGTTCTAATCCTCGACTTTGGCCAAATGATTCGATCACCTGCCCTGAGGATTCCTCACTACCCTCGTGTGGGAGAATTATCGCCGTAGTTCCGGGATTCGCCAAGCAATAATCATCGATTTCTTCAGCCGATAGCATCATAAATGCCGTTGACAATGCGTCTGCAGCGACTGCATCGGGCGCCATCGTCCAGGTGGCAAGCCGCCCCTTGACAGGCACACCTGCGACCGATCTAACGTCAATAATGTGCTGCCCTTTTTGGTTGCCTGAGCCACTTATTGCACCCTCTGTGAGTTCAAACCTAGCCAAGACATCCTCTCGATTGACCGGGTGTCTAAGTTTTATGGGCCATCCAGTCATGTTCTTCGGCAAAGAGACCGACAACACCGAGCTTGCACCAGCCAAAACCAGAGCTTGTTCAAGACTCCACTCCCGCAGAATTTCAGCCATTTTCTCTGCTGCATACCCCTTGCCGATGCCACCCAAGTCGAACTGCACTCCCTCGGTCAAGACTTCTGCGCTGAAGTCTTCATCGCTAAGTTTCAAATGATCCAATCCCGTTAGTTCACAAGCGCGAGCCAACTCCTCATCACTTGGCTGCCGAAGCGTTCTATCATCGTTAAGCCAGCAGGAATACAGAGCCCCAACGCTAATATCAAATGCACCGTTGGTTTTGTCATACATCTCCCTCGCTCGACTTAGACATTCAAAAACGTCCATCCCCAAGTCAACGGTTTCGCCACAGACAGCATCGTTAAGTCGAGAAATGTCACTGTTTGAAATGAAGCGACTCATCTCCAATTCCAAACGATCTACCTCAGCAAAGGCAGCTTGAGCACCTTGCCTTGCATATCTTTCATCATCATCGATGATGTAAATTTCAAAAACTGTCGCCATCGCTTCGTGGGCAAAGTGATGGGCATCTTGAATCGTTCTCGACCCACAATCAACGACCTGTTCGCCTTGTGATTTCATTGCTACAGACCTTCGGTCGTTGAGTCCGCTTCCACCTTGGCACGCTCATGGCGATCCCAAAGGGACTTGGCCACAAACCCGCGAATCTCAACCTGTGGCCGCAATTCCATCTTGGGCACCTGGCCATCGTCATAAAACAGATGCATATAGAGTTCCTTCTGCCCCGGCGGTGGCAGCTCGTACAGCTTCCTCATGAGCGCCTCCTCTAACGGCGGCTGAATCAAAACGATCGGAGCAGACTTGGACTCGTCCGCCACCTCGCTGCCATACTGCACCCGATAGCCTCGGAGATACCACGGCAGTGGCCAGTAGTCGTCGTGAGGACAAAAAATTTGGATCGGCGTGTCCTGACCATCCTCATGAGCCTGCGCCATCTCCTTGACGCGATTGGCGATCTGGAAAATGTCCGACCCAGTGTGGGCGTACACGTATGGATTTCGACTATCGGCGTTATACAGATTATTGGCGACATTGGACTGCCACACCAGATGTGAAGTGCCAACAAGCAGCACTGCGCCAAGCACGAACCTGAAAAAATGCGATTTCAACTGGAATAAACAAGCAACCCCCACACCGGCCAGGAGAATGATCCCGTGATAAAAACTTAACAGGCACCACGGCGTCTTGTAGGGAATCAACGAATAAATTAAGATCATGAAAAACGTGTACAGTGCAACAAAACGAAGTAGCAAGGCATTGTCCCCATCGAACGATCCCCTAATCGTGAAACCAAGGCCGACCAACGCCAACAAAAGGACGATCCACTCGCTGAACACCGGCCCGTTGTCAAATTGGTAAAAGGAAAGCAACCCAAGGTAATAATGCCACGGGTGCACATGCGGGCTGGTATGGCCTGCCCGATCAAAATAGTTCGTGTACGCGAGAACGGAATCCAGCACTCCTTCGGTATTACTGAAAAACGAGGAAAAGAACGTCACAGAAACAGCCGCCGCCGCAAGCAGCATCACAACGCAATGCGCCGGCCTAACTCGTTTGATGTCGTTGACCCACTGACCAACTCGCCACCGAGCACAAAGCATCACACACAACGCGGCACCCATTGCGCCAAGGGCGATAACGAAGGTTTCCTTTGTGGCGTGCATCATCCCAAGACACACCCCAACCAGTGAGGCCCACAATATCCCGGGGCGTTTCAGGTAGCGGTAGCCGCAGACAATCGCGCCTGCAGTGAAACAGACCAGAAGCATCTCATGAATGAAATAGCGGCTGTAAAAAACCATGGCCGGCGACACGGCCGTGAACATTGCTGCAAAGACGGACGCCACCCGCCCCAAGACATCCCCGATAGGCAGCACTAGCAAAACGAGTAGCGTCCCAAAGACGACCGGGACGATCCGAAGCATGGACTCCTGAAGTTCCACATAATTACGGGTACCCCCAAGCCATGCCGGAAGGAGTGCCAGATAGTTGAGCGAGGGGCCGTGATATTCGTGGGGATCATACTCATACCCCCTGCCTTCTAAAGTCTCACCGAGCTTGAAGGCATTCACCGCCTCGTCGCCGTGCATGGGCCGCTCCGCCAGGTCCTGAAGGCGAAACACCGCCGCCACCACCGCGATGAGCAGAATGATTACAATGAATATGGGGCGACTCATTGGATTGACTGAACGCACAGCAAGCCTGCGAGCCCACTCAGGCTACTCGCCGAGCATCACCGGTGGCACCGCACGGCAGCCAAATTGAACCGGATAAAATGCGACCGGCCTACTTGCCGTACACTTCCACCTCGATATAGTGGTTCAGGTCGCTCGCATTGTTGCCGCCGCTGTAAAGGCGCACATAACGGCCACGAACCCCTTTGGTATCAATCAGCCTTCCCTCGGAAGTCTCCACATAATGGTTGTCCTTTCCGACACCCTGTTCCGAGGAGTTGTCATGGTCGTTATTGTAAACCGTGGTCGACTTTTTAAACTCCGAATCGTTCGAGATCTGCACCACGACATCAAAATAAACCCTGGCCTGCTTGTGGTAATGCCAGAAACACAGCGCATAAATATCGTGCTCGGTCTCGAGGTCGATGGTGATCTGCTGCGTGAACGGGCCAAGCTCAACATAGCTGCCGTCCGCCGCCTCCTTATCCCCGTCTGTGATCATTTTCAGATCGCCCATGATCGGCTCCTCGTCACTGCCGCTGATCTTTTTACCCAGCGCAAGGTTCTTCACACCCTTCGGCGCAAAAAACGGCGGACGCGGTTTGCCGAGCGGCTTCTCAAGCTGTTTCACCCCCTTGATATTTTGCGGTGTACCGACAAACAATGGCTTGGGCAACTTAAGCGGCAACGCCGCCATTCCGGCCGGTGCCTTGATTCCAGGTTTCTCCGCGGCCGTAGTAGCTGAAGCAAAACTCAGCAGAAGAAACAACACCAACACGCAGCAAACCTGCGCCTTCACCTTTAAATCATCTTTTACCATTTTGTTTTGTTTATGGACAGAATCACGCATCAACAGATGCACGGCTCAGAGACATTTTCGTTCAGCTATTACTTGGCTGTCAAGCTCCGAGCGGCAGAGTCGAGCAATACAGACTCAATTGGCATGACATTAATTCAATCCGCGCTTTTGCCGCCTTGGCTGCGGAAGAACTCAGCCATGTCAGCCGCGCCGAGTTGAATGGCCCAATCCAGTGGGGTTTGACCGTTCTCCAGTTTCGCGTTAACCGCCGCGCCGTTGGCGATCAGCAACGCGGCAATCTCCCGGTGTTCCCAGTATACCGTCGAATGCAGCGGCGTCTCTCCACGGCGGCTTGTTGCATTGACATCAGCGCCAGCAGCAACGAGCAGCCTAGCAATCCCCGTATGCCCGTGAAATGCCGCCTGATGCAGTGCGCTCAACCCAGTGATGCCGCCCTTGGCATTCACATCTGTCCCGGCGGCCAAGTATTGTCGGATGACCTCAATTCTCCCCAACTCGGCAGCGTCCCAAATCGCGAGTCGGGGAGGAGGCGGCGTGGCACAACCTGCCAGCCAAGTAGCGGCGAGCGTCATTGGGAGTATGGACTTCATGAGAAATTTGAGCCGCTTGACCAAACGCTTGGCGCAGGTCTTTTGGCGTGACAGCACGACTTGCTGTGCACGGCTAGGCGCCAAAGTTTCCTGTCTTTCCAATTCATGATTCTTCTTTTCCTGACTTGGTTAGCAGGTGCAACGGAACGGCGACGGCCAGCATCATTGTGCAGCCGATCAGTGTGTACCAGGGCCAATGAACCGCCCCGGTTGAGTGAACACCAATCATCCCACCCAACGATACTGCTAAGCCGGTTATGACCGGCCAAGCCGGGCCGCGTTTCAGGACAAGCGACATTGCCACCCCTGCCAAAAGGCCGCCACTCGTCAGGCCAACGAGGCTGAAGGCGGCATTCATCACTGACTCAACCTCCCGGCTCAGGAACGCCACCACCACGAGCATGCCGCCCCAGAACAACGTCGCTCCCCTGCTCCATTTCAGCTTGGCAGCATCTGTCTTCACGCGACCACCCAGGCCAAGGTCCATCGTCGAGACGGATGCCAAAGCGCTCAACGCCGAACTCACCGACGACATCGCCGCGGCAAAAATTCCGACGAACAATAACCCCTTCACACCGGCCGGCGCCTCGGCCAGCATGAAAATCGGGAATACGTAGTCGGTTTGTTTTTTGCCCATCGCGTTCTCCGGAATCTCAATCGGGATCGGCGTCTGCTGGTAGTGAACCCATAGCAGCACGCCGACCATCAGGAACAATAGCATCATCGGCACGATACCCACCGCACAGAACAGAAGCGCCTTGCGCCCATCAGCCACATTACGACAGGCCAAAACCCGCTGCGCCACCAACTGGTCGATGCCGTGTGTGTATAGCACAAACACCACCGCGCCGATCATCCCCATCCAAAAGTTGAACGGCTTGGCCAGAGCAAAACCAAAATTCAGCCACTCCAGTTTTCCCGCCTCCCGCGCTTGACCAAGCGCCGCCGTCCAGCCGCCGTCCATCAGTGTCGGCAGATAAATCAGCGTGAACAATCCACCGGCTACCAGTAGGAAAAACTGCACGGCATCGGTCCAAACCACCGCCCTGATCCCACCGGCCCATGTGTAAATGAGCGAGAAACCGACGAACAACAGGATCGCCGAAAGCACCGGCCAGTCGAGCATCAACTGCAACGGGATGCAGGTCACGAAAACCCGCACCCCCGCAGCAAGCGTCCCGGCAACGAGAAAGAAAACCGCGCCGGCCTTTTGCGCCCACGAGCCGAACGCCTGGCCAAGCAGCGCGTAGGGCGAATAAATTTCATTTTTGAAATAGTACGGCACCATCACAGCGGCGAGGAGCACCCGACCAAGCGCGTAGCCGAGGACGATCTGCATGAAGCCAAGGTTGCCGCCGTACGCCATCGCCGGTACACCGATGAATGTCAGGGCGCTGGTCTCGGTCGCGAGAATGGAAAGCGCCACGCCCCACCACGGCAAATCGCGACCACCAAGGAAGTAGTCGCGGGTATTACGCTGGCCGCGGCCCAGCCATAGTCCCAGCCCGATGACGCCGACCAGGTATAACAAGATGACACCCCAGTCGCCCGTGCTGAGGGTCGGACTGGAAGCGGCGGGTTGCATGGAGGAGATTAACTGACAGCTGCCAGTAGCGCCCCTTCAGCACCCATCGAGTTGGTGATAACCCCCTCGATCCAGCCGGGCAACCGGTCGAGGTATTCCCGGACCAATTCCGTGCATTCCGCATCCGACAGGTGGCAGCTCTTCTGCGCGCTGTTGATAAAGCCGCTCCAAAGCTGTGTACCAAACTGCACCATCCCCTCCCGCACCGGCACCGAGTGAATCGACAGGAAGATGCCAAACACAATCGGGTTCCACCCTCGCGCCTCGCCGGCCACCACACATTTACGGAAACGCTGCACCATGCGCTGGTCGTACATCGGCTTGAGCAACCGCAGATGCTCGCGGCCGACCGCCAGACTCGCCGCGGCAAAAGGCATCAACGACGCATTGGCCGACAACTCGACGTCTAGCTCCAGCAACTCCCGAAACTGCCCGCGATTGGCAAACCAATACGCCGACAGCACTGCCGGCAACTCGATCGGCCGCAGTATGTCCCGCTCGTACCGGTCGAGAAACAGGCGAAGCCCACGCATGTCTCTCACCGCCTCGATATCAAACAACTGCGGGCTTGTTTCCTCGTTGGATGCCGTGTCGCGCATCAGTGAGATCACGCTACGACGAACTGTTCCGACGCCGCCAGAGAAAAGTTTTAGACACCCAACGCTTTGTGCTTGCCTTCGGCGCAAGAACCCGCTGGGCCAAACCGAACGTTCCTCG
>ENA-UPTF01001123-UPTF01001123.1-marine-metagenome-genome-assembly--contig:-NODE-1123-length-17374-cov-2.396832_pt1 | contig 17374 bp, 8 predicted proteins | sample MGYA00238166_ERZ767019 | MGnify/ENA primary metagenome ERZ767019 (study PRJEB28930, sample SAMN06266391) | marine metagenome | isolation source: Sea water from 250 m depth | place: Atlantic Ocean | study...
ATCCCTGCTCCAAACGCCGATCACCCAGTCCACAACACCACCTTCAATCAGCACGCCACCAATCCCAAGCAGCTCCAAGGTTCCTATCCGACCGACCAACAAGCCTCGACCAATGCTCACGCAGGAGGATTTTGTCGAAATTTTAAAACTAGCGCCGAGCAAGCCCAACGAAACCGACCTGGTTTCACTCGGCAATTTACTACGTGGCATGGGCCAGGCAAATCTGACTCGCCTTGCCGAGGAACTGGAAGTCGGCATCGGCCTGTTCGGTGGCAAGCAACCTGTCGGCCGCAAGTACGCCGCGCAACTGCTTCGGCCATTGGCGACCAAATCCAAGGCCAGAATCGCGCTGAGCTTTGTGCCGGACGGCGAAGAGGACTGGGCGCTCGATATGCGCGCTGATCTGTTGCACAAGCAATGGAGTAGCGAGCCAAGTCCGCCCAACCTGTCCGCCGCGTGGAAGGCCAACGAAAAACTGATTGCAACCATCATGGACGACAGCAAACGGCTCGACGGCATCAAGCGCGGCTTCATGCTCGTTGCAAAACTGCCTAAGACCAAAGCCGACGAGTGGATGAGCGAGCAGTTCCGTGAGGGTGGCTCGGGGCTGAAACTAATCCAGCTCGTTCAGGCGGATGTGCACCACAATCTCCGGAGCACCAATTACAATGGCCGCTCAGAGAACCTCCGCAGCCTGCGGCAGATCGTCGGCGCACTCCTCAACCAAGCCGGTGGTGACTTGGCCAAGTGGAAACTCCCGCTGACCATCGCCTCCGAAGCATGGCTCGTCGAAGCCGAGAACACCGCGAAATATTACCGGGCCCCTGTCACCCGCAATAACATGACGGTCTACAATCCGGTGTACGAGCAGCAGCGGATAATGGCCCAGCAAAATTCCAGCCGCTACAAACCGATCGCCCCGGCACTCGTCATCGAGCACGCCCCTAGAGCCGACTGGCTTGCCGCCCTACCGGAAAGCCGCCGCACCCGTGTCATAGCCACCCTCGCCGAAACACTCTTGAAGAACCGGAAAACTGTCGAGGCGCTCAATCAGATCGAACGCTTGGCCAAACTCGACCCGCCATCGGCCAAGCGCATCGCCGACATGCTGCTCGATGGCTGGGCACTGTCTCGTAACCCCAACGGTGGCGCAAAGCCTCGCATGCCCGCTGTTGGTGTGTCGGTTTACATCCCGCCGCGGCCAAGTGGCACGCCGCTCACCCGGGCGAAACAGAAACGCAACCTGCGCGAGCTGGATGAGATTCTCGGGCGTCTGGCCAAGCTGCCAATCGATCCGCCCAAGCCGCAGGCAATTGTCACCGCCTTCGAGGGCGCGCACAGCTTCGCCGAGGTTTACAAGCTCGATGACATCCGGCAGGTGTTCGGCGAACCGGAAAAAATACCGACCGTGTCGCTGGCGACACTGGTCAACTCCATGCGTCAGCGCCTGGCCACCTCGTGGCGCGCACCGCAGATCCAACAACAGGCCGACACCAAGCGCGGCGAGCCCCAGATCAAGGCCGAGGTGCTCGCCGGTTACGACACGCTGCTGGCACTGCTCGACGCCGGGCTTAAGGCCAAGCCTGATGTTTGGCAGCTCAAGCTGCAGCAGGCCGCCGCCAACTTCGACCTTGCTGAGTACCAGTATGGGAACCGGGCCGATCTCGATATTTACGTAAAACACCGTGAAGCAGCGTTCGAGGGCTTCATCGAAGCTGCAGCGCTCTACACGCTTCAAACCTCCGTGACCGCCGACAAGCCCAACCCACTCGTTTTCCAGCTTTGGTTCAACGCCAACCTCGGTGCCAGCGACCTGTCGTATGTGACTCGCCAGCAGATTCCGGAAATCAGCAACCTACAAAAAATTCGCGACACTATTCTGGTATTGCCGGACTCAGACGGCCATCTGAAGGCGTTCGGCGAATCGGTAGCTAACACGTCACGCCGGCTAACGCCAGAGTTGAAGCCGCGCTACCTCCGCGCATCGCTCGCCGTCCTCAAGGATCATCCTGCCGGCGAATCAGCCCGAGAACTGGTGCAGCACTACGACGACCTGCTCGATGAGGTGGAACTGGTCGCCCACATCGACGGCAGCGACGAGATCGGCCACACCGAGCTGTTTGGCCTGTTCATTGGCCTGCGACATACGAGCGACATCGAGCGCGAGGCCGGCGGTTTTGCGCGCTACCTCGTCGGCGGCAGTAAGGGCAGCCCGTATTTTTATCCACGCTATCCCGGCCAACGGCAGGCGCCCCGCGACGATCTCGAGGAACACCTTGGCGAAAAACTTGGCGACAACTTCGAGGTGCAGTCGATCACCTTTCACGACACCAAGACCCAGTCGCGCACCATTGGTCAACCAGGCTGGCGAGAGACGCCGCTGGCTTACGTGTTGCTCAAGGCCAATGACGCCTCGGTGGACCGCATCCCGGAACTACAGATGGATCTCGATTTTTATGACTCGCTTGGCCCGGTGCTATTGCCGGTGACCACCGCGACACAGATCGTTGATGCGCGTCCCGAGTACGCCCCCGCCCGGCCGGTTGATAAACTGGAACTGACGCAGACACTCGACGCTCGCTTGGCCGACGAAAATGCGGAACTCACCCTCGAGTTGCACGCCACCGGCAAAGGACTCACGCCGCCGCTCCCCAAGCTGGTAGAGCTCGACATCCCCGGTTTTGAAATTGTTAAGACCGATGACCAGGGGCTATCGATCGCGCGCGTCGAGTCAGGCGCGTCGAGCGTCAACGCCGTGAGTGAACGCACCTGGCTGCTCACACTCAAGCCGGGCGACGATGCCGGCAAATCGCTCTCATTCAAGTTCCCAGAGCCAACCGAACTGGTGACCAAGACAGCTTACAAGCAGTACAGCGACGCCGACCTCGTGGAGGTGGACAGTAAATTGGCGCTGGCCGGCATCGTGCTGGGTCCCACATCAAAATGGCCGTGGATCGCCGGTGGTATGGTGGTACTGCTGCTTGGCTTTGGCGCGTGGCGCGTGGCCAAGCTCGACAACGGCCAGGCCACCGTACCGGCTTATCGTGTCCCGAATATTTGCACGCCATTTGCCGTCATCGATCTTCTGCGACGTATAGACGCCGACCGACCCAAGTCGTTGGCAGACCCGAATCGCGACGAGTTACAGGGCACCATCCGTGAACTTGAGCGGATTCATTTCGCCCCGGACACCGAGCAAGCCAACGGCCACGGTGACTTGCAGACCATCGCCCGCAACTGGATCGGTAAGGTAAGTTAACCGCCGCCCATGAGCGCCAAGCGTATCCTGCTCATCGCCAACCCGGCGTCCGGCCATCACCGAGGAAAGCAGCGCCTGGCCCAAGCCGAGGAGCACTTGGCCTCGCTTGGCCATACGGTGAACGCTGAGCTCACCGAACACGCCGGACACGCCACGCTCCTGACCAAGTCGAATGCTCCCGATTTCGAAATCGTCGCCGCGCTGGGAGGAGATGGCACGGTCAACGAGGTGGCCAATGGGCTCATGGCCGTCGAGCCAGGTGACCGCCCCGCCCTCTCCACGCTTCCGGTCGGCACCGGCAACGATGTCGCACTGACCTTCGGCCTGGCCCATTTTGAAACCGCCATCGGTGCCCTCTCCAACGGCAGCACCCGGACGCTGGATGTCATCCGCGTGCGGATGATGCGGGACGGAAAGTCGGTCACTCGACATGCGCTGCTTTTTGTTGCCGCCGGTTTTGCCGCTGAGGTGATCCGCAAAACTGGTTCGCGCGTGAAGCGAATCTTTGGCCGGCGCTTCAGTTACTCGGTTGGTTTATTCCGTGCGCTGGCCAGCTTTCGCGCACCGGAGTTTACGGTGAATTGGAACGGCCAAGAAAAACAGGAGACGATGTTTCAGGTATGCGCCGGCAACACTGAGTTTGCCGCTGGCGGCGTGATGCGCATCTCCCCCGGCGCACTGCCGGATGACGGCCTGCTGAACATCAGCCTGGTCGGCGAGCTTAGCCGGATGCAGATTATCAGACAGTTCGCGAGTATCCTCAGCGGCCGCTACGTCGAGGACGAGCGCGTGGACTACTTCACCGGCAAACGCCTCGAGATTGATGCCGTGCCAGCTGCAGAAATCCAGGCCGACGGTGACATCATTGGCACCACCCCGGCGACGATCGATCTGCTGCCGGATGCGTTGCGACTGGTCACGCCGGAATAACTAGTCCTCACCCTGTCAATCTTACGGGTTGGGAGTGCCACCGGTGATGACTTGGAAGGTCGGCTTGACGATGGGAAGCGGATTGACGCGACCGATGTTGTTGAGCCAGTTCCGGCCGCCAGCCTGTGTTTGCAATGCGGCCGCCCCCTGCCCTCCGATCAGCGACTCGATACTAATAGAGGTTTCATTCTGGATTTGGCCCAATTGCATCTGCCGCTCCTCGATGGACAAGCCGGTGTTCATACGTATCTCCCGGGCGAGTTCCTCGGCGCCACCCTTCATCTGGTACACCTGCGCGGAGATGTTCTCCCCCAGCCCCTGCCTCTGGGTGATCTTATCGATCGACTTGTAGTCGTAATCTGTCTGGCGCAGATAATCCTGAAAACGATCATCCCCCAGTGAGGTGCGAATCTGGTTGTTCATCTCCTGCTCGGCGAATTGGCGAATCTCAGCATCGGCCGGCGAGATGCTCGAGCCGGGCACGACGCCATGCTCATTGTCGAACGCCTTGCGCGCCGCGAAGATATCCCGAAACTCATCCTCCGAAGGATCGAACCCATCCATCTGCAACCGCATGTTTGCCGCCGTGGGGGATTTGCGCAGGTCGTACTCCATTTTTTGCTCAGGGGTCAGCATGGTGGCGATGCGATCGTCGCGCTCGGTTCTCATTCTTCGAATCTCGGCCATGTCCTGCGCATCGGTCGCGCCCTGTGCCATCTTCTTGAGCAACTCGCTCCCGAACTCCCGCTCGAGGGTGTTCAGCTCCGCCTTGGTTTCCTCCGGGATAAAATCCATCGCATAGCCGCTGTTGGACTGCGAACGGGCTCGGGCCAGCGGGCTCGGCCGATTAATGGCCGCCACACCCTGTGATCCGAACAGGTCGCCCAGCACCTCGTTTTTTTCCCGATCCAACTGGGCCATTTGTGAACTGGTGGCACTAGATGGCCGGGAAAGTGCGCTGGGATTACCTGTTTTCCAGTATTCCTTTCGGGCAGGGGACTTGGACAGGATGTCGGCCTTGCGCTGGTCGTAGAGTTTGTCGAGATCCTGTTTTACAAGGTCGCGGATGGTCTCTTCCGGGCAGCCGATCCGGCGCAGGTTCTCGACGTAAGTCTGGTAGTCGTCGGCTTCGATTTGGCTCCAGTGAAACGGCTCGACTTCACGCACGATCCGCTCGACCGGGGACGACTGAGGCGCTCGGCCCACGTCTGACGATGCGGCAGCCGACACCGGTGAGCCAAGCTGGGCCGGTGGCTGCTGCCTGTCGGCAAGCATCCAAAACAGTCCAGCGACGCAAATCAGGTTTGCCACGATCGAAATCAACAACAGTCGTTGTAGGTTCATCTCCTGTGCGAAAAATAGCACCGTTGGTGATCGATGCAATGCCATGAAACAACGCCGATCGGCCAAAGTTGCGCCTAAAATGGGTACTTAACCATGCGAAAACTGATTGCCTGCACCTGCCCAGACGTGAATGATTCCTTCACATTTTTCATGATGAGGAAAATCCTGTCAGTTATTTCGCTACTGTCTACGCTCTGCCTGAATCAAGCCTCCCACGCCGTGCCGGAAGGCTTCAAGGTCGTCACTTTCGCCAAGCCGCCACAGGTCACCTACCCCACCGGGGTCGCCGCCAGCGGCAATGGCGACGTCTACGTCAGCGTTGACCTGAACAGTTCTCTCGATCAAAAGGCCAACCGAGGCAAGATCGTCAAGTGTATCGACACAGACGGCGATGGTGTGGCGGACAAATTCACCGACTACGTGCCGGACATCGACAGCCCCCGTTCGAGCTGCTTTGTCGGCGACACGCTGTACGTGGTGAATCCGCCGTTCCTCTCCGCGTTCCGCGACAGGAACAACGACGGAATTGCCGATGAGAAGGTGCAACTCGTCACCGGCATGGGCTTCGACTTGAGCTTCCGCGGCGCGGACCACACTTCCAACGGCGTACGCATGGGAATCGATGGCTGGCTATATTTGGCTATCGGCGACTACGGCTACGTCGAGGCCAAAGGCCGTGATGGCAGCACGCTTCATCTACGGGGGGGCGGTGTGATTCGTGTCAGGCCCGACGGGACCGAACTGGAAAACTACGCACTTTACGCCCGCAACATATACGATGTCGCCGTCAGCCCGAAGCTCGACGTTTTTTCACGCGACAACACCAACGACGGCAAGGGCTGGAACACTCGCCTGCACCACTTCGTCTCGCTGGGCAACCACGGCTATCCCCGCCTCTATAAAAACTTTCCCGCGGAGCACATGCCACCGCTGGCCGACTACGGCGGTGGCTCAGGCACGGGCGGCTATTGGCTGGACGAACCCGGCTTCCCGGATAACTTCAACGACGCACTCTACACGTGCGACTTTACCACTCAACACGTTTACGTTCACCGCCTCACACCGCACGAAGGCACCTTCAATGTCACCCAGGACAGCTTCCACAAAATCAAGGCCATCGACATGGATGCCGACGGCAACTCGAGGATTTATGTGAGTGACTGGAAAAATGGCGGCTACCGTTTTAGTCGGCCGGATGTCGGCAGTATTTCGCTGATCACCTTTCCCGGAAAAACACCGGCCAAGTTTCCCGACTTGGCCAGGGCGAAAGACGCCGAGCTACTCGATCACATCACCTCCCCCAGCGCCGTCTGTCGGATCAACACCCAGCGTGAGATTCTTAAACGCGGAGCGGCCGGACATATCAATGGCTTGGGCATAATCGCCGGAGACAAGTCAGTTCATTTACACGGGCGCATCGCTGCGTTGTTCACGCTCAAGCAACTGGCCGGCGCCTCCGCCAACCAAACGCTCGCCCGGTTAACGGCCGACGAAACCATTCGTGAATGGGCGTATCGGGCCCTCGCCGATCGCAAGCGCCAAACCGGTGGCGTGAATTCCGCCCTTTTTGTGAAAGCGCTGCGCGACAAGAATCCGCGTGTCCGATTGCAGGCCGTCATCGGCCTGGCCCGGCTTGGGAACCCACACAAGTCCCTGCTCAACATTGCGGCGGAACCGGTCGACAACTCGCCGAAGAATCGAGTTTATGCCAACAACAAGATCATCCCGCACATCGCTCGAAAGGCACTGGTGGAAACCGGTGCGGCGCAAATCTGCCTCGACGGCATTGCCAACGAACAAACCCAACAGGCCGCGCTGGCCGCGCTGCAGGAAATGCACAACGCCAAAGCGGTCGACGGCCTGATTCAAAAACTGCAGGAGACGACAAATGCACCGCTCAATACCGCAATACTTGCCGCACTAGGCCGGCTGTATCACGTCGATAAACGGTGGAACGGCAAACGCTGGTGGTCCACACGGCCTGACGACAGGGGACCCTACTTTGAGCCAGTTCAATGGGAGGCTTCTCCTCGCATCCGCACGGCAATCAAAACCGGATTCGATCAGCTCAGTATCAGCTACAAGCCGCAGGTTATTGCCAGTTTGAAGTTCAATCGCATCGACCCAGCCGCGCTGGGTATCGACACCAATATCGACGAGGCGCTGGCGTTCATTGCCTCGGCCTCGCTCGGCACCATTGCCATCGAACCGCTTCGCAAGGCGGCACTCGATCGTGACCGTGATACGAAGGTTCGCTCTGATGCCTTCAACTCGCTTGGCCGGATCACCGGCAACGAGGCGTTCAACACGCAATTGGCCATCATCAGCGAATGGCAAAAACACAGTGCCGATCAAAAAAGTTTCGCTCCAACTTTGCGGGAGTTCATTTACGAACCGAGCCACCTTGGCCGTCCGAAGGTGTTGCGCGATGCCGCGCGCAAACAAAAAGGCGCAGCCAAGGTCGCCACGTACCGGATCGCGCTGCAACTCGAGCAGTCGCCGCTGGCCAATGATTACCTTCGCAGGATAATGGTCGATATCATCCGTCGCGGATCCAAGAACGTCGAGTTGTTGACCGCCATCGCCGACTCCGGCTCAGTCGGTCATCGTGAATTGGTGGCAACCGCCGCCAAGTCTAAAGATGCCGCCTTGGCCAAGGTTGCAAAGGCCACATTGGCCAAGCTGAACGTCATCCCGGCAACGGGTAACGACGACAAGCGAAGTATTGTTCAACTCGGCCACAACGAAGCCACCGCACTGCTGTTGCAAGCCAAAGGTGATGCCACACTTGGCAGCCAGTTGTTTGCCCGACAGGCCTGCATCGCCTGCCACACCACCTCACAGGATCAACCGCAGAAAGGTCCCTACCTCGGCGACGCTGGCAAAAAATGGAAGCGCGCCGACCTGATCCAATCCATCCTCAAGCCTAGCGCCGTGGTGTCACAGGGATTCCAGACGCAGTGGTTCGAGTTGAAAAACGGCACAACGTTGGAGGGTTTTGTGACCGGCGAAAAGGATGGTGTCGTCGATCTGCGCAACATCGCTGGAATCGTGCAGAATTTTAACCGATCGAACGTGGCCAAAAGTGGCACGCGCGCGACTTCGATGATGCCGGAGGGCCTGGCTGCCGGCTTGACCGTCAACGAAATGGCCAGCCTGATCGACTACCTGCAGTCACTCAAATAGCCGTTGGCCAAGCGCTTGGCTTATTCTTTAGCGGGGGAGGATTGCTTCAGATAGCGGAAGAAGTCCGAATCGGTGGAGAAAATAAGAGTATCCTCCTTGGACAGCGTGTTCTCAAAAGTCTCCATGGTCTTGAGGAACTCGTAAAACTCACGTGACTCGGCGCTTTGATTGAATGCATCAGCGTAGATTTTAACCGCCTCGGCATCGGCTTTGCCCTTGATTTGCTGCTGCTCCAAATAGGCTCCAGATGTAATTGTTTTTAACTCCCTTTGCTGTGTCCCCAAGATCTTGGCTGCCTCGCCGTCGCCCTCGGAACGGAACTTGGAGGCAATCCGAGAGCGCTCGGAAATCATGCGCTCAAAAATCTTCAACCGAACCTCTTGGGAGTAGTTGATCCGCTTGAACCGGAAATCGAGCAACTCGATGCCGAACTCCTCCTTTAGATTCGGCCCGGCATTGTCCAAAACCTGCTGCGCCAGAGCCGAACGGCCCTGATTGAATGGCTTTAACTGGGATTCGTCATCAAGCACATTGGCCTCGGGGATAACCGCCTCGCGCTGCCTTGAGCGGATGACCTCCACGAGGTCGTTCGCCGCCACAACTATCCTTGCCTCACCGTCGAGAATGTCGTCGAGGCGCGACTGGGCACCAGATTCATTCCGCACTTTCTCGAAGAAAAGCTTGGCATCAACAATACGCCAGCGGGCGTAGGTGTCGATGAAGACGAACAGCTTGTCCTTGGTGGTCACCTGGTTGGGAGCGCCGTCCCACTCGAGGTATCGTTTCTCAAACGCATGCACTTCGTTGATGAATGGATAACGGAATTTAAGACCCGCTTCTTCCTTACCTGGACCATTGATTGGACCGCGGATAATCTTGCCAAACTGTGTAACAAACACCTGCTTTGTTTCGTCGACGATATATACCGACGATGAAACCAAGAGGAACACGATGAAAAGCAGGATGCCGATGAATACTGAGGTAAATTGCTTAAACATCACTTGGCCTCCTGATTAAGGTTTAACAGTGGAAGCAGCCCTTTGGCATCTTGATCCATGATGACCTTGCGGGGACCCTGCTCCACGACAACCCCCCCCTTGCCGTCATCTCTCTGTTGCGTAGCGAGAACCTTGCCGATAGTCTCAAGGTAGATTCGTTTTCGAGTAACTTCGGGCGCCTTTTGGTAAGCGCTGAAAACCTGCTTGAACAGGTCCGCATCACCCTGGGCCCGATTGACGCGCTCAACAGCATAACCCTTGGCTTCCTCAATTGTTTTCTCAGCCTCACCGCTCGACTTGGGAATGATCTTGTTATAATCAGCCTGAGCCTTGTTGATCATCGAGGAGCGTTCCTGCTGGGCCTCGTTGACGTCGTTCCATGATTCCTTGACAGCTTCAGGCGGATTGACGTCCTGCAGGATCACCTTGTCGAGCTTGATCCCCAATTCATACTGGTTGGCCAAGGACTGCAACTTGTCCTTCACCTCCTGCTGAATCTCGCTACGCCCCGAGGTGAGCACCTCATTAATCGTACGATCCCCCACAACCTCGCTCATGACCGCCTCGTTCATGGCGCGGAATGTCTCAACCGCGTTCCGTACCTTGAATAGATGATTGTAGGAATCGGAAACCACATATTGCGTGGACCATTGTACATCAGCGATGTTGAGGTCGCCGCTGACAATGAGGGATGCATCAGCCTGGCCGCGACTCCTTGGCGAATAACGGGTACGGGCCCCGGGAGTTTGCGTGGAGAATCCAAACTCCAGTTTCTTCACCGTGGTGACCTCGACGTGTGTAACCTTGTCAATGTTAAACGGTAACTTGAAGTGCAGGCCCTGCTCGGTCACTGGTTGGCCAGTGAACTTGCCCAGACGCTGAACGATTGCCTCCTCCCGAGGATCGACCTTGTAAAAACAGGTCATCACCCCGATGCCGACCAGCACCACTACAACCCCGCCGATGATCAACTTGTTGATGGCAGCCGGGTTAATTCTTATTTCGTTCGGAAAATCAACCATAGATCGAAAGAGGGAGTCTGGTGCCGCGGAGAGTCGGTTGCAAGTTTAACTGTTCTTCCTCCCAACAACCCTCGAGGCACCCAGTCCGATGATAAAGATCGACAGTGTGCCAACGACCGTGATCATGTTCGCGTGGAACGGACTACGCAGCCACCCCAAATCGCCCTCCATCTCCGGCGTAAAAGTCATCCACAGGATCACCAGCAGGCCAATTGTCGCGCCGACGGCTGCCCCGGCGTTGTTGGCGCGGCGACTGATGAAACCCAGCAGGAACAGCCCCAGCATGCCGCCGGCAAACACGCCGCTAATCTTCCACCACGCGTCGAGAATGCTTTGCACGCCCATCATTGCAAGAGCAACGCCGGTGCCAATGCCCCCCCACACGACCGTCATTACCCGCAGGAAAAACAGGCTCTGCGCCTCGTCGGCGTCCGGTCTGAACCAACGCCGGTAAAAGTCCTGCAGCGCGATGGTCGACGAACTGTTTAGGCTGGTGTCGATGCTACTCATCGCTGCGGCGAACAATGCGGCAATCAACAATCCGGCCAGGCCAACCGGCATTTGGTTGGCGATAAAATGCGGCAACACCCTGTCGCCGTAATCGCCTGGCTGCATGCCACTGGCCAGGCGCTTGGCCTCAGTTAAGGCCTCGAGCGAGTCCTTGGTTAAGCCGGGGAATTGATCCGTAACCAGTTCACTCGCTTTGGCCAATTTTACTTCCTCCAGTAACCCAGGATTCACCTGATAATAGGAAAACAGAATTGACCCGATGAAAAAGAACATCAACGCCACTGGCATATACATCAGCGCACCCATCCACACTGAGCGACCGGCCGCCTTCTCGGAATCGGCGGCGTGGTAGCGTTGAACAAAATTTTGGTCGATTCCGAAGTTGGTTAGGTTAATGAAAATACCGTAGAATAAAACCACCCAGAAGGTCGACTCGGCCAGACTTGGCCCGAAGTCGCCCAAGCTGAACTTGTCCGCCTCAATGGCCAAACTCATCGCCTGCCCCGCCCCCTCCGGCATGCCGGAAAGAATTAGGATCACCACCACTGCGGCTCCAAGGGTTAGGATGACGCTCTGGATGGCGTCGGTCCAAATCACCGCCTCAATGCCGCCCATCAGCGTGTACAGCGTCACGGCGAAGCCGGAGACAATGATGATCGTCGCGATGTCCCAGCCGGTCAGCGCGTGCAACCCCACCGCCACGCCAAACATGATTGTCCCCACGCGGGAAACCTGTGTGAGAAGATAACAGACGACCGCATATACCCGTGCCCAGGCACCAAAACGCTTTTCCAGATGCTCATACGCCGACAGGCCGGCGTGTCGGCGGTAAAACGGCACAAACCACTTCACGGCGATGAACGCCGCGATCGGGAGCGACAGGCTGAAAACAAAACTGTTCCAATTGGAACCATACGCCTTGCCCGGCACACCGATAAACGTGTTGCTACTGAGATAAGTGCCGAAGATCGACAGGCCGCATACCCAGCCGGGCAACGAGCGGTTAGCCACCGTGAAGCCCTCAACCGTTCCGCTGCGTTTTCGAAAGTAAAACCCCGAGCCGATCAGTAGCGCGAAGTAAATAAAAAGGACGACAAGGTCCGGGGTTCGCAACGCGGCCAGTGTCATTTGTTGAGGCTTGCGGAGTCGTAGTCCGGTTGCGACATGGCACCGGTTTCGACGTTGCGCTTCCACGCCGCGAGCGCGGCCGCCATGCGCTTGGCCCGTGCGGGATGCCGCTTGGCTAGGTTCATCGACTCGCCGGGGTCATCCTTCAAGTTGAACAGCCCGCCCTTTTGGCCGGCCACGAACTTCCATTGGCCGTCGCGGTGCGCTTGGCCTTTCCAGAAAAACTGCCGTTGGCCAAGCGAGCCGTCGCCATGCAACACCGGCCGCAGACTAACGCCATCAAGCGCGTGCCCCTTGGGTGCCTTGGCCCCGGCCAGGTCCAGCATTGTTGGCATGAGGTCCAGCGAGATGACCATCTCGTCGCTCACCTGACCCGGCGCGATTCTGCCCGGCCACCAGGCGATACCTGGCACGCGGTGACCACCTTCCCATACCGTCCCCTTTTTGCCGCGCAACGGAAAACGGTAGCCCTCCGGGCCACCCATATAGGCATGACCGTTGTCGGAGCAGAAAATCACGAGCGTATTTTTCTCGAGCTTCAACTCGATCAACTTGTCGAGCACCTGGCCGACGCACTCGTCCATCGCGGTCATCATCTGGACGTAGGCTTCCTCGACCGGGGTTTTCTTTTTACCTCGATCCTTTTTCGGGCCGCGCTGGACAGGGCTGTCCGGCCCTTGGAATGGCGAGTGCACCGCCTCATGCGCCACGTACAGGCAGAACGGCTTGGCCTTGTTTACGTCTATAAACCGCAGCGCGTGCCTCGTAATCAGATGCGTCGAGTAGCCCTCCTCCTCTACTGTCTTCAAGCCGTCCCACCAGTCGTACACCTCCATCCGGTCGTAATGCGAAAGGTAATCGATGTTGCCACTAACGAACCCGCGAAACTCGTTGAAGCCGTGGTGCATCGGATTGAATTTTTTACGGTAGCCAAGATGCCACTTGCCAAAAATAGCCGAGGTGTAGCCTGCCTGCGCCAGCAGCTCCGGGAACGTGTGCTCACTCGGCCACAGTCCGCGGTGGTGATCCGGCACCTTCGGGTCGGCGTTGATGACCGACGGCACGCCGGCGCGTTCCTGATAGCGGCCGGTCAGCAAACCGGCGCGCGTCGGGCTGCACACCACGCCACTCGAGTGGTAGTCGGAGAAGAGCATCCCCTCGCGGGCCATTCGATCGAGGTGCGGCGTCTTGAGCCAGCCACCGTATGCACTGGTCGCGTTGTAGCCCATGTCATCGGCCATGATGACGACAAAGTTCGGTTTGGCGGCATTGGCACTCAACAACGCCAGCATCGTGCAAATCAGGCTGATGGTCTTTTTCATCGCAGAATCAGTTGCGGCCCTGCTGGACAAGGAACCGAATTAAATCGCGCAATTGTCCGCGCTTCAAACCCGCAGTGAGCCCAGCCGGCATGGCGCTGCCAATCTGAGCCTGTGAACGAACCTGATCGTGCGGAATTTGAATCGTCCCCGGCTGGCTGAGCGGTCGAAGCAAAATATCCTTCGAGCGCGACCGCTGCTCGTAGCCCTGATGAATCGTTCCCGACCGGGTAGTGACCTGCATCAGGCTGAAGCCCTCCTTCACGTGACGCCCAGGCCACAGCACCTCCTCGATGATCCTCTCCGTGCTGAGCGTGTTGCCGATGGTATCGAGTTCCGGCCCGATGAACGGAATGCCGTTATTTGTCGCCGGGCCGATTTTATGGCACACCGCACAGCCGGCCGTCTGAAACGTTTGACGACCGTTCACTGTGTTGCCTTTGGTCGACTCCTTGGCCAGGGCAGCGACAAACTCCGCACTGTAAGCAGGCACGGTGTTTTTAATGCCAGCCGTCTGGCTCAGGAAATTCATCAACTCAATCTCACTGCTGCCAAGCGATTGCAGCTTGGCCAAGGCTGCGGCTGCCGGCCCGGCCTCAAGTTTTCGCTTGGCCAAGGCAACCGTCAGCGCTCTGCCGCCGCCCTCGCGTTTTAAAAACGGTGCCAGTATTCCAGCTGAATCCACGCCGCCCACCAGCAATCGGGCACCGTGATCGGCGGCGGTGCTCATGCTAAGACGGCTCAGGCTGTCGAGCGCGGCCAGTTTCAGTTCCTCCGTCGAATCGCCGGAATCGATCAGTTTGACCAAGCGCTTGGTGTCGTCGCCTCCCAACAAGCCAAGCGCTCGAACCGCAGCCAGGCGGATCGCCCCTACCGACTGGTTGTCATCTACCAACGAAGCAACATCGTCGTGCAAATCCGCCACCCGCCATTGGCCGATCAGGCCAAGCGCCTGCTCGCTCAATTCAGCTTGGTCACTTCGCAATGCCGAGCGGAGAACAGCAGCCAAGTCGCCTTTCGGCTTCACTCTGCGAGAGGAATATGCGGTGTTCAGCGCAGCCAACGCCAAGGCGTGACTTTCCGCTGATCGGTGAAAGCCCGGCTCGAATATCGCTCGTAATTCCACCTCCCCGCCAATGCCGGCGATGCCGGTGAAGATCCCGCGTCGCCCCTCTAAGCCAATCTCATCCGAATTTGCCAAATCCATCAGCTTGGAGAGCATTGTTTTTGAGCCCCCTTTTTCAAGCACGGCCGACAGTGCGCCAATGTTGTCTTTAAAATCCAAATCACCAGCGGTCAGTGCCGCCATCCAAACTGGTTCCTGATGACGCACCGCCTGCGTGAATGCGTAGTCAATCCACTTGTCGCGTGGATGCTTCATGACCGCCAGCGCCGCGACCTTGATCGCCCCGGGATAAGGTGTTTGGCCGCATGCCAAGGCCGCCTCGAGCCGCACCTGCGGGTGGGGATCGTTCGCCCCCATTGCCAGCCACTCAACCGGCTTGGACAAGCGATCATGCCAACGGCCAACGATGCGTGCCGCGAAAGCCCGCGCCCGGTGGTCTTTCGCGCGCAAAACGCGCCGGAGCAATTGAGGTTGTACCGATTCGATGGTCGCACAAAGGGCCAGCGCCTCGAATTGATGCCGTTCAAACAACTTGTCGTCGTTTTCCAATCGAAGCGCCCAACGCACCGCCGCTTCGCCGACCTGCGACGTATCACGTTTACCTAACTCAAACTTGACCTGCTGGCGCGTCCAGCGCTCAGGCGACTTCAGTTGCTCAAGCAATTCCTCAATCGATTCTCCAACAATCTTTGGTTTAGCCGCAAGCAGACTGTCCTTGAGACTCAGACGCCAGATTCGACCGTGGTGTAAATCACGCGTGGGATCCCGGAAGTAGTCATCCTGATGACAGATAATGGAGTTGTAGAAGTCGGCAATATAAATCGCGCCATCGGGGCCAATGCGAATATCAACCGGCCGAAAATTGCGGTGGCTCGACTTTAGCACCGGCTCCTTCCAATCGAGTTTGAAGCCTGAACCCTCCGGCATCAGCGCGAAGCGTTTTACGGTGTTTGACTTGAAATCATTCAACACAAAATGCCCCTGCATGGACTCCGGCAAGTGCCGGCCGTTGATCATCTCCACGCCACAATAGCCACCGGGATTTCCGATACGGTCCAGCCGCAATCGATGCTTCGCTGGAATCGATGCCGGCGTGAGATAAGAGATGCCACCAGCACCATCGACGACCAAAGACTGGCCCCAGTCGTCAAATACAATGCCCCACGGATTCCCCGGCCCCATGAAGTCGTCGAGCAACCCGTGGAGTTGCAAACGACCTGGTCGCAATCGATACACCCCCGCTTGGTAAAGCGACGACACGCCCCATGGTGTTTCCACCCGTGACTCGATACCATCGCCCTGGCAGAAGAACAGCTCGCCATCGGGGCTCCACGTAAACGAATTGATCGCCTGATGACTGTCGCCCGTGCCAAAGCCGCTAAGCAACACGCGACGTTCATCCGCCACGCCGTCATTATCCACGTCACGCAGGAAAAGCAGCTGCTCACTCGTGCCCACGTACACACCGCCATCGCCCGTCTCGAGGCCGGTGGGGATGTTCAGGCCGTCGGCAAACACGGTGACCTTGTCGCACCTGCCGTCGCCATCGGTATCCTCGAGAATCTTTATCTTGTCGTTGCCCACCCGGTTGGGCGTCATTTCGTTCGGGTAGTCAACCGTCTCGGCGACCCAAAGGCGACCGCGCTCGTCCCAGGCAAGGCCAATGGGGTTGATGATGTCGGGCTCACTGGCGAACAACTCCAGTCGAAAGCCGACCGGCGCCTGGGTGTAATCCATGCTGTCCTTCGCGGAGAGCGGAAACTGGTAAGGCAATGGCTCGGGGCGTTTCTCGTAGTTGGCGATATTAATCGCCCAAAGATCTAAGTCACCTTCTTCAGCTGAAGAATAGAAGAGTAAGGTTCCATCTGCAGAAAATGCCGGATCAAGTTCAAGCGCGGGAGAGTCTACTTGGCCCATCTCGGCACCAGAGTGACTGTCGATGAAGATAATCGAGGTGTCGTGATCATTATCTCTTACGAACGCTAGCATCTGACCATCAGGTGACCATGCCGGACGAAAATCCATGTCCCGCCCCATAGTCAACCGACGTGCAGAGCTTGTCTCTATATCCATGACCCAGATCCAACCTCGCGCGGAGAAGGCCAAACGATCGCCGTCCGGGGACGGAGCAGGATCGATGGGACCATTCGTAAGGAAAGGAAGCTCGTACCCTTCGAGGTATACGTGGTGGTTGTACCCATCAACTTTTGGATAACGGGCCTTCCACTGGCCGTCGACAAATGTTGGTCGCACTGCCATGGAAAAGAAGGTTGTAAGCAAAACGACAAAAAAGATCGAGCTTCGTTTCATTCTAGCATTCCACATTTGAATTTTTTTGAAATGGTTAACCTTAAATTATTTGACTTGCTATCTGGATATTTGGAAAAATTAATTTTTTTATTAATTTCTTTCTTAACTTTAGAGCTTACTCCTAAAGCTGATTCGTTGGCTGACAATTTAAATAGATTCCTGTTTCTTGATAATTTTGATTTTCCAGGCTTATAGGTCTCAATTGCAATTCTTTTAAATTTTGTCAAACTCATTTTTTTATT
>ENA-UPTF01001125-UPTF01001125.1-marine-metagenome-genome-assembly--contig:-NODE-1125-length-17372-cov-3.101243_pt1 | contig 17372 bp, 11 predicted proteins | sample MGYA00238166_ERZ767019 | MGnify/ENA primary metagenome ERZ767019 (study PRJEB28930, sample SAMN06266391) | marine metagenome | isolation source: Sea water from 250 m depth | place: Atlantic Ocean...
CTCATCTAAAAGGTCAATAGCTTTATCTGGCAAGAACCGATCTGGTAAGAACCTAGTAGCCATCATAGTAGCTGCTTTTACCGCTTCATCGGTGATGTCTACATTGTGATGGTCTTCATATTGCTTTTTGATTCCGTTCAGTATCTGTACGGTTTCATCATCGTTGGGCTCCTCGACCCTTACAGGTTGTAATCGCCTCTCTAAAGCAGGGTCCCTTTCGACATATTTCCTGTAATCGTCGAGAGTAGTAGCCCCTATACACTGTATTTCCCCTCTTGCTAGAGAGGGTTTGAGTATGTTAGAGGCATCAACAGCACCTTCAGCTGCACCTGCTCCAACTATTGTATGGATCTCATCGATAAATAGAACACAGTTACCCGCGCTCTTTATCTCTTCAATTACTTTCTTCAGCCTCTCTTCAAATTCTCCCCTATATTTAGTGCCTGCCACCAACGCGCCCATATCTAAAGTCACCAAACGTTTACCTTGCAATGTATCAGGAACATCTCCTGATCCAATACGCTGAGCCATCGCTTCAACAATGGCCGTTTTTCCTACTCCAGGCTCACCTACGAGCACAGGATTATTTTTCGTACGTCTACTTAAGATTTGGACCACCCGCTCTAATTCTTGCTCCCTTCCCACTACGGGATCCAACTTATCGGATTTAGCAGCAACGGTTAGATCTATCCCTAATTGGTCCAAAGTCGGAGTCCTTGTCGCACTACGAGTGCCCTGAGAACCCGATGTGGAACTGTTACTGAGTATTCTATGAGTTTCGGTTCGTACTTTTTCTAGAGATACGCCAAGACTTTCCAATACTCCAGCAGCAACACCCTCGCCCTCGCGAAGCAATCCGATTAGAAGATGTTCTGTGCCTATATATGTATGGTTCATTCGACGGGCTTCATCTACAGCCAGTTCAACCACTTTTTTCGCACGTGGAGTTAAGCCAATCTCACCCTGAGTGGGCTTTTCCCCTCGACCGATGATGAATTCGACAGCAGAACGCACCTTACCGAGGTCAACGCTTAGCCCAGAAAGAACTCTCGCTGCAACACCTTCTGTTTCTCTAACTAGACCAAGCAGGATATGCTCAGTACCTATGTAATTGTGGTTAAATCGTTGTGCCTCTTCCTGGGCTAGCGATAAAACTCGTCTGGCTCGCTCTGAAAATTTCTCGAATCTGCTTCCCATTTCCGCTCCTAATAGGTCGGCGTAAGCTGTTATTCTGGATTTTCAAATGTACCTAAAGCTGATAATTTGAAGTTAATACTGTTTAGAGGTTAAATCAACTTTATAGTACCAACGCCCGCACCCCACACATAAACTACCCGGAATTATAGGACACCCTAATACTACTGTAAAGAGATTTGTGAGCTCTTGTATCATCGAACAGGTCGTGGATTAGACTTGTTCAGGCTCAAATCATGACAAAAATATATCCTGGCAGTGACCTATTTTCCCACACCGTCACCAGAGCAGTATCGTCGGCGCTGGGGCGTTTCACTACCGTGTTCGAGAAGGGAACGGGTGGGTCCACCCCGCTAGAACCACCAGGAATATGTAGATAGTATGCTCCATTTTTCGTCAGACTGCAATAGCCAATCGGGAATAAACCTTAATCCTAAGCTATATCATTCAGAATGCTATTTTAGAAATTATTGGCATTTTTATGAATCCAACCGGACTATGTTAAAATATCGAGGGTCTTTAACTCCCGACAGAATATTGATTATAATTAAGAACAGTAGCCTAAGATTTCACAGCAAAAGGTTACTTTGTTAGACGTACCTCAGGGGCCGTTAGCTCAGTTTGGCAGAGCACCGGACTTTTAATCCGGGTGTCGTGGGTTCGATCCCCACACGGCCCACCAAACATCAAGTTCGTCCAGACATTATTACTCGGGTCTTTAATGGTATTAACACCATCATTAAACCTGCTACGGCGAACAATGCTGAAATATAGAACAAAGCCCAATTCATCCCGAAACTTTGATAAAGAAACCCGGCTATCACAGGTGAAGTAGCCGCCATAATAAAACTCGCAAAGGTGGCTATACCCAAGGCTGTAGCGGACACATTAGTGCCAATGATTTCGAGCGTTGCTGCTGTCAAAATCGGTTGATCAGGATACAAGAAAAGACCCAACAATGCGATCGATATAGTTAATCCAACGCCCTGATCAATCGGAACTAATACAAGCGTCATTACACTCGACCAAACCAAGCCCGGGACTAGTATATTTTTTCTGCCCCATCGATCCGAACAAAATCCCGCTATTGGCTTAGAAAACAAACCCATGGCTATCAATAAACCGATGTGAATTCCCCTGCCGATTGGGCTAATACCTAATTCGTTTCCAAGGTATAGCGGTAAAATAGTAAGTAACGCTACCAGCGCCATTCCTCGAAGGCCTCTGATTATAGTTATACCCCAAACAACCGGATCCTCAAGCAATTCCTTGGCCGCGAACAAGTAAGATATTGATTTATTACTTAAATTATATTCCCGGACTCTGCCTATTCTATAAAAGGACCATACTGAAAGTACTCCCAGTACAAACGGTCCTACCGAATATAAATTGATGATTCCTTGCCAACTGAAGATCATCAAGAGGATCCCGGTGACAGCAGGTCCAGCAACATCTCCCACACTACCTCCCACTCCATGAAACGAGAGAGCCAAACCTCTATTCGCAGGAAAATGATAAGAGAGTGAGGCGGATGACGGCAGGTGCCATACCGAATGGGCCATTGAGACCAAAGCGATACCCAATAACAGATAAACATATTGAGCGGATATCCCTATTGCTAAAGCACCTAACCCGCCAATCAGCAAACAGGCCGATAAAATTAAACCCCAATGAGTCCTCAGCATGTCAGAAACGATACCTGCGGGTAACCGGATAATACCCGATGAAATCTCTCGTGAGGCTAAGAGACCTCCGATAGCTACAGCACTCAGTCCGAAGGTTTGTTGTATCTCAGGAAGTAGAACCACAAAACTCTGGATTATCCAATGAAAAACGGAATGTCCGACAGCTAAAGCTGTGATCATGAAAGTCGCTGTATTTCTCAAATCTGTTTTCATCAGACCTCAACTGGTAAGAGCTAAATCCTGAAAACTATAGTCGTCTTAATCCAGCATCTATTGACGAATAGGATACATCAACTAAGAGGCTTTAGATGAGAACCCAATGCACGCACATAAAAGATCATCAGATAGTCTACTTCTTACCCTAATTTATTATTAGATAAAAATAAACCGTCTAACACACAGTCCCATACGATACAGGAATATCATTACAAATTAGAATCAATACCATTGATAGATATAGTCGGCTATAATCTTTAATGCAGTCTTTTAACGCTGTCGTGATCAGAACTAATGGATTTTGATCTAACAATCTGTCCAACATATACACAGATACAGCCCAAGAACGAAGACAGGAGGTAATATGAAATACGATTTTGTAATCGTGGGCGGAGGATCTGCAGGATGCACATTAGCCTCCAGATTAACAGAAGACCCCAATACCTCAGTACTATTATTAGAGGCCGGTCCGGACTATACCAACTTTGATCAAGTACCTGACGATGTCAAATTAGGCAATAACGTCTGGAGGTCCGCCTACGGAAATCATAGTTGGGGATATTTAGCCACGGCTACTCCGAGACAAACCGACCCTATTATAATTCCACGTGGTAAAACAACCGGAGGATCAAGCTCAATAAACGGTCAGGTTTTATTTAGAGGTATCCCTCAAGATTACGATAATTGGGCTGAATGGGGCAACACTGAATGGGCATTCACTAATGTACTTCCCTATTTCAAGAAATTAGAAAATGATCTTGATTTTCCCGGCGGCGATTTCCACGGGAATGATGGCCCTATTCCCGTGAGACGGTATAAAAGGGAAGAATGGCTTCCATATTTCGGAGCTTTTTATGACGCTTGCGTGTCTGTTGGGTATCCGGCACATCCGGATCACAACGATCCTGAAACCAACGGCGTAGCTGCCCGACCAATGAACAACATTGACGGCGTCCGGATGAGTACAGCTTTAACCTACTTATCTATGGCCAGGCACAGGATGAATCTGACAATCAAAGGGGATGTCTTGGCCCATCGGATTCTATTTGACGGCAACAAAGCAATAGGAGTAGAAGCAGAGAGCGGTGGAGAGGTTTTTAAGATAGATGCGGACCAAGTAATTATCTCCAGTGGAGCGATAGCATCCCCTCAAATTATGTTGTTGTCTGGAATCGGTCCTAAGACCCATTTGGATGAATTTGGCATCACTCAAATTTTAGAATTACCTGGAGTCGGCGAAAACCTTCGAGATCATCCCGCAGCTTTCGTTCTTTACCGAGGTGACTCTGAACAACCCGACATTGATGCCCCTAATATTCAAATAGGACTCAGAATAAGCCCAGAAGGTTCAACAACTGAAGCAGACCTTCAGATCAGCCCCATACTTATGTCAAGCGAACATGCTCCCTCAAGCGTGGTTATCGAATCAGATGACTTCCACTTTGGTATCAGCTTTGCACTCCAAAACGCGCTAGGCAAAGGGCGCCTTAGATTGGCTTCAGCAGACCCTGCTCAACAACCCATTATCAATTACAACTACCTATCAGACCCGTTCGACAGACAACAAATGCGACATGGTCTTAGAATGGCGCTAGAAATAGCAGATGAAAGTCCATTCAAAGAATACATCATAGAACGAATCAACCCAACTGAGTCTGACCTTGTGTCTGATTCCTCAATTGATGATTGGCTGTTACGAAATGTTTACACCCAACATCATTCTTCTGGCACGTGCAAAATGGGTGATAGTTCAGACCCTATGGCAGTAGTAGATCAATATAGTCATGTACACGGTATAGAGAATTTGCGCATAGTAGACGCTTCAATCATGCCAGACGTCATACGGGCCAACACTAACGCTACCACTATTATGATTGCCGAAAGAGTAGCAGACTGGATTAAACAAGGTATATAACCTGATATCCCTAAATTTGACATATGACACCAAGATGAAAAAAACCTGGGGCAGAAATTCCTTAGGTTGTTGTCTCTAACCCGTTTTTATATAAACCACTAAGTATTTATCACATGGATCTACCAACATATCTTGATGAACTAGGCAATTGTCGAAAATTATTTGTTGTATCAGGTTAATACAACAAACATAAATCCTTATATAATCTTTAGGCCAATACCAATTGAGGTGATTTATCTAAGTATGGATACCTTCTCAGTAGGGATAGATGTCGGCGGCACCTTCACAGATATAGTCCTTTGCAACCTGTCCACCCTCAAATATGACGTTTTTAAAACACCTTCAACTCCCCAAGACCCTAGTATAGGATTCATCAACGGGCTAAAGGAAATCCTGGAAAAGAATCATGTGAAATCTGACCAGATAGCCCATATTTTTCACGGCACAACGACTGCAACAAACGCTATTTTAGAGAACGAGGGAGCAGAGGTAGGAGTCTTAGTCACCGATGGATTCAAGTTTGTACTCGAGATCGGTCGGCATGGCACTCCGAGGTTAGTGAATCCGAATTCGTGGATTAAACCGGACCGACCAGTTAAACCAAGAGATATATATGAAATCCCGGGTAGAATGAGTGTCACAGGTGAAATCATAACCCCTCTAAATGAATTATCCATCATAGAGGCAGTACAAAAATTTAAAGCACAAGGAAAAACTACGATCGCTGTCTCGTTTATCCATTCCTACTCTAACGATTCACATGAACAACGGGCCCGGGAGCTAATATTGGCCGAATATCCAGAAGCCTCGGTTTCTTTGTCTTCAGAAGTTTTAGCAATATTCCGGGAATATGAACGTACTATCACAACAGTACTGAATGCTTACGTTAGCCCAAAAGTTAGTAGCTACGTTCGCAATCTGCAACAAGGTTTGTCAAAATTGAATATCAGCGCCTCACTATCGCTCATGAAATCCAACGGAGGTATGGTTGGATTTGACGTTGCGGCGCAGCAACCAGTCCAAACAGCCCTCTCGGGTCCTGCTGCTGGTGTTATGGCATCCGTCCAAATAACCAAAAATATGGGAATTCAGGATTCAATATCCTTTGACATGGGCGGTACGAGCACAGACGTATCATTAATCGAAAATCAGAATCCTACCACTCACTTATTTGGCAAAATCGGCAATTGGCCTATTCAACTGCCAATGTTGGATATCGCAACCATTGGATGCGGCGGCGGCAGTATAGCCGAGATTTCCCAATATAACAGTCTGACAGTAGGCCCGAAAAGTGCAGGGGCTCTACCAGGACCTGCATGTTATAGGAATGGCGGCCTTGATCCAACCGTAACGGATGCCAACTTAGTTCTGGGTAGAATAAATAGTTCTATTGCAGGAGATACACTTGAGCTAGATAGATCTGCATCACTAGGATCAATTAAGACAAAGATAGCTGACCCACTGGGATTAGATATCTATTCTGCTGCACACGGTATCCTGAAAATTGCCAACAACAATATGGTTGGCGCAATTCGTAATATCAGCGTAGAAAGGGGATACGATCCGAAAGATTTCACTTTAGTAGCATACGGAGGAGCTGGCCCAATGCATGGTATTGACGTCGCAAATCTACTTGGCATCAACCAAGTTATAGTGCCGCTTTACCCTGGGATAACATCAGCTCATGGTCTGTTAGTATCAGAATTCAAGAACGATTATGCGCGAACTTATACGAAACGATCATCCGAACATGAAGCAGCCGATCTAAACAGAATTTTTTCAGAATTAGAAACACAAGGAAGAGGCTGGCTGGAAAAGGAAGGGTTGAACCAGCAGGCCTTCTCAATTGAAAAATCGATTGACCTACGCTATCAGCATCAGGGGTCTGAGATAACTATCCCTATAAACGGTAACCATCTAGACCACAAATCGCTAATAAATGCTTTTAATGCTTTCCATCAACAGCATCATAGACTTTATGGATTTTCGCTAGAACAACCCGTTGAAATAATAACGTTGCGTGTGAGTATCACCAGCAACGTTGGGAAATTAGGGATACCTTTGTTACCAGAACTCATTCAAACTGACACTTCGGTAAAAGGACGCCGCGAGGTGTTTTTCTCAGATACCACTGACTTTATCACATGCGATATACATGCTAGAGATCTCTTGCAACCTGGGACCGTTATTAAAGGCCCCGCAATCATAGAAAGTTTAGACTCCACTGTTTTAATTAACCCTAATTGGGAATCCTTAATCGACGAATATGGAACCTGCATTCTTACTGAACAAAATAAATCTCTGAACTGCCATCAAAACTCCTGAAATATAATCGGAGAAGACAAATTGAGACAACCAAATAATCCCTCCGCCCCTAGCATAGATCCCGTAACCATTCAACTTATCCGAGGATCTCTTAGATCAGCCAGGTTAGAGTGCGAACTAATTATCGAACGAACCGCTATGTCAGCATTTATCCGGGAGAAGAAAGACTATACAGTAAGTTTCCTAGATTCTGAGGGGCACGAAATAATCGGAGATACCATGGGTAGTGACATAATGGGGTGCGTTTGGGAATTTTATCCAGCGCTCACAATGCGACCCGGCGATCTATATTGGTATAATGACCCTTATTTATCCAAGGGAAGTATCACTCATACTCCGGACATGGTATTTATTGCCCCTGTTTTTCACGAAAACGAAATAGTCGGTTATTGTCATTCCTTTGCTCATTTCTGGGACCTAGGAGGGTCAAGACCAGGCAGCATCGGACCCTCAAATACAGAGATATTTCACGACGGAACTCTTGTTCCACCAATCAAGATAATTGATAACGGCACGTTGAACGAAGAAGCATACAGAATAATCCTTCGAAATTCCAGATACCCTGATCTCTTAGAGGGAGATTCTAATTCATTAATGTCGGCTACTGGCAGAGCACAGGAACGACTTACAGAAATGTTCGATCAATTCGGGCATCAAACATTATTAGAAGCTATAAAACAGGAGAAAAGAGCTACTGCTGACATGATCCGGGTGCAAACGCTTGCCACTATACCGGAAGGGGAATACGAAGTCCGAGATTATTTGGACCATGGCGGGTTAGGTAAAGAATGGCATTCATTCCATCTCTCGCTTAAACGTGAAGGCGATCATATCACTCTGGATTCGACACAAAGCGACGATCAGACCACTGGATCAATCAATTTTTTGGCCAGCCACGGAACTCTCAGCGCTTACTTCGGCCAACATTTCCATCAATACGATCCGTCTTTATTAAGTAACCACGGGCTATCAGCCGGTATTAATGAAGTCAAACTCCGGCAAGGTAGTATCCTCCAACCAGAGTGGCCGGCAGCTCTTGGGTGCCGAGCACATACGTTTACCAAACTGAAGGGAGCAGTCAGAGCAGTTCTAGCCCAAGCTACTTCAGGTCAAGTAATGGCTGGAACGGCAGTCTATGTGATCGCGTACTGGAGAATGCGAGATACCAACGGACAATGGATATTATGTACTGACGGTATTGCGGTGGGACATGGTGCTAGGCCTTTCAGCGATGGCTTAGACGCAATCTACCAACGGCACAATGAAAACTATCCCGGAGAGTTTATGGAGATGGAATATCCTCTCAGAATGGAACGATACGCCATAATGCCAGATTCTGGTGGAGCAGGTAAGTTCAGAGGAGGATGTGGAGTAATACGAGAAGTCCGTTTATTGGCAGATACAGGTACATTTGGTTTAAGAGTAGAAAACAACATCTTCCCCACATGGGGAGTTTCCGGAGGTATGGGCGGAGGAACTTCCAGTGTTACCATTAACCCTGAAACTCCTCATGAAGCCGAAATCCAAGGCTTTTCAGATGATAATGTGTGGAAAAAGGGAGATCTGGTTCGAATTTGCACCGCTGGGGGGGGCGGCTGGGGTGATCCACTCGATCGAGAGCCAGACAAGGTTCTAGATGACGTAAAAGACGGATTTGTATCTTTTAATGCTGCGATAGAAAATTACGGGGTAGTAATTAACCCTAACTCATTGTTAATCGATCTAGATAACACAAGAATCATCAGAGAACAAATAAGAAATGATAGAGGGCCTACCAAATTATTTCACAGAATTAATTATTTTGATTCGGCAGATGAAGAGCTTAAGTTTATCCAAAGCACTTTTCCCAGATAAGTGGTCAGCACATATGATGATGAAATATCAAAGCTGTAATATTAAATAGCTCCAGTATCCCTATAAAAAGGTACCAAGCCAACCCATTAAGGAGATTAGATTTAAATAGTGATAATATCAAGAATTTATACAGGCGAAGACAATCAATCTCACATGGAAGATCTAGAAATATCAGAACATTCTGTTCCAACCGCATTACAACGAATTGACAGTATTACTTTTAGAAGCCATGCGCCAGGTCGTTTTAGCGATTGGCATTGCGAGTCCAAACGAAACTACATAATCACTTTATCGGGAGAAGGAGAAATCGGATTGGGTGATGGCTCTATCCACAAAATAGGTCCGGGAAGAGTAATGCTGGTAGAAGACCTGACTGGTCACGGACATACAACCAGGGTCAGCAGCAACGTACCTAGGGTTACTGTAGCAATACCATTAACCAACCAGACCCCCGGGAGCATGGACGAGTAGAATTGCACTATGATCGCAATATACTAATCCAAATAATTCAAAAAGGAGAGTGTATAACGAATGCAATTCGCATTTTTTACTCACTTACCATGGCCGGAAAACACCGACCCAACACAGATAATTCAAGAAGCAACTGTGCAAGTGCAATATGCTGAAACGCTAGGGTTTAAAAGCGCCTGGTTGGCAGAACATCACTTTACACGTTATAGCATCGGATCATCTTCATTGATATTAGCTACACACTTGGCCTCCTCCACCAAAACTATACGTTTGGGAACAGCCGTATTAGTATCTCCTTTACACAATCCAATCAGACTAGCGGAAGACACTGCGACCCTAGATTTGATATCTGGAGGAAGAATTGACGTAGGATTTGGAAGAGGAAGCTCCGGATATGAATACCACGGGTTCAACATTAACGCGGATGATAGTCAGGAAAGGTTTCAAGATTCGGTCAGAATCATTCGCGGACTTTGGACCACTCCAGAGTTTTCATATAATAGTAGACATTACCAAGTAAACCAGGGTAATTTAGTTCCTATGCCTGTTCAAGATCCACATCCACCCATATACATAGCAGCGACACGTACAGCTGCCACCCTGGATTTCGCCATTTCCGAAGGACATCAACTATGTATAGCTGTAGTCCAAGACACTTCCGATGCCTTAGACTTATGTAAACGATATGTGAATCAATCGAAGGAATCAGGTAGAACGGTTTCCATAGGGGACATACCATTTTTCCGTTATATATACGTTGCGGAAACGGAAGAACAAGCATATAACGATACACACGACCATTTGAATTGGGTCATAGATATCATGCAATGGAGAAGAAACATTGATACTGGAAGTGAAGTTTACAGGAAAATCGTAGACTGGAGAACTACCCGTACTGAGTTACCAGCGAGTTACGATTATCTAGCAAGCAAGCGAGCTATTATTGGCACACCCGAGCAATGTTTAGAGAAAATCCGTGCCCTACGTCAAGAAGGAATAGAGTATTTCGGATGCAACTTCGATTTCGGTGGAATATCACATTCAAAAGTCATGAAGTCGATGAAATTATTTTCTGAAAAAATCATGCCAGAATTAAACTGATAGGTATACGCATCACACGCATTTATTTGTAACCTTTCAACAATGACTAATCTAAATTCGTCTGATCTCGAAAGTATTTATGAAATAAAAGAGGAGGCCCATAAAAAGGCCTCCTCAATCGCGATACTTAAATTATCTAGGAAGTCTTAAGAACGCCTACTACCGGTACTGGATGTTCTTTAGCTAACCAGTTAACTGCTATATCTACTATGGATCCAACGAATGTTGCGATTAACGCTACGTATATATGGATGTTAAGGAATACTAGGCCTTCTCCAACGCTGGCGGCCAAGTATTTACCGAACAAAGCTTCTCCTATGATTACGGCTAACAACGGGAACGCAGCCATTCTCATCCAAGAAGTGTAGTTCCTACCGAGAAGTGTGTACCAAAGTACACCCATTACATAGCTAACGGCGATTAAAGACACCGCAAAACCAAGATCTGGCATAATTTACCTCTTATTAATTATTATAAAAATATTTCTTTATACTTACCTGATATCATTTCTCGCTAGCTTCAAGCTAACAAGAGGCTTGACTACTCTTTCTAAGAAGAATAGCGGGATTCTAGGAGTACCCTACTCCTAGATAGACCCGACGGTTTCAACAACACCTCAGCACCCCTCACACCACCGGGTTAACTGAGACGCATATCAACCACCTCCTATTTATTTAAAATATTTATTGAAAACATCAGTATTCCAACTCCGATCAAATAAGGAGCGGAACCCCGTGTTCAGTAACTATTATTAGCTCGAATAGTGTTCAAAACTCCTGTGTTCAAAACACAATCAGCTTTGGTCCTTTTTTTAAGTTTCAACCAATATTATGCATTTTATTAAATTTTAACCAATTTGTCCAGTTTTTTTTAATCTAAAAAATATATCAGAAATAGGATTGTCCTAATTAATCAACGCCATCTGTTATGAACTAATCACATATATGGAATTGTTCACCTTTCACTGGATGTCGTGTTATCTCATCGTTCATTTGTCCAGAACTCACCAAGTGGTATAGAATTCTAAATAATGATTTTAGATAGTTATCATATTGGAGCAGTAAAACATGGCCAACGTATTTAGAGTCTATACTGGTGCCGACAACCAATCTCATCTGGAAGAATTAAAATTACCATTAGAACCCTTTGTCGACACCGAAGGTTCCTATGGTGAAGGTACACCTTTAGAAGCAGCAACCGGTATCACATTTAGAATAGCTAAGCCAGGATATTTCCTGGATTGGCACTGCGCCCCTAGACGCCAGTACACTGTTACTCTCTCAGGAGAAGCGGAAATAGTAGTAGGAGATGGAACTGTACAAAGAGTAGGTCCCGGAGATGTGTTGCTTGCTGAAGATCTGACCGGGCAAGGACATACTACCCGCGTAATTAGTACTGAGCAACGATTATCGATAGTAGTACCTCTGGAAGATTAAAAACTCGGTACAGTGTCACAAAACGCCGTATATCTAAGGAATTATCCATTTATACTGCTGGATTCATTAATTAGTTCACGTAAAGCGCCGATTACAGGCCAACCGACTATTAACATCTACCCAACCCTTGCCATATGACAACTAGTGGCTTTAGACTTGTCTAACTGGGTAACCTCAGATTCAAATTAAATTATTTCGTCAGAGAATGAATCGCAGGCTATCAATATCGGTTTTATTCCATAAAAACTAGTATTACTACGATAATTTTTCTACAGGAGGGGCTGGCAAATGGCCGAAGAACTATTCACCTTTGATCGGAAACCTAATGCCGACTACCTTATCGCAGGATGGCGGCGTCAATGGTCAAACGGCGGGAGAATATCTAGTGGCCTACCTCGATACCTAATTGAAAAATTAGCTGCTAAAAGAATCGGATCTCTCGGCACTGAAGTATCCAAGATGTGCTACCCATTTCAAGTAGCCGGAACACACGACGCTTTCAGACCGCTTGCGGCCTTCAATGAGGGACTGCCATCAGAGGCCATGCACAGAGAAAACGATTTTTATGATGCAGGAGACGGCCTGATCATTTTCCTCGGAGAAGAACCCTGGTACCGTATGGACCTTTATAGTCAGGGGTTCTTCGAAGCGATTAAGGACTTAGGCATACAAAAAACCGTGGCCGTAGAAGGCGTCAATGGTCCAGCTCCACCCGAACTAGAACGGCGAATAACTTGTGCCTACAGTAAAGCGAGTATGAAAGAAGATTTAGAAAAATATGGAGTTCAGTTCTCCAGTTATGGGAGTGACGGCAGACGGGGCCCGACAATAGGTATGGCCTTAGTATCAGTTGCCCATTACGAACACCCAGACGTAGAAATGTTGAGACTAGGGGCCATGGCTCCTCTTTATCCTTTACTATCTTCCAATAATCAACAACTGGGGATAACCAGAGATCACAGGTCTTTCTATGATATTTTAAGACGTCTTAACGCAATGTTTAATCTTTCTATCGATTTAAATGAATTAAAAGATTTAGCAGATTCAGAATCTCTAGAACTGCAAACTAACCTTGATAAGCTAAGCGAAACAAGTAGAGAAGCCAAGCAAGTTATAGAGCAGGTCAGAACCGAATACAGTTATACACCATTCGAACAGCGTGTCGAGTTAGACCCTAATCTAGATAGAACCTTAGAAGACATACTCCGTAACATGCCTGGGAATACAGATGCCAACTGAACCACCGGCCATAACTCAGGCTATAGCCCAATACGTTCACGATACCCAAATCGAAGACTTTAACGAAGAGACTATTCAAGCTGCCAAAGCAGCAATAATAGATTCGCTGGCATGTATGATAGCGGGTTCTTTAGAACCATTAGCTGACGTCTTATGCCAATACATCAGAGAAGAAGGTGGACGTCCAACAGCTTCAGTTATTGGCAAGCAAATTAAAACCACTACAACCAATGCAGCTCTTGTCAACGGTGCTATTGGACACGCTCTGGATTACGACGACATAACTGAAGTGACGAAAACCCATCCAACAGTCGTATTACTTCCAGCCGTTTTGGCATTGGCCGAAGAAAACATGTCTAGCGGAAGAGATTTGTTATTGGCTTACTTAGTTGGCTTTGAAGTTGCATGTAGCATTGGTGTTGGCATGAGCCCAGCCTATTTTGACGAATTGGGTTGGCACCCCACAGGACCTTTAGGGACAGTAGGCGCCAGCGCTGGAGCGTCCAAAATTTTACGTATGAGCAAAGATAAAGTCGCTATGGCAGTCTCACTAGCTGCGTCTCAGGGAGCAGGATTACGTCAGAATTTCGGAACAATGACTAAACCATTTCACGCCGGTAACGCTGCACGCTGTGGAGTTGCAGCCGCTAGATTAATAAATTTAGGTTTTACCGCAGGTTCAGATACCATAGAGGGCCCTTTTGGTTTTATGAAAGCGTTTTCTGGTGGATCAAATTTCTTTCCAGAAACAGTAATCACAAGCTTACAATCTACCTGCCACATGGATGAATCCGGTATAGAGATAAAAAAATATCCCTGTTGCGGTAGTGCTCATCTATCCTTAGATGCCTTGTTAAGCCTGGTATCCAGCAGAAGTATTGATCCGGCGGAAATAGAAAAGATAAGTGTTTTAGTAGATTTTGACCCGCCCCGATCCCTCATACATTCGAATCCTACCACACCTTTAGAAGGGAAATTTAGCATGGAATATTGTCTCGCCTCGGCGATAGTCGATAAACATGTTGGATTGGATACATTCACAGCAGACAAATTTGAGAGAAACACTGTGCAATCACTAATGCCCAAGATCAGTATGGAACGGATACCGGGGAACGAGGGTAAACCCAGCTGGATGGAAGGATTCCACGAAGTCCACTTAAGTTTAAAAAATGGGGAGCAATTCTCTAATCGGGCCAGTAGAACACGAAGAGGCTCATTACGTGGTGTCACTTTCTCAGAAGTTGTCAGTAAGTTTCAAGACTGTGCCTCGTTGGTAATCGATGAAGACAGTCTTCCCGAATTAATAGACTCTTTAGTAAATCTAGAAAAGGTTACTGACATGAACCAAGTGACTAGCAGGATGATTCCCCAATCCAATTAATGACCAACCAAAATCTCTGTTCTTCCAACCTTCTGAGGGAACGATTACATACTGAGTTCCGTTGATAGTTAACCATATAAAACCTAAACAACGTTTTAACGAGAGCCTAGAGTATTTGTCCCATAGTCCAAATAAGTAGTCTCATCGACTCTATTAATCTTTATCTGTTGGCGATATACCAAATCCCCTAAGTCTTTTTCCGCATTATAAAGCTCTGTCTCCCAATTCTTGTCTTCCAGATCTGCATTAAACGCTAAAGATTCATTGAGGACTCTACCAGACATACTCTTGCTGGGATGCAACCCTAATATATGCAAAATAGTCGGAGCCAAATCAATGTTACCTGAAGGCACATTAGACTCAAATGCTTGTTTAAAACTTGGGCCTCTGGCAAATAACACGTTTCTCAGCTCATGCTTACTCATCGATCCATGTGTCCCTTGCCCAACTGCTCCCCCTGTGCTGTAAACATGCCCTGCGTAACCGAAATCATTATGGACAGAATCCCACTTAAAAGACATCGTTAAATCCGGAGTTCTAAAACCTTCACATCCGCATACAGAAGCTGGCAGCACTCCCTGTATTTGCCCTACCGAGTCCGAGCCAATTAATGACCCGCACCACGGTTGTACCATCAACCATTCAGACAATCTCTCACAGAGCGATCGGTCTTTACCATACGCATAAAACAAAGCGGACCCACCATTTGGAGCCACACTGACACCCCCAGGCTTATCTCCATCCCCAAATCCCGCTTCCTTCAACAACGGTTCAAGTTGAATAACTTCTCTTATTGTAGAATATCCATGATCAGATAAAACAAACACATCTGTACTATGAAGCACCCCCTTGCGATTGAGAGCCTCCAGAATATTTTTAAACTGGAGGTCTGCCTCCCGAATGGCACGATTTGACTCGGAAGAACCAACGCCATAGGCATGTTGAGATTTATCCGGTTCAGACGACCACCAAAGCGCTACGTCAGGATTCCTATCGGGCAATATATATTCAGTCAAAATGGTTGCAGCATGGGCAATGCGTGGGGTATTAGGTAACGTTTCCTGGGGCCACGATCCAAACCGTTTAGCTAAGTCATAGTCTAATTCAGGAGGTAAAGTAAATTCTGGGTGGATAATGGCACCATTGTTTCTTCCAGCATTCGGATTGTGCACGAACGCATTACCACTGGTTCCAGAAACTACCGCAGTGTATTCGAGTCCTTCTAATGCAAGTATATCGGCTAAAGTTAAAGCTTTTAATATCGCTCCTGATTTAGCCTCGATATCAACTAATTGGGGTTGTAACACAGGAATCGCTGCATAAGGATCATATTCCCGGAAAACCATATTGTTAGCGGCTAACCCATGAGCCCCAGGACTGGCGCCAGTAACCATAGTAGCTGCATTAATCCTGGTGACACTTGGGAATACTGGATGGTTGTTACTAAATGTTACCCCGCCTTGAACCCAACTAAAAAGGTTAGGCATCAATTCGTGAGTCACCTGAGCCGATTGAAGTCCATCAAATACGGTTATAAGAATAGGATTCATATGCACCCAAACCCAACTATCGTATTAAATGTATCACCCTACGATTAATAAGCTTGATAACTTACGGTAAGCTAAGCGGAAATTATCAACATTCCATGTCTAGCATATAACTCAAATATTTTCCGAGTTTATGAATTTAACTTACGATCCCTTGTTCACTTCAACGTGAGCTAGCTTTTCAAGAAACCGTAAAATAGCCGAATGATCAGAGTCCTGCTCTCCATCGTTCACCAAAGATGCTAACATTTGCTGCACTAAGGCAGTAACAGGAAGCGGTACATTCAATTCTTGAGCAGTTTGTAAAACGTTCCTTAAATCTTTTTGGTGCAATCTGATGCGGAAACCTGCTCTGAAGTTTCGGTCGAGCATCATAGGGCCTTTAGCTTCCATCACCGCACTTCCGGCCAAACCCCCTCTAATGGCGTTAAATACTCTCTCTGGATCCACACCGGCCTTTTGAGCTAAAACAAATGCTTCACTTAAAGCTTCGATGTTGGCCGCTACTATTATTTGGTTTGCTAATTTTGTAATATTTCCAGCTCCAACATCGCCAGTCAGAACAACATTAGCACCCATGACTTTAAGCAGATCACTACAGCTGTCAAATACCGCTTGTTTTCCGCCCACCATTATCGCCAAGGTCGCATTCACAGCACCCGGTTCGCCGCCACTCACTGGGGCATCCAAAAACTCCACAGATTTTTGTGAACATTCCAAAGAGATTTTCTGGGATACGGACGGCGCTATGGAACTCATATCGATTATGATTGAACCTGATCGTGCCCCTTCCAAGACTCCGCCGGGACCCAAAATCACTTTTTCAGAATCTGCTGAATCTGGAAGCATCGTGATTATAGTGTCCGTAACTGACGCTACCTGCTCAGATGACGCAGCAGTTTTGGCACCATCAGTAGCCAGTTCTTCAACCGCCTCACCAACTATGTCATAAACCGTTACCTCATAGCCGGCCGTCATCAAATTACGAGCCATGGGTTTACCCATGAT
>ENA-UPTF01001126-UPTF01001126.1-marine-metagenome-genome-assembly--contig:-NODE-1126-length-17353-cov-3.449467_pt1 | contig 17353 bp, 17 predicted proteins | sample MGYA00238166_ERZ767019 | MGnify/ENA primary metagenome ERZ767019 (study PRJEB28930, sample SAMN06266391) | marine metagenome | isolation source: Sea water from 250 m depth | place: Atlantic Ocean...
TTATCACCTGAGGTTTCCAACCTCATATCCTGGGTTCGAATCCCGGCGGGCGCACCAAATTGGGCATGCGTTCGGTTCATCTATTCGAGGGTTTTCGAAGGGCTGTGCGAGTAAGGCAGAAGCTGGGGGTTGCCCTGATGCTCATTTTCATGCCCATCAACGGTCCGTTGTGGAGAATGGGGCTATCAGAGATTGGATATGAGGTGCCGCTTGGAGATTTCCAAGGATTTGCCCTCACTTTGGTTCTGTTTACATTGGGAGGGATTCTGTTCATTCTCCCGGATCAGAAACTGGAAAAAATGGCCCCTAAGAAATAGAATACAGCCGCTGTGGCCATTCACTGTGTATTGAGTTCATGAGGTTTGACACATCGTCCTCGTTCCAGCCCCGATGTAACAACTCAGAGCAGAGTTCTTGGGTGCGCTTAGGCACCGTCTTCGGACCTAGTACTGCCCCCGGTCTGCGTGAGTCATCCAAGAAATCAGTCTCCATCCCCCAAGGAGATGATTGTGGGGTGGCTGTACTTACCAGCCCCTCAATGCTGCCTTTGCCCACACTGACGGTTGCGGCCAATCCGTGAGTAAATTCAGGACTCACGTCTGCGGGAGCATAGTGTCTGATTGCCCTGTCGCGAGGCAGGCAGGCCTTGTCGCACAATTCGGCAAGCTCTCTGCAAGTGGCCTCGCCGTTGTTCTCTACGTGGAGCTGGATTGAGCACTTTGCTGATGATGACATCTTCATGATTTCTAGCAGTAGGTCGTTGGCCGAGGCCCAAGTATCTCCATTGACCGGATAGTGGGGCCTTCCGACCTCGCCCAGACAAACTGCATCGCCGGACTCAATGTGTTCAAGTGCTAGGCCTACTGCTTCGAGATGTAGTTCAGTAGAGGCTTCCAGTCCGAGTTGCTCTATCTGGTGCTCCCACACTACTGGATGGGGGCCAAGTACAACTCCGACATCAAGTCCAACAGATTTCCTTACCTCCTCAGCCATCGACAGTGTCTCTGCGTAGGCCGTACGATATCCTGCTATATCGGTCGGTAGAGAACTAGAGAAGCTGGGCTTGTGAACCAGCATGATTCCCGTGCCTCCAGCCCGAGAGAACTCCTCGGCCGCAGTAAGAAATCGTCCTAATCTATCGAGGTGCATATGCTGGTCTACAATTGGCCCATTCCACTTGCCCTCGAGAATCATCTCAGGCCAGTGCTCCCTCTTCGTCTAGGAGTTTGGTCCAATGGCGAACTGCCATCTCTGCGATTTTCTTCGAATTCTGTCCCAGAACGACGCCATGTCCGTTATTGAATATTATAATCTGAGAGTTGTGCATGGTGGCGTCGATTCTCAAAGCGCCTAGCCTAGTATCCATCTCAATGGCCTCGAATCTTTCGGCGGCTAGAGGCAACATCACAGCCCTTCCAATTGTGAATCTGATTAGCATCTCACCGGATTCAATTCCGATGTTATCATCTGACATTCCCATGGTCAAAAGCAATTCCTGAACTGCAATCCTAGCCACCTCGGCTCTCGCGATACCATGCACCAGAACGGAGCCATCAGGCTCGACAACAAATGTTGCTCTAGGTTCCTCATGACTGATTACGACATAGGAGCCGCTGGCTGATCCTCCAGCAAGAGAAACGGCTTCTTGGTGAGAAATTGGAGAGGATGGGATAAATCGGAAAGTCTGTGTCTCAACACTTACCGATATTCCGGAAGATTCCATCATCACGCCTCCATGCTCACCGGTTCCGGGTCCGGCCAAGCCATGACTGCGGCCTCCAAGGAGGGCAGCCAAGCTTGGTGGACCGGTACCAGTAGGGTGCATTCAGATGCCTCCGCATCATCAACCCTGCTGTTGAGTAAATCTGCTAGAGACCCTCTCAATCTAGCGGCGAATCGTGCATTTCTCTGAGAAAGTAGCTCCGTAGTGAGTCCTCCCTGCTCCTCTATCCACCAGGCAGCGCACGATGTGGCAGCAGCCCCCATATCGGCGTCTACCGCATCGTTTCTGGTCACTTTGGAGATAGAGTTGGATCTGGTCTTCTTCCATCTCCTCGATGTAGTCAGGGTAGACAGTAGATTGGATATGCTAGCCTGCTTGTCGGCGCTGTTCTCCAACCATTCCGTCCAATCAGAGTCGTCCAATTCCGGCTCTATTGCGTAAATTGGCATGCCGCCTCTGGCATTGTCAGCATGCAGGAGCAGTCTGACTTGCTCTGGATCGGGGATCTTTGGTCCGTCAACTTCGTACTCCTGCAAGTCCTTCATCAGTCTGCCAAGAACGGTACCCGAGGCTATCGCAGCCTCGATGTGGACTCCAGGACTCTCCTTGTCCTGCTTCTCGTCCAGCCTCCATCCGCTCAAGTCGCTGAGGCTGAATAGCAAGGCGACTCCGTCCCAGCGTCCCCGATACCTCAATGATGGTGGCATTCGAACACAAGGCAAGTGTGGCCAGAGCACGATTCTACCTCCTAGAGGGTCCTCGAGTACACTTGGTTCCCACCTCAATTCTGGGACATCCATGGCGCTCCGAGTGGACTCTTTCGATTGAATTCAACGGTCGTAGAACGGTTTCTGTGATGATTGAATGAATGTAGGGTTGAAGGGGGGTGGGCTCTCGAGGCTAGGCGATAGTAATGTCCGAGCCTCACTCTCTTGAGCCCGTAGTGCTGCTGAACGAAGTATTTCCTGGAGATACAAACTCGATGGATACTCTGTACGGAGGACGATTGATGTCAATTATGGATACTGCCGCTGGAATGGTCTCTAGCAAGTTCGCTCACAAGGAATTCGTAACCGTCTCAGTTGATGCTCTCAAGTTCCGTCGACCAGCATACCAAGGAGATATCATCAGGACCACTTCTAGGGTAGTATGGACCTCTCCCCACACAGCCGGAGTGCATGTGATTTCGTGCAGGCTATCACGCTCTGAGTGGGAAGGTGAGGAGATCTGCTCGGGCTTCTTTTTCATGGTGGCTGTAGATTCGGAAATGCGGCCAGTAACTATTCCTCAATTCTCTCCGACCACTGATGAGGAGAAGGGGTTGTGGAATCAGGCAAACCAAGCTCGCGAAGCGATGGGATAAGGCCACTGTTTTCTGATAATCCTAGAATCTCCAGTTTGCGGCTCTCCTCTCGCGTGCGCGTAAGCGATACGGCTCGCTGCTCAGTATCCCGAGCAGTTATAGCCAATCAGAGTCGCTGCTCTGCTCGGGATGTACTCTGTCGGGCTTACGCCCGATCAGGATGAAGAGAGGTCGGAACTGTTCGGCAATCTGAGTCTGGTCGGGTCAGGAGGGAAGTTTGTCGCCGTTCTGACACGGCGTCAGCTGACCCTAGAGAGGTTTGATGGACATGGCGTCAGACTCTCACTAGGATCGATTTCGAGAATGCGCCACATGAAGGTCCCTCTATTCCCTGCGGGAGCGGTTCCGTTGAGCCTGATGGCGGTATACCTGGGACTCAAGGTTCTGCTTCCTCCATTTGCCCTGGTAGCTACTGCCGCCGGCTCGCTGACTATGTTAGGATACGTCCTTTCTAGGACCTCTGTACTGGCAATCGAGACCGAGGCGGGGGATCGTCACATCATAGCTGGAAGTGAAGGGGTTCTTCTCAGGCTGTGTATGATGGTTGACAGAGTGGGTCGTGGTTCTACAATTGAGGAAGCGCGAGTGGGACTGGAGCACATAGATGCAGAATTGCCCACATTCCCTGCATTCCGAGATGCAATCGGAGATACGCTTGATCATAAGGGGCTGTTGGAGGCGCCTGAAACTATTGAGTCTGAGATTGGCGCAGAACCATTAATGTCAGTGCCCGACGAGCCTGAATTTTCTCCAATGGCAGGATTCCTATCTGTGGATGAGCCGGAACCTATGCCATCGTTCACAAACGATGCCTACTCAATTCCATCCCCTAGTGAAGACCCGTCGCCACTAATGATGTTTGATGACCCCATTCTTGAGGCTGAGCCTGACGCATATTCCAGAGCTTGGGGGAGAGAAGAGTCCCCCTCATGGTATGAGGAGAAGGAAGCAGGTGGCTCTAGAATTGATTCAGCCCTCGGAGAGGCTGCCGTAGGAATGGACCTATTCGGAGAAGGAGGTATTTTCGATGCCGAGCCATCGTCATCCTACTCGCCACCGACCACGCCTCCTCCTCGAGAGTCCCTGGCTCCTGCTAGAGATTTGCCAATCACTCAAAATTACATTAACACAGTTGGCCCTCCTGTCGAAGATAGGAGACCTTCCAGTTCACAGATGATTAGGAGGGCCCAGAACACATTCGGAGACTCTGGCCCCTACATGGCTAGCTCACTTCCAGACCCCAACGAGGCTGCAGTCAGAGATGAGTGTAAACCCGGAGTAGTCAGACAGGCAAGAGCAAGGCAGGCTTTGCTCACTGATGGAGGAGTTGGTGGTCCTGCGATTGATCCCGCTAGCCTAGGGGAATTCCCCGGAGTATCTCGAATAGTCAATTCAATGGGGACTGGTAGAGTTAACACCGGAGGAAGGAGAAGGGCGTCGAAGCAAAGAATGGGATGGATTGGTGCGTTGCTAGGGCCGGCACACAGAGTACAGAGGCGTAGTGAGTCTTACGCCTCCGAGTATGGTGATTCCGATGGGGCTGTAGAAGCTTTAGGAGCACGTTTCCAATCATCGCAGCATATCAGACTACGTAGCGATCAGGATCATCAAGCAGATGTGGTGAATAGAGAAACTAGGGCGAGTCCTCGACCTTACTCTGCCAAGGAGGCCTTAGATGGAGTGGTCAAGCGAGTTTCCAGTGGTCAGAACAGAGAAATTTCAAGTGAGGACGGAATCGAAGAACGCAGATTGAGATTCTCCCAACTCAGGAGGACTTCTTCCGAGAGCGATCCTCATCCTCTGCCTGGAATCAAGCGGCTTGAGTAATCACAGGCCGACCATTCGGCGAAACTTGTCGACTCTGGCATGGTATCGTCCCCGATCGAGATTTCCAACGCTTGAGACGCCCAACCCTTCGACTGAGAAAGACGCGGTTACAGTTGCATGTAACAGAGCATCGCGCATTGTATCGAGCTGGTTGAGGGCACCTTTGCGGCCCGCTATGTTAGCCAGTAGTCCTCCGGCGAAACTGTCGCCCGCTCCAGTAGGGTCGACCAAAGCGTCAGTCGGATATGCAGGTAGAGTGATTGTGCCACAATCGAGGTATGCGACCGAACCGCTCCTGCCTCGCTTGACGATTACACCGCTCGGCCCGGGTCCGGCCGCAGTACCTCCATACAGAGCCTCGCCAGATGATATCTTGGCAGCAGCGTTGTGAACCAAATCGTCACCGGCTATTGCACAGACCTCCTCCTCGTTGAGTATGGCTAGATCCACCTTTCGGAGCGCCTCGGATAGTAGTTCGAATTCTGTGTCAATCCAGAGCATGAAGGAGTCGAGAGCAGTGATTGCGGCTCCAGGACACTGGTCAAGTACCGATACCTGAGAGCGAGGGTGCGTATTTGCGCATAGTAGAATTTCCGGATCTTTCCATGAGGCGGGAATCTCAGGAATGTGCCCTTCGAGGACATTGACCTCTGTAGAGATAGTCATTACATCGTCCATTGAGCCCTCATATCGACCAGACCATCTGAAGGTGCTTCCCTCCTTACGCACCACTCCAGCTAAGTTCAGTCCGGATGCCTCAAGCGTTCTCTGCGCCTCGGAGGGGAAATCATTCCCAACCGCACTTACTAGTCCTACTGCAGGTGGCTTGCGAGGGGCGGTGGGTAGGTGGAATCCAGCAGCTATTCCTGCGTGTGCAGCAGCCCCTCCAAGTAGGTCGGAGCCACTAGAGACTGGAGTTTCGATGTCATCCAGACCAATGCTCCCTAGAATAACGAGTTTCATCTTTCACACCCCATCGAGTATTCCCGGGTGCTCATCAAGATACCCGATTGTAATATCTCCGTTGCGGAAGTCTGCCTCGCTCATAATTGCCCTGTGGAGAGGAATCAGGGTATCTACTCCGATGATTATCGTCTCAGACAATGCTGCATCCATCTTGGCTATCGCTTCCTCGCGGTTAGAAGCCCAAACAATCACTTTGGCTAGAAGCGAGTCGAAAGATGGCGGCATATCGTATCCCGTGTGAGAATGCGTATCGACTCGTACTCCCGGCCCACCGGGCCAATGGCATTCCCATATTCTTCCAGGAGATGGTTTGAGAGTAAATGGATCCTCGGCATTTATCCTCGTCTGTATTGCATGTCCGGAGATTTGTATCTCGGACTGATTTAATGGTAGAGATTCTCCTGCAGCGACCTTGATTCCCAGAGAGACCAAATCAACTCCAGAAATCATCTCGGTCACGGTGTGCTCAACTTGGACACGTGGATTTACCTCGAGGAAGTAGAACTCTCCTGCTGAATCTCGCAAGAACTCGAAAGTCGCGAGTCCCTTGTATCCGACAGCTTCTGCCCCGGCTACGACCTTCGCCCCCATCTCTTCGCGAACCTCGTCGGAAAGCCATGGGCCCTCCTCGATAATCTTCTGATGCCGTCTCTGTATGGAACAGAACCTTTCTCCGAAGTGAATTGCCTTGTTGCCATCTCCCAAAACCTGGAATTCAATGTGCTGAGCACCTTCGATGAATTTCTCTACAAATACTCGGTCATCGCCGAAAGCAGAGAGTGCGCGGCCCTGGCACAATCTCAGGGCAGACTCAAACTCATCTCCAGAATTCACGACTTGCATGCCTATGCCACCCCCTCCAGCCGCTGCCTTGATCATGACTGGGTAGCCAATCTCCTCTGCCATACTGAGTGCCTCATCCTCGCCTGAAATCGGCTGGCCTGATCCTTTCGCCACCGGTAAGCCAGCTTTCACCATCGCCTCTCTGGCTGATATTTTATCGCCCAGAACTCTGAGAACTTCGGGGCTTGGGCCGATGAAGACTATTCCCTCCTCAGCGAGCCTCTCAGCAAGCGTGGCGTTCTCTGCTAGGAAGCCATATCCTGGGTGCACTGCATCCGCCCCCACCTCTTTGGCTGCTGCGATGATTGCCTCAATGTCAAGGTATGATGCTAGAGGGTCGTCCCTCGGGATGAATGCGCCTTCGTCTGCCAGCCTCACCGGCAATGTGAGTCTGTCTTCACGCCCGTGTACTACAACGCCCTCAATCCCCAGCGAGCGCAGAGAACGAAGTATTCGAAGTGCGATTTCGCCACGATTCGCAATCAGTACGCGGCGGAACATAGCAAGCGCTCCGGCAGACGCCGTATGAGGAATGCGGAGAGTCGTCAATAAACGTCGCGTAGATACCGCTTCTCTGTCTTCATCAGACCAGTCTCGACGAACTCCTTGGCTTCATCATCAGACATTTCGCCGTATTCTGAGCAAATCTCAATCAGTGTGGAGTGGACATCTTTGGCCATGTAGTTCTTGTCGCCGCAGACATAGAAGTAAGCCCCTCCTTCAATCCAGTTCCAAATCTCCTCACCGTTCTGCTTCATCAGATGTTGGACATACACCTTATCTGGGCCTGCGCGAGACCAAGCTAGGTCATGACGGTCGATTAGGGCTGACTCTTTCCAATCCTCCATCTCATCGCGGTAGAGGTATTCTCCCTCTTCTGTCCAGTCTCCGAAAAATAGCCAGTTACGGCCGGTTGAGGCATCCATTTGCCTCTGCTGAAGGAACGCTCTGAATGGGGCAATTCCAGTCCCGGGTCCGACCATGATGATGTCAGTTGAACCATCTTCTGGAAGTACGAATGACCTCGTTGGTGACATGAAGACACCAATCTCAGTATCACTAACCTCGCAGCGATCTGCCAGGAATCCGGTACAAAGGCCGGTTCTGTTTCGATCGTGGTGATTGTACCTGACTATGGCAACGGTCAGGTGAACGGTTCCTGGTTCAAAGTCGGGGCTGCTAGCAATTGAGTACAGTCTTGGCTTTAGCCTATCCAATCCATCAACGAACTGCTGAGGAGTGAATCCGATGTGTCCGAAGTCGGCCAAACCATCGATGTAATCCCTTGACCACATGTAGTCCTCCATGGCCTTTGGATCATCCATCAAATCGTTCCAAAGTTCCTCGGCGGGATCACTGGCTGCGCCAATCTCGATATATCCATCTGGTACATCATCATCGACCCCAGAGCCGTTCCAGTCCATCAGAAGCTCTCCGTCTTCTGTTGAAGAGCGTTGTCTGCCAACTATTCTAATTTCAATTTTCGGTGAGTCTGGGGTAAGTCTGTCACCAAGATTCCCAATCCACTTTTTAGAGATTCGATGAATCTCAAATCTGTTTGTGAGAGCCTCCCTAATTCCACAGGGGCCAAGATGTGTTTCCACTTCCTCTTCCCCTGAGAAGCCGCAAGCATCCAGTAACTCCTGAACCAACTCGGGTGGGCACTGTGGGATTACTCCTAGAGCATCACCGGCCTTGTAATCCAAACCGGAGTCGCCAAGGTCGAAGACGATGTGCCGAGTCTCCTTACGAGAGCCTTTTCCATTGAGAATCCAGTTCTCGTTCAAATTAGAGACATAGGGGTTCTTCGCACTCCACTCCGACATCTACACACCTCGATTGGCGAGCCGTCGAGACAAGACCTGTTTATGAACAAATGCTGAGAGTAGGCTGGAAGGGGCAATCCATTCAATGCGATGAGGTCAAGTCGGGATGCCCTCATCGCGGTATATGGCGCGCATAGACTTCCTAGGGAGTGGCAACGCATTCCTGCCTCATGGCAGGATGCACGCACTAGTGTTGGTGGATGATTGTGTGCTAGTTGATGCCCCCCCGACTGTACTTGCACAGTTGAGGCGTTGCGGGACCTCTCCGAGTGTTCTGAAGCATGTTCTCATCACACATTGGCATGCTGATCACACCTTCGGCTTCCCATTCCTGTTACTCGAGAGAAAGTACATCTCCGACCCCGAGTGCGAAGCGGTTCTCAATGTCCATCTCAGACCCGGGGGTCGGGGACTTCTCGGGGATTTGTGCAGAACTGGATTTCCAGGTAGCCTAGAAGAATCTCTAGAAGAGAGTGTAGCCTGGTCCGAAGCCGAGACAGGTAAATTACAGGAAACTGAATGGTCCTTTGAGAGATTCGCGGTCAAGCATGTCGAACAGACTGATCCACACGGCTACGAACTGGTTCACTCCTCTGGCTTCAGATTCCTTCACTGTGGAGACTCGGGTCCATGTGAGGAGATTGATGATCGAGCAAGGAGGTGTCAGGTAGTGCTACTTGAGATGGGGATTCCTGACTTTGTAGAAAGCCCTCATCATCACACTCCTTCTGATGTCGTGGCTTTCTCCGAAAGGCATCCTCACACTCTTGTTCTTGTCACACATAACTACTCCAGTGCTAGGGGCGAAGAGATGGGTTTTCCAATGCCAGAATTGCCTGAGTCAGTAATTCAGATAGAGGATGGTGACAGTCTTCTGATTGATGATGATGGCTCGATTTTCATGAAAAGAAAATCTTAATAAAATTAACTTTATTTATACATAGAAATAACTAGAGCTATCTGAATACCATTGCCGAAATACAAAATCGCATCTCTCGATGATCCTCGACGGACCAATCTGGCGAGACCAATGTGATGGAGGGGATTCTCAATCTCAAAATTCGGATGATGTATTTTTTACACCGAAAAATAGAACACAGAAACGCCATACTGAGTCAATCCAAGGTGGATATATAACATGCTATTGGTAATCACAATATATTGACTCATAGAGAAGGTAAAAGAGAGTCAAGTTCTCTACTCGTCGGACAGTCTTATTACCAGCAACATCCTCGCTTGACATCCACGTTGTCGGGCACATCTTGATTCAAGGTCTTGATGATACGGCAATCGTGTTTTGGCCCGGTAGTGAAAGAAAATGGAAGGAAACATTTTCGAGAAAATACTTGGCCAAGATTGTCTCTTCGTTGATCGGCGTACATTCGACCATGCCTTCGAGCCTTCTAGACTACCTCACCGAGACCACGAGGTCGAGTCTTTGGTGAGGAATCTTGTCGATGCCCTCAACGGTCACATTCCATCGAATATGCTCCTCTACGGAGTCCCTGGCTCAGGTAAGACTGTAGTCACTAGATTCGTGCTCGGGCAGTTACTGGACAAGGGCAAAGAGATGGGGCAGAGTGTCGAGACCTACGAAATCAACTGTCGAAATGTGGACACCAAGTACAGGGTAGTTCAGACCATCGCCAGCAAACTCGGGAGGCGGGGAGATACGCCGATTCCATTCACAGGCTGGCCTACAGATAGAGTTCTCGAGGAACTGATTACTAGGATGGATAGAGCGGGTGGGGTGCATATCATAGTCCTCGACGAGATTGACAATCTAGTTTCCAGAGCCGGTGATGGATTACTGTACAACCTCACTAGTCTGAATACCTCGCTGAGGAATTCAAGATGCTGTATCATCGGCATCAGTAACGATCTCAACTTCACCCAGCAACTCGATCCGCGAGTTACTTCTAGATTGAGTCAGGAGGACTTGGTCTTCCACCCCTATGGAGCTCCAGAGATTCAGGACATCCTGAGCGAGAGAGTCCGTACGGGTCTGCGCGAGGGAGTCATTGAGGAAGGAGTGTTAGAGCTATGTTCTGCTCTAGCAGCTCAGGAACACGGTGATGCTCGCAGGGCTCTCGATTTGCTTCGAATCTCTGTCCAGAAGGCTGAGCAGAGGGCTCAGAAGAGCGTCGACAGGAGGCATGTAAGATTGGCTCAGAGTCAACTAGAGTACGATCAGGTTACTCCTGTTCTCAAGACGCTGCCTCTGCATCAGAAGTTACTTGTGTTAGCCATCAAACTGAATGAGGATAATGGCCTTAGAAACATCTCGACAGGTGAGACATACAGAACCTACAGTGAGGCCTGCATGAAAATCTCGGTCGAGCCACTGACTCCAAGGCGTATCTCCTCGCTGCTCAATGAGCTCGACACCTTGGGCATAATCATGGCTAGGAATGTCAGTAAAGGAAGAGGTGGTCGAAGCAAGCAAGTCAACTCTGCCATCCCCAAGGCGGTCGATGCAATGTCGATAATGAGTGATTCTGAACCGTTGATTGCAGAAGCCGCCCTTGGTAGATACAACCTGCAGACTCATCTTTGATGAGGCATTCCTCCTCAGACAACGGTTAAACCAAGGTGCAAGGTCGCCGCCTCGATGACCATGCAGGGAGTTGACTGGGAAGAGTCCTTGAACCGACCGAGCCAGACCATGTCCACATTAGCAATGGTTCTAGGAGCTTGGGTCGCCCTACTTACTCTGATCAATATATCAATTGGGGCTTATTCTCCTGGATTCAAGGTCTTGTGGATTGGATTCCTCTCCGGAGACAATACTACCTCGAATGTACCTCATGATGGGGCGGGCATAGTGATGGATGACATGGTGTTCGCACTAATTGGTGTCGTCTTGTTGGCCTTGGGTTCCAGGGGGATGAAGAAGTCCTACGATGGTGGCTCGATTGAGTGGTTTAGAGGACTACCTAGCGGGCCTATTGCCTCCAGTTTGTTTACTTCAAAGAATGGCATAAGGAGGGTTATGGCAAGTTGGATGATTGTTCTAGGCGCCCTGTTCTATCTTTCATGGAGTTTCCTAAACACCACTTGGGTCGATCCTGGAGTTTATGCCGTGATGATAATTCTCGTCAGTTTTGGCTTCGGCATCCACACGCTTGAGGATGCTGCTTGATTCACTCGCTGACCTCAAATCCTCTCAGCAATCTACGGCAGCGCTTCTTCGCGTCCTCACCGCACCACCTGATTACAACTCCCTTACTTGGTTGGCCATAGAGAATCACTGAGTCGATGGGTGCAAGTGGATGAAGGAGAAGTGGGGCTAGATCCTCCTCTCCATCGACGATAATCATAGAGGATGTTTTCTGATCGGACCAGGAGGAAATCGCTTCTCTACATGAAGATAGTAAAGAGGGCGTGAGGCGCCCTGCTGGACTTGAGCATTTGAGAACTGAATCATACAGAGATGAATCGATTTCCTCGGCCCCCTCCCAGACCTGTCTTTTGGTGCGGCCGTCAATCAGTGCTACATCCGCTGGCCTACCTAGGTCTTGGAGTGTTCTGACTGTGACATCGCCGACAGCGATGAGGGGGCCGAGTGCTCCTTCGGTCAGTTTCAGAACCTCGGACATAGCATGACTCGGTTCGTCCTCGGGACCCGGAATCAACTGGCCGAACGGTTCCTTCAGTTCTGCCTCGACCTGAGGTGTCAGCACCATCTCGTAGGACTCAAAGGATTCTGGAATCCAGCAATGTCCTTCCCGGTCAATCTCTCCATTTCTGATTCTTGAACTCGAGATGGGTCTACCATCCCATGACATAGTATGGTCGACACAAATAATCTCGAGTTCAGGTAGCCCCTCGTCTTGTCTCATCCTGTTGATGCTCTCGCACTCGGAGATAGTCTCGGAAGTGCAGATTATGGCGCTGGCCTCATTATGAGTGGGGGCGGGCCCATACAAATCCTCCAATTCATGGAATTTCAATCGATCAGAATCAAAGTCAAAAGTCTGCCTGATTTCTTCTATCCTATCCTCCCATGGATTGATTCTGGAATCCTTTTCTCTAGCTATCTCGTCAACAGTGACCCAGACTTCAACCATCTGACAATGAGAAAGCGCTGACATTAGCAGATTGCGATGACCGGCATGGAAGCGGTCGAAGGTGCCGCCAATCAGGCCGACCTCGTGTATCTTCCCACCTCCAGTGGATTGTGTGCCCCGGGGCGTAACGGAGGCCTTCACAGCGAAGCTCGGGCTCCTGACCCACCCCGGGACGTTTGTCGGATTGTGGGGTAGTCCCATGATTCATTCCATTTGGTCATCTGGGGACCTAACACAATCCGGCCACTTGCTTTGCTCCAGTAATCATTCCGTTGCAGACAGTCACACTGGTCTTCGACAAGTGGCGACCCGTGCTTGGTACCTTGGTTCATCCTATTCCTCCGGCGTGGGGGTTCGTCACCACGGTGTTGCAGCACGGGCATTCTACGGGCATGGGGTGCGGTCAAGAACCCCACGGTCGTGAAAATATACTCAATCTAGCCCGAAATCGATCCCATAGAGCCAATTTCAGGGCGATAACCGGATCTTCTCAAAATAATCCTCTCTGAGATGTAAGGGTCACCCCGCATCGCCATCTTCGGGTCGATTGTGGGCCAATCCTCAATTGGTTGAGCCAGCCAGCCAGAGTAAGCGTGCGTCCTGCCGGGTTGAGGGGTAATTCTCTGTGCTGCAGCATCTAAAGCATCTAGCAGATCGAAGAGTGGACTGGCGGACTCCGCGGGCTCCTCAGATTGGCCCCTACCTCTCAGTCTACGGTGCAACTTTGGTAGCAGATCGGGATCACATCCAGGGTGCAAGTAGGAATTCAATCCGGGAGCCTCGCAAGGTTCCCCAACTGGCCTCAAGATAGCTGCGCACCATGGCACAGGATTGGTAAGAATCCAACTCATTGAATCCTCATCATCCAGCAGGGCTGAGAGAATGGGAGAAGAAATCGCTGCCCACCATCCCGGAGGCAGTGTCAGGATATCCCTCAACTCAGCCATATCGAGTCTTGAACTGTCAAACAATCCCTTAGCAAGATTTGCCCAAGTCTTCAAGTCGTGGCCTTCTGAACACTCATGGCCTATACTTTGGATTCCCTCGACTATTGGTCTGAAGTCTCCTTGACCCCTTCCTGTGGAGAATAACCACGAAACGCCCTCTAGTGCGGCCATGGAATCGATTGGTGGTTGGCACAGCCATGCTTCTAAGGCCCAACTAATCAAATCTGAATGAAGATGCTCGGAGAGCCAGGGCGCGTTGGACATTAATTGAGCAGCGACCCAAGAATCTCCTCTGTTGGCATTCTTTGGATCCGATGCTGGACGCATCCTAAGCGCTTTTTCTGGATTTGTCCGCAAGATTCCTGTGAGTTTATCAGAGAACTCTGCCAAAACTGCATCTGGGGCCTCGTCTGCTATTTCAGACAGTCTCTCCAGCGGCAGATCTTCTAAATCGAGCAATACTAGCCAATCTGAATCCAAGCGGCCCCTCAATCTCTGCCAACGAGGCCAACGAGTCCTCGGAGGAGATGCAATCCAGGCTGCAAGAGGGTATCTCGCCTCCATCTGATTGGCCCACTCCTCATTTCCCCCTGGATGTTGAGAGATTGCAGACATGACTACTGACTCTTCATCATCAGGATAACTAAGCAGTTCGGCTGAGACACCGAGAGATTCCAAAGATCTCGATTGAGGAGCATTCGAGACCGAGGCGGGTTGGGATTGAATCGGATCGACCAGTCTGATTGAAAGAGAGTTTCCTGAAATGGTCCTGAGTGCGAGCCAAGGCAGGGGCCTGATTGGATCATTCTCGAGTCTGTCGAAGGTAGAGAATACAGGCCAATCCGAATCCAGTAGAACAAGTCGGAGTTTGGGGTGTGATGCAACTGCGGAAACTAGGTCGTCTGGAGACTGGGAGTCAATTTCGAGAGTAAGCGGGAGTGCATTGTAGTCAGATAGTGCCCACTTGATTAGGGCCTGAGTTGCTGCGATTCCTAGACCTCGGATGTCCAACTGCCTGAGGGAATCGGTCTCTTCGATGAACTTTGTATCGCCCCAGTCTGCTCTGAATCTCCGCCAAGTAGAGTCGTCAGTCCTCCCTCTGCCTTTGCTTACTCGATTCACCAGAGACCGTAGTCGGCGTTCTCTCTCAGCATAATCCAACCTAGGATGAGCCCGTTCAATCCAGTAAGTCAATGCCCCTAGAGGGTACTCTTCGCCCACTACATCAAGGCCGCCTAGGTCGGCTATGACTAGCGAGTTCAATCGTGCCGTCCTGAGAATCATCGTACGTGGAAGTCGGTCTGCGAGAACGGCCGCTATGGGCATCCTAGGCCTTACCTCGGGTGACTTCGGATGACAGGCTCCAAGCACCCAATCCCCTCGGTGATAGTCTCTCTCCGGAAGCGGAGGAGGAGGTAGGAAAGGCGGTCCGGAGAACCAGTATCCAGGAGCTATCGCTATCGGCCTTTCAGGATCCAATAAACGGGCGCGAATTATCCCCAAGATGTTTCGTTGACCTGAATACGCATCTATATTCTCAGGATCAGCAGGTTCAGGGATGGTAGATGCAGGTTCCATTGATTTGAGATTAAACCATCTCGGATCTCTCTCTCTAAATACAGCCCAAGTCCAAGGGACCCCTTCTCTTCCTGTGGAGGTGGATGGTGTCGCAGACTCGTTTGGAGGTCTAGTCGGAATTGGCACAATCGGAGATTCAATTGGCTGCAAAACTCCCAATAGCAGATTGGGGCCGTCCCTAGACAATAAACAGAACAATCCTGAATCGGAGGGAAGAGGGATGGCCTCCATAGCCCTCGATAGTTCGTCAGAGCGGATCGCTTCCCACCCCGATTGAGTGAGATGCATGCTGGCGCCACGACTCCCTTCTGACTGATCACTGGAGACCAGTCCGTCGTTTCGGAGTCTCTTCAACTCGGCAGAAGCGTGAGGAACCCTGAGGTCGACATCTTTCGCTAATTCGCTTACGGTGGCGCCTCCCTCAGTGAGTCTGCCAAGCAGCCTCCGTCTGTGCTTGCTACGTATTCTCACTGGATCTGTTCCAATGCCTCGATTCAGCGGCTCTATTGGCTCCTCGGGCATTATTTTCACTCTCGCTGCATAATGAGTTAAGACGAATGTATTTAATTTTATATTTTAGTTACACTTAGTTACACCTTTCCAATGGAAAAATTACCAGTTTCAATTCCACACTTGATTCAATCCTGGAAATAGGGTGGTTTGATGCAACTTCATGTAACGAATATGTGTGAATTCGTGCAGAACCGTTATATCAGCGCCCGCCATCCTAAGCGCATCGGGCCCAATCTGGGCCCTAACGAAGCGGAGGGAGAAGAATGGATAGGGATGAGTTGAGACGAATCATCCGTAAGTATCTGGCTGATAAGCCACGTAATACTGCAGAGATTTCAGCCTGGCTGAATTCCCAGAAAGATCCTTTGAACAGCTCGGAGATTGCGGCGATAATGGAATCCGATGCGACCTTGGTCCGAATCGGAACCGTCCACAAGAGTGGGATGGCCGGGAACTCGCCACCCTTGTCGGAATGGGCTACCGAGGAATGGGTCAGACACCACGAACGTAACAGTCCAAAAGAAAGGAGAGAGTAAAATGAGAACAACTAGACTAAGACAGAAAATTAAGAAGTTCCTCGATGATCGAGGAGAGGCGAACACCACAGAAATACTGGAGCATGTGAATTCCACTATGCGTCATGGAACGACCCCTCAGCAGTTGGGTAATGTTCTCTCCAAGGATAAGGATATCATGAAGGTCTCAACCACCAAGAGAGGTGGTGCTCTATCAGGACGCTACGAAATTTGCGTCTGGCAACTCCGGCCCGGAGCCCTTGATGGGAACTGAATCTCGAATTGGCCCCTAGGTTACTGGAATTTAGGCTTCCAAATCTACAGACCAGTCGCCGCTTCTGGCGAGGCTATTCATTTCAGCACGATGAGCGAAGGCGTTCTGGCTTTCTTCGTTCGATCCACTGGCCCAAGTCTGTAATGCATGTGCGAGTAGAGCCCTGCCGTATGAGTAAGACAATTGCCATGGGTGTTCAACATCCATTCCGTTCATTAGATTGAGATGAGCAGTGGCATCTTCATCCGACTGGCCACCGGAAAGGAAAACGATTCCAGGAAGATTATGCGGGACATGAGTGGTTAGACAGTCAACGGTCATCTGTGCTGCTTGTTCCCTACTCCCCTGATCTGGGCAATCCTTTCCTGGCAATACCATGTTTGGTTTGAGTAAAGTTCCAGGGATGTGCACTCCCTGAACATTGCACTCTGCAAAGGTCGCATCTAGGATTCGTGCGGTTACATCATAACAGGTCTGAGAATCATGGTCGCCATCCATCAAAACTTCTGGTTCGATTATTGGAACCAAACCCTGTTCCTGACAAATTGCTGCATAGCGAGCAAGTGCATGGGCATTGGTCGAGATGTTCGAGTCACTAGGAATGCCGTCACCGATTCGGATGACTGCTCTCCACTTTGCGAAGCGAGCACCCATGGCGAAGTACTCCATGCACCTCTCTCTAAGTCCATCCAATCCTTCGGTGATTTTCTCGCCGGAGTGGTGAGCTAATTCCTTCGCTCCTGTATCTACTTTGATTCCTGGATGAATGCCACGGCTTGCGAGATAGTCAGGAATAGAGGTGCCATCATCCATAGTTTGACGGATGGTTTCGTCAAAGAGGATGACCCCACTGATTGCCGACTCATAATCTGAGGTTGCGAAGATGTTTGAGCGGTAGGCGCGACGGG
>ENA-UPTF01001127-UPTF01001127.1-marine-metagenome-genome-assembly--contig:-NODE-1127-length-17350-cov-3.185492_pt1 | contig 17350 bp, 14 predicted proteins | sample MGYA00238166_ERZ767019 | MGnify/ENA primary metagenome ERZ767019 (study PRJEB28930, sample SAMN06266391) | marine metagenome | isolation source: Sea water from 250 m depth | place: Atlantic Ocean...
TTGAGGAGCTTGATTCCGGCTGGTCGTTCCCTCACCACGACGATGAGGAACTCGACGTTCTACTGAAAAGCGCGTGAACGCCGAAGCGAACTCGAGCGTTTCAGCATTTGCATCCGCATCGCTCGCGGAACGCGCCTACCGGTCGACTCAAATTTCTTGGACCGGTTTGCGTGTCTGGCTTCACTACCAGGTCCTCGGTTGGTGGGACAAATTATGTGGACGCGACCCGGACACACGTGACCTCCACGCCGTTCATCAAAAAAACGCAGACCTTATTTTCCGCACAGCCGTGACGCTAAGGGGCATGCTCGTCAAAATGTGCCAGGTCATCGGCACTCGTTCCGACATATTTCCCCGTGAATACGTGTCGGTGTTATCGCAATGCCAGGATCGCCTACCGGCCCGCGAATTCGAGTCCATTCGGCGAGTCGTCGAAGAAGACCTTGGCAAGCCTATCGAATCCGTTTTTGCCGAGTTCGAAACCGAGCCCGTCGCCGCTGCATCCCTAGCCCAAGTGCACCGAGCTCAGTTGGTAACGGGCGAAAACGTGGCCGTCAAAGTGCAATACCCCGACATCGAGCACATTATGCACACGGATCTAACCGCATCGCGTCGTATCGCGGCGTTATACGCGAGATTCTCAGACAACCCCATTGACTTCCTACCACTGCTCGATGAATTACAAACCCATCTTCGGATGGAGCTCGATTTTCGCCGTGAGGTACAAAGCGCGGATCGCGTTCGAGATTTCTTTGCTAATGATCAAGACGTGCGGGTACCTAGGGTCTTCGAAGCGTTTTCGACGCGACGAATCATCACCATGGAATTTGTGGCGGGCGCCAAACCCAACGACCTCACCGAACTTCACGCCGCGGGCATCGATACCCAAGGCTTCATGCTCCGTTTGATGCGTATTTTCAACCGCATGATCCTTGCACACGGTTTTTTCCACGCCGATCCTCATCCTGGAAATATCTTCGTCACGGCGGACGAAAGAGGCAAGCCGGTATTTACGCTCCTCGATTTCGGCCTTTCAAAACAGCTGCCCCGAGGCTTCGGTATGGGTTTGTTCGAACTCATGTTTTCGATGATGACCTTCAACGAATCCGCCATGCTGCGGGCGTTTCGCGAGCTCGGATTCGAGACGCGCAAAGGTGACGACGACACCCTCCTCTACATTGCCAGACGCATGATCTCGCGTTCAGACACCGGTTCGTTTCAAGGTGAATTTACCGAAGATATGACCGACGAAATGTTTGACGCGGTTCGGGAAAGCCCCATCGTCACGGTCCCCACGGATTTCGTCCTGGTTGCTCGCGCATTCTCGCTGCTTTCAGGGATCGGTCACGCCATCGGCCAGCGCGGCAACGCCCTTGATGCCATGAGCTGAGCGACATCAAAAACAACTCGGCGAGAGCGCCACTATCCGCAATGGACATCGGAACTTATCAATGAAAACCGAAACGACACTGCAGGCTGATTACCTGGTCATTGGAAGCGGCGGCATGGGCATGGCGTTTTGCGATGTCCTGCTGACCGAGACAGATGCAGACATCCTGATCGTAGACAAGCACCATCAACCGGGTGGCCACTGGAACGACGCCTACCCGTTTGTCCGACTACATCAACCGTCAGCATTTTATGGCGTCAACTCCAAAAAACTGGGCAACAACACGGTAGACGCCACCGGCTGGAATAAGGGTTTGTACGAATTAGCCACCAACGATGAGGTTTGTGGCTATTTCGATCAGGTGATGTGCCGTCAGTTTTTGTCGTCGGGCAGAGTGCAATATTTCCCGAGCTGTGAGTACCAGGGAAACGGGGCATTCACCTCCTTAGTGTCAGAAGAAAAATATTCGGTTTCCTTTAAGAAAGAGGTTGATTCGACTTACATGAACGTTGTGGTTCCGTCCAAACGCACCCCTCCATTTGCTGTAGATGGTGACGTGCACTGCGCGCCGCCCAATGATCTGCCTTCTCTTAGCCAGAAATACGAGCGTTTCGTGATCGTGGGCGCGGGTAAAACTGCAATGGACGCTGCCCTTTTTCTTCTGAAAAACGAGGTCGCTGCAGAACGCATCGCCTGGATCATGCCGCGGGATTCGTGGATCCTTGATCGCGCACAGATTCAACCCACTCTCGAGTCCATAGGAACGACCCTTGCATCGCAACTGGTCCCAGGAGCCGAGTCCAAGAGCATCGACGACCTTTTTACTAACGTATCGGGGGCAGGCGGCCTATTGCGAATCGACGACACCGTAAAACCCACCATGTATCGATGTGCGACCGTCACGAAGGCCGAACTCGAACAGCTCAAACGCATCAAAAACATTGTACGAATGGGCCGGGTGAAAGCGATAGATGAAAAGGAAATCACAATGGAAGAAGGGTCTGTGTCTACCGACCCGAGTACGCTACACATCGACTGCGCTGGCGATGGTTTAGCAAAAAGACCGGCCGTACCCATATTCGAGAACAAAAAGATTACGCTCCAATCCGTCAGGACCTGTCAGCAAGTATTTTCTGCCGCCTTCATCGGCCATGTTGAGGCAAGCTACCAAAAGGATGACGAAAAAAACGACCTCTGCAAGGTCGTGCCTCACCCAAACACCGACATCGATTTTCTTCGAAATAACCTGGCCGATTCAATTAATCGGGATAGGTGGGCACAGGAGCCGGGACTGCAGCGATGGCTCCAACATTGCAGGCTCGACTTTACCAGTCATGTTCTCAATTCGAACCCATCGCTAAAGATTCTGGCATTCCTGAGCAAGTTGCCTTTCCTGCCGATCCCAAACCGAATTAGTGCCGTGCAAGAAAAAGCGACTCAAAATATCAAAAGATTACTGGACGAACTCGATTCATAAGCAAGGCACCGAATTCAACCCATCTCAAGCCTGCTCAACATAGGCTATTAGCTACGACCCGACGATCTTCAACCGTCGCTTCCGTAAATACCTGGCTCTTAACGCAAACGCTCGATCAGTTGGTCTTCGTCCGGAAATTCACCCGTTTCATGCTTGGAGTAAACCAGGTCACCATCGATCACCACATCGAAGATGCCACCGGCGCCCTCGATAAGAAACGCATCCGCGTTAAAGGCGTCTTTTAATTTAGCCGCCAAACTGACGGCTTTGGGTTCATACGATCACTGCACGCAATAAGTGATGGTGATATCCATTCTCGCAATCTCCGCTAATCAAGGAGTCCGCGCATCATAACCGAAGCAAGAGCGCGTCGTAGTTTCCTTTCGCCGTCGAATAGGGCCGAGTAATCACCGAACGAACTCATCGGATGGAATAAACTCCGCGGCTATGCAATCGAAGTCTCGCAAGATCTGGATCGATGGTGACGCCTGCCCCAAAAACGTCAAAGACATTCTATTTCGCGCCGCCCAACGCGTTGGCGTCGAATTGTTGTTGGTTGCCAATCAGTTTGTTCCTGTCCCGAAATCGCCTTTACTGAGATCCATTCAAGTCGCGTCAGGCATCGACGTCGCCGACAACTACATTGTTGAACACGTGTCGCCCAACGACCTGGTCGTCACCGCTGACATTCCGTTGGCGGCACTGGTTGTGGGAAAAAATGCGACCGCCCTAAACCCCCGCGGAACGCTTTACGACAAAGAGACTGTCGGCGCGCACCTAGCTCGGCGCAATTTCATGGACCAACTACGATCCTCCGGTGCCGTCACCGGCGGGCCGGACGCGTTCAACAAAGTCGATCAGCAAAGGTTCGCCAATGCCCTGGATCGTTGGCTGGCAAAGAAAAATTGAGCCATCTCCGGATACTCGCCAACCGCCTTCGGTTCGGATCCTTCATCGAAACGACGCGACCCGAGCCCCAGCCTTGATCAGGCCCGGGCTCAGGCAACTACCGTCGTGTCACGCTCTGCTCTGAGTATTTACTCAGTGAACGGGCCCGATATCTCGTAGGTGACGCCGTCAGCCGAGTCGCCTGTCGAACCGCGTTGTGAACTGACATAGAGCCGCGTCATATCGGACGTGAACGCTGGTCCCGTCATTTCCGAACTGCTATGCCCGATGATACGACAGATCGGCACCACGTAATCATTGGCGATCGCAACCAACTCCATGTTGCCACCGTCTTCCGCGATGATGACATCGCCCTGCGGGCTCATCTCAAGATTATCAAGACCGGATGCAAGTCCACCGTTCAGATCCGTCGCCTGGTCATAAATGATCGTCATGGTCTCGTTGTCGATATGGTATTGATAAACACGATTATCGTTCTTGGTCGTGAAGTACATCGACCGATCGTGATAATCGAGACCCTCTCCGCCATTAAATGACGTGGCCGGCCCGTACTGGTAGCGCGTATGGACACCGTTTGCCATCTCGGGGTCATCAATCGCACCCCAGGTGACGTTGTTGTCGCCATCGACCACGGCGGCTTCTAACGTTCCAGCGCTCAAATCGGAGCGCGCAATCGTTGTCGCCGTTAACCCCGCATCAAAGCTAACATCTGAGCTTGCGGTTTGGTTCTGATGCACCTCGACGGCGAGCACGTTTTTGCCCGACGTGGTGGCAACCAGTTCGGCGTCAAAGCTGACGTCCGAACTTGTGGCACTCACCTGGTGCACTTCCACGGCCAAGACGTTTTCGGACGTCGTTGTCCTTGACGCGATGAACTCAGGATCAAAACTCACGTCCGAGCTACCGGCGCTGCTTTGATGCACCGACACCGCGACCACGTTCTCACCGGCAACCAAACCATCCAGTGCCACGTCATACATGAAGCTCGTGCTTTCACTCATGGCATCGCCCGACGCCGTCTGATAGGTCACCGCACCATCCGGCATATTGACCGAACGGGCGACCTCCGTGCCGTTGAGGTAGATAACGCACCCATCGTCGCGTTGGACTTTCATGCACAGCGCGGTGATATCGGAGATATCCGCGACGGTAAACTTATGCCGAAAGTAGTAGACGAGACTTCCGCTCGTGATCACCGTGTTCTCATCACCTTCGGTGAAGCCCAACTCGGCCGCACCCGTGGACCAACCGGAGTCATCAAAATCACTCGCCGTCCACCCTGTACCTTGATCAGACCCGTCGTCGAGATAGCTCCAATCCGCCTTTCTCGCGATTAACGCATCCGCCGTCGGCGTCGCGTCGCCGGCCAACAACAGACTCTTGTCCACCGTAAAGGCGTGGAAGTTGTTGCCATCATCGGACGCATTGGAGGCAAAGTCTCCGGCCCCAACCGTTCCCGCGGGAAGGCCGTCACGGGCGATCTCAGTACCGTTGAGGTAGGCAATGGCCCCATCGTCCCGCTTGAGATTAAGTGTCAACGCCTCAACGTCGCCAAGGTCGGCGACCGAGAAGCTATGACGGAAATAGTACGTCGTCGCACCACTCTGGATCAGCGTGGCTTCGTCCCCTTCGGTAAACCCAAGTTCCGCAGGTCCCGTCGACCAGCTTGAATCATCAAAGCTAGCCGCCTGCCACGCGGTTCCTTGGTCCGTAGCATCATCCAAGTAACTCCATGTCGCGCCTTTCGACACAATCACTCTGGACGGATCGGATGACGAGATCAGCGATCCCATCGCAATCGAGGTGTCGGTGTAACCCACCGGATCTGCGCCGTCGCTCGTCGAAATTGACGCATACGTAATCGTGCCGTCTGGCATCGCCGTTCTAGCGACCTCGGTTCCGTTGAGATAAACCACGGCGCCGTCATCGATTTCGAGCGATAGCGTCATCGCCGAAAGATCGGACGCCGATAAATCCGTCGTGAATTCATGGCGGAAATAGTAGGTGTTGGCGTTGCTGTCAGAAATCAGCGTCGTCTCATCGCCCTCGTTAAACCCAAGCTCTCCTGCTCCAGACGACCAACTGGAGTCATCAAAGCCAACCTGACGCCATGCCGATCCCTGATCGGTGTTGTCATCGAGATAACTCCAGAGCGAACCTTTTACGACCAGATCAGCTTCGCGTGCATCAAAAGCCCCATCACCATCATCGTCGGCATCACACGCGTTGCCTATTCCATCCAAATCCGTATCCAGTTGATCCGCGTTAGCTAACGAAGGGCAATTATCAGTATCGTCTTCAATACCGTCCCCATCCGTATCAGCTGCGTCGTCTTGTGCGCCCGCTTCAATCCAGTCGCGAACGAGTTGCCGTAGCGTCGTGCTCAAATAAGGGCCACCATTAGGCATCTGCACTCCGGTTTGAGCCGTGCCCTCGAGCTTCTGCATGAGGTAGCTATTGTCGGCATCGCCCGGTTCAACAAGGTCGAGTGAAGATACCTGGGTGCTCGGTACGTTCACGGTATTGCCGTACGCCGCGCCTTCACTCAAATTCAGCCCCTGTGAGGGAGAACTTCCGCTGTGGCAGCTGGTGCACGAGGCATTGAAAACTTGGCTTTGCACTTCGGATAGCGTGGCGGAATGGATCGTGCCTCCGCTCAAGACCACGAGTGCTGCGAGCATGATGTATGTGGGTCGACTCAACATTCGTAACGGCTCGTTTCGGATAAGGATGAACCTACGCTGAGCTTTGCCAAGCGTCAAAGCCGAGGGTTCACTGCCCAAAGTCGATCGTACCGCACAAAGTGGAGTGAGGATGCCGCGAACAACGGATGCCAACGGGTTAGTATGGATCGACCAGTCCGACAAAGGACGCGAACAGAGCGATAAAAAACGTTGAAACTGGTTAAAGTCATTTCGATCGTATTCATCGTTTATGCGGCGCTTGTTGCCACCTTTGAATCGTTGCTTGGTTACTACCAGCCTAGCGGCCCGAGCGCATTAGTCATCATCACTTCCGACAACGACGGGAAGAAGTATCGAAGGGTTCTTTCGCGTCTGGACAGCAATGGACAACTGTACGTTGCACGAAACCACTGGCCACGAGCGTGGCATCGACGTGCACTCAATAACCCAAAGGTCGAAGTCGTTGTGGATGGTGCGGAGGCGAACTATGTCGCCGTACCAGTGTCCGAGGTCGAACATAAACAATTGAGTGAGGCCCATCCACGCGGCCTCGTGTTTCAATTCATGACAGGGTTCCCGCCGCGCTACTTCATTCGACTCGATCCCCGTTAGACCGGTCGTTGGGACGAAGAGCGATAGACCTTAGCCGAAAAGGGGAAACTGCAATGGACCATCACGAGAAGACCTTTGCCAAAACGGTTGAGATCAAGAAAGAGGTGGAAATTCCTTTTCGCACGTACTTTCCAAACGGTTATTCGGAGGGCGGAGAGGAGCACCCTCTACTTCTCTTTCTTCACGGGGCAGGGGAAAGAGGGTCCGATCTCAAGCGACTGGCGGCGACCGGACTACCAAAGCATATTGAAGATGGCCTCGACATACCGTTTGTGACGGTCTGCCCGCAGTGCCCAGAAAACGATTGGTGGGATCCGATCGCTTTGAAAGCTCTGTTTGAACACGTTGTGACAACGTACAACGTAAATCAATCGAGGCTTTATTTGTCGGGTCTTAGTATGGGCGGTAGTGGCACATGGCAGTTGGCCAACATTCTTTACGAAAGGCTTGCTGCCATAGCGCCTGTGTGTCCGCCGTTCGGGTTTGTGAATCCCGCCAATTTCAAGGATTTACCGGTATGGTGTTTTCACGGTGCCATGGATTCGGTGATACCCGTTTCCGACTCCGTCAAAATGGTTCGACTCCTCCGCTCGGGTGGTTGTAACGTGAAGTTCACCGTCTACCCGGACGCGGATCATGATAGTTGGACCGAGACGTACACCAATCCTGCACTCTATGATTGGTTGTTGGAGCACACCAATAACGGCAAATAGAAAACAGTTCTAATGGCTGATGAACCGCCAAAAAGCTTCCTATGTGCTTGACTGAACCAAGCTCCCTTTTGGGGCGATAGAACGTGAGGATTGACGCGAGAAAATTAGCGGTCATCTCGTTGCTGGCAGTGGGTATTAGTTGGTTTAGCAACGCCGAAAACTTCGACTTGGATATTGACTCAGATGGGCAAACGGGCGCATTGACTGATGGGTTGCTGATATTGCGTCACCTGTTCGGTTTTTCTGGGTCCACCCTCACCAGTGGCGCAACTGGCTTGGGCGCGTCGCGTTCGTCCCCAGAAGTTGTGCGTGACTTTTTGCTAACAAACGCGGCTGAACTCGACGTCGACGGTGATAGCGAAACCGATGCGTTAACAGACGGCCTCTTGATCCTTAGATACTTGTTCGGATTCCGCGGTGACACGCTTATCGCGGCGGCATTGAGTGGATCGGCATCGCGTAGTGAGGCGAGTGACATCGAATCGTATCTTTCGAGTCGGATCGAGACGATTGCTTGTCCGATCGAAACGGAAGGGTTTCGGCTGAAGACCGGGAGTATCGCGTGGACCGACTACGTCGACGGTATTGCTAACGTGCATAAGTTATATCCGACGACGGCGGATGAAATATTGACGGCCAACCTGATTGGTGGAGTTATTGATCTCAACAATCTGAATTTCCTTTTGTCGCCCGAAGACGACGGTGGAAAATCGCCGTCGATAAACTTGGCGATTAACAGCATTCCCTCGGCGGGATCATCGGGTACTGCAAGTATCAGTCTCAAACTGTACGACGGAACGGATGGTGTTCGTAGCCAAGGCGAACGCGTTGTCCAGACCGCGATAAACGTCGAATGGGAATCTTCTGGAACAGCGGTTCAATTCACGACGCCAACACAGAGCATCAACGTGACGCTGATCACGGCGGGGGGTACGGCGTTGGAAGGTACCGAAAACGAGTTTAGCGGCGAACTCCTTACATTTCGGGGCGGCGGCGCAACCGATTCAACGCTTAGTCTTCAGCTTGCGTCTTTCTTGACAGAAGGGGGAGCCAGCGCCGGGGTTGATCTGTCCGGCCATTTCGTTGTTGGTGACTACTTTTTTCAAGTCGAGTTTGATGGCATCGAGATAAAGGATGCGAATAGTGCAAGGGTCACCACTATTCAAGGTTCGTTTTCGACGGCCGTTGCTCCGGGAATAGCCGCGTACGTCGACGACGTGTCGGTTTCAGAGAGCGCTGGCACGGCTACGGTCTCAGTGTTCCTCAGCCGCGCGCCGAGCGATGACGTTTCAATAGCATATCGGACTGAGGCGGTAACCGCGTTGGCGGGCTCCGATTACGTGGAGACCACCGGAACGCTAACCATTAACGCGGGGAATACTCAGGGCGACATTTCGGTCGGCCTCGTTGCCGATGCCGATGACGAGAACCCGGAAACGCTAAATTTGCGGTTAAGTGACCCCGCGAACGTAGTACTCGGTAGGTCGACGAGTACGATCACGGTCGTCGACGGGTCTGTTTCGACTTGTCAGTGATGAAAAAGCCACTGAGCCTTGTTTACTAACAGGTTCTTTTCCGCTATGTCGGTGGATCTATGCTTGGAACAATTCGGTCAATTCTTTATCGACCGTGATGGCACCCATGCCCCCAGGACCAATCACTTTGTGGACCATGAGTTCGGCAAAAGCGGTTTGGTCCCGTTTCAATAATTGGTCGATGATGGGTCCCTTCATGAACTGTTTGTAGGCGATACTAGTGTCGCCGAAGGGCATCAGGAAACTAGGGGTCATCGCTTGCAATATCGCAGCCCGACGCTGGTCGGTGCGGTTCACTCCGGCGCGGTGCCACGTTCTTGCGTCGTACAGGATAATGCTCCCGCCCGGCGCTTCAATGATGTCTGCTTCGGGTCCATCATAAGGAAGTCCGTGCGCCTCGCGGTGGCCTCGCTGAGCATATATTGAACCGGTTCCCCATTCTTCGGGCGGCCCTGAATTGAGGACGTGTGTCCCGAGTTTGAAACAAGTCGCCCCGTTCTCACGCGTAAATTCTGAGACGCATATATTTCGCTGGACTCCCATGGATATGTCACCAGACATGCCCTTTGGAATCCGCTGATCGTCACCTCGTTTTCGCGTTATTCCCCAAAGATAGGGGAAATCCGAATGCCAGCCTTGGACATCTCGTTTGCCGTCGTCGGGCGTCAGTACCGCGAGTCCCGGTGAGTGAGCTAGGCGGATCTCCTCGCTCGACAAGTATTGTCGAATCAACCACAACGATACGGGTTCCACCGAGGCCCGTGCGACGGCATCGGTTTGGTTTAGTAACGGCGTTTCGCGATCGTAATCTCGTTCCGACCAGCGGCCACAACAAGAAACTCGTTCAAGTTCATCGACAATGTTGGGACTTAGGACCGACGCTAAACAGACCCAACCGTTTTCTTTGAACGTGGCTAGATAATCGCTTGGCATCAGCGCTGGTCCGTGGTGTGCCGTGTATTTGGCTGGCTCTTCCGAGGGATTGGCATCGACACCAACCTTAGCGCCTTTGTGCGAAAGGAGGTGCCCGTTTCCGTTTCGGTCGATATTAAGCTCTACGCCCGTGGCGGGGTGCTGGAACGTATCTGATGCTGTTCGATTCCAGACAGCTTTGTCGTCGACGTAGTTATAGAGCTGGAGCCGATCACCATCTTCGGAGCCCAGGTAGTCGCCGTCTTCGTTTCGTAGCAACGTGAAGTGATGATCAGGAGGTTCGATGCGGACAATCCGCTCGCGTCCCAGTTCGCTATGGTCCATCGTGCGATCGTGTTCTTGCAATTGAAGTTACACGGACATCATATGCCATGGCTTTGTGGATTGCGTAAATTCGACGTGCACGGCTGTCGAAAAGACGAGCGGGCGGGTGAACAACTGAAAACGACATGAGTGGGAACGTCCGGCGCTAAGCTCAAATTCACTGCTCTTCGCGTGACCGCACCAACGCCTAAACCGCTCGAGCGTTTAGCCGAGACTGAAACTTGTACCGACTCGAAGTGAACTATCGGCGGCCGGAATTTTAGGTCCATCGTTTTCGCGTAGACGTCGTATTTCGATCGCGCCGTCAACGGTGGCGACCACGATGCCTTCACTGCTGGTCGCAATGACGGATCCCGGCTCGCCCTTCATCTCGGCAATCTTAGCGTCGTAAAAACGGACAATGCCCGCCGGATAATTCGCCCAGGCTCCGGGTTGAGGGTTGCAACCGCGAATCAGGTTGTAAATGTTTGCCGTGGTGTGGGTCCAATCGATCCTGGCTGAGTCATCGTTGCACCAGCTTTCGTAACTCGCCTTGGATTCATCCTGAACCATGCGTGGGGCGTCTCCGTTCTTGACGAGGTCGATTGACTTAAGTAGCGCTTCGACGCCAAGTGGGTAGAGTTTGTCGAAGTAGAGACTGCCAAGGGTATCGTCGGATTCGATCGACACTTTTTGTTGCAACAGAATGGGTCCGGTATCGAGTCCCGCATCCGGCCAGAAGATGGTTAACCCGGTTTCCTTTTCACCTTGAATGATGGGCCAGTTGATGGAACTAGGGCCGCGGTGGGCGGGGAGTAGCGACGGATGATATTGGATCGTTCCGTGAGTGGGTGCATTAAGGAAGCTAGTGGGTACGATACGAGTAACGTACGCCATCACAGCTAGATCGGGTTGCAAGCTTTTGAAGTTGGATAAGACCTGCTCACTTTTGAAGCTCTTGGGCTGAATCACTTCAATCCCTTTGTCTTTCGCTGATTGGTGAAGGGGGTCTGGTCGGCTTGGGTTGGTGTCGGGCTCGCAATAGACGGCGACCACGTTATCGCCGCGATCAAGCAAGGCTTCTAGGACGGTTTGACCAAACGCTTGTTGGCCGTTCAGAACGATTCGCATAATTTAAATCTTAGCGGCTACACCGCCATCAACGTTAATGATTTCGCCGGTTATGAAACGCGATTCTGCGGATGCTAGAAACAAGACCAACTGAGCGACATCTCGTGGATAACCGGGACCCTCAACGATCTGGGCGTAATCGAACATTTTTTCGAACACATGATGTCCGCCGTCGGCGTCTTTGACCGTGCCTCCGGTGGCGCCTGGCGTGAGAATTTGGCCGGGGCGCACACAATTAACTCGAATATTGTGCCGACCGCCTGCGCCTGCCATGTACCGGGTCAATGCGTCGACACCCGCTTTCGCCGCATAGTAGGAAGCAGATGTGGCTCCAAATTCATCTTGCATTCGAGGGCTGAATCCCCGTTGGGCGGCCAACGACGACATATTGACGACAGTACCCGCGCCCGCTTCAACTAAGTGCGGCCAAACGGCCCGGCTGACATAGAACGTGCCTGTGAGGTTAACGTTGACGACGCGGTTCCACTCCTCATCGGATTCATTAGGGAAATTACCCCCGCCTCCGCCTCCAGCGTTATTGAAGAGTACGTCGATCCGCCCATAGGTCTTTGCCGCAAGTTCGATAGCGTCCGACACCGATTCAACGTCACCCACGTCGCAAGGAATGAATTTGGCATCGCCACCAGACGCCTTAATACGAGCTTCGACCTCACGGCCTTCCGCCTCACGACGGGCCATGAGGATTACGCGTGCTCCTTCTTCGGCAAATAGCGCCGCCGTGTCTTCGCCAATGCCGCTGTTGCCACCGGTGACAACGGCAACTTTATTCTCCAATCGGTTCGCCATCTTGGTATGCCCCATCCCACTTTTTTTAACGATATTCGTAACGCCTAGTAGATGTCCAAGTTATACGCGTTGCGAGGAGCGCTGATCCGGGGCTATGGTTTGCGTCCAAACGGAGTGCTGGGCGACTTCTTTTTGAATGACTCGCAGGACACTATGACGGATTTCAACTACGAACTTCCGACGTCCCTCATTGCCCAACGACCGGCGATTCAGAGAACGGACAGCCGCCTGATGGTCGTTGGCCCCGAGACGCAAAGGGACATGTTCTTTCGCGATGTCGTTAAGTTGGTCGAGCCGTCGGACGTGCTAGTGGTCAACGACACGAAAGTAATCAAGGCGCGGATTGCGGGTATAAAAGATACTGGGGGTGCGGTCGAACTTTTGATCGAGCGGATTAAAGAACCGACCATCGCTCTCTGCCATGCGCGAGCGAGCAAACCCTTAAAAGCTGGCCGAGCTATTCATGTTGACGACAAAACCCTAGAGGTATTGGGCCGTGGCGAGGAACTTTACGAAATTAAGTTCCCCATCGACGTGTTTGATTTCCTCGAACAACATGGGCATGTGCCGTTGCCGCCGTATATCGGCCGGGCGGACGATGCTGATGACGAGGAACGCTATCAGACCGTATATGGTGTAACGCCGGGAGCTATAGCTGCGCCGACGGCGGGGATGCACTTCGATCTCGCGCTGTTGGAAGCCATTCGTGAGCGTGGTGTTGAAATCGTTCCTGTGACGCTTCACGTGGGGGCCGGTACGTTTCAACCAATCCGTGGCGATGGAATGAATCATCATCAGATGCATGCAGAACGCTATCGCATATCCCCTCGGTCGCGTCAGGCTATCGAACAATGTCGTGGCCGAGTGATAGCTGTAGGTACGACGGTGGTTCGAGCGCTGGAATCAGCGTCTCGGACCGGAAACGATTGCGGGGAAACGCGTCTGTTCATTCGCCCGGGATTCCGATTCCAACGTGTGGACGCTTTAATTACCAACTTTCACCTACCTCGATCGACACTGCTGATGTTGGTGTCGGCCTTTATAGGGATTTCTCGGATGCGGCAGGTGTACGCCGCGGCGGTCGAACGGGGATACCGCTTTTATAGCTACGGTGATGCGATGTTTTGCGAACGTACCAATGTTTGAGGTAATCAATGTTGACGGGTCGGCACGCCGCGGGCGGTTGACGACTGCACACGGTGCCGTCGAAACCCCGGTATTCATGCCGTGTGGAACCTATGGCTCGGTCAAAGGTATGACGCCGGAGCTGCTCTCGGACGTCGGCACGCAGATGTTACTGGGAAACACGTTTCACCTGATGTTGCGACCTGGCGACGAGGTCATTGCAAGGCTTGGCGGGTTGCGTAGGTTCATGGGCTGGGAGGGCCCCATTCTTACGGACTCCGGCGGCTACCAGGTGTTCTCGTTGAAAGAGATGCGCAAGATTTCTGAAGACGGAGTCAAATTTCGCTCGCCGATTAACGGTGACCAGTTGATGCTGACACCGGAGCTAGCGATGGCTGTGCAAACGAACCTTGGCTCCGATGTCGCGATGGTGTTTGACGAATGCACTTCGTATCCGGCGACGAGGAAAGAAGCGGAACAGTCGCTGCTTCGATCGATGCGATGGGCGCAGCGGTCGCTTTCGAGTTACTCGGGATCCGGTCTTGTGTTCGGGATCGTTCAGGGCGGGATGCACATCGAACTTAGGCGCCAAAGTCTTGCAATGCTTGAGGACCTGAACTTTTCTGGCTACGCGATTGGTGGATTGTCTGTCGGTGAATCCAAGATTGAAATGCAATCGGTATTGGAAAGCCTACTGCCGCATATGCCGGTAACCTCGCCACGATACCTCATGGGTGTGGGGACCCCTGCCGATTTAGTTTACGGCGTGACCCTAGGTGTGGATATGTTCGATTGCGTGATGCCAACGCGCAACGCTCGCAACGGACACCTTTTCACGGATTGGGGGGTCGTTCGAATCCGAAACGCGCGTTACCGGGATGATTCTGGACCCATCGATGCGGCGTGTGCGTGTTACACCTGCACGAATTTTACGAGGGCATATCTTCACCACCTGGATCGGTGTAAGGAAATCCTAGGATCGACCTTGATGACAGTACACAATCTGCACTACTACCATGACCTTATGCGTCGTTTGCGTGGTGCTATCGAAAACGGTAAATTGCGTGACCTCGTCTTGGCCCTCACCGAAGGTTGGAATACTGCGGATGAACCCGTTTGAATCGACTGCACATGCGGCTGGAGCTGGAGGTGGTTTTCCTATCGATATTCTTTTACTCGTCGGCTTTGTTCTTATCTTTTATTTTTTGTTGTGGCGCCCTCAAAGTAAGCGTCGGAAGGAACACCAAGCGTTAATTGGTGGTCTGTCAAAGGGCGACGAGGTCGTCGCTGGCGGCGGAATCGTAGGACAGATTACGAAGGTAGAAGACGATTTTGTCATGCTGGAGATCGCACGAGACGTCGAGATTCGTATGCAAAAGGGTTCGGTAGGCGCCACCCTGCCGAAGGGAACGCTGAAGTCGATAGATGGCAGATAACGGCGTATTTGGCCAGAACCTTTTCGGCAATAGAAATAACACCAAAAATCCTCATCATTATTCGGTGTGGCGATACTTTGTCGCGCTGTTTGTTCTTGTCCTAGCGTGCATATACGCGGCCCCGAACCTCTATCCGCCGGACTACGCGCTGCAGATCCAGGCCGATAATAGTGACTTGAGAATTGGCGCTAGTTTCATGGCGGGGGCAGCAACAATTCTGGCCGACGAGGGCATCCGTGTTAAGGCGTCAAACGCGACTGGCAAAGGTGGGCTCATCCGCCTCGGTTCCGACGTAGATCAGCTCAGGGCACAGTCCATATTGGACGAACGTCTTAATCCTCCGGGCCGTGATCGTCAATTTGTGATCGCGCTTAATCTTGCGCAGACAACGCCCGCTTGGCTTCAAGACGTTGGCGCACAACCGATGACGTTAGGCCTCGACTTATCTGGAGGCATTCATTTCGTCTTGGAAGTCGATATGGAGTCGGCCATCGCGAAAGCCGTCGCTGACGAGGCAGAGAAGGCAACAAACTATCTGCGGCAAGAAAACATTCGTTATCGTGCGTCGGGCAACATGGTTCAAGGCAATCTCGTGCGTATCGCTTTTGCGACAGAGACGACGCGCGATGAGGCGTTGCGACGTATGCGGAGCACGAACGAATATGACTCGATTGTCGCGTCCGAGTCACAGGGTAGTCCCGCTATAGAGATTGGTATCAGCGACGATATGCTCGCGACCATTGAGGATGTGGCGATCGAGCAGAATCTCACGGGATTGCGCAGTCGAATCAACGAACTTGGAGTTGCTGAACCGCTTGTCCAACGTCTTGGACGGTCGAGAATAGTCATTGATTTGCCTGGGGTACAAGACAGCTCTGAGGCCAAGCGTCTTCTGGATAAATTTGCGACCTTGGAGTTTCGATTGGTTGCCAAACCCGACGATCGGCCCTCGTCATTGGAAGTCATGCCCTATGAAGGCCGAGACCGAAGACTGCAGCGCGCAAATATTGTTACTGGGGACAGCGTTATTAATGCAAACCAGGGTCTTGATCCTGAGACGGGTCTTCCCCAAGTAAACATCGAACTTGATAGCGATGGCGGGGAGCGCATGAATCGAGCCACCGGTCCAAATATCGGGCACTCGATGGCAATTATCTTCATCGAACAAAAACCGGTGATTGCGCGTGAGGTGATTAATGGCGAGATGGTTGAAAAACGTAGTATTCGGGAGGAACGCCGGTTAATTAGTGTGGCAACCATTCAGGCGGCGCTTGGGTACCGCTTCCGGATTACCGGGCTATCCATGTCGGAGGCGCGAGATTTGGCGTTACTGCTACGAGCCGGAGCCTTGGCTGCGCCGATGTACATTGTCGAGGAACGCACGGTGGGAGCTTCCCTAGGAGAAGAAAATATCGAACGAGGGGTTCGCGCGGTGGTGATCGGATTCGTCCTTGTGCTGTTGTTCATGCTCTTTTATTACAAGGTCTTTGGATTGGTCGCGAATATTGCTCTTACCATGAATCTGACGGTACTCGTTGCCGTCATGTCGTTACTCGGCGCAACGCTGACGTTACCGGGTATTGCTGGAATTGTTTTGACCGTCGGAATGGCCGTGGACGCGAATGTTCTGATTTTTTCGCGCATACGTGAGGAACTTGCTCAATCCGCGCCGAGTATTGCGATACAAGCAGGCTATGGACGCGCGTTTCTCACGATATTGGACGCGAATATCACGACGTTATTGGTCGCACTCATTTTGCTCAGCATTGGGAGTGGTCCGGTCGCTGGTTTTGCTGTAACTCTTTCTATCGGTATTTTGACGTCAATGTTCACGGCTATCTTTGTCTCTCGCGGCATCGTGCATCTTGTGTACGGGCGTCGCCAAGTCCAGCAGGTTTGGATCTAATGACCATTGACTTCATGGGCAAACGTCATCTTGCGTTGATTTTCTCAGGCGTGGTTTTGGTGGGCTCTGTCGTCGCGCTCGTGGTTCAAGGAGTAAATCGGGGTCTCGACTTTACCGGCGGCGCATTGATCGAAGTTAGCTTCGATGAAGCGGTAGAGCCAGCTGCAGTCCGGAACGTATTGAACGAAGCGGGTTATTCCAACGCGGTCGTTCAAAATTTTGGTTCTGAGACGGATATCTTGATCCGAGTACCTCCTAACAATGTTGCCGTCGGCACGGGCAGTCAGTCGACCTTGGGCGATCAGATAAGAGCGGAGCTGGAATCTGGTGTTGGATCGGCAGAGATAAGACGTTCTGAGTTTGTCGGGCCCGCAGTGGGTGAGGAGCTG
>ENA-UPTF01001129-UPTF01001129.1-marine-metagenome-genome-assembly--contig:-NODE-1129-length-17296-cov-3.800221_pt1 | contig 17296 bp, 17 predicted proteins | sample MGYA00238166_ERZ767019 | MGnify/ENA primary metagenome ERZ767019 (study PRJEB28930, sample SAMN06266391) | marine metagenome | isolation source: Sea water from 250 m depth | place: Atlantic Ocean...
CAGGCTTTATTTTTTTCCAAAACTAGAGATGAACGCCTATTAATAATAAAATATTTATAAATTCTTTCATTTGCACTATGTCTTGCGTGAAATTTGTTTGGCCTTTTTTTTATACTAAGAACAGATACGGGATATTTGCTTAAAAAAAAATTAATAGAATTTATAAAGATATTTTTATCAAGTATCTTGTGTTTTGTTTTAAAATGAGCTGACTGCTCACTCGCATGAACGCCTGCGTCTGTACGGCCTGATCCTATAACTCTAATTTTATCTTTTAAAAACTTGGATAAAGCTTTTTCCAAAACCTCTTGAACTGAAATACCATTCTTTTGAATTTGCCATCCAACAAAATTTGTTCCTAAATATTCAACACCAATTTGATATGTAAACATTAGGTTATTTTTTCCCCTTGTTTTATCTTATTACCAAGCAAAAATTGATCGGTTAACTGTCTACTTTTTCCTTCTTTTTGAATCTCAAGAATTTTTATCGATTTCTCATTGCAGGCGATTGTGAGCTTGTCATCTATTGTTTTTCCAGCATCACTATTTTCACTTACTATTTTTGCTCTCCATACTTTGTATCTCTCATTCTTATACTGAAACCAAGCTCCAGGATTTGGGTTTAAACCATTAATTTTGGCCAAAACTTTTTTTGCACTTTCGTTCCAATTAATTTGTCCCTCCGTTTTTGAAATCTTTTTTGCATAAGTTGCTTCATTATGATTTTGTTCTTGAAATCTTGCCTGTCCTTTTTCTATTTTATTTATTGCATCTATAATAGATTTGGCTCCTAAGCTAGATAGAACCTTTGATAGAGTTAAAGCATCTATATTTTCATTTATTTTGATTTTATCTTGATGCATTACCGGTCCTGAATCTAATTCTTCGACTATTTTCATAATGCTTATTCCGGTTTCATTATCTAGATTCATAATTGATCTTTGTATGGGGGCAGCTCCTCTCCACTTTGGAAGCAGTGAAGCATGAACATTGATAAAGCCATGTTTTGCCAGACTTAAAAATCTTTTTGGTATAATTTTTCCGTAAGCTATTACAACTACAATGTCTGGTTCTAGTTTTTTTAAGAAATTATATTCTTCGTCATTATCTAGACTTATTGGAGTTCTTAAATTTAAAGAATGTTCTTTTGCAAAAATCTCAACGCTTGATGGAATTATTTTTTGACCACGATTTGCCTTGCTGGCTGGTTGGGAATATACGGCCAAAACTTTATGATTAGAATTTACTAAAGACTTTAAGGTTGGTACTGAGAACTCAGGTGTTCCCATAAAAACAATTTTTTGTGACATTAAATCTCTGAAATTAAACTACTATTCTTTCTAATTCTTTTTTTTGTTTCGAAAGTTTTTTTGTTATCATGGACCTTTTAAGCTTCGATAAATAATCGATAAACAATATTCCTTCCAAGTGATCCATTTCATGCTGAATACATGTTGCTAATAAACCATCTGTTTTTAGTTCTTTGGAATTGCCGTTATAATCCAAATATTTGATTGTACAACTGTCTGGACGATCAATTTCAGCAAACTGCCCGGGTACTGATAAACAGCCTTCTTCATAGGTTGCATCTTTCTTTGAGGTAGAAATGATTTCGGGATTCACAAAATACATTGGCTCTTTTTTTTCTGGATCTTTTGAAATATCTAAAACAATTATTCTTTTTGGAACACCTACCTGAATAGCAGCAAGACCAATGCCTGGAGCGTCATACATTGTCTCCACCATGTCATCCATCAATTTTTTAACTGAATCATCAACCTTATCCACTGGCTGTGATTTTTGTCTTAAAACCGGATCTGGTTCAGTTAATATTCTCCTTATAGTCATAAAGCCTTTATATATGAATTAAACTCTTAAAGGTAGAGTGAGATTTAGAATTTCATTTCTAATTTTTTTTATTTTTGCTTTGTTTAATAGATTAACAATAAAATATAGAGTCTCAGGATCTAAATCCTTTATTTCATCGCTACCAATTATCTCTACAAGTTTAAGCATGAATATTCCGATCTCTTCTCTCTCCACAAGTGAATCTAGGTTGGGTGGAACTGTTAAATCCTTTGAAAGCCCTTGAACATCAAGCTCTTTGGGCATTTTAAAACCTTCTGAGTACAAGGCTTCTATAAGAATAACATCTTTAATTGAAAAGAAATATTTCTTATTCTTCTTTACTTTTTTGTAAATACTTAAGAAATCTTTATTAAGTTTTTCCCTATTTGGTTTTTCTTCTGTAAAAATTTTTACGACTTTTGATCTATGTAATATTTTATCGTCATATTTGATCTTTCCTGTTCTATCTACTTTTTCCAATATTATATTCTTTTCAACAACTTTTTTGAATTGGTCCGGGATATCGTCAGAATCTATATCTTTGAGGGTATCGCTTAAATTTTCTTTAAAAATATTATTTAAATTATCTTTTTCAAATAAATCTTTTAACAAAAAAAGTAAATTTAACTTATTTTCTAAATCATCGGATAGCAAAGTTTTTTGATAAATTAATGCTCTTGCTTCGTGACCATCCAAGCTTTTGTATATTGTATCGGCATTAATTAGCTGTTTGATGTTGAAGGGAACTGATAGATAAATTTCAAAAATCTTATTTTTATCGAAAGTCCCTTCGTTTGCAGCAATTTCATATTTTTTGATTACTTCAGGATCTGCCAGTTGTTCAACTGAGATCAGATTTGATGCATTTAAGAATTTCCATATGTTTTTATCAGTTTTTTGAGTTGGTTCATATTTAAAGTTTTCAACTGTAATTGAAGAAAGATAAAAATATAAAAGATTTTTGTCTGAAATTTTATTATCTGGTTTTTCATTTAAACCTAATAAAAACAATATCTTGTTGCTAAAAAACTTATCTGAACGACCCTCTTCTCGTAATAAATCAAAATTTAATTGTGCTTGTTGATCTTTTTTGTTTAATAATAAACAGTAAATTCTAAATTTTTCCAAATAGTTATCCTTAATCTCTTTATTAATAAAACTTACCTTTTTACAACCTTCGGAAATATTAGCCGACATAATATAATAATCGACCAAATGTTTTATCAATTTTGATTTTCCAGAAAATTCTAAATTCGTATTTAAAAATTCTTCAATAAGAGAAAGTTTATTATTTTTTATTAGCCAATTTATTTTCAATTTTAAAAATTTATCTTTGCTTAAATTCGCTTTTGCCGGATAAGAGTATGTAAATATTGTGTCAATAAAAATTTTCTCCGAAAAGCTTGAAAGCTGAACTTTTTCAATCCTTTTAAAAACTTTTTCGATTTCTTCGCCATTGGTATTAGACCACATATTTAAGTTTAGATCATTTTTCTCTGGATCGTAAAGGCCCGATAGCCTAGTTGGGTTTTCTAAATTTGTATCACTATCAACAATTTTTATTTCGTCTAAATTCTTATTCTCTTTCGAAAAATCAATTTTTGACTTTTCTTGTGTCTTTCCTTCTTTTGTATTTTCTTTTTTTTCATTTGTATTTGTTTCTTTTTTCCAAATATCTGCTGACTCATCTCCCATTGCTTGGAAATGAAAAAACATCAAAAAACTAAGTAGAAATAAAAATTTACTACTTAAGTTTAATAATTTTGTCACTAACATCTTCGGTTATTTCTTTTTGGGGAGACGGAAAGTCAATTTTTTCTATAAAGAAGAAAGCAAAAACTATCAAAAAAAGAACAAGTAGCAACTTTACAACAGCTTTAATAAAAGGTGTGCCGGTTCTTGATCTTTGTAATCTCGGTTGCATAGTAAATAAAATATATTTAAACTTAAGAATTAAGACAAATTTGTGATAAATCAAATTGAAATTTTGGGTATAAATTGAAAAAAAACCTTGTATTAACTGGAATGATGGGATCGGGAAAATCTGCCATAGGTAAATCCTTATCTGAAAGACTGAATATGGAGTTTGCAGATACCGACCGTATAATTGAAAAAAGACTGTCTCTCTCTATTACAAAAATATTTGAAACCAAAGGAGAAGAATTTTTTCGAAAAATTGAGATGGAAGAAAGCATAAAACTAACTGAAAAAAAGGGATTCGTTATAGCATTAGGCGGTGGAGCTTTTATAAACGATACAATAAGGAAAAATGTAAAAAAATCCTGTTTTTCTGTATGGCTTCAATTGGACATTGATGAAATTTTTGAAAGAACAAAAAATAACCAAAAAAGACCATTATTGAATAGAAATAATTCTAAAGAAGAATTGGATAAACTTTATAAAGAAAGGAAAGAAATTTACTCTATGGCTGATTGCAAAATTGACTGTAATAAAAAAGATAAAAATGAAATAGTGAAAGAAATTAAAAAAATCTATGAAAATAAGTAAAATTAAAGTAAAAATTAAAGAGACAAAGTATCCAATAATTATTGGAAATGGCGCAATAAATTACCTCAAACAACAAATTAAATCTGTATGTCCGAAAACAAAAAAGGTTGCCCTTATTTTGGACAAAAATATTCCAAGTGAACAGAAAAAAAGAATAAAAAGGCAGCTAAAAAGTTATAGTGTTTACACAAAAGAATATTTTCCAACAGAAAATTTAAAATCATTTAACAAAGTAAATTCTCTTGCTGAAAGTTTACTAGAAAAAAATTTTAATAGAAACGACACTGTAGTAGCTGCTGGAGGAGGTATAATTGGTGACTTTGCCGGATTTGTTGCAAGTATTTTAAAAAGAGGAGTAAACTTTATAAATGTACCCTCTACATTGTTATCGCAAGTAGATTCTTCTGTTGGGGGAAAAACCGGAATAAATTCCAGAAGAGGAAAAAATTTAATTGGCTCATTTTATCAACCCAAGTCAGTAATTGCTGAACTATCTTTTTTAAAAAGTTTGCCAAAAAGGGAATTAGTTTGTGGATTTGCTGAGATTTTAAAATATTCATTAATTCGAGATAAAAAATTTTTTAAATGGATTAAAAAAAATTCACAAATTATTTTGGAAGGAAAAAACAATATAGTTTTAAGGGATGCTATTATTAGAAGTTGTAAAAATAAAATTTATTTTGTTACTGCCGATGAAAAAGAGGCAGGCAAAAGAATGTTGTTAAATTTTGGTCATACCTTTGCTCATGCTATTGAGGCTGCAAGTAATTTTTCCAAAAGAATAAATCATGGAGAGGCTGTTCTTGTAGGAATGCTTTTAGCAACAAAACTCTCTGTTAGAAAAAAGATTTGCTCTAACTTAACGCTAAAAGAAATTGAAAAAATTTATAAAGTTAATAATTTGCCTTCAACTTTGATCAAATATTTTCAAAAAAAAGATTTCAATAAGATTGCTAATTATATGATTAATGACAAAAAAAATAATGATAGTAGAATTAACTTAATTCTTTTAAAAAAAATTGGAAAAACAACAAATCCTGGTGAAATCAAAATGAGTCTTAGCCAGATGAAAAGTGTTATTAAAAAAATTAGTTAATTTTTAATTCTAAAGCATGAATCTTATCCTTTAATTCTTCTTTTAAGATTTTCATGATTTCTTTGTGGGCTTCTATTTTGTTTAAGGATTTTAAATATTTTGAATCTATTATAATCTTTAAATGAAGTTTCCCTTTGGTAAAAGATTTGTGTCCTTGATGTTTAGAGGAATTATTAATTATTTCTATTTTATTAACCTCTACATTATCTCTGATTTTTTTCTCAACAACTTTTATAAAGCTTTCCATTAAATTAATATTTTAATATGTTATCATAAAATCTTTATGAAAAATATCTGTGATTGGGAAAATTGTAAAGAAATTGGTAGCTACAAAGCTCCAGTAAAAAGAGATAACAGCAGACAATTCAGATTTTTATGTCTTGAACACGTGAAAATTTTCAATAAGAATTGGAACTACTTTTCTGACATGACTGAGGAGCAGATAGAATATTTTATTAAATCTGATCTCACATTACACAAACCTACAAAAAGTTTTAACTCCTCAGAAAATTTTTTCAGAATATTGTGGAATAACGCACTTGAAGACCAAATTAATATTTTTAAAAATTCTAGCTTCAAAACCTTTAAGGAATCAAAGTTATCTCAAAAAGATCGGCATGCCTTAGAAATTTTAGGTCTAAAATATGGTGCAAAGTGGGAAGATATACAAAAAAAATTTAAAGGGCTTGTAAAGAAATACCATCCTGATAAAAACCGTGGGAGTAAAAAATATGAGGATATTTTGAAGAAAATTACATTGGCTTATAGTCAGCTCAAAACTACTGTTAGCAAAGAAAAATGAATCTAAATTTAGAAAATCAAAAACCGGATATTAAAATTTCTGTAAGACAAACCTTCAATCTAGATACGGACATGGAGGTTGATGGTTTCTCAAAAAAAAATCAAAATGTTCCAAAAATTGATAGTGACTATAAATTTGATCGGGACACAACTCTTGCGATTCTTTCTGGCTTTGCTTTCAATAAAAGAGTTCTAATTCAGGGTTACCATGGAACTGGTAAATCGACTCATATAGAACAGGTAGCGGCCAGACTTAACTGGCCATGTATCAGAGTAAATTTGGATAGTCACATTAGTCGTATAGACTTGATAGGAAAAGATTCAATTACTATCAAAGATGGAAAACAGGTAACTGAATTCAAAGAAGGAATATTGCCATGGTCCATTCAAAATCCGGTAGCGTTGGTCTTTGATGAATATGATGCTGGTAGACCTGATGTTATGTTTATAATTCAGAGAATTTTAGAAAGTGATGGAAAATTTACATTGTTGGATAAAAATAAGGTTATTAGTCAAAATCAGTTTTTTAGAATGTTTGCTACTACTAACACTGTAGGACTTGGAGATACAACGGGACTTTATCATGGCACACAACAAATCAACCAGGGACAAATGGACAGATGGAATATAGTAACAACGCTAAATTATTTAAAATTCGAAAAAGAATTAGAAATTGTTCTTGCAAAAAACAAAAGCTTTAACAATAAGGAAGGGAAAGAAAAAGTTTCAAATATGATTAAAGTTGCCGAACTTACAAGAAACGGTTTTGTAAATGGAGATATTTCAACAGTAATGAGTCCTCGAACAGTAATTCACTGGGCAGAAAACTCAAAGATTTTTAAAGATGTTGGATATGCTTTTAGAGTAACTTTTTTAAACAAATGTGACGAATTAGAGAGAAAAATTATTTCAGAATATTATCAAAGGTGCTTTGGGGAAGATTTGCCCGAATCTTCGGTTAATGTAAAAATTTCCTAGTAATGGAAAAGAAAGATATTCATCTAGAAAACTTTAAGCAGGCTCTTGCTTCCACTATAAAATCAATATCCGAAATAAGCGATTGCAATATAAATTTTGGAGAACAGGCAAGAAAAAAAGATAGTAAAAGTGCAAATTTACCTGAAATAAAAAAACTAGAAAAGTTTAGAGACTTCTCGTCAATAAGAGCAAAAGCTGACTCTGAAGCTTTAAGGCTTAGATACAGCAATATTGATGTTTTCAATTTACATAAGCCTAAGGGAAATAATGCGAAAAAACTCTACGAAATTGCAGAAAAAATAAGATATGAAAAAATTGGTTGTGATCATTTTAAAGGTATTAGAAAAAATTTGTTTGAAAACCAAAATAAACAGGGAAGTAAAATTAACCCAACTGAAAGCGTGTTTGATAACTATCTAAGAAGTTTTTTGTTTCAAGTGAAAGAGACAAAAAATTTGGATAATAAAACAAAAACAATAAGAAAAAACTTAGATCAAAACTTTAAAAAAAATTTAGAAATATTAAAAGAAAACTTAAGAAATCAAGAAAAATTTAACCAGATTATTTCTAAAATAATATCAAAAATGGATATTGAGGACAAAGAAATCTATGAAGATACTTCAGAGAAGGAAAAAGAAACAAAACCATTAAGCAACCAACAACAAGAAGAGAGTCAAAGCAAATTACAAAGTGAAAAAGAAAATAACGAATTTTTAGATGTTGATCTTTCAAATATAGAAGAACTTTCAGAAAAAAATGATGAGAATGAAAAAATTGACGAGATTGAAAACTTAGATGGAACAACAAATAGAAGAATGAAAAAAATATCTTCCAAATCGAAAGTAAAATACAAAATATATACAGAGGAATTTGACGAGACAATAAAAGCTGAAGACCTTGAAACTGAAGAGGAACTCATGAGGTTAAGATCTTCCTTGGATCAACAGCTTTTGCAACTAAAAAATTTTATTTCTAAGCTTGCCAACAAGTTACAAAGAAAACTTCTAGCAAAACAAAATCGATCTTGGGAATTTGATCTAGAGGAAGGAATCTTAGACACATCAAAATTAACAAGAGTTATAATTGACCCTTTTAATTCGCTTTCATTTAAAAAGGAAAAAGAAACAGATTTTAAAGATACATTGGTATCAATTTTAATCGATAACTCAGGTTCTATGAGAGGAAAACCTATTTCGGTAGCTGCAGTTTGTGCAGACATTCTTTCAAGAACATTGGAACGTTGTTCTGTTAAAGTTGAAGTCCTAGGTTTTACAACAAAATTCTGGAAAGGTGGGTTGAGCAGAGAAAAGTGGATAAATAATAATAAACCTAAATCTCCTGGAAGACTAAATGATCTAAGACATATAATATATAAATCCGCGGACATTCCGTGGCGTCAAGCAAAAAAAAATATGGGTCTGATGCTTAAAGAAGGACTCCTAAAAGAAAATATTGATGGTGAAGCATTAAGATGGGCTTTTAACAAAATGAAAAAAAGAAAAGAGGAAAGAAAAATACTTATGGTGATATCTGATGGTGCGCCAGTAGATGACTCCACTCTTTCCACAAATTTAAGTGACTACCTTGAAAAAGATTTGAAAAGCACGGTTAATGCAATTCAGGAACAGTCTTCTGTGGAACTTTTAGCAATAGGAATTGGCCATGATGTTACGCGTTATTATAAAAAAGCAGTAAAAATAACAGATGTTCAAGATCTTGGTGATGTGATGATAAATCAATTAACAGATCTTTTCTCAGGAAAAAAAACAGTTCATTAATTTAAATCGAAGATATTTTCGTTGAATACTCTGAAGTGTTTTGTAATCTTGACATAAGCATTCTAAAAGGAATTAGCATAATTAAAGCTATTATTATTTTCACAAAAAAGTCTCCCATTCCTAATGTTAACCAATTTAAGCTGGTTCCATAAAATGCAATAAAAAAGAATAAGAATGTGTCTACTAGAGAACCAATCAAAGAAGAGATGAAGGGTGCTACAAACCAAACTCTTTTTCTTAATCTATCGAATATTTGAACGTCTAACAACTGAGCAACTAAAAAAGCTGTTCCAGATCCAATCGCAACTCTAATCGATATTAAATCAGAAAAATTTGTGGAAAAAAATAGAGTTAAAAGTATGCCTAAAACAAAACCAAGATAAACAATTTTTCTCGCAACAATTTTTCCAAATCTTCTGTTAGAAAGATCTGTGATAAGGAAAGTTACTGGATAGCTAATCGCTCCATACGTTAGAACTTCTTGCATGCCAAAAAAGTTAATTGGAAACTGAACTAAAAAATTTGAAGCAGTAACAAAAACTGCCATAAAGAATGCTAATATTAAAAGAGGTCGAAGTTCCGACCTAGCTAATTTAAGCATTTGTAGAAATTATTTTAATTCTTAATTTCTTTGCTTTCTTTGAAAGTTTAAAAGACTTGGCTGATCTAAGAAATTTATCGATACCACCTTTATAATCAACGGTTCTTAAAGCTGAGTTAGATACATTAAATTTAATATTTTTCTTTAGTAAATCACTTTTAAATTTTATTTTTTTTATACCGGGCAAAAACCTTCTTTTTGTCTTATTATTTGCGTGACTAACGTTATGTCCTTTGGCTGGTTTCTTGCCGGTAAGCTCACATATTCTACTCATAAAATATCCAATAGCTGTATAATTCTTGCCAATGTTATAATCAAGAGATTATATCTCTATTGACAATGTTTGTATCAAATAATAGTAAATTGAATGGATTTTTTCCTGCCTGTAGCCCAAGTTCAAGTAAGTATTATAACGATATTAATATTAAGTTTTATTGTTGGTTTTCTATCAGGCCTTTTTGGAATTGGCGGAGGGTTTTTGATGACACCGGTTTTAATATTTTTAGGTATACCCCCAGCTTTTGCTGTAGCAAATGAAGCCAATAATATTTTGGGAACATCGGTATCTGGTGCGCTAACACACTGGTTTAGAAAAACACTAGATTACAAAATGGGTTTGTTTGTTGTGTTTGGAGGTATTTTAGGAACAATTGCTGGAATAACAATTTTTAGTTATTTAAAAGCAATCGGTATAGTAAACGTTATTATTTCTTTAGCTTATATCTACATGTTAGTTATGATTGGAACTTTGATGTTTGCCAAAGGCTGGAAAGAGCTTAGTGATTTAAAGAAAAAAATTGTAGTAAGAAGAAAAGTTCACCATCACTACTGGATTCATGGTTTGCCATTTAGAATAAGATTTCATAAGTCAAGGCTTTATGAGAGCGCCATTGTTCCAATCATGTTAGGATTTATTGTTGGTATATTCGCTTCGATCATGGGTGTTGGAGGAGCCTTTTTAATGGTTCCAGCAATGATTTATATAATTGGTATGCCAACTAAATTGGTTCCCGGTACGTCTTTATTTGTAACCATTTTTATTACTGCTTTTGTTGTTATTGGTCATGCTTTACAATTTCAAACAATAGATTTTATACTAGTTAGTATTTTATTAACTGGTTCCATCGTAGGAGTACATTTAGGCTTAAAAGCAGCAGAAAAGTTAAATGCTTCAGAATATAAAACTTTATTAGCTGTTCTCTTGTTAGGCGTTGGAGTAATTATGGGTGTTGAACAGTTTGTTTTGGAACAAGGAAGCTTGTTTACCGTGAGCAGAGGTGGTGAAATTAATAATCAACTTTCAGAATTTGTATTATATTTTTCAAAAAACAATCCTATATCGTATGGATTTCTATCAATTACAATTGTAGTTCTAGCAGGAATAGTTTTTTCATACGTAAGAGAATTGATCCACCATATAAGATATGATGTTGATAGAAAAAAATATAAATTTTTTGGATAGACTAATTTAGATTAGATCCTACAACTTCTTTTATGTTTTTAAAATTTTTCTCTCTCATTATATCTATTAGTTCTTTTTTTATTTCCTTTACAATGGTTGGTCCTTTATAAATCATGCCGGTATACAATTGTATTGCTGAAGCACCAGCTGCTAATTTTTCGAATGCGGATTTTCCTGAATCCACTCCGCCAACCCCTATAATTGGAATTTTTCCCTTTAATTGTATATAAAATTTTTTAATAAGCTCAGTTGATAAATCTCTTAGTGGTTTCCCAGACAGTCCTCCGCTCTCATTTTTTTTCTTATCTAATAAATTTTCTCTATTTTGATCTGTAGTATTCGTTAAAATTAAACCATCAATATTGTTTTGCAAAACTAATTCTATAATATTATCTATAAATGAATCTTCCAAATCTGGGGAAATTTTTAATAAAAAAGATTTATTAAAATTACTTTTTTTTCTTATATCGTCTATTTTTGATAGTAATGTTTTTAAATGCTCTGCCTTGTGAAATTCTCTCAAGCCTTTGGTGTTGGGAGAAGAAATATTTATAGTCACATAGTCGCCTAAGGGGAAAAAAATTTCTGCGCATTCTAAAAAGTCATTGATCATGTCTGGGACATCTTTGTTTGGCCCAATATTAATACCCAAAAGACCATTTGGTACATTGTTCTCTATTCTTTTTTTTATAACTTCAGATCCATCATTATTAAACCCTAGCCTGTTGATTAAAGCCCGATCTTTCTCTAATCGAAAAATTCTGGGTTTTTCATTTCCATATTGTTGTCTTGGAGTTACCGTTCCAACTTCTACAAAACCAAAACCAAGTTTAAATATTTCGTTATAAACCTCTGCACTCTTGTCAAATCCTGCTGCGAGTCCTATTGGGTTTTCAATTTCTTTTCCAAATAAAGTTGTTTTTAGAATTTCTTCATTTGCAACTGAAAATAAATTTCCTGGAAGGAAATTGTATTTTAAAGACTTTATTGCTAAATCGTGTGCTTTCTCAGGATCTAAGCTAAATATAAAAGGTCTTAGAAAAGAAAACATCAAAACTACATTCTCAACTTTTTTTCCATTAAATCAATTGTCTCTTTTACTCCAAAAAAACTTATAAAAAAGCCCATTCTTGGACCGTTTTCTTCTCCAAAACAGACCTCATAAATTAATTTAAACCAATCTCTCAAGCTATCACTGTAACCATTTTCTTTTCCAGCTGTGTAGATTTTGGTTTGTATTTCCTCTGCAGGAGTATTTTGTGGCACTTTTTTCAAAACAGCAATTAAATTCTCTAAAGCTTTCTTTTCATTTTTATTTGGTTTCTTAAATTTTTTCTTGGGTTCAACTTCGTCAATGAAATAATTAATTGCATAATCAGTCAGCTCATCCAAGATTTTATGATTTTTTGGGTCTATTTCTTTATGAAATTTTTTAATAAACTTCCACAAAATGTCTTTTGTCTTCGCATTACTAGAACCAACAATATTTAATAACATAGAAAAAGGCATAACAATTTTCTCTTTCGGAGGAGAGCCTCTGTGTACATGCCAAACTGGATTTAAAAGTTGCTCATGAGATTTTTGTTTATCATACTTTTCGATTAAGGATAGATACTCATCAACTGCCTTTGGAACAACATCTGGATAAAGTTTTTTTGCTCTCTTTGGGTTTTGATACATATAAAGAGATAAGCTCTCTGGTGATGCATATCGCAACCATTGTTCTATGGTTATGCCATTGCCTTTTGATTTAGAAATTTTTTCCCCTTTTTCATCTAAAAAGAATTCATAGGCAAACCCATTAGGAGGTTGTTTACCCATTGCTTCACATATCTTACTAGACAAAATAGCACTTTCGGTCAAATCTTTTCCGTACATTTCAAAATCTACATCAAAAGTAAACCAACGCATAGCCCAGTCGACTTTCCATTGTAATTTGCATTTACCATTTAAAATATCTACTTTAATTTTTTTTCCATTATTATCAAAAACTACACTATTATTTTTTTTATCCATTTCAATGACGGGTATTTCTAAAACTTTTCCTGTATCTGAACATATGGGTAAAAATGGACTGTAAGTTTTTCTTCTCTCACTTCTAAGTGTAGGTAAAATTATATTCATAATATCATCATATTTTTCCAGAACCCTCTTGATTGAGTCATTAAAGATTCCTTTTTTATAATTTTCTGTGGAGCTTTTAAAAATAAAGTCAAATTTAAATTTTTTTAAAAACTCTACTAACATTTTATTATTATATTCCCCAAAGCTTTTATATTTTTTAAAAGGGTCAGGAATATCTGTAAGTGGTTTGCCGATATTGTCATGTAAAATTTTATCGTTAGGTATATTGTCAGGAACTTTTCTCAAACCATCCATGTCGTCAGAAAATGTTATTAATTCAGATTTAATTTCCTTAATATGATTCAGTGCGTTTATCATCATTGAGGTTCTTGAAACTTCGCCAAACGTACCTATGTGTGGCAAACCACTTGGGCCATATCCGGTTTGAAAAATAATTTTATTTTTCTTACTAATGATATCCTTTCTGTCTTTAAGAAGTTTTCGGATCTCAACAAATGGCCAAGAAGATGTTGATTGAATTAGGTCAGACTCAAGCATTATTAAGGTTTATAATAAGTTGAATTTTATTGCTATTTAAATATTGTCTCAAATTCTATGACATCAAATAAAACTGTTTTTTTTATTGTTGGTATCTTGTTAGTAATTCTGGGTATCTTCATGATGATACCTTATGCGGTTCAACTAATTTATGATGAAAATAGTAACAGTTTTTTTTCATCCTCTATCATAACTATTTTTATTGGAGTATTAACGATTCTTGCTACCTTAAAAAAAGATAATCAACTAAATCTTCAACAAGCTTTTTTGTTTTCTACCCTGTCTTGGGTAAGTATTGCCTTGTTCGGAAGTTTACCTTTTTTACTATCAAATTTAAATTTATCATTTAGTGAAGCTTTTTTCGAAAGCATGTCTGGAATAACCACTACTGGATCTACTACAATTACTGACTTGGATAATTCCCCAAAAAGTATTTTGCTTTGGAGAGCGATTATGCAATGGTTGGGTGGAGTTGGAATAATTGTAATGGCAACTACGGTTATGCCTCTTTTAAAAGTAGGAGGAATGCAAGTATTTAAAACAGATTCTTCTGGCTCTGAAAAAATACTACCAAAAACAATAGAGGTCGCTTTTGCAATAATTTCTATCTACACCATTTTAACTTTAGCTTGTGGGTTTGTTTATTGGACCCAGGGTATGAATATATTTGATAGTATTGCCCATTCATTGACCACTCTGGCTACAGGAGGATTCTCAACTCACAATGAATCTATCGGTTATTTCAAAAGTCCCGGTATAGAGTTTACATCTATAATTTTTATTATTTTGGGTAGTATACCTTTCATAACCTATTTAAAATTTGTTAAAGGTAATAAAAAAATTTTTTATCAAGATGTGCAAATCAGAGGTTTTCTCTACCTATTAATAATTTCGGTTTTGGTAATGTTTATTTACTTGTTTTTGAATACAACTGAATATTCTATTTTAGATAATTTAAGAATTTCTTCTTTCAATGTTCTTTCGATTTTATCTGGAACAGGTTATGTGACAGATGACTTTGGTCTGTGGGGAGAGTTTCCGCTTATATTTTTTATTTTTTTAATGTTTGTTGGTGGTTGTGCAGGATCTACAACGTGTGGAATTAAAATATTTAGATTGCAGATACTATTTCTTTTTGTTGAAAACCAAATAAAAAAATTAGTTTATCCAAACAGCATTTCTGTTGTTAATTACAATAATAAGAAAATTGAGGATAGTTTTATCAACTCAGTAATAATTTTCATATTTTCCTATCTATTTTTGTTTCTAATAATTGCAATGTTCCTTTCAATTTTTGGGCTTGATTTTTTATCTGCAATTTCTGGGGCTGCCACTTCTATATCTAACGTTGGTCCTGGCCTTGGTGACATGATAGGGCCTAATGGAAACTTTAGTGAAGTCTCAGATGTCTCTAAATGGATACTGTCTTTTGCGATGTTGCTGGGAAGATTAGAAATATTCGCTGTATTAGTTCTTTTTTTACCCTCTTTCTGGAGGTCGTAATTTAACTTATAGTATCCTTGGTTATGGAAATATATCAAAAAGAAAGTTTTAGAGATTCATTCAAAGTTTACTTTGACATAAGAATGATTCGAATATTGTTGCTGGGAATTATAAGCGGGTTTCCATGGGTCCTTATTGGAAGCAGCTTAAGCCTCTGGTTAAAGGAGGAAGGCTTAAGTCGAAGCACAATAGGCTGGGCTGGATTAATATTTGCAGTTTATGCTTTCAATTATTTATGGGCTCCACTAATTGATAGAATTCGTATTCCTTGGTTAACCAACAAAGTTGGGCATCGTCGTGGCTGGATCATAGTTATGCAGCTCATTATTTTATTAAGTTTGCTCTGTTGGAATTTAGTAGATCCTACGGCAAATCTTGCGTTGGTAATCACTGTTGGTTTAATTATTGCAATCGCTTCAGCAACTCAAGATATCACTGTAGACGCATTAAGAATTGAACAAATTGGAAAAGACGAAGGAAAATCAATGCAGGCTGGAGCTGCTATGGCTGTTGTTGGTTGGTGGACTGGATATAAACTTGGCGGAGTAATTGCACTAAATGCTGCAGAGTATTTTGAAAATGCAGGATTTGAAAATTATTGGCAGCTTACTTTTTTAATTCTTGGCATAGTTATTATCGCTTGCAACATTGGTTTAATGTTTGTCCATGAAGCACAGCCTACGGAAAGACAAGAAGCACAAAGAAGAACTGACGAAATGATTCAGAATAAACTGGGAGCTTCTAATTTTGTGACAAAATCGGCTGCATGGGTTAGTGGAACAATTGCTGGTCCTATAATAAGTTTTTTCAAAAAAAATGGATTTAAAATTGCCTTAGGAATTTTGGCCTTTGTATTTCTTTTCAAAATTGGAGAGGCCTTTCTTGGACGAATGTCCATAGTATTTTATAAAGAAATAGGTTTCTCAAAATCTGATATTGCACTTTATTCAAAAGGTTTGGGGTGGATCACTACAGTTGTCTTCACTCTTTTGGGAGGGCTGTTTGCCATCCGATCAGGTGTTATTAAAGCAATGTTTGTTTCGGGGATATTGATGGCATCCACAAATCTTTTGTTTTCTGCTCTTGCTTGGACAGGAAAATCTGAATGGCTCTTTGCCGTAGCAGTAATTTTTGATGATATGGCTGCAGCATTTGCCACTGTTGCTTTTGTTGCTTTCATTTCAATGCTAGTGGATAGAACTTATACTGCAACTCAATATGCTCTTCTTGCTTCGATTGGTACAGCAGGAAGAACTACGCTGGCGGCTTCGTCAGGAGCAATGGTAGATTGGTTGAATGGTGATTGGGGTATATTCTTTGTAATTACAGCTGTCATGGTAATACCTTCGTTGATTTTTCTTTATATGATTAAAAACGATATAAAGTTAAGTGAAAAATAATTTTGGAAACAATTTACCTATAGTTAATCTCTATAAAAAGAACAGCTTAAAATCTGGAATAGACACTCAATTACTTTATGGTGATAATTTTAAAGTAATAAAAAAACATAGTGGTTGGAAGAAAATTAGAATAAAAAAAGATGGCTATATTGGATACATTAAAAATAAGAAATTTTCTCAATCTATTAAGCCAAATTTTAAGGTTTCTGTTTTAAAAGCAAGCCTGTTCAGTAAACCTAACCCAAAAAAAAAATTAAAACAATTTCTTCCATACGAATCTAGATTAAGAATAGTTAAAAAAAATGGTAAATTTGCTAAATTTGAAAATCACTGGATCAAAATTTCTGATCTAAAAAAAATTAATTTTAAGCATAGAAATATTTTCAAAGATATAAAATTATTTGAAAATACAAGATATTTATGGGGTGGAAAAAGCTATAAAGGCATTGATTGCTCTGCATTGGTTCAGGTTTTTTTCAACCATAACAATAAATATTGCCCCAGGGACTCCAAAGATCAGGAAAAATTTTTTAAGAAAAAAGTAAAACTAAAAAATATAAGAAAAAATGATATGATTTTTTGGAGGGGTCATGTGGCTGTAGTTTTATCTAGAAATGAATTAATTCATGCCTACGGACCCATGAAAAAAGTGGTTATAATGAATATTAAAAAAACAATAGAAAGAATCTACAAAACT
>ENA-UPTF01001130-UPTF01001130.1-marine-metagenome-genome-assembly--contig:-NODE-1130-length-17296-cov-3.289273_pt1 | contig 17296 bp, 13 predicted proteins | sample MGYA00238166_ERZ767019 | MGnify/ENA primary metagenome ERZ767019 (study PRJEB28930, sample SAMN06266391) | marine metagenome | isolation source: Sea water from 250 m depth | place: Atlantic Ocean...
CCGGGACGAATTACCGGTCGCATATGTATCGTAACTGCACCGATATAGCTAGTTCGGCAAATTAGGTGATTTCAATACAAAAATAGGCAGCGGCGTATTAGGCTTTTACGGCGAAGGACGGCCTTTTCCTCTGGTCACCCTTACGTCGGCGGACAACCTAGGAACGCTCACAAGGGCCAAGATGGACAACTATCTTTTTTCGGGTTTGAAGGTACTGGACGTTGCGACCGTAATTGCCGCTCCCGCAGCCGCGATGATGCTTGCCGATTTCGGTGCTGATGTGATCAAGATCGAACGCCCGGGTGTTGGAGATATGCTGCGTTCACTCTCCAACATGCCGGACACCCCGGACGCGAGTAACAATTGGTTCTGGCAGATGGACGGACGAAATAAACGAAGCCTAACCCTCGATCTCAAATCAGCCCACGGTAAGGAAGTCCTGCAGCGTTTGGTCGAGGACTGCGATGTCTACATCACCAATCAGCCGTATTCGGTGCGCGACTCCCTTGGTCTCACTTACGAAGACCTACGCTCACTGAATCCTTCGATGATTTATGCGTCCCTCACCGCCTACGGCGAAAAAGGACCGGAAAGAGAGCGCAAAGGGTTTGATCAACTCGCCTATTGGGCACGGAGCGGCCTTATGGATCTTATGCGAACTCCCGATGGCCCACCCACCCAAGGTCTTCCTGGAATGGGCGATCACCCAACGGCTGTCTCAATTTACGCCGGCATTGTCACGGCGCTGCTCCATCGAGAGCGGACCGGCGAGGGCGGTATGGTTCATACGTCGTTGCTCGCTAACGGACTTTGGTCGGTCTCGGGTGTTGCACAGGGCGTCTTGGCCGGTGGCGATATGACGAAATACAGAGAACGAACCCGGATCAAGCCTGCGATGATGCGCGTGTATCAGGCCGAAGATGGTCGCTGGCTGCAGTTCAACATGGTACGCAATGAAGAGCTCTTGTCTCTCCTGCTCACCGGTATGGACGCACTGCATTTGCTGACCGACGAGCGCTTCGCCGACTCGCGACTCCTGTGGGAAAACCGTGGGGCATTTGGTGATGAACTGCAGAACGTCGTTGCGCAAAAAACGTCCGCTGAATGGCTTGCCATCTTCACGGAACTCGACGTCCCCGTGAATCGGGTCGCCATCGTCGAGGAAACCAACAACGACGTACAAATTTTGGATAATCGTATGGCGTCTGCGCCGGAAAGGGATGACGTCACCGTCCCACTGATCGTCAATCATCCCATTCAGATCAGCAGCGTGCCCCAAGTCGGACCCATCCGAGCTCCGGACCTAGGCGAGCATGCTGAAGACATCCTTAAAGAACTCGGCTACGACCAAGAGGCCATCGCGGACATGAAGGATCGCGGCGTGATCTGATGACAAAAACCTACGATATCGTCATCGTTGGTGCCGGGAGCGCGGGTTCAGCCATCGCGAGCCGAGCGAGTGAAGATCCGACTCGTGACGTCCTCCTACTCGAAGCTGGCGCAGATTACCCGGACCCCGCCACCACGCCTTTTGATCTTATCAACAGCCACAACAACTCCTATCGAGAACACGATTGGGGCCTTGGCTACAGTCCGACCGAGGGTCGGAGTGCGCCCTTACCCCGAGGCAAAGTGACCGGGGGCTCAAGCGCAGTGAATACCACCATCGCACTGCGCGGAATTCCCGAAGATTTTGATGAGTGGGATGAGCTAGGGAATGGCGAGTGGGCTTGGGACAAGGTCTTACCAGCATTTAAGCGCCTTGAGCGAGATCTTGATTTTCCTGACGCCGATTACCATGGTGACGCCGGCCCGATTTCCATTCGCCGTTACCCCGAGCGCGAACTTCTTGAACACCAACACGCGTTCCTCGACGCGGCACAATCGTTAGGGTATCCGTCCTGCAAAGACGCCAACGCGCCCGACAGCGAGGGCGCGGGCCCGCACCCGATGAACAAGCTCGGACGGATGCGGGTTTCGTGTGCGATGGGGTACCTTGCTCCGGCCCGGGCACGACCCAACCTAACCATTGAGCCGAGTACTTTCGTTCGTCGCTTGATCATCGAAGGCGACCGTTGCACCGGTGTAGAAGTCGAACGCGATAACGGTACGATTGAACTTGTCCGCGGGCATAGCGTGGTGCTATCGGCCGGCGCCATCATGTCTCCCGCGATCTTGAAACGCTCCGGTATCGGACCAAAACGCGAGCTTGAGCAATTCGGTATCGACGTTATTCGCGACGCCACTGGCGTAGGCGGCAATCTGTGCGATCACCCCGCACTTGCTGTTTCCTGCGTGGCCAAAGACGCGTCGATCATCGACACCGATCAACCGCTTATTCAAACCATTCTGCGCTACACGGCTACCGGCTCAGACAAACGCAACGACCTCCAGATCGAACTCCTAAGTTTCGGTCCAAATCGCCGGGGTCGTGCGACTTTCGCTATCGCCGCCGTACTCGAATACACATTCGGTCGTGGTGTCCTGCGACTCGCTTCCGCGGACCCGCACGTTGCGCCAATAATTGAAAACCGTTTCTGCGAAGATGACCGCGATGCACGACGATTGGCAAGTTGCTTTCGCGACACGCTTGCGTTCACCAAGGCACCGCCACTCGAGGGCATGATTGAGGAACTCGCGTTCCCAAATCTCGAACGAGGAATCGACGACGAGACCATCTTGAAGCTCTGCAAGGGTCGGTCGAGCAGCGGCTATCACCCATGTGGCACCGCGCGGATGGGACCAAAGGAAGATCCCCAAAGCGTCGTCAACGAATACGGCCAACTGCACGCGCTCGAGAATGTCTTGGTCGCCGACGCATCCATCATGCCGTCGGTCCCTAGGGCCAACACCAACCTCACCAGCATTATGATCGGCGAAAAAATCGGCGAGTGGTTGCGGACCTCACCAACGATCTACGGCCTCTGACGTATCAAGCATGACCGTTAACCAACATCGCAACGTAGCCGCAAAAACCCGGCGCGATGTGCCAAAGTAGACGTCAGTAAACAAAGGATTCCGACCATGGCCAGTAGCGATCACGACCTTATCCAGCAAACTATTCAGACCTACTTTGACAGCATGTACGAGTCAGATCCGGCTAAGGTCCACGAGGCTTTCCATCCGGACGCGAAAATTACCGGTTACCTCAACGGCGAGCTGCACGAAATGACCGTACCAACCTTCGCGGACATGGTCGCCGGTCAACAGCCCTCCGCCAAGGAGAAGGACGAAGCGACCCAACTAGAAACGGTGTCCCTTGAGATTGCTGGCGATACAGCGGTCGCGCGCGTTCGAGACGGTTATATTGGATTAGTCTTTCTCGACACCCTGTCGTTCTTGAAGACCGAAGGCGACTGGGTCATCTACAACAAGCTATTCCATGTCGAATCCTAGACTTCGCCGGTTCGACAAGCCTTTCCATTAGGCGTTCAACATGACCGCGGATTTACTCATTCGAAACGCCACCGTCTACGACGGCCTCGGCGGCGAGCCATTTCAAGCTAACGTCGCCGTCGAAGGAACCAAGATAAGCGCCGTGGGCGAGGCGGTTCCCGCGAACCACGAAATCGATGCTGAGGGTCTTAGTCTTGCACCTGGATTTATTGACACCCATTCGCACGACGACGGGGCATTTTTGCGCCATCCGGACATGGCCTTCAAACTGGCGCAAGGCGTGACTACCGTTGTGGCAGGCAACTGCGGATTTAGCGCGATCCCTGCGGAACCATCCATCGATCCGAACGTTGCCAGTGGTGGCATTTTAGCGGGCTTGAACGACGCCACATTTACCGATTTAGAGGGATATTTCGACGCCGTCATCAAGCGCAAACCGGCCATCAACAACATGATGTTGGTCGGCCACAACACGGTCCGTGCCATCACGATGGGACCGGAGAGGACAGCACCGACGGCGCATCAACTTCGCGTGATGCAAGGGCACATCGAACGCGCCATGGAACAAGGGGCTTGCGGCTTTTCGACTGGCCTCATCTATCGACCCGGCCGCTACAGCAATACCGAGGAAGTGATCGAGTTGACTCGATCTGTAACGGCTTACGACGGTCTCTACGCGACCCACATGCGTAACGAAGGCGAAGGTCTTCTGGACTCGATCGAGGAAACCCTCACCATTGGACGTAAAGCCAACGTGCACACCCACATTTCCCACCATAAAGCGGCCGGACGACCGAATTGGGGCAAGGTCGGTGCGTCATTGGCTCGCGTTGAAACCGCCATCCGTTCGGGCCAACGGGTGACGCTGGACGTCTATCCATACACGGCGGGTAGCGGTCGCATGATTGAATACTTCAATTTGGATCGACCGAGTCGAGAACTCGCCGACGTGATTCGCATCGCCAGTTGTCCCGCTTTCCGCGAATTTGAAGGCCGGATGCTGACCGACATTGCAAGCGAGCGGAACATCGATGTCACCGATGCTGTATTGCTCATCCTCAACGCGCCGAAAGGCGATCAGACCATTTGCATTCAGTTCATCATCGATGAAGCTGATATCGAAACCAACCTTGCCTATCACGACATGATGATCGGTTCGGACGGCATCCCCGCATTACGAGGCAAACCCCATCCCCGGTTATTCGGTACGTTTCCTCGAATTCTCAGAAAGTATGTTCGCGAGCGCGGTCTGTTGACCTTGCCCGAAGCGATCCGGCGGATGACGTCACTCTCGGCGTCGACCTTCGGCATGGATAGCCGCGGCCGCATCGCTGAGGGATGTTTCGCCGACTTGGTGCTCTTCAACGCGGACACCGTTCACGATACCGCGACCTACGATGACCCTAAACGAGAACCCGAGGGAATTTCGTTGGTCGTGGTCAACGGCGCGATCGCTTTGGAACGCGGTCAACACACCGCAGTTGGCTCCGGGAAAATGCTGCGATTTCGCGATGCTGCGCACGATGACTAAATTCCTTCCATCACGAAATTAAGCTCAACGAAGTCTCCCTGGACGAAGAGAATCCTTCGTCTATATGATCCTACGCGGGGAGGTGACCGTGGACGAAGAACTCGAACTTTATCAATACTTGTATGACCTTCAAGGCTTCCTCGTCATCGAAGACGTATTAAGTACGGAGCAGGTTGCCACTTTAAATACCCTAATCGACGAGCACGTGCGGGCGGTTCCTGACAATTGGAACGAGATCGCCAAGGATCCGAAACTCGGTTTGTACAATCTATACCGCTTTGGCATGGCGGGCGGTTCCTACGAGTCGGGGCCGGGCTTTCTCGATTATGGACAACCCTTTGTCGACCTTGTCGATCACCCATTGGTCCTCAAGATCTTGCGACTGCAGCTTGGTGACTGCTTCCGGTTGGACCGCATCTTCGGCATGCGCATGCGTAAGGGCATGCCCAACGGTAAGTTGCACGCGGACTACGGGGCATCAGAACCGTTTACTCGGGCCGAACCAGGTCGCCATTACCCTCAACCCACTTTTCAAGCGTTGCATGGTTTTGGCGTTGCCGCCTTCAACTTGACCGATAGCGGGCCGGAAACTGGCGGGTTACGTGTGATTCCCTCAAGTCACAACAGCCATTTCAAGCTTCCACAGAAAATCCGGGACGAAGAAATTGATGGTGTCGCGATCTGTCCGCGCGCACCTGCCGGTAGCGTCACGCTCTTTTCTGAAGCCACCACCCACGGAACTGCGGAATGGCACGCAGACCATGAACGCCGGTCGATCCTCTACAAGTACTGTGCGTCGCAATTGAGTTGGTCCAGAAGCAGAGTGACGGCCCCGACAGGCGCACAACTCAACGAACGCCAACGCCTACTGCTCGAAGAACCTGCCGGCGCGCATTGGTTTTTTCCGTCATTATTTGATGACGAATCCGCGAGTGCTTAAAAACTAAGATCCAGACCAATAAGTGCGGTTCGACTCCTGTTAGGTCTAGCTCCATAGGGGTGGAGCCCGACAATATCCGAACTGTCAGCCACGTTCTCGATGCGAGCGAATAAGCCGAGATTGTCATTCACAGACCAACGCCCAGCAACATCTACGGTGAACGAACTGTCAGTGATCTCGAAGGCGCCGCATGCCGCCCGTACGCACGTTTTGTCAACAAAGTTCGCACTCAAATGCACCGCCCAGTGCTTCTGCACAAAGCCGATCATCGCGTGGAGCTGGTGTTTGGGAATGTACGGAATGGGATCTCCGGCGTTCACGTCCCCGAAAAAGGCCGTGTCAGCAATATCGGTGTCGAACGAGCCATCGATGTAGGTGTAGGCAAGTTCGACAGGAACGTTCGATCCCGCTAACTCAGTCCCGGCTAGAAATTCAATACCTCTGACAGTCACCGCATTGCCATTAAATGCGTCGCCTACCTCACAGTTAGACCCAGAGGACGCCGTACACTCGCCTAACAGATTGTCGTAATCGCTTAGGAATCCGATTACCTCAACGCGGCGATTATCCGATTGGTGTCGAACCCCAATTTCATAATTGAGCGCTTCCTCTTCTTGCACACCCTCGGCATTCGAGGGCGCAGTGAACCCTTTGTGTATGCCAGCAATCAACGCCGTGGTCTGATTCAGTCTGTAAAGAGCACCGATACCCGGCAGAACGACACGGGTCTTGTTTGATCGCGTGCTCCTAAGATTGTTCGGCGAACGACTTGCTGGGTTCTCGGTTCGACCCGCCCGGGTCTCGTACCGGATTCGACGTTGATCAATATCCTCGAACCGAATGCCCGGCGTGAGTGTCCAAGGACCCACTTCGATTCGATCGTAGAGATGAAATGCGATGGCGTCGGCTTGTTGAATCCGATTCCCCGCATTGCCAAGCAACCCGATGTCATCGAGCTTTAGTTGTCCCCCCTCCTGGCGGTAGGTGCTGTTCCGCTGTAGACGGTCTTCCTCGTCCTTGTGATAGCGCAACCCCGCTTCCACCCGATGACTGGCACCGGATGTATTGAGATCCCATACCGCCATCAACTGTATACCCCGGGAAAAATACTCCCGTTCGTTGGCTCGAACCTGAATACTTCCAGGAGCTGTATCTAACGTTCCATCCAAGACGCTTGCCAGTTGCTCAGCAGACCAGTCGCCGATGGCCTGTCCCCTATTTACCGCGGATACAACGCTCGACCAGCTGGTTTTTGAAAAAACGCTGGCGTTGTCACTACCGTCAAGATCGATGCCCTCCGTTTTAAACCAGTTCCGAGCGTGGGTATTGTTGTAGGCAGTGGCCGAAAAACTCAGAGTTTCCGCATCGTATCCATACCGCAAAATGACCTGTTCATGATCGGTACGAATTTGGTCAAGGGACGAAAGGCCATATCGTCGCTCAGCATCCCGATTGAAATCGACATTGGTCAATCCCAAATAACTTTGATTTGATGTCTGATCGGCGAGTTGGATCTTAATGGCCAAGCTGTGGGGTGATTCGTCCGGGCTGTACGCGGCCTTCAACGTGTAGTCCGCTACGTCGAGACCCGTTTCTCTGCCACTACGATCGATTTTCTGGTAACCCGCACTACGCCATTGCTGAGTCTCGATCAAGAAACCCAAACCATCGTCAGAGGTATCACCGTAGGTCGCGTGCACCCGGATAGATTCATCCTGACCAATCTCTGCCGCTACCCGTCCTTCCACTTCTCGCGGAATCGGCGTTGACACCATGTTCAACGCGCCGCCGATGGTGTAGGGACCTTGTGTAATCGCTGACGGTCCTTTTAACACCTCAAACGAAGACATTCTTCCGGCCGTCGGAAAGTAGTACGCCGACGGTGCGGAGTACGGCGCGGGCGCGATCAGTACGTTGTCTTCCAGCAAGGTAATGCGGCCACTACGTTCCGTAGCAACACCGCGAATACTAATGTTTGGGCGCAGCCCATATCCGTCTTCCACCTGTATGGAGACGCCCGGGACTTGACGCGCGATGCGCTGAATATCTGTATGGCCAAAACGCTTCAGCTGCTCGGCATCAATCACCTGAGCGGAGCCGGTGACACCTTGTTGTGCTTCGCGAGTCCCAACAATCGTGATTTCTTCGTAAAAGAGCGTATCGGGACTTGCGTTGTTTAGTTCGCCGAGGGATGAAACTGCGACCTGAACCAAGCACAAGCATATGAATTTTCTATACATCGGAACCGACTACCTACTTCATGAGTGTTAAAACGTAATGCAAATGAGAATGATTATCAATACCTATTGTATTGAGCGCTAAATTGGTCACCGACTCGATGCCCACAAAATTTCCACCAAAAGCGGGCGACGGCACCCATGACCTCGACTACTATTGGGCGTTTGGAATCGTCAGCGGAGAGAACCAATGCGAACGATAATCGCTGGTGTCGCCATCGTGGTGGCCATTGTCGCCCTTGTCCTTTTCGTCCAGAACGAACCCACGTCGGACCCCACCGTTACGTCTACTCCTGAGGCGCTTGCCGCTCCAACTGCCACCATCGGACTGATCGACGACGCGAGAATTAACAACGCGGATTCAGAGCCCGGCAACTGGCTCGCCTACGGACGTACATACGAGGAACAGCGATTCTCACCGTTAACACAAATCAATCGAGAAACCGTGGGCGAACTTGGGCTCGCCTGGGCACGCGACATGAATACGAATCGAGTCCAGGAGGCAACCCCCATTATCGTCGACGGGGTCATGTTTCTAACGAGTTCGTGGAGTCGGGTATTTGCCATCGACGCCGTCAGCGGCGAACAGCTCTGGTTTTATGATCCCCAGGTCCCCGGAGAGTGGGGCCGACGCGCCTGTTGCGACGTCGTTAATCGGGGCGTGGCCGTCTATCAAGGTCGCGTCTACGTCGCAAGTCTCGACGGTCGCTTGATCGCACTCGATGCCGCCACAGGAATCAAGGTATGGGAAGTTGACACCATCATCGACCGTGAGCGTTTCTACTCGATCACGGGCGCACCCCGAGCAGCGAAAGGCAAAATTTTCATTGGGAACGGGGGTGCCGAATTTGGCGTGCGGGGCTATGTCACCGCGTACGATGCTGAAACCGGGGAGCAAGTATGGCGCTTTTACACAGTCCCTGGAGACCCTTCCCTTCCTTTCGAACATCCCGAAATGGAAACCGCCGCGGACACATGGAAAGGCGGCGAGTGGTGGAAAATTGGTGGGGGCGGAACGGTTTGGAATTCCATTGTTTATGACCCCGATTTTGACCAGGTCTATCTCGGTGTTGGTAACGGCTCGCCATGGACTCGGGTGATCCGTTCGCCGGGCGGTGGCGACAACCTATTTCTCGCATCGATCGTCGCGTTAGACGCCGATACAGGTCGAATGAACTGGTACTACCAAACCACACCCGGGGATAACTGGGATTACACCGCTGTCCAAGACATCGCGCTCGCTGACATGACGGTCGACGGCGTGGAACGAAAGGTCCTACTGCAAGCGCCTAAGAACGGATTCTTTTACGTCATCGATCGCGCTGACGGTAAATTATTGAGGGCACACCCCTTTGCCACCGTCACCTGGGCCACTCACGTCGACTTAGAGACAGGACGGCCCGTCGAGAACCCGGACCTCGACTACCTCGAAAAGGAACAATGGATTCTTCCCGGGCCACTCGGAGCTCATAACTGGCAAGCAATGTCGGTCGATACCGAAGCGGGCCTCGTGTATCTACCCGCGCAAGATAATCCACTCATTTACGGCATGTCAGAGGAGTGGAAAGCGTCTGGCGTCTACAAACGCAACGAGGGTGGTTGGAATCTTGGTATCGAGATCGCCGGCATCGCCCAATTACTGCTCAACAATCTGGAAGACCAACCCACGCCCAAAGGGTACCTAAAAGCGTTTGACCCTTTGACCGGAGTCGACAAGTGGGTTGTGGAGATCCCCCACTACTGGAACGGTGGGGTCCTTGGAACCGCCGGCGGGTTGGTGTTTCAGGGTGACGCGCTCGGCTACCTGACGGCCTACAACAAAGACAACGGGGAAGCACTGTGGCAGTTCAACACCTACACGTCGATTCTTGCGCCTCCGGTGAGTTTCATGATCGACGGGGTGCAGTACGTTTCGATCCTCACGGGTAACGGCGGCGGCGACCTCTTCTCCGGCGAGCCGTTACCGCCGGTGGCGGAACCCGCGTCCCTCACGTACGGCAACTATGGCAAATTGCTGACGTTTAAACTCGGTGGGAACGCGACGCTCGAATCCCCCACAGCGGTGGATCGGTCCATTCCGGAACAGCCCCCGCTGACCGCCAGTATCGAAGACATCGCCCGCGGCGAACGCCTCTACGGCAATTATTGCGGCTTCTGTCACGGTCTCGTCGTCCGCTCCGGGGGCTCGATTTCCGATTTACGGCGCATTAGCGAAGCAAGCCACGACGCTTTCAACAAAATCGTTCTCGAGGGGATGATGGCATCAGCGGGGATGGCGAGTTTCGCCGACGTGCTGACGGAAGAAGATACCGCCCGGATTCACGATTACGTGAGAGCAAGAGCCATCGAAGATCGGGAAGTTGCGCTCGGCAATCAGGAAGCGCCGCGCTTAACTTGGCTCCAATAGTGGTCTAGCTGTCGCCAAAGCGGATTTTATCGGGTCGACCTCAAATCGGCTTTGGCGGCAACGTCGGTGGCGGTAGACGAATAAACTCAAACTGAGGACGCTCCCCCTGGGAACCAGATTCGTCTCCCCGATACTGCGCAGTTGGATCAGGGGACATGAGATCAGGATTGATGATTTGCCTACTCATCCGACCATTTAACAACTGGCCACCCTCGAGTTCCTCCAGGGCCTCTTCCGCCGCTTCGGCAGTGTCCTCATCCCATGGGACCTGATACGCCCTTGGCGCGCCCTCAGCTAAACCCGCCTCATCAAGTTCGCGAATCCAAAAATAGATTTTCCCGTCGCCACCCCTAGCTTTATCGGGCTCCTCAATGACAACCCAATGGAGACGAAAATCCTCGGGCATGGGTTCGCTGGTTGCCCAACCGAGGAGGTCGCCAAGTCCATGCCACGTCACCACATAAAGCACCGAAACACCGACAACCGAGGTGTATTTGATCCATCGTGCCAAAGGTGTGGTTAGATTGAGGTTCAACAAGAGTGCCGCAGTCGCGGCATACGCAAGCGCGAGCACAATCGCCGTGGTAATCAAAGTTTTACCGCGACCGCCTTGCTCAGCAGGCGTTTACTCAGTTTATTGGTGCCAATCACCTCGCCCGAGCCATCGACACTAAAACGCACGGCGGTTTGTTCATCGCCTATGCCATTGAGTTCGAGCTTCTCGTAGTGAATGAGCTTGACGACGGGGTTGAGCTTCTCGACTTTGACGGTTACCGGCAACGGTTCGCTGTAGTTCGCCTGATAGTGCAACACGTTCACGACGTACTCCCCCGCCTTCATGGCCCTGACCGTTACCGTCTCTTGATTGAGCGGATTGGATACCTCAACGCCATCAAGAATTACGCGGTCCTGAAACAAGCCACGGTCGTCACGGTCCAAATGCATCAATCCCGTGTCCCGATTGTGATACCAAACCATGTTCCCTTGCGGATCTTCGACCAGGGTATCGACGTCGTCCGGATGCCGATCCTGCCAGCGAACGGTAATGAGGATTTCAGCCTTGCGATCCACTTTCCCGGTATCCGTCGGGTCGCTGATTAGCGAGAACGCGACCACAAACATAAACGCGAAGCCAAGCAAGGCGTTGAAGAGGAGATCCGTGAAAGCGTCTTGAGATTCTCTCTGGCCATAGATTCTATGACGCATCTAGCGTATCCCGATCTTCTTGCGGTTTTGAATCGACGAATACTTGCAGGCGAGTCACCAAATCCGCCGCCGACGTATCAACGACGTGGTATTGGAGCTTCAATAACGTACTGGTCACGAGGCCCGCGATGGTCGTGTACAACGCGACCGCCATGCCTCCACTCATCGCGCTCAAGAGCTGTTGCATCATCGATGGATCGAAATCCTCGATTTCACCCACCGGAAGGAGCATCAAAATAAACCCGACGACCGTGCCAAGCAGACCGAGCTTCAGTAACACGTCGCTGACGAAGTGCCCGATGGCGTGACGATTCGCTAGTTCGTCTCCGAACGCGGTCAGCAACGCGTCGGGGTTATCGTCGGATTTCGCGCCCAACCGGGTGAAAAACTCGCCCAGCAACCCATCTTCCATCGCAACGTTTGGATCACCCCGTAAACGGGCTTCTTCAAGCTCCGAAAAACGCTGCCGTTCCCGCGTCAAGTGCAACGAGGACCATAGCCAGTGGCAACTGGCCAACGTATAGACACCCAAAATGACCCAAGAAATATAGCTACGGTCAGAATTTAGCGCGAGCGACACGAGGCCACGATCGGCCGCAAGATAAAATCCGAACAGCACCAAGCCCGTTAGAATCAACGCACGGTATATGAGCGATGTATCGATACGACTGGGCACAACCGATGCAGTCTAATCAGTCGAGTTCTCATCGACCACCTTCAATTTGGTCCCTTGGCCGTCCCCTCGCAATATCTGGCATACTCAGACGATTGTTCACTGTTTGAACCGCATGGGAGGGGACATGTCCCACGATCTAGTCATTCGCGGTGGCGTCATCGTCGACGGCACCGGTAACGAGCCATTCGAGGGCGACATCGCCGTCGACGGTAACTCAATCACGGCCATCGGTACGGTCGAGAAGAGCGGAACCGAAGAAATTCATGCAGGTGGAAACACCATCACCCCGGGATTCGTCGACTTACATACCCATCTCGATGCCCAAATCGGGTGGGACCCTCTCATGACCTCCGTCACCTGGCACGGGGTCACAACGGCACTCTTGGGTAACTGCGGGGTGACGTTTGCGCCTTGCAAACCCGAGGATCGCGAATTTCTCGCGGGCATGATGGAAACGGTCGAGGACATCCCTAAACACGCCATCATGACAGGCTTGCCTTGGGACTGGGAATCCTACGGGGGTTACCTCGATTCCATCGAACGACTTGGTCCCATGATCAATGTGACAGGCTTGGTTGGTCACAGCGCGACCCGCTTCTACGTCATGGGCGAACGCGCCATCGAAGAGCAGGCAACCCCAGAAGAAATTGAACAAATAGCCGCACTCGCGGGCAAGTCTGTCCGAGAAGGCGCTGTCGGTTTCTCCGTTAACCGCCACCCCGGCCATACCCTCCCAGACCGCCGTCCCATTCCCGGGACCTTTGCTAGTCGCGAAGAGTTACTCGCGATCTCAAAGGCCGTCGGCAAGCACGGCGGTTTGATGCAAACCGTTCCGCACTTCGGTGATATCGACAACGAAATGGACCTGCTGGCCGAAGAAGGTCAAAACAGCCGGATTCTATTTAGCGCGATCGCCGAACACGGTATCCGCTTGGACGAACGGGTAAGCGAAATGCGTCGTAATGGCGTAGACATCACCGGCATCACGGTACCCCGCAGCGGCGGTGGCGTCGGCGGACTGTCGACCGGCAATTTCTGGCACACGAAATCCTGGAATGAACTTCGCGGCATGGACTTCGCCGACCGCTTACAAGCCATACAGGACGCGGAATTTCGTTCAAGGCTGGTCCAAGAAATCAAGGATCATGAACAAGGAGATATGATTCTTAACGCCACCAAGCGTTACTACCCCATGGGACAGGAAGCACGCCCAAATTACACGCAGTCACGATACGAGAGTCTCTACGACATCGCCGAAGAGGCGGGCGAACATCCCGCCGAAACCTGGCTGCGGTTAACGCTAGAAACGAACGGGAAGGCGTTATTCCACCAGCGCGGCTTTAACGTCAATCTTGAGCACCTTGAAAAGATGATCACCACCGATTGGGCGATGCCTGGTCTTGGTGACGCCGGCGCTCACGTCAGCCAGATGATCGATTCCGGTTGGTCCACGTTCGTGCTTTCGCATTGGCACCGCGACGCAGGTGTTTACACGATTCAAGAAGCCGTCCGACGAATTGCTGCCGAACCTGCTCGTGTGTTGGGCCTCAAGGATCGAGGAACGCTGGAAGTTGGCAAACGAGCCGACGTGAACGTCATCGACATTGATCGTGTGGCAGAGCGCCAGCCTTACATCGTGAACGATTTTCCGGGTGGCGCACCGCGCTTCCAGCAACAAGCTACGGGATATCAAGCCACGGTCTGCAACGGTGAAGTCATTCTTCGGGACGACGAGCACACCGGGGTCTGCGCTGGCGAGGTGCTGCGAAACGGCACCCACTAAGTTCCGCGCCTCCGGACGCGTAAAAGGCCGCGCCAAGCGCGGCCTTTTATTGTTAGCCGTGGATACGTACAAATTTTTGCAGTGAATGACAGTCCATGGGGACCAATCCCCAACGTCCGCCTCCACTAACGGTAACCTCGCTAACGTAAAGATCGCCTTTGGAGTCCGCCCAAATCCCATGCGGGGCGAAGAAGTTGCCTGGAGCGACGGGGTCCGTCCCACCGAATCGCGCCCGTACATCTCCTTCGAGGGTAAGAACGCTAACCCTCGCGTGCGGCGCGTGGGGCGGGATGTCCACATGCGGAGCTAACCCGGCGCGCTCACCAAGTTCAGCGACGTACATATTTTCATCCGAATCGATAAACAAGTCGTCGGGACGAATCACGTCACTCCATTCGGTGACGTAATCGCCGTTCGTGGTGAACACTTGAATCCGCGAGTTCTCTCTGTCCGCAACGTAAACGCGATCGTATCGGTCCACAGCGATTGCATGCGGCAACACGAATTCACCTGGCCCACTCCCGGGTTGGCCCCAGGACGTGACGTGCCCCCCTTGCTGATCAAACTTGTGGACTCGGGCATTACCGTAGCCGTCCGAAACGTACAGCTCGCCGTTCTTGGATAACGCGACGTTAGTCACCCGATTGAAAGGCCCCGCAGATTGCTGCACTGGGGTTTTACCGGCAACAAACCCCGTGTCCGACGGTTTGTTCGCTTCGCCCAACGTCTGCAGCAACTGCCCGCCGGTATCGAAAATTCGTACGGTGTGGTCAAAGTTATCGGCACAGTAGACGCGATCATCAGGGCCGATGTAAATGCCGTGGGGATTCGTGAAAACCCCCTCACCCCATGCCTCTATAAAATTTCCGTCCGCATCAAACACAATCATGGGATGTTCGCCACGATTGAACGCATAAACGCGGTCTTTCGAATCCGTCGCGACTCCCGCAACTTCAACGAAACTCCAGCCATCTGGCAGCTTTTCCCAACCAACGATAACCTCGTATTCGATGTCGTTTGTACCAGCCATCATTCCCTCGAATGGCGCTTAAAGGAGCGCTGCAATGAAGTCTACGCAACTGTACCATCGTACGCTTGCAAGCCCTTTAATGACGGGCCCTAACCCATGAAAGTCGATCTCTTGTACGGCAAATCAGTTCTAACCGTCACGTGCCCGGCGAAGGCCGAGGTTACGGTGGTACGCAAACCATCAATGCCGATCCTCGCAAATCCTGGGTTAGCCGTGACCAACGCACTCAGCCAGCCCGTTGGTTGTGACTCGTTGCAGCACGCCATCGCGGATTCCCGGTCCGCCTGTATTTTGGTCTGTGACGTCACGCGACCGGTACCCAACCACGTTTTCCTCCGCCCGCTCATTGAAACACTGACCAGTTCTGGAATTTCATTGGAACGTATTACCGTCCTCGTCGCGACGGGGTTGCATCGACCAAACGAAGGCGACGAGTTGGCAAGCGTCATTGGCGATGACTGGGTCTTAAACAACGTACGCGTCGTCAACCACGATGCCCGCAACGACGAGCAGCATATCGACTTAGGTATTACCTCGCGGAACACGCCGGTCCGCCTCGACCGTCGGTTTGTTGAAGCCGACCTCGGGATCGCCACTGGGCTTGTCGAGCCTCACTTTATGGCGGGTTATTCAGGTGGACGTAAGGTCGTCGCCCCAGGAATCGCTCACGCGGATACGATCCGAACGCTGCATAGTGCCCGCTTTATGGAAGACCCAGCGTGTGCGCAATGCAACCTCGAGGACAACCCGCTGCACGCAGAACAACTTGAAATCATCGGTATGCTAAAGCGATACAACGGCCGCAATCTTCTCGCGTTGAACACGGTAATTGACGACGAGCGTGAGCTTTCGTTCGTCAATTTTGGTGAGATCGTCGCCAGCCACCTTGAGTCCGTCGCTTTCGCTGATCAGTACTGCACCGTTTCCACACCGAAAAGGTATAGCACCGTAGTGACTTCAGCCGCCGGATACCCGCTCGATCAAACCTATTACCAAACCGTCAAAGGCATGGTGAACCCCATGGGGATCCTTGCTCAAGACGCAAACCTCATTATCGCCTCCGAGTGTGCCGAAGGCCTCGGCTCGGCCGCCTATCGCGCGTCCCAACGGCGCCTTCTGCATGACGGCCCCGCCGCTTTTCGCGCCCGCATCCTAAATAAACGCCTCGCCGACATCGACGAATGGGAGACCGAGATGCAATTGAAGTCACAACGCCTCGCCAACGTTAAGCTCTATACCACGGGCCTATCCGACGATGAGCGCGCACTTACAGGCGTTGAAATCATCGACTCGGTTGATGCGGCCATCGAAGATAGCGTGCGAACAACCGGAGATTCTGCGATCGCAATCATCCCTGAGGGCCCCTACGTTGTCCCACGTTTCCAAGCCCAGTCGTAATATTTTGCAGCCCTTGGGGCTCCGTCGTTAACTAGTACGCAGGATAGTATCTACCGCAGGAGGCGCACCATGACCAAGGCATTTCAGGAAATCCGAGTTATCGATTTATCAGATCGTCTGTCGGGTGCTTACGCAGCCCGCATGTTCGGCGACTTTGGCGCTGAGGTAATCCTCATCGAAGAAGCACAGGGCCACCCTCTACGGCAAGAACCCCCGTTTATGGACAGCGAATCCGGCACCCCGGAGTCGTTGCTACACGGCTACGTCAATTGGAATAAGCGTTCCGTCAGCGGATCGATTGAAGACCACGCGAGTTTAATCGCAGCTGCCGACGTGATCGTCACGACATCCACAGAAATCCCAGATGCCGTGTCGCAGCGTTCCGCAGATTCGGTGCATTTATCCATCACCCCGCACGGGCTTGACGGCCCGCTAGCGAAGTTTCCCGGCAACAATCTAACAACGTGCGCCCGCGTTGGTTGGAGTTCAATTAACCGCTACGTGGACGAACCACCCCTGCAACTCCCACTTCACCAAACCGGCTACATCAGTGGCGTCGCAGGATTTGTAGGCGCGGCAGCCGCATTATTTCGCCGTGGTAACAGCGGGCACGGAGAGCGCGTCGACGTCAGTGAAATGGAAGCGATGGCCAACACCTGTGCACCTTGGGCCGAACTTGGATTATTCATTGG
>ENA-UPTF01001133-UPTF01001133.1-marine-metagenome-genome-assembly--contig:-NODE-1133-length-17287-cov-4.308193_pt1 | contig 17287 bp, 18 predicted proteins | sample MGYA00238166_ERZ767019 | MGnify/ENA primary metagenome ERZ767019 (study PRJEB28930, sample SAMN06266391) | marine metagenome | isolation source: Sea water from 250 m depth | place: Atlantic Ocean...
AACCTGTGTCGGCAACGACGTCTCCCACAAACGTTCCGAAGCTGAACTGAATGCCGTAGACGACGAACAACACCGTGAACGCGGCTCCAACGATGCGCCAACCAAAAAACGGGCGCTCGACCGCAGAAACCGAGAAGATCACAATCTTGGTTAACGATCTCCCGGAGCCATATAAAACCAGATGGGATTGGGTTCGCCTGCGTCAGCCATAGCCTGCCGAGCGTTCATCAGGACCCTGCCGGCCTCTGTGTGGTCAAGAAACCAGCGCGTTCCCGCCCACGCGGGCGGGGCATGATCAGACAACGCAAGCGCTGCGGTTTCGTAATATCCCCGGATGTCCTGGCTTACGCGAGCCGGGATCCCGGGCACTCCCGCTTCCTTCCACGGAGTCCCTTCCGCTATTTTCACGAAGGCGTCAATTGCATCTGTTATTTCGTCGGCTTGGACAACCCTTCCTGCCCCAACTCGGTTTCCATATTGGGCAACCGAGCGTTCGTAGGCCGGCCGTAGACCTTTCGCCTCGTCGATGGCTGGGTGGAGATCGGGATCATGTCGCGGCGGCATCGGACATGCCATAACCTCATTTTCATCGTCGATAATGCTTACGTCATATTCCGCGAAAATGGGTTCTGGGCTGTCGAGCAACTCAAAAGCTTTGGCCAACACTCGGTGTTGAAATTCTGGGTCCGAGGGAACACCCAGCGGCCTTCCGAGGGGGAAATCGCACCAGAGGCCTCTTGGAGGCGCTGTTGTCTCTATCTGACTCTTAATGGAACCAAATGCAACAGTGGCCATGCCCTCAGCTTCGAAAAGGTGTGCGAGCGTACTCACGGTACGCGTGCAAAGCGGTCAGACGGGTGTCAGTAAGACCACGTCGACGTCTTGTTCCTTTAAGAATTTGGCTCCCGAGGGTCCGCTGTCAAGCCTTATTGCCGAAAGGTCAAATTGGTTACCAGCGTAGGCAAGGTGCTCCTCGGCTACTGAACCGATAACTCCTTGTGCCGCTAATTCATCGAGGCGGTCAATCGGAAATACTGTGTTGATGTCAAGAGCGAAGCCGGTCGCGTCGAAGTTTGGGCTCCAGTGTCCCATTACGTAATCACGAGGCTCGGATCTCAGTATTCGGTAGCCGGTGTCCATGGGCGAGAAATCTTCATCATCGGGATGGTGGAGTGACGCAGAGGTAACGATCGCTACCTTCGCTTCGGTCAGAGGGACGGGGACTGTAAAGGCGGTCTCGTCGAACTTGACGCCATCAAGATCGGCTGTCAGTGCCTTGATATCGCTATCTGCCATGGCTCAGAGGCTACGTCACTTCATTTATCGGTGCAGTAACGGTCAGCGAGAGTCCGTGGAAAGCATAGCGACACCCCCGATAACAAGAACGCCGCCCGATAGCTCTATAACGCTGAATCGGTCGCCCACCAATAGCCAGCCAAAAAGGACGCCGAAGAACGGGGTCAGATACGCGACGGCCGCGCCTTGGATTGCCGGAGCGCGCCGCAAAACGGTGGCGAACAGCACGAAAGTAACGGCCAGCGAAGGAATCCCAGCGTAAAGGAGCGGCAACACGAGTCCCCAACCCATCTCGGTGTCGGACCAGCTTTCGACAAGCGGCACTGCTGCATGCAGACAAAGCGCCGACAGCAAGATTTGGCATGCGACGAGCATTAGTGGGCTGATTTCGAGTGCGGCGGGGAGCCTTTTGTTCAATACCGCGCCTAACGCCCAGCTAATGCTTGAGATCAGCGAAAAAAGGATTCCTAATGTCGTATTACCTGATCCAAGCGCTGGGAGCGCTAAAAAAATTGCTCCAAGAAGACCCACGAACAGCCCTGTGTGACCGCGACGCCCTGGACGTTCGGCCAATACCAGTAGGGCGATAATTGCGGTGAACAGAGGCATGGTCGCTGACAACATTGCCGATAGTCCGGGCGACAGACGAGAGATCGCCAGTACTAGGAACCCGCTAGAGATTGTCGTAATAGATAGGGAAATCCACCATACGGCTTGCCACTGCTGTCGGGTATTTGGCAACCGTTCACCGCGAGCAAAGGCGACCAGTAGAAGAAATGGTGCGCCAATTGTCGCTCGAAGAGCAGCCAAGGCAAGCGGTGAGGTGTAATCCAGAGCGCGTTTCAACACCGTGTAGTTCAAACCGATCAAGAACGCCGTCAGAACGACCAACCCGATGGTTACATAGTCTGAGGTATGCGCTGTTTTGAGGTTCGGCCTGCGCGAATTAGTCACGCTCCCTCAAGTAAACCAAAGGAACGTTTGCGCAGACGTCGCATGCCTTTGAGCCAGCGGTCGGGATCCGCTGCTTTCCTTTCGGTGTAGGTCTGCACCTCGGGGTGAGAGAGAATTAGGAAACGCTCTTCTCGGACCGCCTCGGTGATCACCTCGGCGACAAAGTCCGCTTCGACGATTCCGTCAGTCCCGCCATCTCCCAGTTGTTTCGGCGCCATGGCAGTGTTTACCCCTTGGGGGCACAACACTGAGACTTTGATGCCGTCGTCTCCATGAGTAATTGCAAGAGTTTCTGCGAGCTTGATGCAAGCGGCCTTGGTCACCGAGTAGGGAGTGGAGCCCACAGCTGCCAGAAGTCCCGCAGCGCTGGCGGTATGGATGAGGTAGCCATCTCCTCGTGCCGTCATCGATGGCAATACGGCTCGCGCTGCATAGACGTGCGACATGACGTGCAGTTCCCACTGGGCCTGCCACGCTTCATTGCTTGCCTCTACACCTCCCTCAACTCCCGCCCCTGCGTTGGAGAAAAAAATATCTACTGGGCCGAGTGTGGTTTCAGTTTGTTCTACGAGTTGAGCTACCGCTCCTTCGTCGGTGACATCAACCTTCACGCCTACGCAACCCAATTCATCTGCGACGGACTTCGCGGCGTCCTCGTCGTAATCGGCGACCACGACAGCTCGAGCTCCTTCTGCGACCCATTTTCGGGCCGTGGCGGATCCGATACCGCCGCCGCCGCCAGTGATGATTGCTACACGATCTTTGATGTTCATGGGCTTGACCCTAGAGCGAAGGCAGCAGGGGGTGCCTAGCTCTCTGCGACTCCGTTCTTGGTGCGCATCGCGGCGTACGCAACTTCGTCGACTCCGTCTGCGCCTAGAAATCTTCCCGGGCTCGCTCCATCGACGTGACCCATGATTCCTTTGTAGAGACCGAAACCGCAAAGCGCAGCCAGACGCTGGGGCATGGCCTTTACGTCATCGGGGGTAAGGCTGTAATACTGATTCTGTTGTTGACGTAGATATCCCTGGCAGTACTGGACGCTGATACCGAGGCGCCATTCATCTTCGGTGGTGTTTGCGCCCCCGCAGTGCCAAGTTCCTCCATTTACGACTAACACTGAGCCGGCCTTCATTTCGGCCGCTACGTGCTCAATTTGCTCGCCTTTACGTGGCTCATGATCGAATTTGTGGGACCCAGGAACGACTCGGGTCGCCCCGTTTTCGTCAGTGAAGTCAGTGAAAGCCCATATGGTCGTCACCATGAAGGGAATTCGCGGCCGCGCGAGGCTGACTAGACCGTCGTCACTGTGAAGGCCTTGGTGAACTTCGCCAGGTCCGATGTGCATGCACGTAGTGCCTGACAAAATACATTCATCATCCAAGAGCTGTTCGGCAAACGGAAGCACATTTTCATGTGTCGGTAGCTTCCAAAACAGTCGATCCTTCCCCAACAGGTTGTACATGCGCTTGGTGGCATATCCCTCAGCTCGGTTACCCCGCGGTTCGATATCGAGTTCGGCTTCGAGTCGCTCAACTGTTTCCCGCACTTCGTCGATGAGAGTTTCTTCGATTGCGTTCTCAACTATGCAGTAGCCCTGTTCCTCGATAGTTTCGAAATGTTGAGACAAGGTGACTGAATCCATAAGACGATTCTCGCAGCTTAAAAGCGCGCCGTGACGGTTTACTGCGAAACTGACATCTATGGCCGACGCGTTAGCGCCAAGAAGAATGGTCCTGAACGCCTTTTCGATGAACTGCGTCAGCCACATCCAACAAGGGATGTGGACGAGAGAAGATACTCGGCAGCTTGAATTCGGCTCTCTCGACCCGTGGATTGAGCTTGCAAAAGTCGCTGAGGAGGGGTGTTTCGACACCATCTTTTTAGCCGACGTGCTTGGGTTGTACGACAATTACAAAGGGAACGCCGATACGTCGTTGCGCCAAGCGATGCAGGTACCGGTCAACGACCCGATGCTTCTGATTCCGGCGATGGCCGCAGCGACGGAACACCTTGGGTTCGCCTTCACTAGTTCCGTTTTACAGGCTCACCCTTTTACGTTCGCCCGACAGCTTTCGACATTGGATCACCTGACCAATGGCCGCGTGGCCTGGAACATAGTGACCTCATATTTGCCTAATGCCGGCACCAATCTGGGGTTCGACGGCCTACCCCCTCACGAGGAACGCTATGCGCGGGCCGAGGAGTACCTGGAGGTCATCTACAAACTTGTCGAGGGGAGTTGGGCCGATGACGCAGTCGTCGATGACCGACAGCGTCGGATCTACGTAGATCCCGACCGGGTTCGACCAATTGACCACCATGGCCAATATTTTGATGTCGCGGGGCCTCACTTGTCAGCGCCTTCGGTTCAAAGAACTCCGGTCCTATTTCAAGCTGGCATGTCTGAACGAGGCAGAGAGTTTGCGGCCCAACACGCCGAATGTGTTTTTGTCGTTGGCTCTTCGCGGAGTGGGCCGGCGATCGCCGCAGATCTGCACAAGCGGGCGTTGTCGCATGGAAGAGCTGGTTCCGACCTCAAACTGATTGGAGGGGTCGCTCCGATTGTGGGGGGAACAGAAGCTGAAGCTTTAGCCAAACGCGAGGAGTACGAGCGCGATCTGTCTATCGAGGCCGGTCTAGCTCATATCAGCGGCAACATCGGAGCTGATCTCGGAGACATCGACCCGGACGAGCCTCTCGAAACATTTCGCACCGAGCGAGTACAGGGCTTCGTCAAAAATCTCTTGGACTCGGCACCAGCGGGGACTAGGACAATGGGCGACTTGGTTAGGTCCAATTTGGCAGGTGCTTGGTTAGTGGGATCCGCTGAACAGGTGGCAGATGAACTGCAGCGAAGGTTTGAGAACGGGCTCGACGGATTCAACCTGACTTATACGGTGACTCCGGGAACCTTCGTCGACTTTGTGGAAGGGGTGGTGCCGATACTGCAGCAGCGCGGCTTAGTACAAACCGAATATTCGGTTGGCAGTCTTCGCAGAAAGTTGTTCGGTACCGACAAGCTGCCTACGAGTCACCCGGCAGCGACTTTTCGTTTCTAAGTTCAGATGTAGGTGCTATTTCTCTCGCCCGCTTCTTCGAGCAAGAGTTGCCGCAGCCAGCGAAAGTATCAGCAAGCCACCCCACGCCATCTCGTAGCCGCCTGTCACGTCGACGGCTACACCGGTGAGAAATCCGCCAACAGTGAGCCCCGCCATGAAGCCCATGACGACTCGTCCGCTGGCTCGTCCCGACAGTTCGTGAGGCACGCCGATGATGACGGAAAGCATCGCTACGGCATTCCACGCATTTAGGCCGACAGCAGACAGAACCGCCACCGGCCACATAATCCATTCACCGATTCCTACCGCAATAAACAGCATGAACATGACGAGTGCCGTTAGGAGTGCTTGGATCGTTAGAGCGCGCGAGGGTGCCATTCGATGTTCCGCGATTTGCGCCCAGATGATTCGAGTGCCTATCGCGAGACCACCGGGGAGACCGGCGATGATCCCCGCCTTGACATTCGACATGTCCAACGCGTTTTCGGCGAATAGAACCAAGTACCGGCCGACTCCCCCAACCACACATCCCATACATGTGGCATAAGCCGCAAGTAGGAGCACCGATCGCGGCAGCTTTACCTTCGCCGATGCTCCTCGAGAGCCGCTTGTTGCATCGGGTCGCACCGCTCGACTATCTGGAAGTGACATTGCAGTCACAACGGCCATGGCAAGCGCGGCCACCGCATAGAGCCCGATTGCTAGACGCCAGCTAAACCAAATGCTCAAGCCGGGAAGAGTGAAGCCGCCCAGCAAGATCGCTAGCTGCACACCGGACTGCTTTATGCCGGTCATTGTTCCACGGCGACCTATTGCCGCTCGTTCCGCCACCAACTTGTTGGTCGCGGGGTTACAGGCGCCTTGCCCGTACCCGGCGACTAAGAGCCCCAAGATCAGGCCGGTGATGGAAGTCGCCATGGCCACTATCAAAAGGCCAATGCCCGAAGAAAGCAGGACGAGGACGCAAGACCATTTTCCGCCGTAGCGATCACTAAATACCCCTGAGGGCGGAGCACAGAGCGCGCCGACGACGGTGTTGACTCCAACACTGGCTCCGAACATCGTGAGCGACATGTTGAGATCATTTGCCAGGGCTGTTGCGACGACTGCCGTTCCGACGATTGGGAATGCTCCCAGCGCCATGGTCAGAACTAACACCGTTACCAACAATGACGTGCCGAGTCGCGTTGACGAAATCTTTGAAGCGTCGGACAGCGGCACAGTGTGCACCCTACGCTGACGGGCAATGTCCGAGCGCCAAGTTCTCATACCTCAAATCGCCTACGACCGGATACGTAATCAACTCGACGAACTTCCCCATGAGTTAACCGTGTTGTGTTGGTCACCGACAGGGATCACCTTGGCAGACGGGTCGCCCGTTACCCCGAGCGAATATGCCCCCGAGGTTGGTTGGATAGCAATCGACACGATGTTCTCCGGGGAATTCCCATCTTTTGCCGCTGCTTTGTTGGAACCGGGGACTGTTCGGTGGGTTCAGTCTTGCCTGGCTGGTATTGACGCCCCACCGTTACTCAAGATTCTTGATGCCGGGATTCGGCTCAGTAACAGTGACTCACCCAACGCGGGAGTGGCTGAGTACGTGCTCGCTGCTGTTCTGCATGTTCAACATCGCTGGACAGAACGTCGCGACAATCAACGAAGTAACAAGTGGGTTCAGCGCGGTTGGAGCGAGATAAATGGAACAAAATGGCTGGTGGTCGGCTTCGGTTCTATAGGGGGCGAGATCGCGAACCGTGCCCGTCCCTTTGGTGTTGAAGTCGTCGGGGCACGTAGAACCAAAGTTCAAGACCCTCGCGCAGATGAGATGGTGACAGTAGATCAAATTAGTGAGGTCCTGCCGTTAGCAGACGTGGTGGTTCTGGCTTGCCCACTTACCAACGAGACACGCGGTCTTGTCGATCAACATTTTCTTTCCCAAATGCGCGATGACGCTATTTTGGTCAACGTGGCTCGAGGACCGGTGGTCAATACCGGTGAACTTCTGAAGGCGTTAGATTCAGGCAGACCTGATCACGCGATTCTTGATGTTTTCGAAACAGAGCCGCTTGATGATTCGAGCCCTCTTTGGGATCATCCCAAGGTGACCCTCACCTCCCATGTTGCAGGAGCTGGTTCAGGAATCGTTGGACGCGGAGATCAGGTTTTTCTTGAGCAGCTAGATGCCTATCTCTCGGGTCGTTCCTTGCGGTTGGAGGTCCGATCGTGAGGTCAGAGACCATGCTCCCGTTGGGAAAGGTCGATCCGGGGCTGCGAGAGCCAGATACTCCCCTTGACGTTCGAACGATCAGTGACGGAGCCACTCTCGTCGAAACACTGGGATATGACGGGCTAGCGGTCGAAGAATGCAAAGATGACCCCTACCAGCAGCTAGCTCTCGCTTCTGCCAACACGACGGAACTGAGTCTTGCTACGTCGGTAGCGATGGCTTTTCCTAGGTCGCCCACCATCACCGCCATGTCGGCGTGGACACTTCAAAAGGTCTCCGAAGGCCGTCTCATCTTGGGTATTGGTTCACAGGTGCGCGGTCACATTAGGCGACGCTACGGAATGGAATGGTCCGCGCCGGCGCCTCGAATGCGCGACTACATACTGGCAATGAAAGCCGTGTGGCGATGCTGGCAAAACGGCGAACCGTTGCAGCACGACGGTGACCACTACAAGCTCGATTTAATGGTTCCGCTTTTCGATCCTGGGCCGATAGATCACCCCAACATTCCCGTGCATATCGCAGCGATCAACACCAACATGTGCGCTGTGGTCGGCGAAGTGGCCGATGGAATACGGCTCCATCCGGTGTGTTCGCCCAAGTACATCGAAAACGTGATGGTTCCGGCTGTAGCGCACGGTGCTGCCAGAACTCAACGAAATCCCAACACTGTCGACTGGTGCATGAAACCCCTCATAGCGACCGCGCCAGATCAGGTGACTCTGGAGCAAGTAGCCGAGAGTGTCCGAGCACGGGTGGGCTTTTATCTTTCAACGCCGGCATACAAAGCAGCGTTCGAGGTGCACGGATGGGGAGACCATGTTGATCAAGCCGCGGCATTGTCCCGAGAACAGCGATGGGACGAGATCCCGGCTCTGGTCCACGACGAAATGTTCAACACGATCGCCACTGTCGGGACTTACGACGAAATCGCATCTCTGTTGAACAATCGATTCGGTCATCTGATAGATCGGCTCGAGTTCAGTATTCCCGTCAATGACCCTGACGACGAAGTTTTGTTGAGTTCAATGCTTGAGGAACTCAGCGAAAGCGACGAGTTGCGACCCTGATGCTTACGCGGAGTCAAGAACATCCACTTGGGACGCTCAGTAAGCTACCCCGCTTCGGAATGGGTGACCGCTTCCTCGCCCATCCATTCGCGCAGTGTGTTCTTCAGTTTCGTTTGTTGGATAAAGATGTCGTGTTCGGGACCTGAGGAGCTCGCCGACTGCGGTGCCTTGAGATAGAAAGACAGCCACTCTTGGATCCCGGATTCGCCGGCGCGCTGAGCCAAATCTAGGAACAGTGCGAGATCAAGAACAATCGGGGCAGCAAGGATCGAGTCGCGACACAAGAAGTCGATTTTGATCTGCATCGGGTAGCCGAGCCATCCGAAGATATCGATATTGTCCCAGCCTTCTTTGTTGTCGCCTCGTGGGGGGTAGTAGTTGATTCGCACCACATGGTCGATGTTGCCGTAAAGCTCGGGGTAAACCGTTGGCTGCAAGATGGTGTCAAGGACACCTAGCTTCGATACTTCTTTAGTTTTGAAGTTTTCTGGGTCGTCGAGTACCTCGCCGTCGCGGTTGCCCAGAATATTGGTGCTGTACCAGCCCCTCAGTCCGAGCATTCTGGCTTTTAAGCCTGGAGCGACAAGCGTCTTCATGAGGGTTTGGCCCGTCTTAAAATCCTTTCCAGCGATAGGCACGCCACGGCGCTCCGCGAGTTCAATCATGCATGGCAGATCGACACTGAGATTCGGGGCTCCATTTGCGAAAGGCACATCACTCATGAGCGCGGCGTAAGCGTAAATCTGGCTGGGCGAAATGTTGTCGTCGTTCGTTCGGAGACCTTCCTCAAAGGCTTCCAGGCTTCGATGTATCGCACTTGGCTCTTGATATGCCTCAGTAGATCCGCACCAGACCATCACGAGACGATCACATTCGTTTTCGCTACGAAATCGCTCGATATCAGCCATCAACGCAGCCGCCTGGTCCAGCTTCGAATCCAACAACTTGACGCGACTTCCTTCAAGTTTTTTGACCCAACGCTGATCAAATACGGCTTCCATAGCGACGATGCCTTCTAGCTCGCGAGAAATGGCAGCGAGATCTTTATCTTCAAGAACCCCAGCGGCCTGCGCACCTTCGAGAGCGTTGGGGGTAATGGGGTCCCAGCCTCCGAACACAAGGTCGTCCAAATCCGCGAGGGGCACAAAGTCCTTAATTAAGGGATTCCGTGCGTCGTCTTTTTTCCCAAGACGGATGTGGGCCATTTGAGAGACAGACCCGATCGGTGCAGCCAGACCCTGTCGGGCGGCAAGTACCCCAGCAATGAAGGTCGTCGCGACGGCTCCCATTCCGGGAGTGAGTACGCCTAATTTGCCTGTAGCGGACGCTATATCGGCAGTTGTCATACAAAAACCATAAGCGTTTGGAGACTTTTTGAGGCTTTAGTTCAGTATTTCTTATCTTTATATTTAAGATGGTTACTGATGACTTTGTTGCGCCCCAGACTCCCGGATGTCTCAGTTACTCAACTGGAATATCTGGTCGCAGTGCACCAGTCCACCACCTGGGCAGTCGCTGCCAAGTCGCTTGGAGTGAGCCAGTCGGCGCTCTCCCAAGGGTTAGCCGAACTACAGCGGCGCCTTGGCATCCAACTATTTGGTTGGGACGGGCGACGCCGCGTTCCCCTTGAAACAACTCAGCAGGTCGTTGAACACGCTCGACGCGTTTTGGCCCAGACCGGTGACATTGCAGCGTGGGCTGAACGAGTCCGTGCTGGCTCCGCTGGCAACCTTCGAGTCGGGATGATTGACGTGGCAGCGGTGGACTACTTCGGTAACACCTTGAGGGAATTTCGTGAAAGTCGCCCTGAACTGGATCTCCACGTGACTGTTGGTCCTTCGAGCCAACTAATTCACGGTTTGAGTACCGGCGACTTAGATTTAGCTGTTTGTGTTGCATTCGATAACCCGGGCGTAGCCATTATTCCACTGCTGGGAGAAGAACTATTTGTATACGGACCTCCCGGAGTTCGCCGATCTCAACCCAAGCTTTGGGGGCCATGGGTCACGTTCCCTCGAGGCTCGTTGACGCGAGATCTAATCGGAACCGCCCTGCGTGGGTTGAGCGCTTCGTTCGACGTCGTGGCTGAGTCGAACCAACCGGAAGTACTGAGTGAAATGGTGTTGATCGGAATGGGATGGACCGTTCTTCCCCCAGTTCAAGCTGAGCGTCCGCCCGCTTCGCTCTCCCCTATTCACCAAAAGCCCCTTCTGGAGCGGACTCTTGTGGCCGCGACAAGACAGACAGGGCTAGCCCATCCAGCGGCTGTCGAACTCACCGAAGAACTTCAGCGCCACGCACAGTCAATTTCATAGAGGCGCCGAACAAATCAAGTGAAGGGTGTAGCGGCTTGTTTTGAATTCTATTTTCCGGCAACGTTCGAATTCCGAATGTGACTGAGTATCGAATCGACCACTACCGGCCATAGCGCTTCTGGAAGATCGTGGCCCATATCACTAAGGAACAAAAAATTTGATGCCGGGATTACTTCCGCTGTGCGCATTCCCAATAGCGGCAATACAAGGTGGTCGTCTCGACCGTGGATGACCAAAGTCGGAACATTCATCGTTGCTAACTGGGACTCACGATCTCCGCTGGCAAGCATCGCTGCAATCTGGCGACCCACGCCATCCGGGTAGTGGCATCGGTCATATGCGACCGCCGCGTGCTGCCGTGCGATTTCGGGGTCGAAATACTTCTTGCTACTCCAAATTGCGTAATTGGCTGAGTAGTCCAAATATTCCTCTCGCTCTGTCGGAGCTGGAGCAAGCAGCAATTCGAGCGACTCATCGGGAATGTCGACTACTTCCCGGGTTCCGGTACTGGACATGATTGATGTCAGCGAGATCACCCGATCGGACCCCTCTATCGCCATCGTCTGAGCGATCATCCCACCAAGCGAAACACCCACTACATGCGCTTTTTCTACCCCAAGGGCATCCAGCAGACCGAAGGCATCGGCGGCCATATCCGATAGGTCATACGGGGTGTCAAAAACTTCTTGCCCCTCAAGCGCTGCGGTGATGAGGGCAGGAAAATCGATCTCAACGCCGTCGAGTTTGGTTGAGAGGCCCGCGTCTCGGTTATCGAACCGGACGACGTGGAAACCTCCGTTGACGAGCAGTTGACAAAAATTCTCATGCCAGTGAATCAACTGAGCTCCCAACCCCATCACCAACAGAATCGTCGGATTATCGGGGGACCCAGCCGTCTCATACTCCAATTCGATTGCTCCCACCGTTGCGCGCGCCATTAGCTGGTCCTTGCCGGTGTGAACTCAGCCATCATGTGCTTTACCCCATGAATGAATGGCGATTGGAGCGGGTCTGGATCCTCTATCGCCCGAATGTCGGGTAGCTTGCGGAAAAGTTCGCGGAACATCACCGTGATTTCTCGACGCGCTAGATGCGCTCCCAGACAGAAATGTGGACCGGGACCGCCGAAGCCATATTGAGGGTTGGGGGCGCGTCGGACGTCGAATCGATACGGATCATCGAAAACCTCAGGATCTCGATTGGCAGCAAGATAGAACATCGCTACTTTCTCTCCCTCGGAGATTTCTTGTCCAGCCAGCACTGTGTCCTCGGTGGCCGTGCGGCGCATATAGGTAACAGGACTAGCGAGTCGGACTATTTCGTCGACCGCTGTGGGAGCGATGCCTTCAAAATCTGCTGCCCACACGGCCCGTTGGTCGGGGTTATCGGTTAAGTACTTCAAGCCCCATGAAATAGCGTTCCTCGTCGTTTCGTTGCCGGCGACCACGAGGAGGACGAAAAAACTCGCAAGGTCGGCTTGATCTAGGTGATCATCCTCAAGTTCAGCGTTTACCAACACACTGGTCAGATCGCGTCCATCGCCGCCTTTTTTTTCGTCCGCAACTTCACCCATCAACTGCGCAAGATCAGCACCCGCATTCAGGAGCGCTGTCACAAAATCAACACCCTCTGGCGCGAATTCCGGGTCGCCTATACCGAGAATGATATTGGTGTTCGCAAAAACCATCTCGTAGGCAGAATCAGGCACGCCCATGAGATCGCACACAATCTTGAGAGGAAGAGCCGCAGCCACATCAGTGACAAAGTCACATTCACCTTTCTCCGCGATTTCGTCAACGATCGCGGCTGCCACGTTTTGTACCGAGTCTTCCAAAGAGCCGAGCATCCGAGGGGTGAAGCCCTTCGAGACGATCCGTCGAAGACGAGCATGGCGCGGATCATCCATAGCGATCATTGAACTGAAGAATTCGAGAAACTCGGTAGGGGTGTCGGTGATGGTTATTCCTTGCGCGGAGCTGTAGATCTCAGAGTTGCGTGACACAGTGGCGATGTCCGCGTGTCGCGTGACACACCAATATCCCGGTCCCGCCTGAAGATATGGATTTTCCGGAAGCGGCTCTTCGAACCAGTCCAGCGGAGCTTCGGCGTGTAACCGAGCAATTGCAGCGTCGCACTCATCCGCGGGTTGCAGCCAGAACAACGCGTCCATCATGTTTGGGTGAGTTGTATTCCAGTTCCGCATGCTGCGACGCTAACACTGTCGCTTCTGAAAGCATGAACCTGTGAGCACTACAGAACCAACCCCCGCAGAGATTGTCGACCGTTACACCGATGAGCTATATCACCGACGTAATCTCGACGCGCTCGATGATTTAATAGCTGACCCTATTGTTCGTCACGAGCCCGATGGCAGTCGGGTCACGCTTACCCTCCAGGAGGCAAAGCTCCGCATCGCCGCGTTCCATGAACAATTTCGGTCGATGCGATTTGCGAACAGAAAGGTCGTCCAAGATGCCGAGTCTGTGGCGACCGCTTATGAGGCCGACCTGGTCGATCAAAATGGAGATGTTGTAACTATTTGTGGGATTGAGATATTCACGATTAGCGGAGGCCGAATTACTGACGTTTGGAATCCTCCGGCCGGCAACGGGTCGTGGGGATGAAGCCGCTCAATTACATCGTTCACGGCGCGGGCGGGATCGGATGCGTCGTTGCCAGCCGGTTGGCGACTGCCGGCCGCAAGGTTCAACTCGTGGCCAGGGGACCTCATCTAGAGGCCCTTCAATCTGGCGGGTTGACCGTCACCCAGAACACCGTCGGCCATTGGTTTCTTCCCTCCGCAGCAAGCGCACGCGACCTCGATACAGATAATCGAACCGTCGTTCTTCTTTCCATGAAAACCGACGACACGTTCGTCGCAGTCGAGCAACACTCATCGTTGTACAGAGAATTACCTTTGGTCTGTTTTCAAAACGGAGTGACGAATGAAGAATGGCTCTTCGGCGAGGGATACAGAACCTACGGATGCACCGTGATGGTGGGTGCGGAAATCGTCCAACCAGGCACAGTTCGTCATTCAGGCGGTCGTCTGTTGGAAATTGGATGCTGGCCGACCGGAAGTGATTCGGTCTGTCATGAATTGGTGTCTGATCTGGTCAAAGGCGGCATGGAAGCTACGGTTGACGAGCGCGTCATTGAAGGCAAGTGGGGAAAGCTAGTTCGGAACCTCGCGAATGCCTACTTGGCGCTAGTCGATTTGTCGGTTCAGGAAGCTTCGTGTGATCCTTCTGACCGTCAATTCATCAGCGATGTAAACGAAGAAGCCGCCAATGTTCTCGACGCTGCAGATATCTCTGCGCGGACCGTAGGAAAGCGAAACTTAAGGCAGCAAATAGAGCGCCTCCGCGAACCGGGAATATGGCCGGCTAAACCAACAGTGACAGATTCAACCAGGTCGTATCCAAGTACATGGCAGGACCTCACTTTTCAACGAGGACAAGTCGAGGTTGATCATTTCAATGGCACCATTGTTCGCCTCGGAGAAAAACATGGCATACCAACGCCTCTTAACCGAGTGCTGCGCGATCGCTGTGTTTCTGCGGCCCGGAATCGGATAATGCCTGGGTCCGAGACAACCGAATCGCTTCGATCAGCGGTTTCCTAGAGTGCCCGGAGTGGGATTCGAACCCACACGCTCCGTTAGGAACCGAGGGGTTTAAGCCCTCTGCGTCTGCCATTCCGCCACCCGGGCTAATGAACTAGGTGCTGCCAAGCCTAGGACCCAAGATTGGTTGCGACGTCTTTCTAGGCGGCTGCGGTCGTATCTTCGAAGGCGGAATCGTGGACTAAGACCGTCGGTCTATGTGTGTGTTCAGAGTCCGATTTTCGTCCGGCTTGAATCGCGGCATGCCACAAGACGTTGCGTGCGTCTCCCGCCTCTCTTCCAGTCAGCCGGTTACAAACAATCACACCTTCAACTAAATCCGCTATCACCGCAGCAAATGGTCGGCCCTTCACCCGTACGGCAACGATGGACCCTGAACTGTGACGGCGCAAGGTTCGGTCCAGAGAACCACTACGCGGAGGGCTGCGGAATCCCGGAACTTCGAGTCCAATCCCGTTGCCGGCTCGGGTAACGGCCCTCGCGACCATAGCGAAGTGCACCGAGGGCGCCTTGCTAATAGAAGACACATTCGTCGCGCCCTTTTCTTGGATCGCGTTGACGTCGAGCGCCGTATTTCTCCTTTTGTCAGTCTGGTTCTTCATCGACTCCAGCTTTCAGTAGGGGTAGGACAACTAAAGAGACCCTGTTGATGGCGGGCGTTCTTCGAGCGACCGCTCTACGGACGAAAGCCGTTCCGGAGCTTTGATGATGACTGCGGCTGGTAGTTGAGGGCTACCGTAGCCATCGTGGCAAAAACTCGTGACTTCCGGACCAAAGGCCACGACTCGAATCCGCAGCTCACTCCCGCTCAGCAAGCAACTCTCGACTTGATTCGACTGCCCAACGATGACCGCCTCACCCATCCGTCAACGTTAAGTTCACAGATTGAAGCCGAGCTTGAACAAGCGACAGCCGATTTGGTGGACCGCCTCGACGAACCGCTATGGATTTCAAAACGTCAACTTCATGCGGTGAACAGTTGCGAGGCGCTGCACGAAGCACAGGCGGACGAACCATTTGTTTGGCGAATCCCTATGACCCGGGGCCAAATTTTCCACAAATGCATTGAACTGTCGGTACATCTCTGGCCGAAACGATCGGCCACAGATTTGGTCGATGAAGCAATCGCAAGCATCATCGGGCATGGGGACGGGCTGGCCGAATTTCTTACGAGTCTTAGCGAGGTTGAGCTAGCAGAGATACGCAGCGAAGTGACCGCTCTTATTCAGACTTTTTTCGACACCTTCCCCCCGTTAAGGAGCGGTTGGCATCCAACGACTGAACTGCCCAGAAAAGTTTTGCTTCACCGCGGAAAGATTGTGCTTCAAGGAAGATTTGATCTGACGGTAGGTCGACCTGAGGAATTGACCGCCGGTCGTGTCGTCATTGAACTGAAAACGGGACGGTCTGTACCGCATCACCTGGACGACCTCCGCTTTTACGCACTACTAGAAACTCTCGTAGTCGGCGTTCCACCAGCGTTGATCGCTAGCTTCTATGTCGACGCCGGGCGGGTTCAGGTCGAGCATGTCGATGAAGATTTGTTGCGCGCCGCGATACTTCGGACCACACGGGGCATTGAACGGCTAGTCGAACTTCGACTCGGCGAGGCTCAGGCACTGAAAAGGCCCAGCGGCGCTTGTAAATGGTGTCCCGTCGCTGAAAGTTGCGCTCCAGGCCAAGCGTGGCTTGGCGAAGCAAAAGCGAACGGTGCGTGGTAAGCGCAGTCTTTTGGTTATTGGCTCATGCACTCACGGCCATATGTGAGACAAGCTGCCATAAGTCTTCCCGTCGTTCGTCCCACTCCTCAGCCGTGATTCCGAAACGCATGTGATCTTCCCAAGCACCGGCGATTCTCAAATACCGTTCAGCCAATCCTTCGTACCGAACACCCAACTTTTCGACTACGCGACGGCTCGCGCTGTTACGCGGAATGATCGATATCTGGAGACGATGCAAACCTGCACGGTCGAACGCATGCCCGAATACACCGACAAGGGCTTCTGGAACAAAACCCATGCCTGCCCAGCGCTCATCCACCCAGTACCCAACGTGCCCGCTTTGGAACGCGCCGCGAACGACATTATTTACGTTGATTTCTCCGCAGAACTGTCCCCGGTGCCACATCGACCATGCAAACCCAGTGCCCAACTGGCGTTCGCGTTCCCGTGCACTGCAGCGAGCTGCAAAGGCTGCGGGGTCTTGAGTCGGGTCTGACCCTCCGTCGACTGGCTCCGGCTCCCATTTAGTCAGCCAAGGAGCGCAACGCCGACGGACCTCACTCCACTGTACGAAATCGCTAGGCCGTAAACCTCGCAGAAGTAGCCTCGGAGTGTGTAGGTCGCTCACCGACGGAACACTAGCGTGCCGCGGCCAACCCTATTCGAGCAGGAGAAGTTCTCCGGCAATTCCGTCAAGCAGATCGCGTTCGCGAACAAGGCACTCACTGATATCCCAATGACGCATGACCGCTACGAGAATGCAACAACCCCCCACTATCACGTCAGCCCGCGCTGGTTCAAGCCCGGGGTTATGCAGTCTGTCTTCAAGCCGTTCAGTAGCCAGAGTGCGAAACACATCTTCCGCCGCTTCTCGTCGAAGTATGAAACCGTCGATCACCTTAGAGTCGTACGGTTCCAGGCCGATTTCGACGGCGGCGATCGTGGTAATCGTTCCCGCTACACCTATCAGAGTGGTCGCTGTTCCCATGGAGGGCTGATCTCGGTCGATGTCATCGA
>ENA-UPTF01001134-UPTF01001134.1-marine-metagenome-genome-assembly--contig:-NODE-1134-length-17267-cov-2.332810_pt1 | contig 17267 bp, 16 predicted proteins | sample MGYA00238166_ERZ767019 | MGnify/ENA primary metagenome ERZ767019 (study PRJEB28930, sample SAMN06266391) | marine metagenome | isolation source: Sea water from 250 m depth | place: Atlantic Ocean...
CTTGCAGCATTTCCAATAATTGGAGATTGACAGGGCTAACATCACTCTGCTCATTCATTAAGTACAATTCAAGTTCGGCACCGATACAAGTTTCGTCATTGCCGAATTCCGGTCGGACAATAACTTTTTTTAATATATCGACTTGATCATGAATACAGCGGTTGAATTGCTCATAATCTTTTGCAGTATACTCTCTATCACCGATTTCACGGCCCATAACAATTCCTCAAGGTTTTGTTTTACTTATAATAAATATCTTATATCGGATAGTTAATATATTTAATTGTGGCAGAATCTTACAGCATAAATTCTGGTAATAGAAAACCTACAATTCAGAAATTTTCAATAGCACCGGGTTTTCATTACCATTAATTATTTTGAAATTTTAAAATCCATAACCATCTTCAATTACAAGGCAAATAGCGGTGAAACTTACTGGCTTGTCCGCCTTTGGTGGGCAGAAGAGGTATTTATTCCACTTACTTTTTTTTAAATATACAAATCTTCATTTTTTCTTCAAAAACCAAAATCATGCTGCCATATTTAGCCGTCCGCACCACTATGATTTATACCCACGTTATGCAGATTGGATAGCTGGCGGTAAAAAGCCCTTTAGATTAGTTAGCAACCTGGTGCTAGGATGCTTGTCGATGTCGCCGCAGCATGCAGTCGTTCATCACCACCAAAAGGCTAGCATCTTCCGCCAGTCTTGCCGCTTCATCACTGATTACACCATCCTGAAGCCAAAGAGCCTTTGAGCCGACCTCAACCGCTGCTTCAGAAATGGGAACCGCATGTTCCGGTCTGCGGAACACATCTACCACATCCACCTTGACAGGGATATCCAGCAATTTGTCGCGGACAGCACCGCCTACTAAATAGGTTTCCATATTGCTAAAAAACGGAGTAGGTTATTTTGCTATGGTGTATAAACAATGGTCTTCCAGTCGCATCAGAGTGAGTTCACGACCCCAGACATAGCCAGTATCCAATGCATACACGCGTTGTTTGTCGGTGCGCCCTTCCAGTGCAGCCCAATGGCCAAATAAGATTGTAGCCTTGCTCGAAATATTTTCATATTCAAACCAGGGTTTGAATCCAGAAGGGGCGGCGCAAAGGCCTTCCTTGATATCGAGTCTTAGACTGCCTATGTCGTCACAAAAGCGAATTCGGGTTAGGTAGTTGGTGATTGTTCGAAGTCTTTCTTGTCCGTTCAACTCGTCGTGCCAGCGTATTGGTTCATCACCGTACATATTTTTTAGATACTTGCGGTAATCCTTTCCCTGCAGAGCAAGTTCTACTTCAGCAGCAAGGTCGAGAGTTTTCTGCAATGACCAACTCGGTGCTACTCCAGCATGAATCATGAGGAAATCTTCATGTCCATTCTCAGTATCGATGCAATCGAAATGAGCTAAGGGTTTGTTTCTCAACCAATTGCTCAACTCATCACAGTCTTTGGCATCAAGTAGCTTGGCTAGTGTATCTTTTGTTCTTGCAGGTGCACATCCTTCATGAATGGCAATAAAATGAAGATCGTGATTGCCAAGGACTATTTGCAGCGAATCATCGATGTCCTGTAGATATTTCAAAGTTTCGAGTGAACTGGGACCGCGATTGACAAGATCACCAACGCACCAGAGCTTATCCTTTCCCGGAGCGAAACAAACTTTCTTTAAAAGCTTTTTCAGAGCCTTATAGCAGCCTTGAATGTCCCCAATGACATACGTACTCATGACCCGAACCACGATCCAAAAAAGTCCGCAGTATAGCACTCCTTTAAGACAAGGCTTTTACGCTTAATGAACTGTGCGGGGTAGGGAAAGTAAAAATGCAGGAATCGGTGCTTGAAATTTCTCACCTGCGGAAGTTTGCATCTCATAACTGCCATGCATAGTGCCTAATTCAGTCTCTATAACGGCGCCGCTGGTATAATTGAAAGATTTACCCGGAGCAATTTCGGGCTGCTGACCGATAACTCCTTCACCAATAACTTCCTCTACCTTGTTATTGTCATCGGTAATATGCCAGTGACGGTTTAACAAAGTTACAGATTCAGCGCCTTGATTGGTGATTTCTATTGAATAAGCAAACACATAGCGGTTTTTCGCTGGTTCCGACTGCTCGTCTAGATATCGTGTGTTTACTTCTATTTTTATGGTGTCGCTAATATTGTCCATATCACATCATTTGCTGATGGCATCACTAATTAAGACGTAATCAGCCAAAGATAAGTTTTCCGGCCGAAGGCTAGCATCTATTGGTAACTCTTTTAGTATTTTTTCTGAAATGATGGCTCGAAGGCTATTTTTCAAGGTCTTTCTGCGTTGATTAAATGCGGAACGAATCACAGTTTGCAAACATTCCGGGTCTTTTGCCTCTATCGGAAAGTTAGAATGGGGTTTCAAACGAACTATTGCGGAAACTACTTTAGGTTTGGGAGTAAATGCAGAAGAGGGGACATTGAATAAATGTTCTACCTCACAGAAGTACTGTACCATTAGACCTAATCGGCCATAATTTTTTTTACCTGCTTTGGCTATCAGTCTTTGCACAACTTCCAGCTGTAACATAAAAACCATATCTAATATTAATTGATGTCTCTTAAGCAAATGAAAAATTACTGGTGTGGAAATGTTGTAAGGGAGATTGCCGATAACTCGTAGAGATTTTTCTGTACCCGTTAAAGTCGATAAATCAAACTTAAGAACGTCTTGCTGAAAGATTGAGACACTTTCTTCTTGACTAAATTCCTCGTCTAGATATTTTGCCAAGTCTCGATCCAGTTCGATGCAATCAAGTTTCGCCCCAGAGCTTGCCAGAGGTTTCGTGAGCGCACCCTGACCCGGGCCTATTTCCACCAGGTGATCACTATTCTTTGGTTCAATTTGTTCGATGATCTTGTCGATTATGTTTTGGTCATGCAAAAAGTTCTGCCCGAATCTTTTGCGCGCTTGATAAGGAAGCCCATTACTCAGTTTTACGTTAGCCTCTTCAGGCTTCATATGCACTCCAATGGCTAACCATATCGTTTGCAGTTGCTATGGCATTGTAGAAACTGCCGGTATTCACTTCACCCGTTCCGGCAAGATTTAGTGCGGTACCGTGATCAACTGACGTGCGGATTATAGGTAGACCCAGAGTGATATTGCTGGCATCACCAAAACCTTTGAACTTCAAAACTGGCAAACCTTGATCGTGATACATGGATAGCACAGCATCTGCATGATCGAGATACTTAGCAGTAAACAGAGTGTCTGCAGGTAGCGGTCCAATAAGGTCCATGCCGGCGACCTGCATTTCTTGCATTACCGGTTCAATTATTTCTACTTCCTCTCGGCCAATATGTCCCCCTTCACCGGCATGAGGGTTTAATCCGCATACCAGAATCGTTGGATTTTCAATTCCAAATTTCTTAATTAGATCTTCATGCAGAATGGTAATGATGTTGCGAAGGAGTTCTTTGTTTATGGCACCTGGTACTTCCGTTAAAGGCAAGTGCGTTGTTGCTAGAGCCACTCGTAATCCCTCAGTTGCCAACATCATAACGGTTAGATCCTGATTACAATGTTTTGCCAGGAACTCGGTATGACCAGTAAAGGCAATACCTGCATCGTTAATATTTCCCTTATGCACCGGGCCAGTAACCATTGCATCCAGCTCTCCCACCATTACTTTGTTGGCCGCAAAGCGTAAAGTTTCTAGCACATAGTCAGCATTTGCGGCATTAAGTTTGCCAGCAATCACTTGCTCTTGGGTATCCACCTGAATAAATGAAAGCTCTCCAGTAGAACTGGGTTTAGAGTTCGAACTGCAAAACTGATTTAGTGAAAGCGGTAGGTTTAGTAACTTAGCTCGCTGCTCGAGCACTAAACGATCTCCGATTATGACAAGCTCGGTGTTAGGTGGAGGATGTTGGGCAGTCAGTACGGCGAGGTCAGGTCCAATGCCAGCTGGTTCGCCAGGTGTAATGGCAATTCGATTGGTCACGGGTCATTAACCGCTTGGTCCTTAATCCACTAACTCGACAAATGCTTCTTCGCGGATTTCGATTAGCCAATTTTGCAATTCGAGATCGAATTTTCTGTTGCGTAAGGTTTGCTCTGCCTGAGAACGGGAGTACTCAGCACTGAGGTCTGTTTCACGTCGACCAAGTACTTCGGCGATATGCCAGCCAGTAGCAGTTTCAAATGGTTCACTAAGTTTGTTCTCTTCAAGCTGATCGACAACAATTTCGAATTCTCTTGGCAGTCCGCCTTCACTTACCCAGTCTAAATCTCCACCGGCAACCACAGATGTGGCATCGTCGGAATGCTGTCGAGCGATTGAAGCAAAGTCTTCGCCAGCAAGAATTCTTTCTCTTAGTCCATTAATTTCTCCGATCGTCTGCTGTTCGTTTCTGATTTCGTTTGGAGATAGCATGATGTGCCGAACATTTGTTTGGTTCACGATTTGTTCCGTACCACCGCGCTTGCCTGCTAAGAATATTACATGGTAACCATTGCCAGCTTCGATTGGTCCTTCCACAGCTCCTTGTTCCATATCTTCTACGATCGTGGAAAACAAATTAGGTAAGTTCTCCGCTTTGCGCCAGCCAAAGTCAGTGCTCTCGACAGGAAATACATTAGCTTGTCTGGCTGCAGTCCTAACTTCGAGAAAGTTTTCTCCTTCGCCAACCCGAGCAACGATGTCAGCCGCATATTTTAATTTGGCATCGCGCTCATCAACGCCGTCGACACTGGCGAATGGTATTAATAAGTGATCGATGAAGTAATCTGCTGACATTACTTCTCTTCCCATCTCGGAATTGAGGAAATTATCAATTTCCTGATTAGTTATGGAGATTCGTCGATTAACCATTCCGCGCTGCAATTCCTGTAGCATCATTTGCCGCCGAACTTGATCACGGGTTTGCAGATACACTCCATTATTTTCCAGCACAGCGACATATTGATCGAATGACATATCACTGCTTTGCGCCATGTTATTTAGAACACGATTGATCATGTCATCATCAAAACGAATGCTGACTTGTTCAGCCATCTGCAATTGAATACTTTCGATTATCAGTGCTTCCAATACGTCATCTCTCATTTCATCTTCTGGGGGCAATTCTCGATTGTCCCGAGCCGCAGCATTCAATATATCTGTCATTCTCAGGTCCATTTCGCTCTGCAACACAACATCCTGGTCAACCAGCGCTATAACCCGATCCAGCAGTATCCGCTGAGCAAAGGCTGAATTACTGAGTGAAAAGAACGCTGCTGCGATTAAGCAGGTCTTGGCTAGTAATGAAATAGTTGGTTTATAAGCCATAATCAGTTTCTCTAAATCCCCAGATACTGTCGGTTAAAAGGTTGCTTAGACCTCCTCCAGTGAGGTTTCCAAGCCCATTTAGAGTAAATTGGACAAAAATTCCTCGGTCGGGTTCGATATTAGGAAGAAACAATTCGTCTTCGTCAACCCATTCTCGGCCTATTAGGCGAATCGTAGCACAGCAATTAGACCACTCAACACCGGCAAAACTCTCAAGATTTCTTTCATTGCTATGATCGTAGTTCCAGCGCGCCAATAGACTCCAGTTGTTATTGACTGGCCAGACTGCAGAGATATCTGTTTGCTTTATGCGCGCATCTATTCCGGAAGGGAAGATGAAGGATGGGTTACTTACCAGGCTGCGGTATCGATAGGCGAAATTTAGCAAATGATTATCGTCGCGATGATAGCGGAGCTGGAATGCGCCCTCATCAATGATCTCGGTTTCTTCATTCCATTGTACGTCGGTATTCAGGCGCCAGTTTTCCCCTAATGAGAAGGCAATTTCACCGGCAAGGGCTGATTCATTAGTTAATGGGGAATAGCGTGGTAACCAGGTCTGTAGTGGATTGGTTAGAGTCACCATACGGTCCGCGAAATAGTGGATCCGCCCGATGCTCATGCGGGCTGTTTCTTTTCCTTGCGGATTTAAAAAGCGGCTGGTTAAGGCAAAGGCGACCTGATCGGCATCAGCTATTCGGTCACCGCCGCTGAATCTATCGTCGCGAAACAGTTGATTAAAGCTGAAATTCAATTCTGAGGTATCGAACAGAGGCAAAGAACTTTGATCTTCATATTCACTATATAAATACGACACTCGAGGTTCGAGAGTCTGTCGCCAACCGCTATCTCGATTCATATCCCGTTCAAAAAGCAAGCCAGCGTCGAAGGAAAAGATACCGATACCAAGGTCTGGATCTTCAATCGTGCCTAATGCCTGGTTCTGTAATTTGTATTGAATGTGTTTGTACTTGGCATTGGTTCGAATAAACCAACCTAGATTTTCATTCGACCAACCTATTTCTGGTTCGAGGTTAAATCGTTCACCATTTATTAACGCACCATTATTCAATTGATTCATCGTTAATAAAGCTTCATCTAGATTGCGATCGAAAGAAGTAGCCTCACCGCGAATTCCTACTCGGAAGCCACCCCTTAAGTAAGCATTACTTTCAAAGAAGAATTGTGGTAACCGATCAAACGGTTTGTTGATATTCGATCTCGCATAAAGAGGATCAATGATCTCGATTCTTTGTACATTTAATCCTGCTCGTAAAAAATCAGAATTAAAATTTATTCGGCCTTGTCGATTGAGATGAGTGCGGCTAGTTAAATTCAGTCCGTTACTTCCCAGGTCATAGAAATAATCTGCATCACTTATAGCGTTGTAATCAATAAAAGAAGAGAAACCGCCACCGAGAAGTCCTTGGTGTTCAAATCCAACAAACCATCGATCTTCTACAAGTGGTGAATCTGTTCCGGGTTTGTTTATAGTGGTTGGATCATAGAGTTTATCACCAGATAGTCCAGATAGATTTAAAGTATTCATGGACCAATTGGCCAAGTAACGGGCTTCCAGTCCAACTAGCGTGCCTCGGTCCGAAATAATTCTTGGCGATAAAGTGGCGTCATAATGAGGAGCGAGATTGAAATAATATGGCAGCTCAAAATCGAAACCTCCACTTCGAGTAGAGCCAGTGCTCGGAGCGAGAAAGCCAGATATTGGCTCGTCACCCAAGGGAAATGGCAGGGTGCCCGGGTAATAAAAGATTGGAAAATCACCAAGTCTCAGGCTGACATTGTCGGCGTAGCCGCGATTAGCATCTTGATCCAGTACGATACTGTCTGCCCTTAACTTCCAGAAATTACTTCCGGGTTCGCAACGACTAAATTCACCATTTTCTATACTCACCAATCCAGAATCGCCAGAGTAGACTACAGAGGCTGCATTGCCATGGGCTCCGTAATTGTGCAATACATACTGAGCGCCCGAGACCCGGTTAATAGATTCATAACTGTTGATATAGGCAGAGTCGCCGAGTAATAAAATCCCAGGCTCGCGAAACTCAACATTGCCCTCCATTAACACGGTGTTCGCCTCGCGATCGATGGTAGTGCCGTTATCATTACGAATCGTGCGATACCCCTGTTGCACAATGACCTCACCGTCAATGGTGATCAGATTCTGATTGATCTGAGATAATCCGGTTTCATCTGTTAAGAAGGTAGTTCCCGCATTTGCAGGATCATTGGCGGGATCGAGAAGTTCAGCAGCAGGATCGACGTATGTACCACAACAATTTCCTGGAATCAGAGATGACTGTTCTGCACTTAGTTCTTCGCGAGGAACCCAGTCCAAGTCATAATCTGAAGTGGGTGCAACTATCGGTTGGGCAATGACTTCTTGTTCTGGTTCTTCTATTGGTTCTGCAATCGGTGCGGTGGGCGCAAGGGGAAAGCTAGGCTGTTGCGGAGATGCGCCCTGGTCTTCGGGGTCCTCTTCGGCTTCCTCGTTGTCTTCTAATTCATCTTCAGCTTGTTCGGGTTCGGCAGATTCTTCTGCAGGGTCCTCGGGCAATTGAATTGGAAATTGGAAAGAGGGTCGTCTTTGTGAACCAGTTCCGTCTGGTAGTACCGCCCCCGGGCTGTTGTAACGGTCATTTCCATCGGCCGTGTTTGGAGACTCAATCGGACCAGTATTTTCGCAAATCCATCCGTCACCGCCGTCATTAGGTCTACAACTATATTGAGGAAGCTGGGCATCTGCCGATTTAGGTGAGGCAGCTAGAAATAATCCAACGGAGAGTACGAAGGCGATTTCTGATCTTAGCAGACGCTTCTTAAATGGCACGAGACAACAATCCTGCAGAGATCAAATTGAAATGTGTAATGGAAATAAACAAATCGTAAATGAAACCGACTTACAAGTTTATGCATTGGTTAAACTGGCGCGCATAGGCATAATAATTCATTGAAGTTTGATTGCAAAGCAACTGAAAAATCGAGTCGAAATATTATAAATGTCGAAATCCAGACAGGAAAAATTGGGGCTCTGGGCTAATCAGGTACTCAAACAATTATTGCCCAAAATCAAAGGTGAGGCAGATCTGACCCTGGTAAGTGGCGATGCCAGTTTTCGTCGCTATTTTAGGGTCCGCACTGATGGGGCTCATTTTATTGCAGTTGATGCGCCGCCAGAGCATGAAAACTCCCGCATTTTCGTGCGTGTCTGCAACTTATTGCAAGACGCCGGGGTGACCGCGCCCAAGGTATTCTCTGCTGACTATGATCAGGGCTTTATGTTGTTGGATGATTTTGGTGACGAAATTTATCTCAATCGATTAGTTGACCTGCAAGAATCGGGTAATCAATCAGAAATTAATACGCTATATGAATCGGCAATTGATTCCTTGCTTGGTATTCAGGCGGGGGTAGATAAAGAGATACTTGACCCCTATGGCAAGTCTGAATTGCATAGAGAAATGTCCTTATTTGAGGATTGGTTTTGTTCTCAATTTCTTCAATTAAAGTTAGAAGAAAATGAAAAAGCATTAATAGCTGAAACACTTGAATTTTTGGGAGAGGCTGCTCTTTCGCAACCGCAGGTGGCGGTGCACCGAGATTACCATTCCAGGAATCTGATGATTCTCGATATAAAGGAATTTGGTGAAAATTGCACTCCTGGGATTATTGATTTCCAGGATGCTGTCAGCGGACCTTACACCTATGATCTTGTTTCTTTATTAAGAGATGCCTATATCCGCTGGGATCAGGAATTAGTTGAAGGCTGGGCACTCTACTATCTAGAGCAGGCAAAAAGCTCTGGACTTATCGAAAATATTGAAGAAGCCCAATTTCTCCGAGACTTCGATCTCATGGGGCTTCAGCGCCAATTGAAAGTAATCGGGATCTTCGCGCGATTGTATATTAGGGATAACAAACCGCGCTATTTGGCCGATATTCCTCTGGTCATACAATACTTTTTGGAGGTTGGTCAAAAATATACGGAACTTAAAGCATTTGTTGACTGGTTCAAGCATGCGGTGGAACCGATAGCTAGGAACAAACTCTGAAGCAATAATGAGCGAGGACAGCTAGGCCAGCCGCAGAAAATACTCACTGGAAAAACTATGCGTGCCATGATTTTAGCGGCCGGTTTGGGCAAGCGTATGCATCCCCTGACCGCTAACAAACCAAAACCTCTGCTAAAGGTAGGGGATAAGACCTTGATCGAGTATCAGATCGAGCGGTTGGTGCAGGGAGGCATTACTGGTGTTGTCATCAATCATTTCTACCTGGGTACAATGATAGAAGAAGCCCTGGGGGATGGGTCCCAATTCGATATTGAGATTCTCTACTCCAAAGAGCCCATTCGCCTAGAGACGGCCGGTGGCATTATTAAATCTTTGCCTAAACTTAAAGATGACAGCTTTATTGTGGTCAATGCTGATATTTGGACCGACTTTGATTTTTCCCGCTTACAACCGCTAGATGGCAAAGATCGATTAGCGCACCTGGTTCTCGTGGAAAATGCAGAACACAACCCACATGGAGATTTCTATATAGATGAAAGTAGAAAAGTTCATGAAGACCACGAGGCACGAGATAAGCGCCTGACCTTTAGTGGAATTAGTGTAATGCATAAAATGTTATTCGAAGGATTTCCTATTCAACCACGGTCGACCATTCCTCTCTTGCAGGAAGCAATGGCGAACGATTTAGTTAGTGGAGAAGTTCACGATGGTTTATGGATTGATGTTGGAACACCAGAAAGATTGCATGAAGTGAATGCAATAGTTGCTAAATCGAATGGAAACTGAGTCATGTTGGCATTACTACTTAATCGCGGTTACAAGCGGGCAATTATCAGTCGATTAAATGGCACCAATCCCCATGCATCGGTTCCTCATGGAGGTCGGACGCAGCAACTACTGTTAATGGCGATGTTTGCCGTAATGGGGAAGATCGCCAAGATGGATGGGCGGGTTACAACAAATGAAGTGAAGTATGCCTCAACCATCATGCAGCTAATGGGGCTCAGTGCAGTCGAACGACAGCAGGCGATAAATTATTTTGATCAAGGCAAGCAAGCGAACACTGATGTAATGTCTTGTGTGCGTGATTTGGCTGGAGCAATTGGGGGAAACAGTGCATTGGCGGATTTGTTTCTTAAGATTCAAATCAGGCATGCTTTTGTAAAAGGTGAATTGCGTCTGAAAGAAAAAGTATTACTGCGCGACGTTGCTGAGACTCTTGGTTTTGATAAGTCTGCATTTCTGGCATTTTGCAATGAGATGCAAGCTCCCAGTGATACTAAACAATCCAAAGCACGAAACTTTTTGCATAATGCTTATAAAGTATTGCAACTGGAACCTGGTGCTGAAGATGGAGAAATTCGTCGGGCATACTTGCGCATGATGTCGCGCTATCACCCCGACAAACTCGTGCGCGATAATCTTTCTGAAGAGTCCCTAAAACAAGCGCAGGAAAAATCCATGGCTATCCGCACTGCTTATGAAACTGTATGCGGTTACCGGAAGATCAGAGCCTGAAACGATCTCTCTTATTCATGATCTTCACTCGTATTGTGGTTACGGCGAAAGATGACTGCGGAACCTTTAAGTGAGACCGGGGCTTAACATGGGTGGTCAGCCTTAGGACAAAAGCCGCCGTAATCTGTACAATACCGCCACTTCTGGACTTATTGCCTGATACTTTCATGAAAGATTACTTAATTGCTCCGTCCATTCTTTCGGCAGATTTCGCTCGTTTAGGCGAGGAAGTTAATGCTGTGCTCGATGCGGGTGCAGATGTGATCCATTTTGATGTAATGGACAATCATTATGTGCCCAATCTCACCATTGGTCCCATGGTTTGTGAGGCTCTGCGTAATCACAAAATTACCGCACCTATTGATGTGCATTTAATGGTTACTCCTGTAGATCAGCTTATTCTGGATTTTGCTAAAGCCGGGGCCAGCTTTATTAGCTTTCATCCTGAAGCCACTGCGCATGTTGATCGATCTCTTCAGCTTGTCAGAGACCAGGGCTGTAAATCTGGTCTGGTATTTAATCCCGGCTCATCTATCGAATGTCTCGAATATTTGATGGACAAGGTCGATGTTATTCTTCTCATGTCTGTTAATCCTGGTTTTGGTGGCCAAAAATTTATCCCGTCTACGCTGAAGAAGCTGGAAAAAGTACGCAAGCTGATCGATGACAGCGGCTATCAAATTCTATTGGAAGTTGATGGTGGCGTTGGGGTGAAAAACATTCGTGAAATTGCCGACGCGGGAGCTGATATGTTCGTCACCGGCTCAGCTATTTTTAACAGTAAAGATTACGCCGCTACTATAAAAGCCATGCGCGAAGAGCTTGGCCAGAGCCCTAATCGAAGCCACTGAGGCTTTCCTCCCATGAATGAAGAGCAGCTCCAGCAACTTTCAGTGGATGGATTTAACCGTATTCCAGTTGTTAGGGAAGTTCTTGCTGATACTGAAACTCCCCTTAGCACCTATTTGAAATTAGCGAAGGGCAAACATAGCTATTTCTTCGAATCGGTTCAGGGTGGAGAGAAGTGGGGGCGCTTCTCCATTATCGGCTTGCCTTGCAGCACTGTGCTTCGAGTCACGGGTAGAAAGGTAATGGTAGAAGTCGGAGGTGAGGTTGTTGAAGAAACAGAGACTAACAATCCCTTTGAGTTTATATCCGAATTTAAATCCCGCTATCGCGTAGCGGAACTTGACGATCCGCAAAGGTTTGCCGGCGGGCTAGTTGGTTACTTTGCCTATGACACTGTGCGTTATGTTGAAACAAAGATTGGGCCAAGTGCAGGCGACGATGAAATTGACACGCCTGACATTTTGTTAATGCTATCGGAGGAAGTGGTTGTTTTCGACAACCTCCGCGGAACTATCTCTTTCATCATCAACGTAGATCCATCTGAGTCTGATGCTTATGCAAAAGCACAAAGCCGAATAGATCAGCTTCAAGAACTTTTGAAATCCCCAACACCATTGCCAGAATCTGGATCAGGCAAGGCCGCGTCAGAAAATCAGTTTCATCATCACTTCGAACAAGCACGTTATGAATCAGCAGTTGAAAAAATAAAAGAATATATTGTTGCGGGCGATGTAATGCAGGTTGTTTTGGCCCAGCGTATGTCAATCGATTTTGATAGTGATCCAATCAATGTTTATCGTGCTCTGCGTTATCTAAACCCATCTCCTTACATGGTCTTCTTCGATATGGATGACCATCATGTGGTTAGCGCATCCCCAGAAATACTAGCCAGAGTAGAAAACGGAAAAATCACCGTACGTCCATTAGCAGGTACCAGAAAGCGCGGATCAACAGAGGCAGAGGATCAGGCTCTGGAGGTTGAGCTTTTAGCCGATGCCAAGGAAATAGCTGAGCATTTAATGCTCATCGATTTAAGCCGTAATGATTCCGGGCGGGTATCGAAGATTGGATCTGTAACTGTTCCCAATAAAATGTTTGTAGAGCGTTACTCTCACGTTATGCATATCGCTTCTATAGTTGAGAGTGAAATTCGTGATGATAAAACTGCATTGGATTTACTGCAGTCAACACTTCCCGTTGGCACCTTGAGTGGTGCCCCGAAAGTACGAGCTATGGAAATAATCGATGAACTGGAGCCTCATAAACGCGGTATCTATGGTGGTGCCATGGGTTATCTTGGCTGGAACGATAATATGGACATGGCGATCGCAATACGTACGGCAGTGATTAAGAATCAAAAACTTTACGTAGGAGCAGGCGCAGGAATCGTCGCCGATTCTCAGCCAGAAAAAGAATGGGAAGAGACTCAAAGTAAAGCTAAGGCCATCGTGAAAGCTGTGCAACTTGCGCAGAAATCTCTCAATTTAGATTAAGCAGCCAAGATGGTTTCTTTCATATTTTTGTAAGCAGTGAGCGCTGCTTCTCTACTTTCTTTTAGATCCACAATTGGCAACGGATAGTCTTTTCCGATAGTAATTCCGTGTTTCTCAATCTCAGCAGGCGAGGCTGATCCGGGATCATGAATTAGTTTGCTAGGACACGAACATAATTCGGGAACGTAGGAGCGAATATAGTCACCTTCAGGATCGAATTTATGCGACTGAATGACAGGATTGAATATCCGAAAATAGGGAGCGGCATCGGCACCACTTCCAGCCACCCATTGCCAACTGGCAGAATTGTTTGCGAGGTCCGCATCAAGTAAACAATCCCAAAACCATTTAGCCCCGAGCTGCCATGGAATGCAAAGATTCTTTACCAGGAAAGACGCAACTATCATCCGCACTCGGTTATGCATGTAGCCTGTATGCCAAAGCTCTCGCATACCCGCATCGATTATAGGAAAGCCTGTCTTACCCTCTTGCCAAAGTCGCAACAGTGCTTCGTTTTCAACCCATGGGAATTGGTCGAATTTCTGGTTTAAATTGCGATGGGTAATAAAAGGAAAGTAGTAGAGTAAGGAATAAGAAAACTCACGCCACGCCAGTTCTCTCTGAAAATGTGCAACATTTGCTTCGATTTGCATCCCTTGGGTAGCTTTAGCAATAGAATGTAGAATTTGTCGCGGTGATATTTCTCCATAGTGCAAATGGGGAGATAGTCTGGAAACTGAATTTAAAGCAGGAAAATCTCTACCTACTTTGTAGTTCTCAATACCTCTTTGAATAAAGTTATCTAATCTCTCTTGTGCTCCACGCTCGCCTGGCGACCAATTTGATGCAATCCCTTCATACCAATTAAGTGAAGGCATTAAAGCAAGTTGTTCTATTTTGTCATTAGCCTGAGAACATGGGATGGTTTTCAGCTTGGCTATTTTGGTATCTGTTGGAGTCTCTATGAACAGATTCTGCATCCCATTTTTATAGAATGGAGTAAATACTTTATAAGGCGTATCGTCATGTTTTAAATTAGTCCATGGTTCCCACAGTAGTGCTGAGTTAAAACTGCGTACTGAAATGCCTAAGTATTCAAGCTCAGTTTTGATCTTTTTGTCACGCTGAACTTGCCAAGGCTCATAACAACGATTCCAGAAGACATTTTCGATACTATGCTCACTGATTAGCTGTTCGATAATTTGCTTTGGATCTCCCTTATAAACCCAAAGCTTATTGGCGAGAGTTTGATTCAGTTGCTGTAGTGAATGATGCAGCCACCAGCGGCTGGCGGATCCAATTTTCCAATCTCCAGGATTTGTGTCATCCAGAATATAAACTGGAAGTACACGACCGGTGTCGATAGCTTCAGCTAACGCTGGATTGTCAAGCAAACGCAAGTCTTGTCTAAACCACACCAGGGATACAGATTGCATTGTTTACTCACATATATATAAGACAGTTCTGAGTACGCTAACTCTTTGAAATTGGATTCATTTTCCATCAAGACAGGAAGTAAAGCTGCTGCTATGATTGGCCCTCTTTTGCGAGGGGTGAAGAGCCAGAGACCGAAACTATGCTCTTAATGATCGATAATTATGATTCTTTTACTTACAACGTGGCTCAGTATCTCGGAGAACTCGGTGCCGAAGTAAAAGTGTATAGAAACGATGCAATAAGCATTGAAGAAATTGAATCCCTTGAACCACAGCAGATCGTAATTTCACCCGGGCCATGCACTCCTAACGAAGCTGGAATCTCCATGCAAGTAATTTCTCATTTCGCTGGCAAGAAACCCATACTGGGAATTTGTCTCGGACATCAGAGTATTGGTCAGGCTTTTGGTGGAAAAATCGTTCGTGCCGGCAAAGTAATGCATGGAAAATTATCGTCGATTCAGCATGATGGCAAAGGTATTTTCAAAGATTTGGCAAAATCATTTACCGCTACGCGTTACCACTCATTAGCAATTGATAAAACTAGTGTCCCCGACTGTCTCGAAGTTACAGCATGGACTGAAGATAAAGATGGCAACATAGAAGAGATCATGGGAGTGCGTCATAAATCTCTTGCTGTGGAAGGTGTACAGTTTCATCCTGAATCAATCTTGAGCGAAGAAGGGCACCGGTTGCTTAACAATTTTTTACTCAATAGTGTGAATTAAATATCCAGGAGAACTAGCATGACTATTGTCGGTGCAATCAGACGAGTCACTAGCGGCCAGGACTTAAATAAAGAAGAAATGATGGGGGTTATGCACGAGATAATGTCGGGCCAGACCACCGATGCTCAAAATTCTGCTTTTCTGGTTGGATTGCAAATGAAAGGAGTTAAAGCTGCGGAAGTGCTCGGTGGCGCAATGGTAATGCGCGAGCTATCCACTAAGGTTACGGTTGAGTCATCGCCCCATCTTGTGGACACTTGCGGTACAGGCGGCAGTGGTTCAAATAAATTCAATGTATCCACAAGCTCAGCGTTCGTAGCAGCGGCAGCTGGAGCGAAAGTTGCCAAGCATGGAAATCGCGGAGCAACCAGTAAGAGTGGCAGTGCCGATGTGTTAGAGGCTGCAGGTATTAATCTAGCTTTAAGTGCTGGACAGATAGCCACTACAATCGAACAAGTTGGTGTTGGATTTATGTTTGCACCTGCTCATCATAGTGCAATGAAGCATGTTATTGCGGCACGCAAAGAAATCGGCGTACGCACAGTATTCAATATTCTAGGACCCCTTACAAATCCTGCAGCTGCGCCGAATCAGATTATAGGTGTATTCGATCCGCAATGGATTCCTATTCTCTTGGAAGTATTGCGAGATCTGGGATCCGATCATGTTTTGATAGTCGCCGCGGAAGATGGACTGGATGAAATCAGTATCGCTGCAGCGACCGCTGTTGGTGAGCTTAGAGGTGGTGAGATTTCCAGTTATACCGTGTCTCCAGCGGATTTCGGCATCGAGCAATATGCAAACTATGATGAACTGAAGATTGACTCAGCAGAAGCAAGTCTAACCCTAATGCGCCAGGCACTTACCTATGAAAATAAAGCTGCGGGGGACATCGTCGCACTGAATGCTGGGGCGGCCATCTTCGCTGCCAACTTAGAAGATTCATTGCTGAATGGTGTGAAGCGTGCCCAGGAAGTCCTAATTAGTGGAGCAGCGCTAGCAAAGCTAGACGAACTGGTGCAGTGCTCCAATAGCATGAGTGAATAAAACTGTGCCCCAAGCCACCATCCTTGAAGAAATTATTGAGCATAAACTGGGAGAAATTGCCGCGGCCAAGGATCAGATTTCCATAGCTGAATTAGAATCTCAATTCGCACTGGTCGGTTCTACTCGTGGTTTTTGTCAGGCTCTCCGCAACAAGATAAGTGCACAACAGCCTGCTGTGATTGCAGAAATTAAAAAAGCTTCGCCTTCCAAAGGATTAATCCGACAAAACTTTGATCCTGCAGAGCATGCTGCTGATTATGCCGCGAATGGTGCCACTTGCCTTTCTATACTTACCGATCAGAAATTCTTTCAAGGATCAAATACATTTTTAAGACAAGCTCGTGATGCTTGTAACCTTCCTACTATACGCAAAGATTTTGTGATTGATCCATATCAAATTGCAGAATCCAAAGTGTTGGGAGCAGATTGCATTCTGTTAATTGTTGCAGCTTTGCAACGTTCGCAGTTAGCCGAATTGGCTGCTTATGCTAATGAAATCTCAATCGATATACTGGTTGAAGTTCATAACAAGGAAGAGTTAGAGCACGCATTGGAACTGGATACTGACATTATTGGTATCAATAATCGCAATCTGCATACATTTGAAACATCATTGCAGACTACTCTGGAATTGGCTTCTTCAATGCCGCCGGAAAAGCTTGTTGTAACAGAAAGTGGAATAAACGCTGTCGAAGATGTAAAGACAATGACCGATAATGGAATTTTCGGTTTTCTAGTTGGTGAATCATTTATGCGAGCAGAAAAACCTGGCACTCATTTAAAAGAGCTATTTTTTTCTCAAGAATGAGGCCACTGATTTAGAGTCTTGACCATAAGAATCCTTCCAAA
>ENA-UPTF01001135-UPTF01001135.1-marine-metagenome-genome-assembly--contig:-NODE-1135-length-17262-cov-3.268257_pt1 | contig 17262 bp, 14 predicted proteins | sample MGYA00238166_ERZ767019 | MGnify/ENA primary metagenome ERZ767019 (study PRJEB28930, sample SAMN06266391) | marine metagenome | isolation source: Sea water from 250 m depth | place: Atlantic Ocean...
GCTTTTGTTCGAAAATATCAAAGATTATCCGGAAAACTTTCGAGTTCTTTCCGGCGCTGCAAACTCATTCAAACGTCTTGCAATTGTATTAGGTTTTCCAGAACCAAGTTCGGAAATGGACTTGGTCCAGTGTTACCGGGACAGGATGAGAGAAGAATTTAACCTAATTCCCCCCAAAAAAGTCGGGAGCGGTCCAGTCCTCGAAAACATTGATCGAGATGATGAGGTAAATCTGTACAAATTTCCGATACCTCTAATTCATGAATTTGACGGTGGAAGGTATATCGGGACAGACGATGTTGTCATCATGAAAGATCCGGATACAGGTTGGGTCAACGCTGCCACCTATCGGGTTATGGTTCATGATAAAAATACTGTCGGGATTTGGATGTCACCAGGTAAACACGGGCGTCTAATAAGAGAGAAGTATTTTGAAAAAGGAGAGCCGTGTCCGGTTCTGGTTTCCTGCGGGCAGGATCCTCTTCTATTTCTCGCTGGTCACTCGGAAGTTGATCAGGAAATTTCAGAATTCGATTATGCTGGCGGTCATCGCGGGTTCCCATTTGAAACTATCGATAGCGAGCTTCATTCACTTCCAATTCCTGCAAGCTCAGAAATTGTGTTAGAGGGTGAAATATATGGGGATGAATTAAAAACCGAAGGACCGTTCGGAGAGTTCATGGGGTATTATGCGAGCGATGCCAGTCCTCAACCAATTATAAAGGTTAGACGTGTCTATTATCGGAACGACCCAATACTGATGATGGCAAATCCTTCAAGACCACCTTCCAATTTCACTTTCGCCCGTAGTGCCGTGAAGTCAGCAATGATTTGGGATGAAATTGAAAAAGCAGGTTTGCCTGGAGTAGTAGGTATTTGGTGTCATGAGGCAGGCGCTGGGCGATTGTTTAATGTAATTTCGATCAAGCAAATGTATCCAGGCCATTCCAAGCAAGCTGCAATGCTCGCTGCTAATTGTCATTCAGGTAATTATGCTGGTCGCTGGGTGGTTGCGGTTGATGAAGATATTGATCCTTCAAATATTTTTGATGTGATTTGGGCTTTATCTACGCGTTGTGATCCACCGGAGGACGTAGATTTCGTTCGTAATGCATGGTCAACACCCTTGGATACAATGCTTAGGGAGGCGCCCTATCAAAACAATCGAGGAATTATTGACGCTTGTCGCCCATGGGGCTGGAAAAATGAATTTCCCACAGTCGCCGAGGCCAGCCCCAAACTCAAAGGTCAGGTCATGGCCAAGTGGCCTCATCTTTTTTCCAATTGAATTTCCGGGTAACCATTAACGAGCGCAATAAAGGAAAACAGCTGGCTTTAAGAAATAATAAGTTCCCTAGATTCTATACAGAAACGGCAGTTTCGTAATGATAACTTTCTGGCATTTCGTCAAAAATATTACGTTCTTTTATCCAATCTTGTGTCTTTGCAAACGTAGATTCAGAATAGGGCAAGAAAACGATACGTTCTCCTGAACTGAAAAGACGGACGTCAAGATTACTTTTGTATCGGTCCGGAATTGCCTTAAGATATAAATGTTTATAATTTTCCGGTTCCAAGTCTAAGTCCATTTGCGCTCGTTTAAGTCCATTCATATATTTTTCTACATCTCCTTCATCAACGCCATCCGGGAACATGAATCCAATCATGAAAGTAGTATCAGCAATTCGACGCATTCCTAACTGTTCGCAGGCTTGGTAAGTAATTCCCCAAACACTGGTGGCATCTACATCCCCATCTAGGCCCGCATCAACCCGTTGCCAAGGTAAACCAATAAACTTTAGTTTAATATCTTCCGATTTGAGAAATGGTTCCAGTGCCTGGATGGTTGTAAAGTGGCTTCCTGAATGGTAGCCGACCGCAACTTCTCTCCCAGCGAGATCTTCAGGCTTCTTTATGTCAGAGTCTTCCCTTACCATCACAGCTCCAGGCGTGACGACGTAAGATTTTCCCCACATTTTGCCAACATTATTCGCTGCTGCCTGATTGATTGCCCAATGACAGGCACACGAAATATCTGATTTTGCACCTTTATTTCCGCCACCCCGAATATAAGCTTCGTAGGCTCCCGACTTTATCTCTGCTACTTCACCAGTATTTTCATCTACCTTTTTTACCCGTTGTGAGACATCCCTCTCCGGTATTTCGTAGTCAAGCCCTTCATCGGTAAAGTAACCTTTCTCGTGGGCAATCCACTCCTGGAGTCTGCCATGTGGTTGGATTACAAACTTAGACATAACTAATCCTCGCAAATTAAAACATTTGAAAATTAAGGCAGCTTAAACAACAAATTTCAGCATAACACGTTTTAAAAGATTTTTATACCCGTTGCATCGAATGAAGTTCGCTTCAGTCTCGACCGCCAGGTTGGGTAATCACATTTAGTAATACGGATTGCCCATCTCGAACTTTTTCAATTCCTCTTTGTAAGGCATTTTTTAGTTTTCCCGGATCTTCAACCCGTTCTCCGTAACCTCCACATGCTTCGATAGTTTTTTCAAAATCTGGAGATGGAGCTAATTCAGTTAGAGGCATGCGATTAGCTTTAACTGCGAGACCGTCTGGATACATTGTTCGAGTTGAACGTTGAACCGCAAACCACATATTATTATTCATAATTAGGGTTAGTGTTGCCAGATTTTCAGACCGTCCTACGAAATGCGCTGCAGTTGGGTTGCCAAAAATGTATGAGCCATCGCCAACCATAAGGATCACATCTCTGTCCCGGGATGCTAATTTTGCCCCTAATGCAGAACCTAAACCAGATCCGAGACCGCCAGCCTGACCGACACTCACATAGCAGCCCGGAGAGGTATGGTTCAAATGGTCAATATTTGTTCCAAGTTCGTTTACCAGGATCGTATTGTCTGATTTAACTTCGTTAATGCAAGCTGCCACCCAGGCAGGTAGGACTGGCGTGATATTTTGGGCATCAGCGAGTGCTTTTTGTCGTTTTTCCGAGAGTTTTTCGTGTTTTTCTAAAATAAGTTTCCGTCGGGCATTGATCGTTCTTTTTTTTCCTTTAGATCGTGTCAACATAATTTCATGGAGTAATTTCAAGCTTTCAACGGGTTCCCCGCTTAACGCCAAGTCCATCTCGAACCCTCTATATGGAAAACGGGCATAAAAGGGATCAGGTGATAGGTGAATTAGTTTACAGTTCCTATTCGGGTTTACAGTTCTAGGTATCCACGGCACGGAACTTTCAATTACAAGAATTAGGTCTGCTTCTGGTAAGTGTTGTCCCGTAGTAAAACCCCAATTCATCGGGTGGCCAGAAGGTAAAGCGGGTACATCTACTTGGGTAACAGGTAGACCAAAGTCTGTAGCGAATGCATCTAACACGTCAAAGGCATATTCGCGGCAACCCAGCTTTCCCGATACGATCAGGGGTTTTTCAGCCTTTAAAATTAAATCTGATGTTTTCTCAAGAGTAGAGATATCCGGCACACTGACAGTGCTTCCCGAAGGGCGGGAACGTAGCGGATTACTGGGAGACTTTGCTCTGCTACCTAGAACCTCTCTGGGCAGAGTTAGGTAAACAGGACCTCGAGGCTCCGAATTGGCGATATCGAGGGCACGTCCTATTAAAGTGTCTACGGGTTGGTCGTTTCTAAGCTCATAGTCCCATTTGACATATTCTCGAACCATTCCTCCTTGATCGAAGTTTTCCTGTCCCCAATGGATGCCGACGTTTCGGGAGCCAATATTACCGGTTTCTGTTAGAGGTGTGCGTCCCGCCATTAGGAGGGTAGGAACGTTATCTCTTGAAGAATTCATTAGACCGCAAATTGTATTCGCGGTTCCGACGGTAACGTGGACCATAACCCCCGCCGGCTTGCCAACTATTCGATAATACCCCTGTGCCATGGAAATAGCGACATTTTCGTGGGGTACAGTCAAAAATTTAGGGGTAGGATTACCTTTCTGTGATGCCGTTACAAGGGCTTCTATAATAGGGGCAAAATCGGTGCCAGCATTTGCAAATATATATTCAATCCCGTGATCATAGAGTGCTTTCAAAAACACCTCAGCGACCGTCATTTCACTGGAGTCGTCCATTATGACCTAATATCCCTCAAAATATTATTATTCGAAGTTGATCCCTGTTATCTCATTTGACAGTATTCTATCGATCCATTTTGCTGTGGTCCAATAGTGATTTGTGTGAGATTTGAATGAGCAGAAGTATCGAACTATCCGCTACAGAGATTAGAAACAAAATTGGTCATCCAATTATTGATGGCGACGGCCACGTCGTGGAGACGCCGATTGTTTTGCTCGACTACGTAAAACAAATAGCAGGTTCCGAAGTTGCTGCTCGATATGAAAAAATGGGACCTTGGTTTCGTAAGCGAAAATTCAAAGAAATATTTTGGGGAATGCCTTCTGGGCCGAACTCAATAGATAGAGCAACTGCCATGTTACCGCAGCTTTATGCGGAACGTCTCGAAGAAGCTGGAATTGATTTTGGTATCGTTTACTCCACAGTAATTCTGCCTCTTATGCACCAGCGTGTCGACGAATTGCGACAGGTAGGGCATCGGGCACTGAATACGATGTTGGCGGACATGTTTAGAGGTGTATCACATAAATTAACGCCGTCAGCTGGAATACCCATGTGGAGTCCGGACGAGGCGCTAGATGAGCTTGAATACGCGGTAAACGAATTGGGCTTTAAAGCTGCAACTTTTGGTACAGAAATTAGAATGCCCCCTGAGATAGTTAGAGAAACATCTGAAGGATTGGGGGATTATATTGTAGACATTCTCCCTGTGGCGCTGGATGCTCAACGTAGTTATGACCCGGTTTGGCAGAAGTGCTTAGATCTTAAAATCCCAGTTGCAAGTCATACGGGTGCAAGGGGTACCATGGGATATCGTTCTTCTCCGTCCAACTACGTTTTTAATCATTTGGGAGGTTTTGCGGAAGCGGGAAATTATTTTTGCCGATGCTTATTCCTCGGGGGAGTAACTCGACGCTTTCCAGGTCTAAATTTTTCTTTTCTCGAAGGGGGTGTTGGCTGGGCGTCGCAACTCTATAACGACCTCGTTGAACACTGGGAAAAGCGGAACGTTGATTTCTTATGTGAGAACTTAGATCCGTCAAAGTTGGATTTGGAATTATTAGGTGACATGGCGGAAAAATATGGTGGTGGGCTCCTAACCCCGGAAAAAGTGAAAGCTCAACCCAAAGGGTCTAGAATGGGTGGGGTTATTTCTAATTTGGAAATTGACGAGTTCAAAGCTTGTAAAATTTCTTCTGTTGAAGAAATTAAGGATCTCTTTGCGGTACCATTTTATTTTGGTTGTGAGGCGGATGATAGATTAAATGCGGTTGCATTTGATAAACGCCTAAACCATTTCGATGTCGAGTTAAAGGCTATGTTTGGCTCTGACATAGGTCACTGGGATGTCCCCGATATGACCACATGTGTGCCTGATGCCTACCAAATGGTAGAAAATGGTTTGATGAATGAAGAAAATTTTAGGGACTTTATGCTAACCAATCCGGCTGAGTTTTTTACCAGTCAGAATCCTGATTTTTTTAAAGGTACAACGCTTGAAGGCTATAAAATTTGAACGTTGTATCCGAAGTTCTCCGTGAACAGCTCGAACTTATATTTAAGGTTTGGGGCATGCCCGCTGAGTTTGCCGAACTAACTTCTCGGGTTATGATCGATACAGATCTTCGCGGTATTGACTCCCACGGAATTAGTATGTTGTCGGTTTATAATAATTGGAGAAAGATGGGCCGAATAATTTTTGACGCTCCCATCACCGTCGTGACAGATCTACCTTCCTTAAGTCTTATTGATGGAGGCGCCGGTTTGGGGCACCCAATAGGCATAAAAGCCATGGAAGTCGCAATAAACAAGGCACGAGAAACGGGTATTGGTATGGTTACTGTTCGACAATCAAATCATTTTGGAGCTGCCGGTTATTACGCGAGAATGGCGTTAGAGCATGACTTGATAGGATTAGCAATGACTGGGACACCTAATTCCGCAGTTGTGCCTACTTTCGGGAAAATGAATATGTTGGGAACAAATCCGATAGCATTTGCTGCACCGACGCGACGTAATCCTCCATTTGTTTTGGACATGGCTACGAGCACAATTGCAGTTGGTAAATTGGCAGTTGCAAAACGGCTTGGTTTGCCGATTAAGCATGGGTGGGCGTTGGACGAAGATGGACATCCCACCACGGATCCAGTAATAGCACGAGAGGCTAGAAAACTTACACCTTTGGGCGGGACCCGAGAGTTGGGGAGCCACAAAGGATATGGTCTCGCTGCAATGGTAGATATCCTATCAAGTACGCTGTCGGGTGCTAATATCTTTTGTGTCACGAGAGATAAAGGCGAAGAGTCAAATATTAGTAAGGTTGGACACTTCTTTATGGCGCTAAATCCGGCGACGGTGAGGGGAGACGATAGTTTTCCCGATGAACTTGATGACTTGATTGATGTGCTTCATGCAACTCCACCGATTAACAAGGATCAACCCGTTTTAGTTGCAGGTGATCCAGAATTGGAAAATTTCAGGATACGTTCCAAAAATGGTATCCCGGTCTCAAGGGAACTTGCTCAGGAAATTAAACTTGTGGCTGAGGAAGCTGATGTGGAATATTTACTCAAAAACTAGCAAAGGCGATAATATTCCGAGGCTATCGATGGCAGTAACTATTTATCATAATCCCCGATGCAGCAAATCACGGCAGGCTTTAAAACTACTTAATGAAGCTGGAGTGGACGTAGAGATAATTGAGTATTTAAAACATCCACCTGACGCCGTAACGATCGACTGGATTTTGGATAATCTTGCGCTACAACCAAGGCAGTTGATGCGTAAAGGCGAGGCCCGCTACTGCGAGCTTGAGTTGGATAATCAAGATTTAGATCGAAATATTCTTATAGAATCGATGATTAATAATCCAATACTTATTGAGCGTCCAATTGTAATTTCCAATGATAAAGTTCGCTTAGGAAGGCCGCCAGAGGCCGTGCTAGAGATTATTTGATTTAGCAAACTCTTTTAGAAATAAATATGTTATTTTGTTACCGAATTATAGGCCATCACACGAAATGAGGTGGGCAGCGCCCCGCTGCCAATCTATGTCCCGTTCCAGCAATAGAGAGGCCGAGCGTACTTTATAGCATTCGCCGTTATAGGCTGCAGATGGTGATTTACCTTCTTCAAATTCCTTAACAAGTTTTAACAAAAGTTTTCGAAAGGCTATAACGGCGGTGTCAGAAGAGCCGAGATGTTCTTTGGAACGGTCTACAATTCTTCCCATACTTTCTTGCACGGCAGCATCTTGATTTGGAATTCCTTCGATTCCCGTAAAATTTTCTGTTTTTTGAACCTGCCGGTTAATCCGGTAATCATTATCCATGTTTTGCACAGGCAAATATTCGGCGGTGATAGGTCCCCACATCCCATTCTTGCCTGACAAAAACTCATATGTGGATTTTTCATAGTTTTTATGGGGATGCGCGCCGAAGGACCACGTCCATGTATTATTATTATCTATTGGTACCCAAGCATGACCATTATAGGGTTGGTCACCCGAATGCTCGAAATCTCCCACTGGAGGGATCATTGTGTAAAATGGCAAAAGAAATTGCGTTATACGCCAATAATAATTTTTAACATCCGCATTGCGCCTTGCCCCAATTGACAACCCAAAATCGGTTTCCTCGATAAAAAATACAGGATGGCGATCTTGAGAGTGTAGTTTGTTACGGGGAACTTTAACCTCGGTAGTTGGCTGTTTATCCGAACGACGATGAAGAAAGGAAATATGGCTGGAATCAATTCCACCTTCCACCGCTTGGGCCCAATTACATTGTTGCAGACGTTTGGTCGCATACCTCTGTGTCGCAGGCAATGTGGACCATTCAAAATTTGGCGGTTCTGGGGTGTGCTCACTGGGTCCCATGTAGACCCAAATTACTCCTCCTCTTAGAACTGTAGGATATGACTTAATCTGGATTTTATTGGCAAATCGGCTTTCGTCGGGTTCCGATGGCATGTCCACGCATTGTCCAGTAACATCGTATTTCCAGCCATGGTAAACACAACGTAAACCGCATTCTTCATTTCGTCCAAAATATAAATTTGCACGCCTATGTGCACAATAAGCGTCCAGAATACCGATTTTTCCTTCTGTATCCTTAAAAGCGACTAGATCTTCTCCCATAAGTCTGAGGCGAACTGGTGCCCCATCAGGTTCTAGGAGTTCTTCTTCCAAAAGTGCAGGCATCCAAAAGTGCCGCAGCAGATTTCCCATGATGGACCCTGGCTCAATAAGGGTGAGAAGATCATTGTTTTCTGAAGATAACATGCAATCCTTAGACCAGCCTGGAGTAGGGCCTTACCCCTAATGTCCAATATTTACAAAAATAAAATGTTTAACTTATTTGGGAAAATGGAATCCTATCCGTATTTCTATGCAGTTGTAAACGTTAGATTGTATCCAAAATTATTCCTGAGATACTAAGGCATATTTTCAAAGGTGACGCACTGAGCTAAGCTAAATGAGTTTCCGCTTTCCGAACCATTAAAAACATTTACGGGGGGTATAGTTTGGCAAATACAAAGAGAAGTCGGCTTCTTGTCGAAGTAGGTCGGGTCAATTAAATGGGCTCAGCTAACCCGATTGGTAAATTAAATGTGATGGGTTGAGGTATAGGTTTTGTTAAATTTTGTAATTCATCGAATTTATGTATCAATATTGGTTGCCATCACGGTGTCTGTTATCGGTTTTAGCCTTCTGCGCATTTCAGGGGATTTAGCGGCGGAATTGGCCGGAGAAGATGCATCAACCGAGGAAATCGCCGAAGTTGCAAAGGCTTATGGCCTAGACAGACCATTTCATGTTCAATATTTCGATTGGGCCGGCAAAGCTTTAAGTGGGGACCTAGGGCGTTCTCTGTTTACAAACGAATTGGTTGTAGAATTAATCACTGATCGAATTGGCGTTACATTTAAGTTAGCTATTTATTCTCTAATTCTTGGGTTGCTGCTCGCCGTTCCACTTGGTGTTCTGGCTTCGATCAGGCCCAATACATGGATAGATAGAATGGCTCTAGGGCTGGCGGTCTTTGGGCAGGCAATTCCCAACTTTTGGTTCGCCCTAATTATGATTTTGTTTTTTGGAGTTACGTTACGTTGGTTGCCGATTTCAGGTTCTGAAACAGCATGGCATTTTGTAATGCCTACATTTACTTTGGGTTTAACGGTAATGCCTCAGTTTATGCGTCTTACAAGAACGGGTATGTTGGATGTGCTGGATTCAGATTTTATTAGAACTGCAAGAGCAAAGGGTCTCAATCCGATTAGGGTATTATTTAAGCATGCATTACGAAACGCGATCCTGCCTGTAATTTCTCTGGCCGCCGTTGTCTTGGGATTTCTGCTCGGTGGATCGGTAATAATGGAATCAATATTTGCGCTAAACGGGGTAGGGTTCTTAGCTTTTGAGTCTATCCAAAGGCAGGATTTTCCTGTAGTTCAATCTATCCTTGTATTGTTATCGTTTATCTACATTTTACTGACATTTTTGTCTGATGTTATAAACGCCCAACTTGATCCTAGAATTAGACTGGGCTAGGCAAGTGATTAAAGTAAACACAGATATGTCGCCGCTCAATTCATCTTCGCTTCGAAGGGATGAAGAAATAGATGAATTTGAAATTTCTGTTCCTTCCCCACCCGAGTTGATGAAGCGACGTGCAAAGAAGCACGTAGGATTTATATTAGGTGGAACTGTAGTACTTTTGGTGCTGATTTTAGCAGTTTTTGCTCCGTTAATTGCTCCATTCGACCCTTATGACCAGACTTTGACAAACCGCCTTCTACCTCCAATTTGGCATGAAAAAGGGAGTTGGTCTCATCCGTTTGGCACGGATGCACTTGGCCGAGATTATTTTAGCAGAGTAATCTTTGGTGCGCGAATTTCCCTTATGATTGGTTTTTTTGCTGCAGCTGTTTCGGCGGTTGTAGGATCAACTCTAGGTATGATTGGGGGATATTTTGGAGGAAAAACAGATGCTGTCGTAATGTATTTGATTAACGTAAAGTTAGCTCTGCCGGGACTCCTCGTTGCCCTCTCTTTGGTATCTGTTTTTGGTGGTTCTTTGATTGCGCTGATATGCATTTTAGCGTTTTTATTTTGGGACCGTTATGCTGTCGTGACGCGTTCCGTTACACAACAAATTCGGACTAACGACTATATTACAGCAGCACAGGCGGTTGGGGCATCCCGTTTACGAATTATCGTTGGCGAGGTGCTGCCCAACCTGATGAACCAGATTATCGTAATAGCAAGCCTGGAAATGGCCGTTGCTATTCTTGTCGAGGCGGCTCTTTCCTTTCTTGGCCTTGGTATACAGCCTCCGACACCTTCTTGGGGTTTACTAGTTTCTGAGGGGCGTTCATTTATGTTCTTCAAACCGTATTTAGTCACTATCCCCGGGTTGGCGATATTCATGCTAGTAATTTCAATTAATATGATGGGCGATGGGATACGTGATATTACTGCGCCTGAAGGTCGAAATTAGGTGATCCTGAATGACCGAAAATAGGCGTGTACTCGACGCAAAAAATCTGTCAGTCGAAATAGAAGTGCCTTCAGGAACGCTTCATGCCGTTACTGACGTAAGTCTTCACGTGGATAAGGGAGAGACGTTGGGTATAGTGGGCGAATCGGGGTGCGGGAAATCGATCACCTCTCTGGCTATCATGAATTTACTGCCAAGTAAGGCAACCCGTACGGCGAGTAGATTGCAACTTGAGGGTAAAGATCTTCTATCCCTGAGTGAGCGGCAATTTGCGAGCCTAAGAGGTAATAGATTGGGAATGATATTCCAAGATCCAATGACATCCTTGAATCCTGTATATCGCATCGGAGAACAATTGGAGGAGGTTTATATCCAACACGGTAAGGGTAACCGTAAAGAGGCTAAGGAACGCGCTGCATACCTTTTAGATAAGGTTGGCATAATTGCTCCACAAGAACGATTGTCTCAGTTTCCACACCAGCTGTCGGGCGGTTTACGTCAGCGAATGATGATTGCTATGACCTTAATGTGCGAACCCAGTCTTGTCATAGCAGATGAGCCAACCACGGCTCTTGACGTTACGATGCAGGCCCAAACACTAAACTTGTTAAGTTATTTGCAGGACGAATTTAATATGGGTTTGATTTTAATCACTCATGATTTGGGTGTAGTGGCACGTATGGCGGATCGCGTGTTAGTAATGTATGCAGGTAAGGCCGTAGAGACTGGGACGTCACAGGAAGTATTTGATCAACCCACGCACCCTTATACTCAAGGACTTATCCAGTGTATTCCGGTTCCGGGAAGAACCTCGACAGACGGAAGGTTAGGTTCAATCAAAGGAATGGTGCCGGCACTGATTGGCGATCTACGGGGTTGTATGTTTCGCAATCGGTGCGCGTACGTTTCTGAGAAATGTCACGCAAGTGAAATTAATTTCAATGAAATAAGTCCAGGGCGGGGGTACAGGTGCCTTTTGGAGGAGAGTGAATGTGCAGGTAATCTAGCAGGCAATTTTGGCACTGAGATTGTTCAATGAAAAACGATTCTTCAAATCCCCAAGTTCAATCAGCAAGAAAACCAAACGAAGAACTCCCCGCGTTGGAGTGTAAAAATGTTGGACGTACATTTATGATTGGGAAGGGATTTTTGTCGTCTAAGAAACCCCTCCGCGCAGTTGATGATGTAAGTTTGAAAATCAACCGGGGACAGGTATTTGCAGTTGTAGGAGAATCCGGTTGCGGCAAGACAACGTTGGCGCGAATGCTTTTAGGTTTATTGGAACCAACCGAAGGAGCAATATATTTGGATGGGCAGCCTATAAGTGAAGTTAGCTCAGATATGATTTCTCGAAAAGTTCAGCCGGTTTTCCAGGATCCATACTCATCACTCAATCCACGAAAAACAATCGAATCCATCATTTCTTTACCACTTAGGGTCCATGACATAGGAACAAAAGAAAATAGGTTAGAGCGTGTGTCAGAATTAATGCGCCTGGTAGGTTTGCCTAATCGCTTAATCCATTCCTATCCGAACCAATTGTCAGGCGGACAACGCCAGAGAGTGGCTATTGCGAGGGCGTTGATCATGGAACCCGGAATTATTGTTTGTGATGAACCCACTTCTGCACTCGATGTATCGGTACAGGCACATATTCTTAATTTGCTTCAAGACCTAAAGGATAGATTTAATCTGACATATATATTTATTAGCCATGATCTTGCGGTAGTCGAACATCTCGCCGATTGGGTGGCAGTTATGTATCTCGGGCGATTGATTGAGTTTGGGCCGGCTACGGAAGTGCTTAGAAATCCCCTGCATCCGTACACTCAGGCATTAATGGAGTCGGTGCTAACCCCGGATCCACGCAAGGGGTTGCCAGAAATTACTTTCGGTCGTGGTTTACCCAACCCCTTGGCACCTCCCTCTGGGTGTTATTTTCATCCTCGTTGCTCAAAGATAAAAGATGGTTGCGACAGTAAATTACCAAAATTATTGCCCGAAAGTGATCGCCTTGTTGAGTGCCATCTTTACAACTAAATTTCTTACTAATTTCGCCAGAAGCCATCCTTATCAATTTGGTGTAATGCTTCAAGTTCGACCTTGGTTGGCGACGCTGTTTCATGGACGTCGGGTATCGATTTGAGATCCCATCCGGTATTTTTCAGAATTTCTTGTACTGTGTGGTTTGGGTGATAGGCGGCTAGATGTAGTTCATTTTTGGGACCATACGGTCTGAGAATTGCCCGATCTGTGATTACGACTGCAGGTCCCCCTCCGCTTAATCCTGCCATTTTTCGTTCGTTGCCACCGCCAAGAAAACCAGGTGAGGTGATATAGTCTACTTTTTCCACCAGTCTATGTTTTTCATGGTTCATAATAATGATAAGTCGCTCTGCCATAGACGCAATATCTGGAGCTCCTCCTGAGCCTGGTAACTTGACGTCAGGGTTGTCAGAATCTCCGATGTATGAGGTGTTAATATTCCCATATCGATCAATTTCTGCGCCACCGATAAAGCCAGCGTGAACTCTACCACCACTAAGGAGCCCCATAATCTGGATTAATCCCGTTGTCCAGGCAGCACCAAGTTGGTTAGGTCCGTCGCACATTGTGTAAAGCATGTCCTTTGCCGGCTCATAACGTGAAACACCACTTTCAAATAAACCGACAGCATTTGGAGCGTGGGTTAATCTTGCTACGCCATAAGCTGTAATGGGTAAGCGCATGCCTACGAATATTCGTTCGTAATCATTTATTTCTCTTGCTGCTGCAATTATCATAAGTTCCTGTGTGGAATAGTTTTCTGGCATAATTTTACTCAGCAGCGTAATTGGCCGGTGCAGATGGAGCATCACCAATTATACGCAATGTCTCCAGTCGATCGCCAAGTTTAGTTCGGTATGCTTCATGATCAGGTAAATGTCTTATCCATTGATCACACCAGTTTTCAAAACCGGCAGGGTCACGTGTTTCTTTATGGTAATCATGAAAAAAGTCATTATCCCTTTTCCAGCGTCCTATAAGAGGGGAGGGGTGGCAGGCGGCGGGAACATGGCAAACCGCATTAACACCAAATCCCGGTATTAGAACTCTGCCGGGATCGGATGCTATTACTTCTGGTTCAACAATTTCATCAGCGAGAACTATTATTTTTTCCGCAGCGATTGAGGCCTCTTGAGTTAGACCGGTAGATCCCCAGATATGGGAATTCCCGAAGCGATCAGAGCGTTGTACAACTAGAAATGCAATGTCAGGCTTTAAAGCTGGAACAAGCGCGACTGGTTCGTATTCATCAGAAAAGGGATTTGTTGCCATTTTAATCGATGAATTTGACTTCGTAATGTCTGATCCCAAAATCGATTTCACTGGGATATATGGCAAACCATAGGCACCTGCGAAGAAAGCCATACCAATAGAGAAGTTGGAGTAGTCATTGATTGTGATAGTGTTTGGAATACCTTTCTCGGCAGCACGTCGATAATTGTGGCCCATTCCTCCTGATACGTTACCGACCCACGCACCAGTAACGGTTTTGACGCATCCAGCACCGATTAACATATCGGTAGAAATATCGGAAATAGGAGCAACCATATTAAGGTTTTGAAAGCCTTGGCGTATCAATTCGTGGGTCACCGCAAATGGAATTGCGTTCTCGAGCGCCGCGCCCAATACAATGCTCGAGCCGTCAGAAACAAATTCTTTGACTGCTTCAGAAATACTACAAAGTTTTTGAACGTTAATGAGTTGGTCCTCCCCAAATCAACCATTACTCGTGTCCTAATCAGCGAGGATAACTAGCAAATCAATCCCAAAGGGACAACGGTATATAATAAATTCCATCGGGAATTTGGCAGGTTACAGGGAAAATTGGACGAATAGGGATAAGAAGCTTTTGACATAATGACTTAGACTCTATGTCGAGGAATTTCGCTGTTAGATGATTTTAGGTCCAGGTCGCAAATCCCATTGCATTTCCTGTCCCCGCTTCCGATCGGTAACAGGGTATATAGTCGAAGGTGTCGATGGAAAGTCCCGTCTCCTTAAGAATACCGGCAACAGTAATCCAGTTCTTTGTTTCAGATGTACCAGAGCGAAAGAGTTTATCGGGCTCACCGGTTATCGCCTTTTCGTCATTATTCTTGAACCCTTCAATCATTCTTGCATCGTGTTCTTCATCAATGACGAAATGGCTTAAACCGCCAGACGCAACAATTCCGACCTTTTTGTCACTATTCCAATTCTGAATCGCTTTAGCGATCATATTACCAAACTGAAAACAACGTTTCGGTGTAGCTTGGTTGGGAGGGTAAAAGGTGTTTAACATAATCGGTACAAACGGAATTGGATCATCTTCACAGATACGGCGTTGTACAAAACCAAATGCATGGCCTATGCCAATATTTCCGTCTTCTCCTTGGGGGATCGTCGCTGATGTAGCGATGTCGAAGCCATCATTCTTGGCGGTCATGATAATTTCCATAGCAAGGTCGGGAACGGTTTCGTATCGGACATCCACCGGAGTACGGTAATTCATTGCGGCAATGGCAAGACCTTTTGATTTTTTCTCGATTTTCTTTGCAGGTGGCTGGTTATAGACGTGGTCACCATAAAAAACAGCAAATGTTGGCATGTTTTCAGGTTGAAACCATTCATGCTGGTCATCGCCTACAATTACAATGACGTCTGGCTTAACCTTACGGATATGGTTGGCCAGATTGGCTATATTCTCTTGGCACCTTGCATGGCGTTCGTTTTTTACTTCTTGTTCGATTTGGGCTTCCAAATTTTCCCCTCTACGCAGTTTTCTAAGTTGATCCCATCCATATTTCTCACCACGATATTCCAGCGCAGGATTTTTTCGATCGTCTTCTGCCCGTAGATGCCACATATCTGGTGGCGTACCCAATAGGGGTCCGTGAGAGGTTCCCAAACCACATATAATTTTAGCCATGATAAGATCTCCTGTGAGATGATTAGGCTATCTTAGTTGATGTTTGGCTTCAAACCTTTAGAGTTTAGTCAATGATCCATATCTAGCAGTTAATAATGGGGGGAATAATATGATTATCGATTGCCATGCTCACGTAAGTGCACCAGTAGAACTATGGGCCTATAAGGCGGGGTTGCTCTCTCATCGTGGGGCGCATGGGCGAGGTAAGGTCAATGTGTCAGATGAGCAAATCAGGTATGCGGTAGAAAAACATAAAGAAGCTTTTCCGCACCCACATCTTCCTTATATCGATAAAGTTGGTACTGATATGCAATTGGTTTCTCCGCGGCCTTTCCAACTTATGCATTCTGAAAAACCTGCAAAGTTGGTGCAGTGGTTCCATGAGGAAGTTAACAATATTATTCACCGCGAAACTCTACTGTATCCGGACCGTTTCGTAGGTATTGCAGGGATCCCAACTGTTGGGGGAGAGCCGCTAGATATTGCAATTGCAGAACTTGAGCGATGTGTTAAAGAGCTTAATTTCAAAGGTTGCCTCTTAAATCCTGATCCTTACGAGAATTCTGGCGAACACCCACCGGCCATGGGGGATGCTTACTGGTACCCACTTTACGAAAAACTCTGCGAGTTAGATGTAGTGGCACATATTCATGGCACGGGGTCACGTTCCGAACGCGAACCATACTCACTGAGATTTATTAATGAGGAGACGACAGCCGTCTATGGATTGGTTAATTCCAACGTGTTGAAAGACTTTCCCAACTTAAAAATTGTTATTTCCCATGGTGGGGGAGCTATACCTTACCAGTTGGGACGATTTCAAGCAGGTTCAATGCGCAGAAAAGAAGGGGACAGGTTCATAGATGGAATGAAAAAACTTTATTTTGATACTGTCTTATATACCAAGGATGCCATTGAGCTTCTGCTCAAAACTGTTGGCCCAGAAAACGCGCTATTTGGAGCGGAGTGTCCAGGTGTAGGATCAAAGGTTAACCCAGAAACTGGTCGGGAAATGGATGATATTCAGCCATATTTCCATGAAATTGAGTGGTTGTCTGATGAAGACCGTGAAAATATTTTCTGCAATAATGCGAAACGAATATTCAAACTAGAAGTTTAAAAGGTCTATTAAATACAGTTGGGGGGCAGAATGGGAACTGTCATTGACGTACATACTCACATGTTAAACGATAAGTGGCTGCAGACAATTCTAGATCATGGAGGTCGCTATAGTCTCAAAGAGTTAGGTGGGCAACGAGTAATCCATTATGATGGCGCCCCATTCATGACACTGATGGATGGGATGTTTGACTATCAAAATCGAATTGAGGCCATGGACAAAGCCGGTGTTGATATAGCTGTGGTTTCCTTGACGTGTCCTAGTGTCTATTGGGGAGGGGAAGAGGTAAGTACTGCTACCGCTCAAATGATGAATGACGATATGGCTAATCAGCAATCGAATTACCCCGATCGTATTCGCTGGTTTGCTACACTTCCATGGCAATATTCGGAAAAAGCAGTTCAGGAACTAGAGAGGGCCAGTGGCATGGGGGCAGTGGGTGTTTTTGTGTCTGCTAGCATAAGCGGCGCCTCTTTAACGGACCCATCATTTTCCACAATCTGGGACGCGATAGATCGGCTTGAAATGCCGGTTCTCGTCCATCCAGGAGCGCCACCTGGCGTTGCCGAAATGGATATGGAGCGATTTAATCTCGTTTTTTCTG
>ENA-UPTF01001136-UPTF01001136.1-marine-metagenome-genome-assembly--contig:-NODE-1136-length-17254-cov-3.367119_pt1 | contig 17254 bp, 19 predicted proteins | sample MGYA00238166_ERZ767019 | MGnify/ENA primary metagenome ERZ767019 (study PRJEB28930, sample SAMN06266391) | marine metagenome | isolation source: Sea water from 250 m depth | place: Atlantic Ocean...
TATCCGTGGTATAATGTTCTATATGTAGCATGTAGGAGGTAGTAATGAAGATTACAGATGTAACAACAACGATTCTACATGATCCCCATAGGCGTGCCATCCGTGATTCTACTATTATTGGGGCTTGGGAGGGTGGTGCTACAAGTATATTTATCCACATAAAGACTGACGAAGGGATAGAGGGCTTCGGGATAGCAGATCCGAGACCTGCACATGCTATTCGAGCTATTGTTGACCGGGAATTGAAGGGACTATTGATAGGGCAGGATCCCTTCAATATAGAGAAAATATGGAACGAAATGTTTTGGAAGATTCGCAACTATGGTCGTAAAGGCGTTGGCATACAGGCTTTAGCTGCAATAGATGTTGGTTTATGGGATTTGAAAGCGAAGGCATTGGGAGTTCCTCTTTATAGATTACTTAATCCGATGTATGAAAGTGTTCCGGTATATGGGTCAGGCGGATGGACCAATATGACTGAGGAAGAACTGGTTGAAGAAGCTACTGGATTTGTTGGTAGAAAAATTTATCGAGCAAAAACTGGTGCAATGGTAAACGCAGTCCGTGAAACCTATTCAAAAGAAGAGTTGGCTAATACTCCAGAAGAAGATCATGATCACGGAGAACACTTTGTTATGATCGAAGAATGGGAGTCTGTCCAAGACCGTATTAATTTTGGTCGTGGGCTTAGCAAGGAACATCATATGAAGGTAATACCTTATCTTCTGCCTAACCACTCACATGAGTTTTATAAGGGCATCTAAGTTAATATATTGTCTATTTTCTTAGCACAAATAAAATCATTCTCAGAGAGCCCTCCGATAGCATGAGTAGTATATACAACCTTGCAAGAACCATATTTAACTGTTAAATCAGGGTGATGATCCTCAGATTCAGCTATCCAGGCCACCGCGTTTACAAAGGAAATAGTTTTGTTATAGCCAGAGAATTTAAATTCTTTAGATATTTCTTTAGCGTCATTTGAAATTTCCCATGCTGGATCAATGGCTTCAGAGATTTGCTTGGCAGCAGCCATATCAAGTGGTTCTACCCCTCCCTCACAGGGCACACAATGTTTTTTTTCTAGTTCTTCAGTCATATATCTTAAATAATTAATTAGATTCTACTACAAAAGCTCCATAATTTTCATTTGCAACCACTCTAAGCATATTAAAAAATCCATCTGGGTTACCAACGTAGTTACCGTGTCGGAAAGCTTTACCATGAACCCTAATCATTGGCTCACCTTTGGCATCGAGCTTATTATATTTAGAGACAATTGCACGAATACATTCTGCTGAATCAGACCTACCACAATATTGTGGTCTTGCATCTTGGAGTAAGTCATCACCAAGAATCCATATAGCGATTTTATTACTTTTAGCAAACTCTGTTACTGCAAGATTAATCCCATCCACTGGGTTTGAATCACAAGGAGGCACCCAATTGTTTAGAGCCTGAATAATATTACTCCTCGTCTTATCAGTATCTACAATCCATTGATTTGCAAAAGTTGGAAATAAACCAGGGTTAGGTATAGAAATTAATTATGATGAATTATCGAATAGTAGCGTTGGTAGTGTATCAGTTAAATCTGGACCAAGTCCTTATGGTAGGAGACAAGGTGCTGGTTTATATGAAGTTCCCCCGTCAAAAGATGAAATAAATGAGGCAAGAACTAAATGAAAATTACTGATTTTAGACTAGAAAAATATCAACAAATAATGGATAGACCGTTGGGTGATTCTAATGGCCCTTCTGGTGATGATTTAATAAGCTCATCAATATTATGGATCAATACCGATGAAGGTATAAGTGGTCAAGCACCTATGGGAAATGATTATGTTGAAAATTTATTTCATCTAATTGAAGGTAAGGATCCCAGAGAAATTTTTTCGCATTGGAAAAATATGATTGATTACGTATTTAAGGCTGGAGATGAAGGTGAAGCACATAGTGCCCTTTCTGCAATAGATATCGCACTTTGGGATCTAAAGTCAAAAATTTATGGAGAACCTCTTTGGAAAACATTAGGCAGTGATGATCCTAAATGCAAAATTTATGCCTCAGATATTGGATATAATCTGTCAGATGAAGAGTTATTTATTTTTTTTGATAGGATGGCGGAAAAAGGAGTTGACTCAGGTAAGGTTAAAATTGGTATATCTACAGAAGATGATATCAGAAGAATTGGAGTGGTTCATGAAGCACTTTCAAAAGCTTCTAAAAGACCTAGGATAATGATAGATTCGAATGAATATTGGTCAGTCAAACATGCTATTCAAACAATTTCAAAAATTGAAGAAAAATTTGATATCTTTTGGGCAGAGGAACCAGTAAGACGTTGGGATTACAAGGGATTAAGACTAGTATCAGAGAATATTAAAGCAGCAGTATCAACAGGGGAAAATCTTAATAATGTTGGTGATTTTTATGCACTTATAAGTAATCAAGCAGCAGACATATTAAATGTTAGTACTTATCAGTCTGGAGTAACTGGGTTGAAACAAATTTCTAATATAGCATATGCCTTTGAATTACCTGTAACTACAATGAATTGTATAGGTAATTATAACGCTCAAATTGCATCTACTATTCCAAACCATGTGATGATGGAGGTTGTAGATCCCGGAAGAGAACAAGCATATTCTAAATGGAATGATAATATAGATGATGGATTCCTTCATTTAGACAATACTCCTGGATTAGGATTAATAGTGGATGAAAACAAATTAAAAAAATTACAATCTGCAAAGATAGACAGAAAAGCAAAAGCCCCTTGGGGTAGACGAAAAGGTGCTGGACTATATATAAAAGGATTTACCAAAGGAGAAGTCAAATGGAAATAGAAAGGAAATCACATATTGAAAGTGACTAAAATTACAAGTATTCCAATTATGGACCAAGAAGGTAGAGTTTATTTCTTTGTAAGAGTTGATACGGACAAAGGAATTCATGGACTTGGTGAAGTGGGGATGGCTAGTCAAGGTAAAGCAATTTCAAACGCTATTGATCATCTATCAGAAATAGTCATTGGATCTGACCCTTGGGAAACTGAAAGATTGTGGCAAGTAATGTTTAGAAGTTTATTTTTTCCTTCAGATAAAATTTATTCTTGTGCTATTTCTGCAATAGATATTGCACTTTGGGATATTAAAGCTAAATCAGTCGATTTACCTTTATTCAAACTATTGGGAGGTCCTTATAGAGAAAGGGTAGTTTGCTATCCACATACACAAGGAGAAACATTAAAAGAATTTTTAGATATATGTGAAGAACACCTAAATAAGGGATGGAAATTTTTAAGATGGCATCAACCTACACAAAGAGATAATTTAGAATCAAATATTTTAGAGCCAAGAAAATCAATTAAATATGCCGTGGAAATCATGAGTGAAGTCCGAGATAAATTTGGTTTTGAACCTGAAATAACATTTGATGTTCATACTAGGCTAGATCCACCAGAAGTCATTCAGATGTGCAAAGATATGGAAGAATTCAAACCATTTTTCATAGAAGATCCCATAAGATCAGAAAATCCAGCTTCTTACAAAAATATTAGAAATAAAATAAATCTTCCTATAGCTGCAGGTGAGCAATGGGCAACTAAATGGCCATTTAGAGAGGTTATTGAAAAAGAATTAATAGATTATGCAAGAATAGATTTATGCATAGTTGGAGGGATTACAGAAGCTCTAAAAATAACACATTGGGCAGAAACTCATTACATAAATATTGTTCCGCATAATCCCTTAGGACCAGTATCCGCTGCTGCTTGTGTAGCACTTTGTATGGCATCCAGTAACGTCGGAGTTCAGGAGATGCCAAAAGCTCCAGGGACTTATGCAACTAATTTATTCCCGCAACAGATAGAATGGGAAAACGGATACTCTTGGTCTCCTGATATCCCTGGATTAGGAGTTGACATTGACATGGATGAAGCTGAAGCAATGAGAATAAATCCACCTTCATTATTTACACCTCAACTTAAACGAGAAGATGGGAGTTTCACAAATTGGTAACTAGAGGATTTTTTGGTAAAGGTAATGATAATTTAGATAAAAAAAGATTACCCCCAGGACAATATTTAGAAAACAGGTTCCCTGTTCTGTCAGCTGAACCAACTCCAGATATTAATTTACTAGATTGGAAACTGTCATTTTCATACAATAATGAAATTATGGCAGAAATTGACTGGAACTCTTTAATCAAAATAGAAGCAACTGAATTAACTAAAGATATTCATTGTGTTACTCGATGGACTAAATTCGATATGAATTGGAAAGGAGTAAGCGTACAAAATATAATAAAATCACTGGATTTAGAAGTCCCCTCAGATTGGGTTATGATTGGATCATCTACTGGTTACACTACTAACCTCCCAACTGAAGATCTATTGAGAGAATTAACTCTTATTGCATATGAGTATGAAAAAAAACCTATTACTCCAGAACATGGTGGTCCTATAAGGTTATTAGTCCCTCATCTATATTTCTGGAAATCGGCAAAGTGGGTCAGCTCAATTAATTTTATAGATGAAGACAAGCCAGGCTTTTGGGAAAATTATGGTTATCATATGTATGGTGATCCCTGGAAAGAACAAAGATATTCATAAAAATGAATCAGCATTTTTTCAAGGCAAAAATTTCATCAAAAAAAATTATAAATGGAGATTTGTGCCTGATTAAATTATCAGTAGATGGGTGGAAAGGACATACCCCAGGTCAATATTTGGAGATTTGTTTAACTGCTCAAAATGATTATAAAGCTTATAGACCATATTCAATTGCTTCAAAGCCAAATAATAAATATATAGAAATCTTGATAGAGAGAATTCCTGAGGGAGAGGTATCTACATACTTTTACGATATATCAGATATAGGAGACGAATTACTAGTTTCAAAACCACTAGGTCAATTTTTCATTTTACCTGTTATAGATAAAAATGTCATTTTGATAGCTGGAGGCTCTGGGATAGCACCATTTATGTCAATGATAAAAAATATATATTCTAATAAAACATTTCCATTGACATTATTTCATTGGTCAAAAAATTTTAGTGGTTTAATCGATTATGATGTATTGATTAAGCAAAATCAAAAAATAAATTACTATCCTTATATTACACAAGAGGTTCCAGATAATTGGTCTAATGGCACTGGAAGAATAAATAAAAAAACATTTGAAAAATTAAATAAAAATTTATATCATAAAATATTTATTTGTGGTTCAGACTCATTTGTTGAAAATGTAAATGGAATAATTAAGGAAACATTCCCCCGTAGGGAGATTTTAAATGAAAGGTTTGGAGACGTTTGATATTTCTATCATTTAAAAAAGTTCTGTCATTAATTCTCCAACGATTATAGACATCATAATTCCCCAACCTCCCCCTCCACTTGCCAAATAGATCTGATCGTTTGATATTTGAGTTATAGCCGGGAGATCATCAACAATACTAGGCCTCAAACAAGCGGTTTGACTATGAATGGGAAATTTATCTATGCCATCATAAAGTGACGTTGCTTTCTGAATCAATTCTTGAGCAGCATCAGATGTTGTTTTTTTATCAAAACCCATATCCTCTACGGTTGCTGCCACCCATATAAGACCATCTCGCTTTTTAACAACTGAACATGGCCCATGCAAATGAAATTCAGTAAAACTATTATTATGATCAATTAATTTTATTATTTGTCCTTTAGACGGGAATATATTTATATTGGATAAATCTCCTAAAATTTGACTACTCCAGGGTCCAGCAGCAATTATTAATCTTTCGGCCAAATATTCTTTGTTTTTACTTACCAATTTTATTCCTTCGTTTAACCTCTCAATCCCTTTAATTTCATCAGTGATCGACATTAGGCCTTTATTATTACACTCTTCAAATAAAGTTGATCTAAATTTCTTGGAGTTTATAAAAATTGTTCCATTGAAAATTGATTGGTATTTAAAATTCTTATTGGGTAGAAAGTCAAATTTTTTAGAGTAATCTTTTTTTTCTAAAGAAAAATAATTTCTATCATTATCAATTATTTCTATAAGTTCATTTATGGCTTGATAATGATTCTCTTCATTATAAAAATGAATAGTAGGTTTTATTTCAAATTGAATGCTCTCTTTAAATTGATCATTTAAACTAATAAATTTTTTATAAGCTTCTAAACTCTTCTTTGCAACCTCTATAGTTTTTGTTTCATTACCATGACCCGCACCTCCTAGTATAGGATCAATTCTACCTAAGGCATTGACTGATGATTCATTTGGATCAGAATATCTATCAATAATGCATACTTTTTCACCTTTATTCAGTAATTCTCTAGCAATAGATAAACCAAACAAACCAGATCCAATTATTAAATTTTCATATTTCATTGGTTAAAATTTAAGTACTGTTTTTATAACATTATCTTTCTGACTCATATAATTTTCAAATGCTTCTTGAATATTATCTATTGAAGTAACGCTAGTCTTTAAAAGCTTTGGATCCCACCAACCTCTCTCTGCTAAAGATACTAATTCTCTGATCTCTGCTATAGGCTCAGGGGTTGTAGCTATCTGAGTTGAATGAATATCCAAATTCTTTCTTAGCATTAGACTATGTTCGAATTCAACCATTTCTTCAGTAACGATACTGAAAGTTATAAACTTTCCGGTAGGTTTTAATAAATTCAAACAAATGTTAAATCCTTCTTTATTGCCTGAAGCATCTACAACTATATCAAAAAGTTCTCCGTTAATAAGATCCTCTGTTTTCTGGATTAAATCGTCAAGATTAACAAATTTCATTGTTTTAGTTGCACCTACTGAAATACTTTTCTTAAGCCTGTAATCATGTTTATCTATGCCCACTACTTCCGCTGCACCTTGCTTAGATGCAAACATTATAAATGATAATCCTATACCACCTTGACCAAGAACAGCTATTTTTTTTCCAAAAATATTCCCCCAATGTTTCGCAGAATATAAAACTGTCCCTGAATGTTGTAGCATCAACCAATCTTCCAACTCTCCCCAATCAGGCAATTTAATAATTTTTGTATGATTTTGATCAATATACTCCACCGCCCCACCTGTTCCAAGACTTCCATCTGGTTTCCTATAATTAGGAATAACAATTGCTCTAGAACCAACCGGATATCTTTCATCTTTTGATTCTACTACTACTGATGCTACTTCATGAGTTGGCATTCCGGGTGGCAATGGATACTCTTCCTCAGGAATCACTTTATCAAAAGCACCATGAATATCAGATCCACAAACTGAAATGCAATCAGTTTTAAATCTTACGTGCCCATCTTCTAAATCTCCTAAATCTGGAATGTTTGTAATTTCAATTTTTCTATATCCAGTTATTTGAGCTGCTTTCAAAAAATCTCTCCTTTTTGGTGGGTCCGGCAGGACTTGAACCTGCGACCAATCGGTTATGAGCCGACTGCTCTGACCACTGAGCTACGGACCCTTTAAGTCTAATTTCTCTCTATACTTCAATGAAAATTATAATATACGTTTACCTTGAAGAAGAAAAGGTTTAAACTTTCTAAGACAATTATTTCATAAATAACATAACTTGGGGTGAAAAAAATGAAAATAACAGATGTTAATCTAAAAATATATAGATGGGAAAGATCAACTCCTATTACTAACGGATTATATACATATACTCATAATGTTTTGAACATTGTAGAAATCGAAACTGATGATCCTGAAATTACTGGGATAGGAATTTCTGCAGGTATAGATGTTAGCCCTACTGTTGCAAGAGAGCTTGTAGATCATTTCAAGAAAGGAATAATTGGATTAAATCCATTAGACAATGAGCGAATTTGGCATGAAATGTGGAGACCAAAATTAGTTGGTAGAAGAGGTATTACCACTAGAGTTATTTCTGGAATAGATATTGCTTTATGGGATATTAAAGGAAAAGTCTCAAATTTGCCGGTTTATAAATTACTAGGTGGTTTTACAAATAAAGTTGATACTTATATTGCTGGAGGATATTACGAAAAAGGAAAAGGTTTAAAAGAATTGGCTCAAGAGATGGAAGATAACGTAAAAATGGGAGCCAAATCAGTAAAAATTAAAGTTGGGGCTTTATCTATAAACGAAGATATTGAGAGAGTAAAAATTTGTAGAGAAGCTATAGGAAATGACGTGAAATTAATGGTGGATGCAAATAATGCTTACAGGCATTATCAAGCCATTGAATTTGCTAGAAAAGCAGAAAAATATGATTTGTTTTGGTTCGAAGAACCAGTTGAACCAGATGATTATATTGGCCAATCTGAAATTACTAGATCTACATCTATTCCAATAGCTGCAGGTGAAAATGAATATACTCGATATGGATTTAGAGACATGATAAATCACAGAGCTGTTGATATCTTACAACCAGATTGTCTTATACTTGGTGGAGTTACTGAATTTATGAAGGTATGTGCACTTGCTCAAAGTAATGATTTAGATATTGCTCCACATGGTGCTCAAGAAGTACATATTCATCTTGTCTCAGCGATTCCAAATGGATTAATTCTTGAATATTATAGAGATACAGTAAATCCTATGCATGGAAAAATTTGGGAAAACGAACTAGTTTTGAAAGATGGATATGTCTATGCCCCAGATCTACCGGGTTTTGGACTAAACCCCAAATGGAAAGATCTAGAACCATATCGTGTTTAATAGAAAATATGTGTAGTTATAACAAATATGATAGAAAATAAGTAATATAATTTATCTAAGGAGATATTTATGAGAGATGTGTTTCAAGCAGCTATTGAAGAAATAAAAAATAAAAAAAAGTTTGTTATTTCTACAGTAACTAAAACTATTGGTTCAACACCTCAAAAGACTGGCGCAAAACTATTAGTTAGAGAAGACGGATCAGGGGTTGGAACTTTAGGTGGAGGATGTGTAGAAGGAGATATTTGGTTTGCATCGAATGAAAAAATCAAAAGAGATGAAAAGGTAGAAATAAGACCCTATGAATTAAATGAAGATTTGGCGGCAAAAGATGGTTTAGTTTGTGGCGGTACAATGCATTTCTTGATTGATCCAATAGATAATAAACTTGAGTTCGAATTCTTTTTAGAAGAAATAGATAAAGCATACAATGGGGGCTCCCCCGTTGCTCTTGCACAAATCCTTGAATCAAAAAACTCAAAAGAGATAGGAAAAAAAATTCTAATCAAAGAAGATGGAAGTGTCAATGGAACTTTAATAGACAGTGAAATTGATAATAAAATTATAAAAAGTGCACGAGAATTAATGTCTTTAGGGAAAAATAAAACCATAAATATTTTAAACAAACAGATTTATATAGAAGCTTTTACAACTCCGCCAAAATTACTAATCGCGGGAGGAGGACATGTCTCTAAAGCGATTGCTACTTTAGCTAAACCCTTAGGTTTTGAATTAAATATTTTTGATGATAGGAAAGAATTTGCCAATACTAAAAGATTCCCAGAAGCTAATGAGGTGAAGGTTGCTTCTTATCAAAATGGATTCAATGAATTTAATATAAACCCTAATACATTTATTGTTATAGCAACAAGAGGTCATAAACAAGATGATGCTGCTACTAAGGCAGCTCTAAATACTAATGCATCTTATGTCGGATTATTAGGATCTAAAAGGAAAACCATCCTCATAATTGAAAAATTACTAAAAGAAGGCATAGAGGAAAAATCTTTCCAAAAATTGAAAGCTCCTGTTGGGATTGATATAGGAGCGAGAACACCAGAAGAAATAGCAATTTCTATTATTTCTGAAATTTTGTCTTTTAGGCTCGGTGGATCAAATAGAGCAATGATGTTAGAAAAAAAATATATTGATAAAATTAGAACTAAAACCACTAATACTATCAGATAAATTATATGACCAAAAAGATTGATGCATTAATACTATCTGCAGGTAAATCTTCAAGAATGGGTTTTACAAAAGCCCTAGTAGATTGGCATAATCAGAAACTTATACAATTTCAAATAGAAACTTTGCTAAGCAGTGGTTGTAATAATGTTTTTATTGTATTAGGTCACGAAAAAGAAAAAATTATTCCTTATATTCAGAAAGAAAATACCAAAATCATCTATAACGAGAATTATAAAAAAGGAAAATCTTCATCAATAATTAAAGGGATTAATAATCTTAATAAAAATACAAATAATCTACTTATTATTGGGGTTGATCAACCTAGGCCAATAGAATTCTTAAAAAAATTATTACACTTCCATTGTAAAAATAATGCTATGATATCAGCACCTTTAAACAATAATAAAAGAGGTCATCCGATAATTTTCAATGAGAAAATGTTTCCAGAAATATTAAAAATTGGAAAATTTGATGATGGTTTAAGAACATTCTTTAGAAAAAATAACAAAATTGTACAAACGATAAAAATCAATTCAAAATGGACCCATATAGATTTGAATTCAACCGAGAATTTAGACAAAGCAAGAGGTCTAAAATTAATTTAGGATGATTAAGTACAAACAATTAAATAAAAATGATATTGTTGAATCAGTTAATATATCAAAAGTCCTATTTGAAATTTATAAAGATACCTGTGAATTTATAAGTGAAAATATCAATTGGAAAATTTCGGAACATGACATATTGCAGTTTATATTAGGGAAATTTAATGATTATGATTTAGTATCCAAAAAAATCCCAAGAATAGCCTTTAATGAAAATAATGCAATATCAAATTATATTCCAAATCTTAATAATTCAAAAACAATTAGACGAAGTGGATTATTATCGATAACTTATATGGTAAGTAATAAAGATTCTGACAACTTTGGATCTTTATCGAAATTAGTTAAAATAAATTGTGATTTTAATGAAAGACAACAAGCATGTATAAATGCATTGATAGATACAGAAAAGTCAATAATAGGATATCTAGAGGACATTACAGAAACAAATCAAAAAATAACAGGAACAGATATACATAACAAAATCAATGAGTTTCTAATCAAAAAAAATCTTTCAAATTATAAATTAGAAAACTCAATACAACCTATAGCAACGAAAACTTTAAATAAAATCAGTTTTGATAATTCTTTTTCAGATAATCATCTTATTATGTATCCATCTATTTTAATTATTGATCCTAAAATATATTTTGAAAATTTTTTATTTCACAATAATATAAATTTAATATTTTCAAAAAATTCAATTGATATAATTACAAAAGATCCATATAAAGTAGGTCAGATACAATTATGAGAAGAAATGATTCAAGGGACCATTACCCTCTCCTATTTTGTATGCTTGATCAATTGCCTTTGTCACATATTGTTTTGCTGAAGAAACAGAATCTACTATAGAATAATTTTTAGCCAACATGCTTGTTATCGCAGCAGAAAATGTACAACCAGTTCCATGAGTAGAAGTTGTTTCTATTCTCTTTTCTGAAAAAAATTCAAAATTGTGTCCATCATAAAAAATGTCTTCAGAGATTTTAGAATTAAAAAAATGTCCACCTTTTATGACTACTGATTTAGGTCCTAAGTCAATTAAAGATTTACATGCATCTTTTACATCGCTTTTGTTCGAAATTTTTTTTGAAATGAGAACTTCTGCTTCAGGTAAATTTGGGGTGATAATTTTGGCAATGGGGAATAATTTAGATCTTATTGAATTTATAGCTTCATCAGATATTAACTTATGACCTGAAGTTGATACTATAACTGGATCTACAACTAATTTCAAATTGGAAACACAAGAAATATTATCAACAACAGATTCTACGATAGATTTTTCAGGAATCATTCCTGTTTTTACTGCACTAAATTTCATATCACTCATAATAGATTTTAATTGGTTTAAAATAGTAAGAGTTGGTATCACATGTATATCATCCACCCCTTTTGTATTTTGAGCAGTTACTGAAGTTACTACTGACACACCGTAACAATCCATTGAAGCAAAAGTTTTCAGATCAGCTTGAATACCTGCACCACCTCCTGAATCTGAGCCAGCAATAGTTAAACAAATAGGTAAAATTTCTCCGTCAGGTTTCATAAACATTTTTTTTGTTTTCAATTAAAAAATATAAACTAAATTTACAAATAGTTTAATCTTTGTAAAATACTTTTATATATTTTATTTTCTAAGAGGTTATATGTCTTGGTCATTTAAAGAAGTTATTCCAAAAATTGGTACGATTACTGAAGGAGCATGTTGGAACGGTAGTTTGTTACTTTTTTCTAACATATCTGAGAATCGTATTCTTTCATTTAATCCAGAAACCAATGAATTAAATGAAATTTTTAAAGATACAGGCGGTACAAATGGTTTAAATTTTAATAAAGATGGAAAACTTTTTGCATGTGAAGGCATCAGAAGACAGCTTTCTATTTATCATGACACAGGTAAAAAAGAGTGTATAGTCGACTCTCATGATAATAAAAAAATAAACAGTCCAAATGATCTAGCAATAACTCCTTTTGGTTCAATTTATTTTTCTGACAGAGTTGGAGATATAAATCCCGAAGTAGGATTAATGTATTCTGCGATAATATCAGCAGAACCTATGGAAGATGGCTCATATAAAACTTATAGAAGAACTTTTGACACATCAATGCCAAACGGTCTTTTATTTTCTAAAAATTATGACGAATTATATGTAGCACAATCAGATTATCGTGCCGATCAAAAAAGAGAGCTAAGGTCTTACAAAGTAAATAAAGATGGCAGTTTAAATGAAATGCAAGTCTTGCATGATTTTGGTCCACATAGAGGAATAGATGGAATGACTTTAAGTGATGATGGTCTAATTATTGCTTGCACTGGCTGGGAAATATCTGGTCCTGGAGGCAATATAACTATTTTTGATAATAAAGGAAGAATAATTGAAACCCATCCAACTCCTTGTGAAAGACCAACGAATTGTACATTAGTTGGAAATAAATTATATGTAACTAGTATAGAGGGACATTTATTAGTAGCTGAAACTGATTTAAATGGTTATCTTTTATGGCCATAATTAATAGGAATGAAAATGATTAATTGGAATTGGGAACTTCTTGCTGAACATGATTCTCTTCTTGAAGGACCAGTTTGGACAGGTGAATCTTTAATTTATAACGAGTGTTATGATAATAAAACTTACGAATATAATTTTATAGATCATACCATCAAATTATTTAGAGATAATACTTACGAAGCAAATGGTATGCAATTTGATCGTAGTGGAGATTTGTGGGTTTGTGAGGGAGGAAATCATTCAATAGCAAAAATAAATTATAAAACAAAATCTAGAGAAATAATTGTTGAAAGTTATAATTCAAAAAATTTAAATTGGCCAAATGATCTAGCAATAACTTCAGATAACAAAATCTATTTTTCTGATCCAAACTATACCCAAAACAAAAAAAACAATCAGCCAGGAGAAAATGTATATCTTATAACCAGTAATTTCGGTGGATTATGGAACATTGACCCAGTTACTTTCGATACAAAAAAACCTAATGGAATTTTATTATCATTAGATCAAAAAACTTTATTTGTAGCTGAAAGTCCATATGATGAAAAATATAAACGTGAATTACGCTCCTATGAGATTCTTTCTAATGGTTTATTAGGTAATTATAAAATTCTTCATGATTTTGGTATAGGTAGAGGTATTGACGGAATGACGTTAACATCAAATAATTTAATTGTTGCTACTGCTGGTTTTTACGCATCAGGACCAGGTCCTCTTATATATATTTTTGATACAAATGGTCGCGTATTAGAAACACATGAAGTTCCAAGTGACATGCCAACAAACTGTACTTTTGGTGGTAAAAATCTTGATACACTATTTGTAACTTGTGGTACAGGAAAATTATATAAAGTAGAAAATACTGCACTTACGGGACATTTAATTTACCCGAAAAAAAGCTATTGATTTGAATATTTAGTGTAAATAAAATCATTAATATTAAAATCATTTTCAAGAAATTCATTTTTTTTCATCCAATTATATGTTTCTTCCCATTTTTTTAAATCTTGATAACCAAATTTAATACTGTCACTCCATATAGGTATAAGTAATTTTATACCTTTTTGTTCTACATCTTCCTCTACAATTTCTTTACCTGCAATTTTAATAATTGAATTAATTGAGTCTTCTGGATGATCTATTGCATACTCGTAACCTTTTGAAAAAGCTGAAATCATTTTCTCAACCTCAGAATCATTATTTACCAGGAAATCTTTATTTACAATTAGTACTAATTCGTAATAATCAGGAACTCCCCATTCTTCTAATCTCATAACATCAATTTCAAATCCTTGCAATTCCATGACGATTGATTCATGAGTCCAATAAGCTCCAATTATTGCATCTACAGATCCAGATATTAAAGCCCTAACTAATTCAAATCCTACATCTAATATCTCTACATCATCAATAGTTAATCCTTCTGAATTAAGTACCGTTTCTAACATAGCTTTATTGGAAGGTATTCCAGGATATCCAATTTTCAATCCTTCTAGATCTTTGGGAGAATTTATTTTTCTTTCTCTCAAAGTCATAATTGAGTTTAAAGGATGTTGAGCTATACTCAAAACAGAAACTATTTCTAGTCCTGCTGACTGTGCTTGTAAAATATCAGGAGCATAAGATAATCCAAATTCATCTCTTCCAGAAGCAACTGATGAAATTATAGCAGTAGGATCTGATGGTGTATAAACTTCTAGATTTAAATTTTCTTCATCAAAGTAACCTTCTTCTAAAGCAGCATAAATACCTGCATGATTAGAATTCGGATACCAATCCAATGCTAAAGAAATGCCATTGTTTTTTTCACAGCCAAAAAATATAAAAAAAATAGCTAATAAAATTATATTAATTTTCATCTCACACCCCTTTATTTATTTTAGATAAATTAATTTCTAGAAGCTTAACAATATAGAATAATATAGATGCAAATATTGATAAAAGTAAAATCGAAGCAAAAACTCGATCTGTTTGAAAAAGTGGACCTGAAACTTTCATAATCCAGCCTAAACCAGCCTTTGATCCAATCCATTCTGCTACAACTGCTCCTATAACTGAACTAACGGATGATACCTTAATTCCTGAAAACAATGAAGGTAAAGCTAATTTTATTCGTAATCTTAAATATATTTGTATTTTATTTGCACCCATTGTTTTCAAGAGATTTTCCATATCAGTATCATAGTTTTTTAAACCATCAAACACTCCAATAACAATAGGGAAAAATGAAATGAGGAAAACGACTATAATTTTGGAAAGGAATCCAGCTCCAAACCAAACAATTAAAATTGGAGCTAGAGCAAATATGGGGATTACTTGTGAAGCAATTATATATGGTAATAATGATTTTTGTAAAACTTTAGATAAATTCATCATTAACCCAAAAATAGCTCCTAACACAATTGCTAATAGGAATCCTGAAATTACTTCTATTGCAGTAACCCCTGTGTGATAAATCATAAATTCTTTTGAATTTATAAGTTCTTTTATGATATCTATTGGAGAAGGTAAAAGATAGTGGAATCCGTGAGGAATTGATAGTAAAAACTTGGATATGAGTATCAGTCAATCGTTGAGAAATTCGGCCATCTGTGTTAGCATCCCCGTGGTCAAACAACGCCTTATTTCTGATTTTCTTCAAACAGGTGACTTAATTAGCAAAATCCGTTTCGTGTTAGTCTTTAGAATACATTCGGAAGATCCTCCAGATAGATAGTTGACTTTTTGAGTTGCGTTCACGTGTTCGTTCCGCTGGCGAACGGTTAAAGAATTGGCATTTAGTGGAGATGCTACCAACATAGTGTACTTTTGGTCGGTGTGGATTAGGTTAAAGTAACAGTCTGCCGGACCCTCGATAATTATTTGTTAATTTGGCTTTACATGAAAGGTAAATAAAATGTTCCTGATGTACTTTACTGAACAACCTATGTCGACGTATCCAGAATCGGAAGCGATAAAGGCAGGTCGTAATAATCTCGTTTTTTCCAACAAGTTTTTTGACCCTGTCGAGGGGAGTAGATTGTATAATGAGAGGCTTGAGGAATATCTTTATGCAGAAGAAGTAGGTTTTGATGGGATTATGCTTAATGAGCATCATAACACTCCTCTCTGTATGCAAGCCAAGATTCATATATTCGCCTCAGTATTAGCGGGCATGACCGAGAAAATTAAGATAGTTCTGCTGGGATATCCCTTGCCTGTGACAGATAATCCAATTCAGATCGCAGAGGAGATCGCGATGCTGGATATGTTATCCAAAGGACGTATCGTTTCGGGATTTGTGAGAGGTGCCGGGCAAGAACAATACGCTAACAACGTCAATCCTGCGTATAACAGGGAAAGATTTAAAGAAGCGCACGATATCATTATGAAAATCTGGTCGGAACATGGTCCGTTTAGGTGGGAGGGAAATCATTATCAGCTTAGGGTAGTTAATCCCTGGGCATTACCATTGCAGCAGCCGCATCCAAGAATATGGATTCCTGGAATGGCCAGCCTGGAGACGATTGTATGGGCAGCTGAACATCGTTATCCATATGTCGCACTCAATACGACTATAGAAAGCACAAAGGCAATTTGGAAACTCTATGATGACACGGCCAGTAGAATGGGTTACGAATCAGGTCCGGAACAAAGAGGATACCTGATTCGATGCCATGTCGCTGAAACAGAGGAGAAGGCTTTGAAAGGCGGAGAAGAATTTCGCTGGATGCAACGTGGTGAGCGAAAGGGTTCTACTCAACCTGAATGGTTAAGTCCACCAGGTTATAGTTCTGCTGCCGCTCGTCTGAAATTGCGTCGTGACATGGAACAGCAAAGGGATGATTCTTATCAAAATGAATTGGAGTCAGGAAGTATTATTGCTGGAACTCCTGATCAAGTGATTAAACAACTCAAGGTTCTGTTAGAAGAAACACGCCCGTCCATATTATCGTTATACGCTAATCATGGCAGGGTTAACCATGAAGATTCAATGACATGTATCAGATTGCTAGGAGAGGAAGTCGCACCGGCCATCCGTGAAATTGGTAAAGAGTTAGGTCTTTCAAGTCCATTTGAGCTTAATTCACCAGTCAGTTTGGATCACACGAAGGCCTTGAATTCGAATCATAATTAAAGACTTTCGAGTGCATGGGACAATCTGTTAACACCTTCCTTTATTTCGCACGTATCTACCCCTGTATATCCAAGTAATAATCCCCCTCTTTCTGGAGATTCCGTATAGTAAACTGAAAGTGGTGGGGCTTCTACATTATGCTG
>ENA-UPTF01001137-UPTF01001137.1-marine-metagenome-genome-assembly--contig:-NODE-1137-length-17253-cov-4.095075_pt1 | contig 17253 bp, 12 predicted proteins | sample MGYA00238166_ERZ767019 | MGnify/ENA primary metagenome ERZ767019 (study PRJEB28930, sample SAMN06266391) | marine metagenome | isolation source: Sea water from 250 m depth | place: Atlantic Ocean...
CATAGGCAGCCTGTGACTCCCAGATGCCATAGAGTACAAAACCATCATCATCCACAACAGACTCTATATTGATCCAATTATATTTGGATGAGTTCATTTGCCCCGGCACACCGGCTAAAAAAGCTACTGCCGGAAGATAGGAGTATTCTCCCCAGATCCCTGATGGGTGTTCATCCCAGTTAATGAAATTACCATAATTGGTAAGGCCATTATTAACCTTTCCCTGCAAGAGGTAGCCAATTGCACGGTCGTTCATAGGATTGGTCGGGTAGGGATAGTCCCCGATACGGGCTGCCGCGGTCTCTCGAAAGGGGTCATTTGTGGCATCCTTGAAATATTTATTTGAATTCGCGATCAGCATACCAGCCATAGAGTAGATCACAACACTTACCAGAAGAATATGGTCAGACCTATTCAAAATCGAACCTCACATTGAAATTGATCTCCCGAGGCTGGGACAATCGCCAAGGCCTGTCGTAATACGCACTGGACAGATAATGATCTGCGTCTGCAATACCAACCCTTTCGGTGTAGTAGGCGCCAGGATCATCCGCTTTGCCGGTAAGCTGATAAATATCGATCTCATTACGTATATCCAACAGATTGTATATGCTCAGGCCCAGACTGATCCGATGACCCATGATCTCCAGATATTTTGTAAAGGTAAGATTAACATTCGTATATCCTGGCCCACGTTTTGAATTGGGGTTCTTAAGGTCTTCCCTCGGATCCCTCCCTGCAAATATCATGGGTGTGTATGGACCCCCGCTCTGGTATAGGGCAGTAAGACCAGCACGGACCCCAAAGGGAAGACTAGTATATAGATAAAATGTAAGATCATGTGTTCTATCATAAAATTGTAAATATTCCTGGCTCGGCGCATCAACATACACACCGCTCACACCTGCCCAGGCATATTCGCTGTTATTCTTAGCGATCGATCGCGTATACTGCATCTGAGAACCAAAACGTTTCCCCCTCATTTCTATTGTAAGATCGATCCCCTTAGCGCTACCATAATCACCGTTATCACTTATATTATAGCTATATACACCTGAGCGTTGATATGTGCTCTTTGTCAACTGGTCCAGATCCTTTACCCAGGCCATGATAGAGTAGGCCCAGTTCTCCCCTACTTGAATATTGAACCCTGCAGAATAGGACTGGGTGCGCTCAGCGTTCATGGTAGCATTACCCACTAATCCTTCACCCTCTTCGAATAACTCCTCAGGATCCTCCATACGGTTAGTGTTAAGATAGATGTATGTGTACCGGGGTGTCTGGTAGTACAGACCATAGTTGAAGGTGAATGTTGATTTATCAGTAATTACATGACTGAACCCTATTCTCGGACTTATCTTATAGAACCAGTCCGCATCTTGCAAGATAACCTTTTGGCGAGGAAGCCCAGCAAGAACTGTCACCTCTTCATCACGGTCCCATTGATCATTATCATTCAGATCAGAATAGTACCAGGGTGTTCCAGGAGAATATTTACCCAGCGTGTCAGCCCAGATCTGGGTATTATAATTCACCATGTCGACCCTTATACCATAATTGATGACCATCCATGGCACTTCGAATGTATTCTGCAAATATGCAGAGAATTCCTCTGGCTCCCTAAAGTCATCCCAGGCACCGTTCTTATTGGCATCTGAGTACTCTTCACCCTGATCCCAGCGGCCATTGCCCTCTCCCACATCAGGGTTCACATAACCACTATCTACCGGCAATAGACCATCCGGACCAGTGTCCTGCCAGTATTCTGCAAATGTTTGGATCGTGGCCGCTTCGCCAAGCCACGGTTGAATTATCTCATAAAAATTGAGTCTATGATATTTATAATCTATACCAATTCTGGCTTTCCATTTATCAGTGATCTGTGACGTGAGATCGATCCTTACTTCATCGGTTGTGGCCCTGGAATCAGCATAAAAATCATCGTGCCCACCAAACGTACGCCCTTCATCCCAGAAATACCCTTGATAATTAGGCATGTAATAAAAGATATCGTCCGGGAGCCCAGTATATGGGGGAGAATAATTATAGCCCGGTACATTCTCCCATTGGAGCCGAATACTATTATAATCATAGAAAGGTTCGTAATCCTCATACATCTCTGGTTCCAGCCAATAGCTTCCATCTCGATAGGTGAGCTCTTGGACCAGTTCAGGACCATCCCATTCACCGTCTCCATCCCAGTCATCATAGGTCTCATCCGGGTCCCGTACCCCGTTCCCATTCGTATCGTAGAACTTTTCCGCAGACTCCCAGTTCCAGAGACCGGGTGTGGCCCCATAATGCCATCCGCTATTATCATCCAAAAAGGTATAGCGAACAGTGTCTCCATCCTCACCGATACCATAGGGGATAACGAAAGGATTCTCAGGGTCAGAGATCTCCTTATTGCCTGCCGGATGGCGCCATTCGAACCAGTTCGGAAATCCATCCTCATCGTTGTCCCTCCAACGAACGCCCTGGAACTGATCCTGAACAAACCTGGCAAGCCTGATCGTGTAGAATGTGCGGGGCGTTAAAGTATGGTTGATCTCAAAATTATAGCGATAGGTATCACGGAAAAGTTCATTCCGACCTTCGTCCCAGTACAAATACCTCGTGTTAAAGGCCTGTAAATGGTTCGCTACCTGCCACCAGCTCAAATGAAACCTGAGCTTGCTGGAGTACCTGTAGCTCAGTTTGGCAAAGATATCCCATGTCTTGTCGAACCCAAATCCGCGGAAACCGGCCACATCATCCCAAGGATTCACCAGGTTGGACTTATTCATTTCAAGTGTGTCCAGTATAGCATCCTGGTCAACCCCTAAATAGGTCAGGTCATCGAACTGATAAACACTCCGATGTTCTTCTGTCGTATACTGGCCAGAGAACCAAAAATGAAGCTTAGGGATTCCAAGAACAGGCCCTCCCATTCCAAAATTATAATCGTTCAACCCCCGTAGCTTATCAAAATTATCCGTACCACTTGTGTTGCCGCGCATGCTGTTAATTAGAGCGCCAACAAAACTGGTCTCATATTCAAAATGATATTCCATTTCATTGCCACCTGTAACGGTGTGCCAATTGGATACCGCTGACATGGCATCTCCATATTCTGCGTTAAAGCCACCGGGCTGCCAATCGAACTCCTGCATGGCAAAAATATTCAGCCGGGTACCACTGCCTATTCCTCCAAATATCGGATTACGGATATACATTCCATCTATCATATATGCTATCTCTCCAGAGCGACCGCCGCGAACATGAACCTCTTCCAGTCCCCGTTCCTCCTGATTAGGTATGCCCCTGGTCTTACTCTCAACCTTTACAACACCAGACTGAAGCGTGTACAGTTCGGAAAGATCCCTGAGCGGGAGTGACTGAATGGCCTCCTTGTCAACCGTGATCTTTTTTGCCGTGGTCCCTCTCTCCACTAATGGTCTTGTTCCAAGAACTTCCACTTCTTCACCCTCTATGAACTCCTCCACCATAACAGGATCCAGCCAGACCGTTTGATCCATCATCACGGCCACATCCTTGAAAGTTGTCTTTTTATAGCCTACCATCTGTACCACTACATCGTGTGAACCGACCGGAATGTTCAATATTATGTAGTTCCCATCAACGTCCGCGGCCGCACCAAGCCCCAGATCAGGCAGGTAGACGCTGGCCCCTGGTAAGCCCATTGCATTAATATCAGCCACCCGACCACGAATCGTGCCGTCAGTACCAGCAAAAAGACAGGTCACGATCAAAATAGAAAGAACAGATCCCTTGATCACTATATTTCTCATGGTGTTAATTCTCTAAAATCAATTGTCTGTAAACCAGACTGGTTGCTGAGTTTATAAGGTTCAAAATCAAAATCCGGCAAAACACCTAATTCATTGAGATGAACTGTCCGTGGGGGAGAGATCAGCTGGCGGAAAACATTTCCTGACCTTTCTATATCGATATCGGCCAGATCCAAGCGGGAATATCCTACCCAAATTTGGCCCAGCGAGTCCGGTGTGCCGAACACTGATGATAATGACTCATCCAAGGGATGCTCTGTCCAGCGAAGGAATACTTCACTCCTTACTATACCATGATCCTTGGCCAGCCATGTATAGGATCTTTGCCCATACTCCACACCAGAACCCATCATGGTCATGTTCAGCAGGTGCGTGATCTTGAAACAATCCAAGAATGTGGTATCCGCCCTTGCACAATTGTCTACATCAGTGACCACGGAATCATCTCGATAACAGGTCCATGTTCCGTCCCCATTATCGGATGCCTTTACCTTAGCGGCAGGCAGTGTCACCTGTGATGTTTCCACCTGGAACGTTTTCTCAATATAGTATGTCGCAATATCGGTAGTGTCATAATAGGCCGTATCAACCTGCTCACCATCACGCAATAATCCATTGTAGGTATAATAGAGGATCTCATTTTCAAGAAATTCCTTGTGCCAGAAACCATTCTGGATCTGGTTAGGACTCCAGTAGAAACCCCGAGGAAGAAAATAGCTTGGATAGACCAGCTGGTTCACATGTTGATCCTGAGAATAGATCTGGTAATTATAATGACGCCGGACATCTCCAGCATTTGATGTGGTCCACTCCGTCTTGGTTATATAATAATCATCAGGCTGCCGGTTCTCATCCGTAATATGACCGACCACCTGGCGAGTGTATAGTGTGACCATGGAATCGATATCACCGATATCCTGGCGCTTTGAGTCAATGAAATTGACCGTCTCGATAAGATCTGAATAAACATTTCCCCAACGATCGGTCAAATTATCTCCCAGTTCGACCGTTAGCATGACAACCGGATCTTCAGGGTTGTTCCAGTTGACCAAAAGATTATTGGGTACTGCTCCGATCAGATACAGTTTTTTTTCTTCCGTACCATCTCCATCCACATCAACCAGTGTATACTGTTCTGTGTCATCGAACATGCCGTTTCCCACATCATCTGTTTCCGCACCATCCCACCGGTCATTACAGTTCCGGTCCTCATAAGGCTCGTTCAGATCGAACTCTCCATTACCATCAATATCATGATATACTTCTGCAGGGTCCAATAGTCCATTGCCCCTATCAACGAACTCATATAATATGTCTTCCATGTCACCATCATTATTGTAATCCACATTATCAATACTCTCAACCAACACATCCCAATTGTCACCATCCCCATTATAATCGGTGTCCCCTTCTTCTGCTCCATCCCATTGGTTGTTATCATTACAATCTGTATTTATCCGAAAGATAAGGGAATCACTACTCAGTTGGGTTCGTTCAAATTCAAAATTATTTATAAAGACGATCGGGTCATCCTTGACAAAACTATAGCTCGTATCACGCCATTCAGATGAGTCCACAAATAGGATACCTTCCTGGATCAGAGGAGTATCCAAAACTGCCCAGTATGCGACCACATCAAATGTGTCTGAATAATAGAGCATGGTGTCCGCCTGTACCCAATCAGAATTTCGCAAACGATATCGCTGGAGCGAAGGTTCCGCATCCAGGTCCCACTCAATGGATTCGAGATTCTTGAACTGAGATGAGAAAAGCTGGACCGAATCTGGAACGATCTTCCCGATCTCAGATGTTACCGTATCACCGCCAACTACTAAGGTATCGATCGTGTAGCGGGTTAGAAAATGAGTTGAATCAGGAGATACGTTCAATAGATGGTCCGGAAAATTCGCCATGGTCATGGGCGGCGGATCATCATTGAAGATCTGCCGATACTTATCATAGGTATAATCAAAACGAGAACCACCATACATAAAAAAGGTAGCATTGATCGCGTCATCAAAATCATAAAAATATTTATCTACCAGACCGTTACTGCCATCTCCGATGTTCTCACTACCGAGCGTTGTGGTCGGTCCCGAGGTGGCCATTTCTTCTGATGTTTCCGGTTCTGCGCAGGACTCAAATAACCAACAGCAAACAAAGGCCACCCAAAAGATCGTTAATTTATTTTGATGAAGTCCCAAGGATCTTTTAAATACTAATCACTTAATTTAAAGTATGATTATCATTTTTATAAACTGTTAAACTCATTATATGAAAAATATAGGTCGCATGATCCTTAGGCTCTTTCTTTTATTCCCGTATAACCTGTTTGCGGACCTGGCCAGTCCCGAACCTATTGACCTGGTCCAACCGGATGGTACAAGGTTCGTTGGAGTGAACCGTGGGAACCATCTTCAAGGCTGGATAGAAACAAATGGTTGGTCCATTATCCAGGATAATAATGGTTGGTGGGTCTATGCTACAGGAGCTGATCGGCACACACTGGTCCCATCTACCCAAAAAGTTGGGATAGACCCTGAACCCGATCAGAACGCATACTTGAACAATATTTATCGCCACCTAAAGCCTGAACCTAGGTCTCTGATAGATGAAGCACCTGTCCCTAATATCCGAGATACAAGGATAGATACCTTTTTTGTGCCCTTATTACTGGTCGATTTTCCAGATCACACATATGAATACCCTATGGAAACATTCGAAGATATCATGAACCTTGAAGGTTATACATACCCTGGCTCTGAAAATTCTGGAAGCTTCCGCGATTTCTATCAGGAGATATCCTATGGTGAATTTCTACCACATTCTATCATTGCTGATTGGGTCAGAGCACCAAATCCCCATGGTCATTATGCCTATAGTAATCCCGATGGGTATGCCCATGTAAGGCAACTGGTACGGTATGTGGTGGATGCAGTTGAAGACCAGGGTTTCGATTGGTCAATATTCGATAACGACGGGGATGGCAATGTTGACGCAATGAACCTGATACACGCAGGACCCGGTGCTGAAGAAGGTGATTACGCGAATATCTGGTCACATAAGTGGAACTTGGGAAATAATGCGGTCGAGTATGATGGAGTACAGATCAGCTCCTACACAATGAACCCGGAGATCCAGAGCGGAACGATCGTAGCTATCGGGGTCCTGTGTCATGAGTTTGGACACGCGCTGGGATTACCAGATCTCTATGATACGGATTATTCCTCTTCTGGAGCGGGAAAACTGTCTCTGATGGCCAGCGGGTCCTGGGGAACGAGTAACACATCACCCTGGTACCCTTCCGCCATGAATGCCTGGTGTAAGGATCAGCTGGGCTGGGTAGACATAATTGAGCTGACAGATGACCAGTCTGGAATTACAATTGAAAGAACCTATTCCAGTAACCAGGTATACCGCATGAACCATCCAACGGTCCCAGATGAGTACTGGCTTATAGAGAACAGACAAAAAGCAGGTACTGATACGCTCATGCCCCAGCCCGGTTTGACCATTTGGCACATTAGTGATGATATCACAAGCGGTTGGTCACCCAATAATAATGAGCCCTATTATGGGGTAGGTTTGGAACAGGCCGATGGTCTGTTCGCGCTGGAGAATGGTGGTCCGAGTGATGGTGGTGACGTGTACCCGGGGACCAGTGACAATCGTGAGTTCAGCCACAGTTCTATCCCTAATACGACCAGTTTATATGGGGACCCATCCATGAATCGAATTGAGAACATCTCCGATCCAGGATCAGTTATGACCTTTGATCTATCCTATAATGATATCATATTAGCAGATATCGAGCTCCAGGATGGAACAGGCTATGCGAACCAGCCGGGGAATTTCGGTGTAGAGATCAATAATGACATGGATCTGGGAAACCTATCACTTACTCTGGCCTACAATTCTCTTGAGCTACAGATAGTGGACATTCTGCCAGCAGCTAGAACTACCTTTGATTCTGTTATAATAGCCGGTCGTACGGTCAGTTTTCAGGATCTGAACATTTATGCCGGGTCCGGACCTGCATTTGATATAGTTGTCATGAACTACACGGGCGCACCCACGATAGTAGAGATCAGCATTCACTCTGTATCAGCCCACATGGACGATGGAGCTGAAGTGGGAATGGTCCCTTTGGGATCTGCCCAATACACCATATTAGGTATCGACCAGGTTTTTAACGTCCAAGATGGTACAGGCGCGATCGGTGGCGGGGCAAGCTTTAGTGTTTCGCTGACCAATACTGTACCGATCCAATTCTTTATAATGAATATCATAGAGAACCCAGATCTGCTCACTGCCAGTGATGAGCCTTTCACAGATATGAATGGCAATGGTGAGTGGGATAACGGAGAAGAGTACCAAGACTGGAATGGTAATGGGACCTGGTCAACAATGATCGAGCTATCAGATAGGACCATCGGTTGGTCTATTGATGTTCAGGGATCAGGAAATAATATGAGTGTCTCTGGTACTAACTGGTTAGAACCACTGGAACCAGGCACAGGGTCGATCTTTACAATAAATACTGTAGTTGGTGCCGATGCTCAGTTAGATGAGACTATCACTATCACAACCGATGTCTGGCAGCTAATGGATGCATGGGGACACACTGGTGTCCCTTTTCAGAACGGTTCTGGAACTGTGTCAATTGACCAAATACTCAAGACCAACGATGATCATTTTCTGCCAAAAGATTTCAGTCTGTATAATGTTTTTCCAAACCCATTCAACCCCACAAATACCCTACAATTCTCCGTTCCCAATAACAAGACCGAACCAGTAAGGATCTCTGTCTATGATATTACTGGCCGGATGGTCTTACAACTGACTGACCAGATCTATGATCCAGGCCATTATGAACTTACCTGGGACGGGTCCGGGTTGGGGAGTGGTATCTACTTTATTGATTTCCAGGCCAGGGACACCCATCAGTTCAGGAAAGTATCATTGGTCAAGTGATAAAGTTCCTATAGGACTTGGCATAATACTATGTATCTATGCCGACTTTCGTTTTGTGCTGTTCCGAAACAAAGGATCTTTACCTTTAAGGATCACATCCTTTGTAATGATCACTTTTTCTATTGCATCCATTTCCGGAAGTTTATACATAATATCCAGTAAACTTTCTTCAAGTACAGAGCGCAGGGACCTTGCACCAGCCTTTCGCTCGCGGGCGATCTCAACGACAGTCCTTAGTGCTGAATCACGGAATTCTAATTCACAACCTTCAAGCATGAACAGTTTCTTGTATTGCTCGACCAGAGCATTCTTTGGCTTCACCAATACGTTCAGAAGATCATCTACAGATAGGTCATCGAGAGTGGTCACCACCGGTAACCGACCGATCAGTTCCGGGATCATACCATACTCAATAAGGTCTTCCCTGCGAACATAGGATAGGTTTGATGTAAAATCATCTTTAGCTAATGATCTTTTTGATCCAAATCCCAGGTCACCTTTACCGGTTCGGTGGATTATAATATCGTCAAGTCCAGAGAATGAACCCCCACAAATGAACAGAATATTTGACGTGTTGACAGAAATAAGATTTTGTTCAGGATGCTTTCGACCCCCCTTGGGTGGAACATTACTGATGGTTCCTTCAAGTATCTTTAGTAGGGCCTGCTGTACCCCTTCACCGCTCACATCACGAGTAATCGAAGCACTTGCGGCTTTACGTCCGATCTTATCGATCTCATCAATATAGATGATCCCCTTTTCAGCTGCATTGATATTATAATTTGCTACCTGCAGCAGTCTCACCAGAATATTTTCTACATCTTCGCCTACGTATCCGGCCTCGGTAAATGTGGTAGCATCTGCAATAGCAAACGGCACCGATAGAAAACGGGCCATTGTTTGCGCTATGAGCGTTTTGCCGGTCCCGGTAGGACCAATGAGTAGGATATTACTCTTCTCAAGCTCAACTTCAGAATAGTAGGACTGATGGATGATCCTTTTATAATGATTGTACACTGCCACCGCAATCGCCTTTTTTGCCCGTTCCTGTCCAATAACGTAGGCATCCAGATAGGCTTTGATCTTCGCGGGTTTCTGAAGGGTGACCTTAAAACCACTGTCCGGGCGCTCTACATCTTGCTCGAGGTTTATCTCTAACTTTTTGTGCTTGCCCGGTTTGTTATTCATTTTCTGACCGTTAAGATAGAATCAATAATACCATAGGATCTGGCCTGGTTAGAGCTCATGAAATTATTGCGATCAGTATCTGACTCGATCTTTTTCAGAGTCTGGCCTGTATTCTTAGATAAGATCTTATTTAGCTGAACCTTCATACGGATGATCTCGTCAGCCTGGATCTTAATGTCCGTGGCCTGACCTTCTGCACCACCCATTGGTTGGTGAAGCATGATACGACTGTTAGGTAATGCTGAACGCTTTCCTTTTGCACCACCTGCCAGGAGGAATGCACCCATACTTGCTGCCTGTCCCATACAGATCGTCGCCACATCAGGCTTGATATATTCCATGGTATCATATATCCCAAACCCAGATGTGATCACACCACCCGGAGAATTGATATAGAGATAGATATCCTTATCTGGATCCTCCGCTTCTAAAAATAGCAACTGGGCTATGACAAGGGACGCGATACTATCTTCGATAGGTGTACCCAGGAATACAATACGCTCCTTCAGGAGCCGCGAATAGATATCAAACGCTCGCTCCGTACGTCCGGTCTGTTCTACAACGATCGGAACCAGCTGGTCTATGATCTTTTGATCAATGTTCATGGGTTTCTCCGCGGATGTCCTTTGTATGGACCTCCACCTGTTTGACATTAGCAAATTGTTCCAGGTATTCCAAGATTTTCTTTTCCACCATGTCATCTTCCATACGTTTTCGGTTACTGGGTTTACGGTAAAATTTACGTATTTCCTTTTCAGATGCTGGTGTTCGTCTCACCAGGTTCTCTATCTCACGATCGATCTCTTTTCTTTCCACTTCCAATCCTATATGTTCGATGAGCCTTTTTCGGATCAGGTACCATTTAAGGTTTCTCTCAGCTGCAGGACGATACGTTTCCCTTACTTTTTCTTCATCAAGGTCTTCACCATTATTCTGTTTTTTAACATCTTCAAACAGGTTCGTAAGATAATTGTCCACCATGCTATAGGGTGCTACTGGGCTCACTTTGGCGATCATTGCATCGGTCATATCTCGTTCAAAGGATTGTTGTGAGCGGCTGGAAAAATTTTCATTTATTTTATTTTGCACCTTTTCTTTTAATGCATCCAACGAATTCAGATCAGGATCTACCATTTTTGCAAAATCTGTGTTCACCTCCGGAAGTATTTCTCGCTCCACATTGATCACTTTCAGTTCGTACGGGCTCTTTGTTGTTTCATCCCTTTCATCTGGTAGATCGATCCGGACCATATCACCACGCTTTAGCCCGACCAGTTTTTCTTTCTGGTCATTGGTAAAAGAACCATCACCAACCTTGAGCAACTGTTTCTCAAATTTCTTACCAATGATCGCTAACCCGGAATCATCCAATTTTTGTAGGTCACATAGAATAAAATCCTTTTCCTGGGCGCCATCCTCGATAGTTTCGATCCGAGCGTGAGACTTTCTAAGCTGGCCAATGGCATCATCCAGGTCCTGTTGATCAGGAATGAATTTTGTTCTCTGAACATCCAGTGATCCTTTTTTCAGTTTGGGCAACACTATCTCCGGTTCAACCTCAAACTTGGATGTAAAAGAAAAATGTTCACCGAAATGGAAATGAACATCGCTGATCTCAGCCTGATTAATAGGTACGAGTTCTTTTTCCTGAAGCGCTTTAAAATAATATTTCTGGATATTGTCATCCATGAACTGGGCTTCAATATTTGGCTGGAACTGTTGCATCAAACGATCTTTAGGGATCTTACCAGGCCTAAAACCGGGCAGCTTCACCTTCTTACTGAACCGTTTCATACTATCATTGAAATCTGGTCTCAGTGTTTCCCAGGAAATATCCAGTTTCATTTCCCGCGTGAATTCATTAATACTTTTTAGTTCAATCTGCAATGAAATACTCCGAAATTCAGCCGGGGAATTTATATCAAAAGATGGCTCCATACTCCATGCATCTGTAGAGATCAAGCTTGAAATTCTCATTTCAGCCAATAATTCTTATCATAATAATTTTCCATGCGATCACCAATTTGAAAAATCCTATGGGTCCAGGAAAGATCATCTACGCTGATTCTGGTAATGGAATTGGATTTGCCATATTTCTTTTTATTGGTGGTCTGGCGATGTTCTATCAGGGTCTAAAGAAAATGCGGCGTGACAGGCTGATCGCAAACATGCCAACGTCCAAGGTCCGATCAATGGCTATGGGCCTTGTAGAACTCTACGGGCATATCAAAGCTCATGAAGAGACCATGATCGCACCCTTCAGCGGGAAAGAATGCGTATACTGTCGTTTATCGGTGGGAGAATGGCGGGGTACCGGCAAGAGACGACACCTGAAGATACACCGTCAGCGGGAAAAGGGAGTACTTTTTAACCTGGAGGATGATACAGGGAAGGTACTGATCGATGCTCGGGGAGCAGATCTGACCAATCTTAAAAGAGATATCTCGATCGAATTGCATGGGTCTGGTGAAATGACAGACCGTTTGCAAACCTATTGTGAAAAACACAACATTGAATGGAAAAGCGCCATTGGGAACCGAGCAATGGAATTTCAAGAAACATTCATCGAACCAGGAGAGGATCTTTATGTCATGGGTACGGCACAGCCCGGTCCGAGCAGTGGTGGAAGCAAAAAACATATCGGGCATGAGAAGATCATGATCGGCTACGCTAAGGGTCAACGCATGTTCTATATATCTGACAAGAGTGAGAAAGAGCTCCTACACAGGTCTGCATTCAAATCCGGTTTTATGGTCTTCGGCGGCATAGGACTCTCTGCATTAGGTTTGTTCATGATCCTGGTACAATTTAAATAAGATGCACGAGAACGATACAATAAAGCCTTTCTTCAAAACTTTCAAGGGACAGATCGTAATATTCCTGCTTGCCTGGTCATCCTGCCAGACCATGACCTATTATTTAGGAACGGAAAATAACCGGAAGGCTAAAAGAATTGCCAGAGATCATACGGAATATGAAGCTGAGATACTGGGTGTGGACCCTTACAAATTTCAATTCCCTGATGGAAAGATCCTTCGTGTAAAATACAATAGAGGTGAGACCCGCCAGAATGCCGTATTCTTTTCTGTCACCATTGCCGATGGGAATCTCACCATTGACCAGGAATCAACAGAACAGTTCAGGACAGGATATTTAGAACGGAGTGATCTTTCCTTTGCGCCTGATAGCTCAATGATCGGCTATACATTCCCGATCATATATTCCAATAAGGACCCTTCTCTGTTCATGGAATCGAAGATATTCAGTAAAAGGATGGAAGATAAAGATCATACGGAACCCATGATAGTTTTTGGAATAATATGGGGTGTTGTACTACTGATACTTTGGGTGGTCGGCTGGGTTCTATATAAGGTTAATACTGATGATGAGATCCTTGACTCTCCAGAAAAGGACACCCGCAGCTTCAAGGTCAAAAAGGGTACCGCTGATCAGCCTAATGATTGGGATGATGAACTATGATAATGGAAATATTCAGCTATTCTCCAAGATGACACAGGAGAAAGTGGTCTTCGAATACAGCACCTATCAATAACATATTGTTATAAACAGAGGCAACACTCGACCCGGATAATTCATCACCCATATTCATATATACTTCTTTGTGAATATGGTCTCCATTACCTTTTATCGATAAACGGATCACCTGCGATGGTGATAACTCTTCCGGATCTTTTGCATGGCGTAAAAATGCAAGCGCTTTGGGGTGTGAACCGATCCAAAGGTTTCCTTTCTTATCTAATTCAATATTGTCCAGTCCGCTATCTAAGTATATTTCTTTTTCTATGGTCAGTGTATTATTCTCAGAATCCCTGGAACAAATAGAAAGTGTTTTATCGATCGATTCAGATACGTAAATAGTATCCCCATTCAGGCTCTTATTTATTCCATTTGGGTAGGATAATCCTTCCATGGCAATATGAAAACTCTCACCATCATAGAATAATATGTTAGCCAAGGAAAGTTGTAGATACTCTTCCGCCATTTTACCGAAACTGGTTCTTGTACCATGATCATTGGTAACATAGAACCGATCTTCATCCAACATAACAAGATCATTGGGACTTATCAATAATGGGTCACTAATGGTCTCTAAATGGATAAGTCTATCATCTTGAAATACAAATGCTTCAATAGTATTCCCATTACTTGTATGATTAACAGCAAATAATCGAATAACTCCATTCTTGTTCTCATAGGTGGAGATACCATGAGGATGAAATTCGAATTCTATATCCTGGGTCATATTAACCAATTGGGCTTGCGGATCGTTCAGGTCATACGACAAGATCTTGCCCTGAACTGGGATACCTGCCAGGGTCTTCCACCGATCATCCGCAGAGATCAAAGCAATTCCATTATCTAAGATGGTGATGTCTTCCGGTCCATTAAGACCATAAACAGAAGTACACCGTCCATCAAAATGGGAATGGATATTCTTGAACTCTCCTGCATCGTACATTGTTTTGCCAATAAAGGATGAGATACCAAGAGATAGAACCAATAGTATGGTCCCTATATTCATCAATGAAAAAAACATCTGCCACTAATACCCGTTCTCATCAATAAAGATCTGGGATAATACATGGCCTGATCAGGTTGTTTTTATAATATATAGTTAGCCTGATAATGAGCCGATAGCCGGAATATTATAGATCAAATAGATCATAGTGAAAATGTTTCACAGGACATATGAAACCCACATTGACCATACCATTAACACTTTCAACATCTATTCTTCTGCTTCAGAGAGTTCACGCTGGACACGCTCATGCCATAGTGTCCATCTTTCTTTTACTGGACCTTTCTTGCGTGTGCCCTTAACACTCTTTTGTCCATCTGCGTACCATTCTGTCCAATCACCCCTTGCCTCACCATCTTTTATCTTTCCTTCAATTCTTTTTTGACCACTGGCATACCATTCTGTCCATTTACCCCGTAAACTACCATTCTTCCAGCTACAATTCTCTTTTTTCTCCCCATTGACATACCATTTCGTCCAATCGCCGTGAGGTCTACCCCGTTTGTACGACTCTAAAGATCTTTTTTCCCCAGTGAAATACCATTCTGTCCATTTTTTATCTTTCTGCCCTTCTTTATATTTGCCTTTTAATTTTTCCTGTCCGCTCTCGTACCATTCCGTCCACTTCCCATTTAATTGTCCATCATCCCAATTGATCTCTTCCTTTTTTTCACCATTCTCATACCATAGGGTCCATTTCCCATCGGGCTGACCATTGACATAGGCCTGGACCAATTTCTTTTCACCATTCTCATACCATAGGGTCCATTCACCATTTCCTTTACCCTTAGTTTCTTTTTTCCGGCCTGCTTTGTAAATGACCTCCATCCGCTTTTCACCATTAGCATACCATTCTGTCCACTCACTGTTCTCATTCTTTGATCTATCTTGTAGATTTATTTTTTTTGATTCATCCCAAGCGGTCATTGCCCCTAATAATTCCCCATCCTTATAGGTCCCTTCCAGCTGTTTCTGGTCTGTTTCATTCCAGTATGTCCATTTACCATTTTTGATACCATCTTTATAGATCCCTGAGCTGTCTAGGATACCATCTTTGTTCCACCACATCCAGAGATCTTCTTTTTTACCTTCTTTCCAGTGCCCCTGGGATCTCTTTTGTTCATCCTCGAACCAGGCAATATAACGGTCGTTATCTTCACTGCCATCGCCAGTTAAATCCGATCTCCAGCCCCATTCATGCCACTCGGTCCATTTTCCATTTCGTTCATCATCCTTATAGTCACCCTTTGTCCTTATCTGACCATTATCATACCAATCGATCCAATTACCATTTTTATTACCATCTTTGTAAGCTTCTTTTAGTTTCAGCTGGCCATTCTCATACCAGGAAAACCATTGTCCATCTTTTATGCCGTCAATGTAGTTTCCCTCTTCCTTCTTCTGGCCATTAGGATGCCAGTAGGTCCAGAGTCCATTTTCCATCACATTAGACCCAGAACTGTCATTCCCCTTTGGGGTGCCTTCTTCCATGACCTGGCCATTCGGATACCAGTAGGTCCATTTTTCATGCGGCAGACCATCTATGAATGATCCTTCCACCATTAGTTGACCATTCTCATACCATTCCGACCATTTTCCATCATGTACGCCTTCCTTGTACATCCTTTCGAACTTCTGGTGACCATTCTCATACCATTGTTTATGCTCACCATTCTGAATACCTAATTGCCAGTTACTCTCTTCCTGATCCTGTCCATTCTTATACCATGTGTTCCTCTTGCCATCTATCTGCCCGTCCTTGTAGGAACCTTCCATCTTTTTTGTACCATTTTCCCAGGTATCAGTTACTTTTCCACTGAAGACACTATCCTGTCCAGGTATAAAATAAAGGCTATCTCTCACAAAGAGATCTTCCATTTTTATTTCATCCTGAGCTATCAAGACAGGTAGAACCAGTACAAAAGCAACTATTGTTGGGTGGGTTATTTTTTTCATTCCAAGCTGAATTTAATACAAACTTCCTATCACTATATCCAGGGTTTATTAATAAAAGACCTTGAGAGTTTTATAGCATATACTGATCTGCAGTTGATGAACGATCCCAGTAAAATAATATCCAGTATCCTATTGCAAGGTCCGAAATTATTGTATGATCATTAACCTAATAATTATTATCTTACTGTTCATTATAATTGCTCCTCAAAATTTCCGGTCTTGACCATATGGACCTGAATATTGTTTCCACCGCTGCTTGTTGATGCAACCGTAAAACCCTGTTTCATGTAATCATCGACCATATCAACCAGTTCTAATCCAGCACTGATAGTGGTTGTGATCAGCACATAACATTTGCCTTCATAAATATCCACATAGCCTATTGTTTTTCGTTCACTCATTGTTAACTCCAATTGCGTGTTTTAATGTTTTACCACTCATTCCAGAATTCCATTCAACTGTGTCAAGTGTCACTCTTAGCGCATATAAGTTAAATATTTAAACAGTTATTTCCTTTTTTTAGAAATAAGATCATCTTTCCCAAGGTCCCCCTATCCATCGATCTCAGCCTCTATCATTTTTTCACCGTTCTGATACCAATAGATCCATTCACCATCTTCCCTGCCTTTTGTGTATGAACCTTTGACCCTTATTTGTCCGTTCATATACCATTCTTTCCACGAACCATCCAATTCATCATTCTCCCAATCGGCCTCTTTCTCTTTACCTCCATTCACGTACCATACTGTTCGTTTACCATTTTTTTTACCATTCTTATACTTCTTTTAATTATTTTTACTTTTT
>ENA-UPTF01001139-UPTF01001139.1-marine-metagenome-genome-assembly--contig:-NODE-1139-length-17249-cov-2.765490_pt1 | contig 17249 bp, 17 predicted proteins | sample MGYA00238166_ERZ767019 | MGnify/ENA primary metagenome ERZ767019 (study PRJEB28930, sample SAMN06266391) | marine metagenome | isolation source: Sea water from 250 m depth | place: Atlantic Ocean...
TGGTGCGCGCAGGCTGCTGGCGGCTGAGCACGCGCGGCTGCACAAGCGCATGCGGCGGATGGCCGCGACGGAGAGCAAGCTGCGGAAAGGCCTGGGGCAAGTCCTGTGACCGGAATGTGACACACGCATTCCTGAGTTTACACGTCGTACGACTGCACACACCCCGCTGCGCCCTCAGCTAGTCGCTTGAGCTCCCAGCGGATTCTCCACGTCGTCGGCTTCAGCCTCTGCCTCCTCACCCGCAGGCGGCTGCCCATCCTCACTCTCCTGCTGGTCTTTGTCCGGCGCGCCGTTGCCAGGCCGCCGGCCCGCGTCGCTGTAGTAGTTCGGGGCCCAGGTCCGCGCCGCGAAGAAATTCGGACGGACAAATAGCATGTCCAGCGGGTTTCCACCGGGTAGAACGAGGATGGGAACGTTATCCGCGAACGCCTGTGACAGCCCCCCGACGGAGTTTTCCGCGCCGGCTTGCGATTGCATGGCAACAACGCCAAAACGTTTTCGGTCGGACAGCCTGGAAAACCCATCTGCAGCCATCACGGCACCCCGCTCGTGCCGAAAAGCCACGGGCCTGATGCCTTCTTTTGCGACGGCTTCAATTAACGGGTTAGACGGATAGCAGGCCATCCATTCGACGCCCTCCTGCTTAAGAATGGAGGCGACGTACTCGATACTGTTCATGCTCGGGAACCCTCCGCGGTTAGTCTTCCACCGCCGTTTGAAGTCGCTCCTGTGCGTTCAGAAAGTCTTCCATGAACTCGTAGACCACGGCCCGCGAGGATTGAATGGAGTTCATTAAGCCGACGCCTTGGCCGACGAAGGAGGTGGCCAGTTGTTTAGCTCCTTCGTGCCCACCTTCGGCAAGCTTTGTAACCTTTGCGAGCGGCGCTTCACTAACCAGCGACTGTAGAGGCATGGGTAGGGGATTAGGTGCTTCGCCGGATTCCCATGCTTCTGTCCACGGCGATCGGAGCTGACGTGAATATTTGCCGGTTCTCGCTTTCGATCGAACGGTCATACGGGAGTCGGCTTGGACATATTTTTCTTTAATGATCGGCGAAGTGTTGGCTTCTGCGACGGTCAACCAAACCGAGCCTGTCCAAACACCGTCGGCGCCCATCGCCATGCAAGCAGCCATTTGTCGGCCTGTAACGATTCCGCCGGCAGCAAGGACAGGTACGTCGGAGTCTTTGACCGCGCTACAGACTTCGGGAACGAGCACCATGGTTGAAACTTCGCCGCAGTGCCCGCCAGCTTCGGTGCCTGCTACGACGAGAAGATCAACGCCTGCGTCTACCTGTTTGACCGCATGTTCTTTTGCGCCAACGAGTGCGGCGGAGGCAACCCCGTGTTGTTGGCACATTTCGATCATGTACCGGGGTGGAACTCCTAAAGCATTGGCGATGAGTTTGATGGGGTGCGAAAAGGCTACGTCGATGATATTCGTTGCCCGGCCTTTAGTGAGAAAACCACCTCCGCCTCCCTGTTGCATCGAGTAAACATCTTTCGTGTCGATCTGATGCTGGGCGAGGATGTTGAGGGCGAAATCTCGATGTTCTTCCGGCACCATGTTTAACGTTTCTTCTGAGGTGGTGTCATCGGATATGGCGATACTCGTTGGCGCGATCAGATCGACTCCGTAGGGCATGCCGTCGATATGTTCGTCGATCCAATTGAGTTCAATCTCAAGTGTCTGTGCGGAATGACCTGCGGCGCCAAGAACACCCATACCGCCGGCTTTAGAGACTTCCACGACGACGTCGCGGCAATGCGTAAATGCTACGAGCGGAAATTCGATGCCAAGCATGTCACAAATTCGAGATTTCATTACTGATTACCCCCCAATTAAATTGCCCGTCATCGATGCGTAACGGGAACACAGTCCTAATCCCACGCGCTCATCATATATAGGATCGTCGCACGAATGCACGACCCAGCAAGAACGAAACGGCAGCTCTTGGGTCAATGAACCTGAGGCCAAACCGGCTTGTTGGAAAAATTAGCCGGTCTTATATGCTGCTCGGACTAGGCGTCCTGGATCCAAGACGCATCACGTTTCTCGCGAAATGCGGCCATTCCCTCCGCACCCTCGTCGGAACGGAACATGCGTCCGCTCCACTCCGCGGTTTCGTTGAAGCCTTGTTCGACCGAGAGTTGTGGAACTCGACGTACCAATTTTTTGCATTCGACAACGGCTATTGGTCCCCCACGATTGATCATGTCGATCTCCTCATTCACCGCAGACACGAGTTGATCTTTGGGGACAGCACGGTGGGCGAATCCCATCTCAACAGCTTGTCTTCCACTAAATCGTTCCCCAGTGATGAACAGTTTCATCGCGTGGTGTGTTCCAAGTTTGGGGATACACACGACCGAAATGACCGCCGGAATCACCCCGATCCTCACTTCGCTAAAGCTAAATTGAACGTCTTCACGAGCAATGACGATGTCGGCTGCTCCAACCAATCCGAGTCCTCCAGCAAATGCCGCTCCATTGACGGCTGCAATCACAGGTTTGTCACTCTCAAGAATCTGCGTTAGCACCTGTGGATACGGCACGGATTTGCGTCCCTCAATGCTCGCGCCCGGTGGACTCTTGAGATCGGCGCCCGCGCAAAATGCTGGGTCGGTACCGGTGATGACGATGCACCGTACGTCCGGATCGTCGTTGGCGACGAGCAAATGTTCGTACAGCTCAAGCACCAGAATGGATGAAAGGGCATTTCGATTTTCGGGCCGATTTAGAGTGATCCAGGCCGCGCCGTTCTTGACGTCGTATAGCGTTGCTTCAGTGGTTGCCACTATGATTCCCCTTCGTTTTCTTCGAATACGACCAATATTTGGCCATTGTCCACTTGTTCCCCTTCGCTAACAGGTACTTCTCGAACAACGCCGTCGATGGGAGCGGTGATTCGATGCTCCATTTTCATGGCCTCGATGATCACCAGTAACTGACCCTCGGACACACTCTCGCCGGCTGACACTTCCGTCGCGAGAACCTTACCGGGCATAGGGGCGTATAGCCCGCCCGTAAATTCGGCCACACCGGCCTCCGGGAAACGGTCCAGTTCCACGAGTACTACGTCGCCTGTTGGGGCATGAACATAGCGATTGGTTTCGTCTTCCGATATCGAAAAAGTGATTCGTCGCTGGTCGATGGCGAGATCGATCTGGTCACCGTTCACACCGTGTAGGGTTACGTGGTGGTCGTCGCCGGCAACATGCATATCAAACGTACCATCCCGCTGCGCGCGATACTCGATCGCAACCTCGCTATCGCCGACCGTGTACCGAACGCGCTCCGGTGGCATCATCGAATTCCGCCAACCACTGGAGATGTGGCGGAGTACTTTGGCGTTCTTTCGACGTCGGTCTTGAGCAAATAAAGCTGCTGCGATGGCGGCATCGTTCACTTCTACCGGGCTTGGTTCCCGCGTACGGGTCGGGTTGACGCGTTCGATGAAGTCGGTGGTTGTATCGCCCGCGATAAATGCCGGAGTGCGCAACGTGGCTACCAGAAAATCACGGTTGTTGGTGATGCCGTGCAACTGCGTCGTTTCCAATGCCCGTGCCAGTTTGGCCGCCGCTTCTCGCCGCGTCGGAGCATGGGCGATCACTTTGGCAATCATCGGATCGAAATTCACGCTGACCTCGGTGCCGGCCTCGACCCCCGAGTCGAAACGCGCTTGCGATGACGGCTTCCATACTTGGATGGTGCCTGGCGAAGGAAGGAAGTTCTTACTGGGGTCTTCGGCGTAGAGTCGGGCTTCGATGGCGTGCCCGTCGATGGTTAAACCACTTTGGTCGTACCCGAGTTCTTCCCCCTCTGCGATTCGTAGCTGCTCGCGTACCAAGTCGAGGCCCGTGATGGCTTCAGTGACCGGGTGTTCTACTTGAAGCCTGGTATTAACCTCCAAGAACCAAAAGTCGTCACCGTCGAGCAGGAACTCAACGGTGCCGGCCGAGGTATACCCGATCTTTTGTGCCGCTTTGACCGCGGCGTCTCCCATTTGCTCTCGAATTTCGGGAGTTACTGCGGGTGAAGGGGCCTCCTCAATGACTTTTTGATGGCGGCGTTGGATAGAGCACTCACGTTCAAACAGATGGACTAGGTTGCCGTGATTGTCGCCTAGGATTTGTATTTCGACGTGTCGTGATGCGGTTAGCCATCGCTCAAGAAACACCGTGTCGTCACCGAAAGATGCTTCGGCTTCACGGCGTGCACCTTCGACGGCGGCTTCTAATTCGTCAACACTTTCGACAACGCGCATCCCGCGACCGCCACCACCTGCCGAGGCTTTGACAAGAACAGGAAAACCGATGGCTTCCGCGGCTGTTGCGAGGTCGTCCCCGGCATTGAGTTCGCGCGCGGGGAGGGTCGGTACGCCAGCGTCGGTCATGGCCTGTTTGGCCGACAGTTTGTCGCCCATTTCTTCGATCGCGTGTGTTGGCGGGCCTACCCACGTGATGCCACGCTTCGTGATGGCTTCAGCGAAGCGCGCGTTTTCCGATAAGAACCCATAACCGGGGTGTACGGCATCCGCTCCAGATGCCACGCATGCTGCGTACACTTTTTCCGCATCCAGGTAGGTTTCCGCGGACGTTTGTCCTTGCAGCGCAATGGCGGTGTCCGCTTCTTGAACGAAGGGGGCATTGGCGTCACCGTCGGCGTAGATTGCAACAGTGGCGATGCCCATTTCATGCGCCGTGCGAAAAATTCGTCGCGCGATCTCGCCGCGATTGGCCACCAGCAAGCGCGTGATCGGTTTGATATTTACATCCGCCATGTGCCGAACTCCTTGGTTCCTTTGACGGCGTCGTTTTCGACCGCCGAGAGTGCGAAACCGACAACGTCGCGCGTGTCTCGTGGGTCGATCATGCCGTCGTCCGATACCCGCGACGTCGCGAAGAGACCCTTCGATTGTTCCTCGTTAATGGCTATGACGGCGGCTTCGCGCTCTGCGTTGGCTTCTTCGTCGAACTCCGCTCCGCGTCGTTCGGCGGCAGCTTTTTGGACGATGGTCATCACGCCTGCCATCTGTTCTGGGCCCATGACGGCTATTTTTGCGGTCGGCCAAATAAACGTGAATTTAGTCCCGAACGCGCGACCACTCATGCCGTAATTACCAGCTCCATACGATGCCCCGACAATTACCGTGATGTGCGGAACCGTCGAATTGGTCACAGCATTGATCATTTTTGATCCGTTCTTGGTAATACCACCCTGCTCAAAGTCGGTGCCTACGACGTAGCCGGTGATGTTATGAAGAAACAACAAAGGCACGTCGACTTGATTGCAGAGTTGAATAAATTGCGACGCTTTTTCTGCGGACTCGGACATTAGCGCTCCGTTGTTTCCGAGGATGCCAACGGGGTAGCCGTGAATCGAAGCCCAGCCGGTCACCAATGTGGGCCCATACCGCGGTTTAAACTCTTCAAAACGAGAGCCGTCGACGACCCGCCCAACGACCTCGCGTATGTCAAAAGGTTTTTTTAGGTCGTCTCCGACGATGCCCAGCAGCTCTTGGGGATCGTGGATAGGCGGGTCCGCTGGCATACTTGGCCCGGGACCAAGTTTTCGCCAATTAAGGTGTCTCATGACTTCACGCAGCAGGCGGATACCGTCCATTTCGTTTTCGGCAAGATAGTCTCCCAATCCCGACGTGGTCGTGTGCATGTCAGCGCCGCCCAGCGTTTCGGGTTCCGCATCTTCGCCGGTTGCCATTTTCACGAGGGGCGGTCCGCCGAGCGAAACCATTGCTTGATTTTTCACGAATATGTTGTAGTCGCTCATGCCGGGTTGGTAGGCGCCGCCCGCGGTCGAAGCACCGAACACAATCGAAATGGTCGGTATCCGCATTTTCGAGAGTTCGGTGATTTCATAGAAAAGCCGTCCTGATTCGGCGAAGTGTCCTTCCACACGGAGAAGCGGGTCGACTGGTGGGCCGCTGCCACCGCCCCCGCCACCACCGCCTCGGAGATCAGCGCCCGCGGATTCGACGAATTGCACGTAGGGGAGACGATTCTCCCGGGCGATCTCCAATCCACGCATGAGCTTTTTGGAGTTGAAGTGATTGAAGGCCCCCGCACGGACAGAAGGGTCGTGGCCGAGGATGACGCATTCGACACCCTGAATAACGCCTACACCGACGACGAAACCGGAGCCGATCGTAACGTTCGAACGCCAGGCCGCCAGCGGACTAATTTCAAGAAACGGTGAATCGGGGTCGAGCGCCCACGCGATTCGCTCGCGTATCGGCATTTTGTTCCGTTTGGCAAGGCGCTCCATTGCTTCAGCCCCGCCGCCCTCGGCTGCTTGGGCGTACAGCCCATCCAATTGTTCAAGCTTCGCGCTCATTTCTTCTTTGTTCTGTTGGAACTGCGCAGAACGTGTATCCAGCTGCGATTGAAGTACTGCCATGATCTATTCCTCTAGCTACTTGGCGTAAGCACGTTGAAACGCATCCCGCTCGGCAATGCGATCCCAGTACTGTTGTATGTTGGGGGTGAAGGCCTCTTCGATGTTGAGCGATTTTGCCAACACCAACGCATACACGATGCATATATCAGCGATGGTGAAGCGCTCTGAACACAGGTACTCGCGTTCTGCGACTGCCTCATCAACGCACCGGAGCCGCCCCAGAAACCATTTTCGATAATCGTTGGCCACCTGCGGATTTCTCTTTTCTTCAGGTTCCAGTTGCGTATAACGAAGCACCAGCGTCTGTGGGAACGTTAACGTAGCATCGCTTCGATGCAACCAATTTAGATAAGTGCCGTAGTCGGGTTCTTCCCGAGACACCGCGAGATCTGTTGGGCCGTAGGTGTCGACAAGGTATTGGCTGATACCCGCGGATTCCGTCATGACCACGTTGCCGTCGACCAGACAGGGGACGGTGCCGAGCGGATTGACTTGAAGATATTCCTTTGCCAAGTAACGCGGTGGAAATGGCAGCGTGATGAGTTCGTAATCAAGCCCCATTTCTTCTAACGTCCACAGCGGGCGCATCGAGCGAGCGCGCTCGCAGTGATAAAGTTGTAGTGTCACCTTTCCTCCTCTTGCACAGTTCGAATCGCAAGGGGCTTCTCTAGCTGGAAGCTTTCTTGCGTTGTCGAACTTAGATACTTCCCTTAAGCGGAACTCGATCGTGAAAGGGCGTCGCCTTCTCTCCAAGGAGACATCTGTCCCTCATAAACGCTTGGACCGTTCCTAAAGTGTGCGGCTTCTTCGAACGTCTCGACAAACGGCATATCGTTTGGGTAGCACGCTTCGTCCCTCGGAAGCGGCCCCGCTTTTGAGACATGCCCGCGCAGCGGATGCCCCACTACCTCTTCAGCGATGCAGGCGGCCTCGATAACTTTGTCGAGGTTGAAGCCCGTTTCTACCCCCATTTCGTGGCAGAGATGAACGAAGTCTTCAGTCGGAACGTGTCCTGCCGCGCGACCGTTACCACAGTATGGACAACCACCCATACCACCGAGCGACGTGTCAAATTCGGTCGCCCCAAGCATTAGAGCCTCGTAGTAGCTTGCGATCGTCGCGCCGCGAGTATTGTGTAAGTGCATGTGATAGGTCTCGACGCCAGGATATTTGTCCCGGATAGCCGTAATGGTTTCGCGCACCGCGAGCGGCATGTTCCATCCCATCGCGTCCAGGAAGGAAACACGATCGACCTTGATACCGGCATCGGCCCACGTGTTCATCATGAGGTCGATAAGCTCCATTCGTGTTTCAAGCGAAAACGGCCCTTCAAAATTAGAACCAAACGGATTACCCACGGCGATTGAGCCCGCTTCAGCACCCGCTTCCTTTGCTGAGGCGACCGACGCGTCCATGGCCGCGATTTGCTCTGCTTGGGTGCGGTTGTAATTACGTCGTGCAAAGGTGTCGCAGAGTTCGACGTGGGTACCAAATTTGCGACCTCGTACGTTGATTTTTGGGAAATAACCGTCGGCTCGGTCGAACCCGCGCTTGTTGAAAACAGCGGCGGTGTAGTTGATTCCCGGCTTTGGAACGAATGCATCGGCGATTTCATCGATACAAGCCATGGACGGTGTCCACTTCGGATGCGCGAAGGAGCCAATGGAAATGTTTTTCGCCCCCATTTCACCGATGGCATCGAGGAGTCTCAGTTTTTCGGATACGGGAATGTCCGGGCTTTCAATTTGAAGTCCCTCACGCATCGTGTCGTCAAGAATGTTGACGGACTTCGGTAGCAAGTTGCTCATGTCGTTCGTGTTCCCCAAGTGTCGTAACCCCTTATTTAGCAAGCCCGAGACTGTTTTAGCAAGCACGTGTATAGGCGAGCGTTGAAGCGGGTAGGGTACAGTCATGGTCGAGTTGGATATGCTCGTCGGACGTTTCGTTCGAAAGCTCGAGCTGGAAAAGCGCGAGGGGGGTGTCGTGAACGCAGTTGAAATCATGTTAGGCAAGGCCGAATCGTTGGCGGCAGTCCTTGAGAACCGAGCACTTGTTGCTGAGCATGCCGGAAAAATTCCCGAAGAGACGATTCGTGAGCTCTCGGCAGAAGGCCTGTTCGACCTCGTGAAGCCCTCCGCGGCTGGTGGCAAGGAACTGAACGCGACGGCCGTATTAAAGGTGTGTGCAGCGCTAGGTAAAGGCTGCGCTTCAACCGGTTGGGTTGGATGCGTATACAACGTTCACCATTGGGTCGCGGCAATGTACCCCGAGCTCGCACAGCGCGAGTACTTCGGACAAGACGATGTGTTGTCTTCGGCGTCGTTTGCTCCGTCGGGGGCGGCGGTCGCTACCGAGGGAGGCTACAGTGCGACCGGTCGTTGGTCTTTTGCTTCCGGAGTCGATTATGCGGATTGGTGTTTCTTGACCGCTCGAGTCGATGACCAGGGCGATGGCGGACCTCCCGGCCCATACTTTTTAATGGTTCCCGCGTCGGACTATGTTATTGACCATGATTCATGGCAGGTGTCCGGACTTCGAGCGACGGGAAGCAAAGATGTTGTGTTGAACGAGACATTTGTTCCGACCCATAGAGCTTGTTTCCTGCCATCTCTTTTGTCGGGAAACAGTCCGGGTTCAAGAATTCATCAAGGACCCCTGTTCCAGGTGCCGGGGCATCCGTTTTTGGTTGCGGTATTGGTCTCGCCGGTCCTTGGCGCGGTCGAGCGGGGCGTCGAATTGTTTCGTGGTGGGATCGTTAAACGGCGTTTCTCGATGACCGGACGACGGCAGGTTGAACAACCCGAGGCAAAGATAGCGCTCGCCGAAGCCGACGCGCGCGTGACAGCTGCTCGAATTCTTTTGGAACGCACATTTACGGACATCGATAGGCTTGTGCCGGAGACGCCATCGATAAAACTAGCGCAGATTCCGCGGGATTCAGCGTTTGCGATGCAACTCCTAGTCCGAGCGATTGATATAGTGTTTGAAAATCTCGGTGGTGCGGCGTTGCAAGAAACCAACCCAATCCAGCGAATATGGCGTGACGTTCATGCGGCCAAGGCGCATGCGGCCGTCAACTGGAATACGCAGGCTCTTGCGTGGGGCGAGCTTAGTCTGGACGATGCGAATTAGTTAACGCGGATCGTTTTTTCGAATTCGAAAGGGGGGCACTATGACGACAACGGAAAATGGGGATTCGCTGGGTCCGCTCATTGATGCGGATGGTCACGTACTTGAACCCGCGGATACCTGGCAGAAATACATTGACCCTAAGTTCCGAGACCGTGCGATTCGGATCGAGCTAGCTGCAGATGGACGCGAACGGTTGCTGTTTGACAACCAACCCTTCGAGTTTCTGAAGGGCAACCTCGGTGGGCTTGGGGCATTGATCTTGAGAAAGGCGGACTCGGTGTTCAGACACACGATTACACCTACGCTGAAGGATCGCCCGCTGGTGGTTACGACCCCGCAGCGCGCGTAAAGGTGCTGGACCAAGAGGGCATCGATCGGGTGCTTCTATACCCAACCATCGGTATTTGTTGGGAGGGGAACGTTACTGACCCCTTGCTTGCGACCGCATACACGCAGGCGTACAACCGCTGGATTGTTGATTTTTGCAGTCATGACCGACAACGGCTGTACCCAATCGCGCATATTTCTCTTATCGATCCACAGGGTGCCGTTGAGGAAGTCGTGCGCGCTAGAAAAGCGGGGTGTGTCGGAGTTTATCTGTCGCCGGACCTCGAAGCTCGAGGTGGCAAAGCGTTTGTCGATCCAGCGTTCGATCGTTTTTGGAGCACCGTTCAGGATCTTGATATGCCGGTCGGGTTTCATGTCGTCGTTCGCGACAACCCCGCTTTCTCGAGATTTTCGACACCGGGCACACCCGGGGATGGACTATTTTTCTTCGCGTTTCTAGCTATCGATGTGATGGCTGCTTTTACCTCGTTGATCTCGTCCGGGATTCTTGAGAAATATCCTCGACTGAAATGTTCGGTACTCGAAGCTGGCGGAAACTGGATTTCGGCTTGGTTAGATCGGATGGATCACAAGTACGAAGTGATGTCTTCGGTAGTGCCGTTGTCGATGAAACCCAGTGAGTATTTTTACCGGCAGTGTCTGATCGCGATGGACCCCGACGAAGGCATGAACGCTGAAGTCATCAATCACATCGGGCCCGATTACGTGATTTGGGCATCCGACTACCCGCACATCGACGCTTCGTACGGGGTGGCAAAAGAAATGATTGAAAGTGTTCGAACACTGCCAATCGATGCGCAGCGGAAAGTTCTGGGCGGCAACGCCATCCGCTTCTATGGACTTCCTGATTGAGCACACTGGATTACGGGAAAGGGGAGGGGCACGAGGCGTGGCTAACCCTTCTCGACGAGGACATCATCGAGCCCGACCAACCCATTATTGATCCGCACCATCACCTTTGGCATCGCCCGGACGGTGTCTACCTGCTCCCCGAATTGGTCGCCGACGTCAGGTCGGGCCACCGGGTGACGGCCACCGTATTTGCTGAATGTCGGTCGATGTACCGTGCGGAGGGACCAGAGCATCTAAAGCCCGTCGGCGAAACCGAGTTCGTTGTCGGCATCGCCGCGATGAGTGCCAGCGGGCTATACGGCGACGCGAAGTTGTGTCAGGTTTTTTTTGGTGGCGTTGACTTTCTCGCTAAGGATGGGATCGAAGCCACGCTGGATGCGCACATTATGCGGGGAGGAGAAAGATTTCGAGGGGTTCGACTATCTTGCGGGTGGGATGCAGACCCGAAAATCCCCAACATCAGCCCAGACCGGGGCTTGCTTGCCGATCCGCGTGTGCGGAATGGCATTGATGCACTGGCGTCGCGAGACTTGTCCCTGGACGTTTGGATTTATCACACGCAGCTGTTGGAACTGGTTACGTTACTGGACGAGTGCCCTAGAATCCCCGTCATTCTTGATCATGTTGGTTCGCCCATTCTAGGAGGTAGTTATAAAAACAAACACGACGAGGTGTTTGCTGTCTGGCGAAAATCGATGGAGGAGGTTGCGAAGCGGCCCAATGTCTTTGTTAAGTTGGGGGCATTGCCGATTCGCAAACCGACCGCGGGAGCTTCCGGATCAGAACCGCCGAGCTCGTTGGATGTGGCGGAAAGCTGGCGACCCTGGATCGAAACTTGCATCGAACTTTTTGGTCCGTCGCGGTGTATGTTTGAAAGTAACTTCCCGGTTCAAAAAAATTGGTGCAGTTATGATGTGTTGTGGAACGCGTTCAAAAGGTTAGCGATCCACATGAGTCCGGACGAAAAACTAGATTTATTTCAAGGAACAGCAGCCCGCGCCTATCGCATCTTGGAGTAAGTATTGATGGAAGATCGTGACCACAAGCACAACTTTCATACCCACACATTTCGTTGCAAGCACGCGAAGGGAGATGTCGACGACTACTGTCGGCGAGCGCTGGAACTCGGAATGGAGACGTTGGGTTTTTCGGATCACACGGCGTTACCGGACGATCGTTGGCTTGTTGCTCGAATGCCATACGCGGACCTTGATAATTACGTTGAAGCCATTGATCGAGGACGCCTCGGCTTTCCCGAACTCAAGATATTGAAAGGTATGGAATGCGAGTACGTACCCGAATTCAAGGCTTTTTACTCAGACGAGCTTCTCGGTCAATACGGCTTTGAATTTCTCGTGGGAGCGTCTCATTTTTTCCTGGATGACGGAGAATGGGTGGGGACGTATGGCGGAACAACCGACGCATCTAGCCTTCGGGCCTATGCCGACTACACGGTTGAAATGATGCGCTCTGGACTGTTTGATTTCATCGCACACCCGGACCTTTTCGGTAATTGCTACGCGACTTGGGATACTGATACGGCGGCGTGCTCAAGAGACATTCTAGAGGCTTCGCGTGACCTCGATGTTGGCATGGAGATCAATGCGCTCGGCATGCGCAAGCAGGCACGGCAGAAACCGGAAGATCCGTTCCCACTATACCCTTGGAGACCGTTTTGGGAGCTCGCTGCGGAGGTGGGTGCCCCGGTTATCGTCAATTCCGACGCCCATCGTCCGGATGACTTGCAAGGATTGGCAGGTCAAGCTCATAACTTGCGCGAAGAACTGAAATTGAGAGAGATGGATATCGGAGCGATGCGTGCGCGGGGAACCGGATGAACCCGTGTTTGTGATTGCAAGAATTCAAAACTAGGAGCCGTCGTATGCAAATAGAACAGATCTGGACTGGGAACGCGTACCGCAATTTCAATTATGTGTTGGCCTGTGGCGAGACAGGTGAAGCGCTTGCCATCGATCCTCTTGATCACGAGAAATGCCTTGCGAGAGCGCGTGATCGCGGATGGGAAATCACTCAGATTCTTAACACCCACGAGCACGGCGATCACACCGGTGGTAACGCGGCAATGGTGGGTGCGACAGGTGCCAAGATTCTCGCCCATCAAAACGCAGGATCCAAAATACCTGGTATGGATACCGGACTAGAAGCCGGCGACATCGTGAAAGTCGGTCGTAGCGTTGAGTTACTCGCGCTTGATACGCCCGGTCACACCATGAGCCACATCTGTTTATTGGCACAAACCGATACGCCGGCACTGTTTTCTGGCGATACCTTGTTTAATGCCGGTGCGGGAAATTGCCACGGAGGTGGTCACCCCGAGGAGCTTTATGAAACGTTTGTCTCGCAACTTGACCGGTTGCCGGCGACGACCGAAATATATCCGGGCCACGACTACATGACGAACAACCTCGCCTTTACGATGGACCGTGAACCGGACAATCAGGCAGCTAAGCGGCTGCTCGAGGAACTCGAAGGGTCGTATGATCCGGCGAAACCGTTGGTGACATCGCTTGAAGTTGAACGCGACATCAATACGTTTTTTCGTTTAACGAGTCCTACGGTTATTGAACACCTTAGGGAGTCGTTCTCAGACTTGCCTGATCAACCTGCACCGAAAGAGGTATTTCTTAAATTGCGAGAATTGAGGAATAGTTGGTAGATGAGCTACATGGGAACTGGAACGCTCGGAGGGGTGGGTGCATGCAGTTTCACGATCAGGTAAGAGAGTCTTTGACGTTGGCGTGCTGGTATTTGGAACATGGTGGATCGAGTGAATAAAGCCATTGCCATGACGTTGGTATGGGCGTCATCCCTGGGATTGCAGGCCGAGCCTTGGGTCCTTGATAACGAAGCCTCTCACTTGAGCTTTGTAACCGTGAAAGCCGGGGATTTAGCCGAGGCTCATCGGTTCAGAACATTAACCGGAAAAGTCTCGATCAACGGCACCGCAGAAATCTCCATTGACCTCGCAAGCGTTGACACGCTCATCCCGATTCGCGATGAACGGATGCGAGAACATCTTTTTCAAACCGTTCGGTTTCCGCAAGCGATTGTGTCGCTCAAGTTCGATCCGGTTGAGGTCGAGTCGATAGCCGAAGGGGCCAGCGGAACCGTTCAACTCGTTGGTGAACTCGCCATGATGAGCCAGCGAGTTCCAGTCCGGGCAGACGCACTCGTTGTAAGGCTGACGCCAAGACGAGTTCTCGTGGTCAGCAGAACGCCCGTGGTGGTCAATGCGGCGAGTTTGAGCTTGGTGGGAGGCATCGAAAAGCTTCGCGAACTAGCCAGCTTACCCAGTATCAGCAAGGCTGTGTCGATCAGTTTCGCGCTCTTGTTCGTCGCGCCATAACCGTTTTCCTCTGAGCTTAGAGCAATTCTTCGGCCAAAAACCTGAGCGTGTCCATGTCGCGTGTTCCGACGTTCAACTGCGTAACTGGACTATCTTTCCAGGCATCAAGGCGCTCTCGTATGCGGTCTTTAGGCCCCACTAACGCGATTTCGTCGGCTAATTGATCTGGCACAGCGGCCATTGCTTCGTCGCGATGTCCTGACATAAACAATTCTTGTATTCGGTCGGCTGCCTCGCCGAAACCGAGTCGGCCGATGTGGTCCTTGTGGACGTTGAAGGACTTGGCTCCCATGCCACCGACGTAGAAGCCCACGTTCTGCTTGATTTGCGCGAGTCCTCGATCAATGTTTTCGTCAATGATCACAGGTACGGTCGCGGAGATGTCGAAGTGAGGGGGTCGATGAGCGAGGGAGTCTTCATAGACGTCCATCATGCGATAGGGCGAAAGGAACATGGGGATCCAACCGTCGCAGAGTTCGGCGCCAAGGGCTACGTTTTTTGGTCCTTCCGCGCCCAAATAGAGAGGGATATCGGGTCGAACGGGATGTTGAATAAGTTTTAGTGGTTTGCCGAGCCCGGTGCCCCCCTGATAGGGCATTTGATAGTGGTCGCCATCGAAGGAAACCGGTTGGTCCCGAGCGACGATGTTGCGGAAAATACTGATCCATTCTCGGGTTCTCGCGAGAGGCTTCGGGTAAGGCTGGCCGTACCACCCTTCCACTACTTGCGGGCCGGAGACACCAATACCGAGTTTGAGTCGGCCGTTGGACATATAATCCAGCGTGATCGCGTGCATAGCAGCGCTCGCGGGAGAGCGCGCCGAAATTTGCATGATCGACGTACCCAGATTGATTGTTGACGTGTGCGCTCCGATCCAAGCCAACGGTGTGAAGCAGTCCGAGCCATATATTTCATGGCTCCATAACGTGTCGTATCCGAGTGCTTCAGCCTCTTTCGCAAACTCGATTACGGATGCGCCGCCTGGAGGACCTAGAGGTCCGATGCCTACGCCTAGTTTCATGGTTCGCGTCCCCCTTCGAAGTTGCTTTGGATTATACGTTGTCGCGCCAGCGCATGAGGCCTTCCTGCGCGCAACTGGCGATGAGTTGCCCACGTTGATCGTAAAGCCGGCCGCTCGCCAGGCCGCGTCCCGATCCCGTCCACTCGACGGATTGTTCGAACAGTAGCCATTCATCCGACCGTGCTTTTTGATGAAACCACATGGCGTGATCCAAACTGGCTCCCTCAAAATTCGGATCTTGCCAGCGCATGCCGTGGGGAAGAAGCACGTGATCAACGAGGGTGCTGTCCGAAAGGTAAGCGAGTCCCGCCTCGTGGCGTACGGATTCGGCAGTCAAGTCGTCGGCGACTCGGATCCACATCAGTTGGTCATCGAGAATTGGGGTGCCTCGTTCATCGTTTGGTGGATTGATATAGAGAATCTCGTAAGGCCGCGTCCCGCCACCCCATTTGATATCGTTGCCGCGCCCCATGTCTCGACTAAAATCGTCGTGGGTGTAGCTGATCTCAATTGGTTTTGGCACGTCGCTCATGGATCGTGCCGCGAAGGACAACCCTTTCTCAGGCGCTGTGAACGACGCCGTCATTCGGAACAGTTCCCTATCCTCTTGCAGGGCCAGTATTTCGCGGACACTGAAGGTGCGGCCGTCGCGAATGATCGTCACGTCGTAAATCGTTTTTCGGTCGACGTCGCCTGGACGCAGGAAGTAAGCGTGGAGCGAATGGATCGTTCGACCGTCGCTTGGCAGTGTCCGTTGTGCGGCGGTGATGGCTTGGGCCAATAGCTGTCCTCCGAAAAGGCGGGTACCCCCTTCAGGAGCTGCAGGTCCTTCGAACTGGAGGGCATTGATCGGCACGAGCTCCAATAGCGCTCGAAAGAGCCCTTTGTTAGAACGGTGAATCATGAAATAACGCTAACAGAGAACGTTTTCGATCGCAGTTAGGTTTTTTTATTGGCATCCTGCGAGCATTGCCTGACACGAATTAAGAATTCTTGCGAGTGTTAATTGAATTAGCAGCAATATTTCGCGAGTAGTGTTCGGCGGGTCATCCGGGAACGGGGAGGGGCGATGGACACCTATCAAGAAACGCCGGGGGCGAAGATGATTTACCTCATTCGTCGTAAACCGGATACGTCTCGAGAGGAACTCGTGATGCATTGGTTTGCAAACCACATGCCGCTCGTTATCGGTAGTCAAAAGGAAGCGGCAACGGCCAGGCAGCCCCACGCGACAAAGTACACGGCCTTACTGTTCGACGCGGATCGTGACGGTAATTATCCGTGGGACGGTATGGCACAGCTGTGGTGGAACAAACCGCTGTCGAGGCCGACTGTCGCTTTTGGTACCGAGCCCACGGACATGTTCCAGGCCAAAGCTGAGCCGTATTTGCCCTGGGCAACTCGCGAGTACGTCGTAATGGACGGTCATCAAGAGTTAACAACAGCAGCCAACTCAATGAATGCCGACTATCCGTGCACGCGTTCCGGTTTTTTCCGAGTCAGTTTTCTGGTGAAGGCATTTTCGCAGGTCGATTACGACGCGTTCTTTGATCATTGGCTGCAGGTACACGTCCCCAACGTGAAAAAGACGATGGAGAAAGTGGGCGGATTTCGCTACGTGGTGAGTCACAGCATCGAACCTGAAAAAGAACAATACGCAGGCCTTGCCGAGCTGTATTTCCACAAAGCGAGTGGATGGGACGACTATCGAGAGACGATCGAACCGGACGGCATGGAAACGTGGGTCGATGGAACAGGTATGCTCGTGCTTCGGGGACAGACCGAGATGGTGGGCATCCCGTAGTTCTAGGTGGCGTGGGTATTCCTGTCGACGGCAAACTTTTGAGACATGACTCAACCTAACTCGACCGTCGACCGGATTTTATTTTGCAGCTCCGTGCTTTTGATCGGGGTGGTGTGCCTGTCCGTCGTCGTGGTCCCTGACCAGGCGGCCGAGGTGGTTGGTACGGCCTATCAGTGGATTGCGATTCGATTCGGATTGGCCTATCAGTGGATGACGATCGGGGCCACCATTGTGTTGGTCGTGCTTGCTTTTGGTAGGCACGGGCGATTGCGGCTTGGTGGCGCGTCTTCGCGACCGATGTACTCGA
>ENA-UPTF01001140-UPTF01001140.1-marine-metagenome-genome-assembly--contig:-NODE-1140-length-17248-cov-14.783880_pt1 | contig 17248 bp, 5 predicted proteins | sample MGYA00238166_ERZ767019 | MGnify/ENA primary metagenome ERZ767019 (study PRJEB28930, sample SAMN06266391) | marine metagenome | isolation source: Sea water from 250 m depth | place: Atlantic Ocean...
TCCCCCTTTCCAAGATTCCTTTTTTTTAGGTACTGCAGCCTGATTAGGGGCATCTTTTTTTTCAGTCGGGTTACGAGAAGAATCAGATCCCTCACATCCTGCGAAGTAAATAAAGATTACGGTAATAAGTAAATATAAGAATTTATTATTTTTCATTTAGGTCTTCAAAAATGAAGTGTGGTTAAAATTTTATCAACAGAGATTTGTTAATTTTGATTGCAGTAAAATTTTCATCATTTATTCTGAAAATTAAGCTGGATTTAAAAATCACTATCCTGACAAAGAAGCATTACAAAATAGTATAATTAGCTCTTGACTACCTCATAAGCTAGCATGGGGGAAATCACTCGGTCAGCCAGCAACATGCCAACGCCCATTGCAACAACGAACAGCAGGGCATTTAAGCTTCCGCTCCCTAGAGAGGTAATAGCGGGACCGGGACAGTAACCTCCAAGTCCCCAGCCTGAGCCGAATAGCAGTGCTCCAATTATAAGTGATCGATCAAGATCCTTGCGGGTTGGAATTTGGAAGGATCCACCCAGTACAGGTATGGAGAAGTTTCTCTGTATCAAAAGCTGAAGAGCCAAATAGCTGAGCACAGCACCACCCATCACAAAAGCCAGACTAGGATTCCATTCGCCAAAGACATCCAGAAAGCCGATCACTTTTTGAGGCTGCGTCATTCCACTGATACCTAGACCAATGGAGAAAATGATTCCGCAAATAATTGATGATATATTCGATTTAGCCATTTTATTTCTCAGTGAAAAAAGGATTGAACAAGAGACACGATCACCATTCCTGCAAACACAAATGTGATTGTGGCCACTAAAGAACGTCCCGAAAGCCTACCAATACCACAAACTCCATGTCCACTGGTACAGCCTCCACCAACTCGTGTACCGATACCAACCAGCAATCCGGCAACAGTCACTGCAAGAAGACCTCTTCCGGATGAGTTTTCAAATAATTCTTCATTCATGATGTAGATCAGGATCCCCCCGACAATCAAACCAGAAATAAAAGATAACTGCCATGCTCTCTCCCTACCCTGCTGAAACAACATTCCTCCAAATATTCCTGAAACTCCGGCGATCTTACCGCTAAATAACAGCATCATGGATGCCGCAATACCGATAAGAATGCCTCCAGTTAGCGGCATTAGTACTTCAAATTCCGTCATTTTATTTTCCTGTTACAGTTGATTAATTTCTATTATGTCTCCACATGATATCCACATTTTTTCCACTCAGACATACCTGAGCTTCTTAGGCAGACCAAATTGTCCAGTCCTTTGCTGATCAAACTGGTATAAACCGACTGGGACCTCCGACCTGATTGACAGTAGAGGTAGATTTTCCTGTAATCCTGTAATTCACTAAGTTGATCAAGTTCCTTTCCCATCGGTATGTTAATGGCACCTGGAATATGCCCCACTTCATATTCAGCAAGAGTTCTGCAATCGATCACTACCTCTTCTTCTGTTAGAGAATTAAGGATTTTCTGTAAATCACGTACTCCAAATACTTCCTCAGTAAAGTGTCCTTGGTCTGCTGAAAAACCACATCCCATGTTTGCTGGAACTGCTTCGTTTATGCGCTTGGGCATCGGTAGGTTAAGGGAGTTCATCAACTTTGCAAAATCTGACTCAGTCTGTGTGGCAGGAATACGCAGATTGTGCTGTTTCTCTTCACTAATTGTAGAAACAGATTTCCCATTATAGTCGTGGCCAGGATAAACCAGTGTTTCACCAGGAAGAGTGTAAAGCTTTTGAGTGATACTCTGATAAAGAATTACAGGATCACCCTGCTGGAAATCCGTGCGCCCACACCCCCTAATAAATAGAGTATCACCGGTGAACACCATGTTCTCAACCTTGAAACTGGTACAGGAATCTGTGTGTCCGGGAGTTGACAATGCAGTAATGGTATGCTTGCCAAAGCACAATTTATCACCATCATTCAGCATGATGTCCGCACAGGGAACTCTGGAAGGTTCACCAACAGCGGTTTGCAGTTCAAACTTTTCTCGCAGCATTCCCAACGAGGTTACATGGTCTGCATGAACATGTGTGTCCAGCGCATAAACCATATGCACACCAAGCTCGCCAACAAGACAAAGATCTCGATCAAAGTATTCCCGCACGGGATCAATAATAACTCCCTCCCTGGTATCTAAATCCCAGAGCAGGTAAGTGAAGGTCCAAGTTTCATGATCAAAGAGTTGACGGAAGCCTATAGACGGTTGTCTGTTCATGATGACATTTGTAAAGTGAAGTTACGGTTAAGTTGAAACTGTATTTTGCTTTTCCCTGAAAAAACTTTAATGCGATTAATCAAAAAACAATGATGTAACAATCTTAAATAAATCAAAAATATTTAACAGCTGTCAGAACACCAAAAAATGTTTTTTACCTGGATGATGAATGGCTGTAAAAAGTTTATGGCGGGCTACTTAAATGAGATTATTGGAGTTGTTTTAAGCGGTACATTTACATTCATTCTACGACTTTTTTTGTTTTTTTAGTTTTTGTTCAATGTTTATATTCTAAATTAATATATTGATAAATTAGATTTAAGTAAATTAAAAAGATTTAATTATTCTTACTCTGACCCTAATTAAAAATATAAATTTAAGCTTGTTTATGACATAGTTTCATAATACTTTTTATTATCAATGTGATCATAAAATTATTTTTATTAACATTTCAAATTCAAGAAATTTGATTTTCAGCTGAATAGCCTGATAGTGCAGGAAAGCGCATTGAAGCTGGCTCCCCAAGCCGGACTCGAACCAGCGACCCGATGATTAACAGTCATCTGCTCTACCAACTGAGCTATTGGGGAACACAAACAGCTTCTGAAGGTCTATAAAAAATATATCTTTTTGATTCCATTTTCAAGATTATTTTATTTCAGTAACCATTTAAAGTCATTGAAAACAAGCAGAGCTTACAACATTAGACACTGATAAGATATTATCTGCCATGAATTTTCAGTCAAGAACCTTTAGGGGCATAAAGTTTGAACGTGCAAAGAACCTGAGCGTCAAATACATTTCGCGGTTGTACTTTTCAAATATATAATCCTATCTCCATTGCTAACCTTAACTGCTAAAAGACGCCTGGACTGAAAATACTAATGACCGCTAAATCTCCCCGAAAGAATGAATCGCAAAACATGCTGAATGCCAGAATGGTCAACAGGCCAATTGCGGTTGTAGGCATGTCCGCTTTGTTTCCTGATGCTCCAAATCTGAATCAATACTGGGATAACATAATCAACAAAATTGACAGCATCATCGATGTTCCTGAATCCCGCTGGAACATCGATGATTACTATGACGTTGATGCTGAAGCTCCGGACAAAACATACTGTAAAAGGGGTGGGTTCATACCAGACATTGATTTTAATCCAATAGAATTCGGTATTCCACCGAATATCCTGGAGGTAACGGATGTTACGCAGCTGCTGGGACTTCTGGTCGCAAAATCAGCAATGGAAGACGCTGGTTATGCTGATGCAGAAACTGAAGTGCTGGATGCAACTGGAGTTATTCTTGGCGTGACCGCCGGAATGAAGCTGCTGGGATCACTTACCTCCCGGCTTCAATACCCGCTATGGGAAAAAGTTCTGACACGCAGCGGAATATCCGAAAACGACACAAAACAGATTATCGAAAAGATTAAAAAAGCCTATGTGCCCTGGGAAGAAAATTCATTCCCGGGAATGCTGGGTAACGTAATTGCGGGGCGGATTGCCAACCGCCTGAACCTTGGAGGCACAAACTGTACTGTTGACGCAGCATGTGCAAGCTCATTAAGTGCCATGAAGATGGCAATCAGCGATTTATTGGAGTACCGCGCTGACATGATGATTGCCGGAGGTGTTGATGCAGACAATTCCCCGATGATGTATATGTGCTTCAGTAAAACACCGGCATTCACCTCAGGCGAAAATCCAAGGCCTTTTGACCAGGATTCCGGTGGTGTAATGATTGGTGAAGGACTTGGTATGGTTGTACTCAAGCGCCTGGAAGACGCGGAACGTGACGGTGACCGCATTTACGCATTGATAAAAGGCATTGGAGCATCAAGTGATGGAAAATTCAAAAGCATCTATGCCCCCCGTTCCTCAGGTCAGGCAAAGGCCCTTAAAAGAGCTTATGAAGACGCAAATGTGGAACCTCTAAGCATAGGCTTGCTGGAAGCTCATGGAACTGGAACTGACGCAGGAGATTTAGCTGAATTTGAAGGCCTGAAAGAAATTTTCAACTCTGGCAAAGCTAATAAATCAGGTTATCCAAATTATCAGCATATTGCCCTTGGAAGTATAAAATCCCAAATTGGTCACACCAAGGCTGCTGCCGGAGTTGCGGGACTGATCAAAGCAGCACTTGCCCTGCATCATAAGATTCTTCCCCCAACAATCAATATTGACAGGCCGAGTGATAAAATGGGAATTGAAAAAACTCCCTTCTACCTAAACACTGAACCTCGCCCCTGGTTCAGGAATGGTGAGCCTAGGCGTGCCGGAGTAAGTTCATTTGGTTTTGGCGGTACAAATTTTCATTACGTTCTGGAAGAATTCCAGGCAGTTCATTCATCACCATACAGACTTCACAAAACTCCAGATACCGTTTTTATATCTGCAGCTACACCAAAGGAGCTGGAAAAAGCATGCCAGAAGTTGATGGCCGAATTAGAAACAGAAGGCGCTGAAAAACGACATCGCCAACTGGCAGAAAGTTCAGGAAAAAACCCTATTCCAAAAACACACGCAAGGCTGGGATTTGTTACTGCATCCCTGGAGGACACTCTGGAGCTGCTCGGACAGGCTATCTCCACACTGGAAAGCAAAGCGGACCAGGCAGAGTGGAATGTGAAAAGTATTGCTTACCGGGAAAAGTCAATGAATACAAAAGGAAAAGTTGTGGCGCTTTTTTCCGGACAGGGTTCACAGTACATGAATATGGGCAGGGAATTATTGTTCAACTTCCCTGTAATGACAGAACCCTTTAGTTCCCTTGATGAGCTTTTCACCCAGTCAAGCAATAAAACAGATGCTTCTATTGAACCGTTATCAGACCTGGTTTTTCCAATTGCTGTTTTTGATGATCAAAAAAGAGAAGAGCAGGAAGCCCGGCTCCAGCTGACAGAAAACGCACAGCCTGCAATTGGAGCAATCAGTGCAGGCTTTTTTCGCTTGCTCAGAGACAAAGGGCTTTGTGTTGATTTTGCAGCAGGGCACAGTTTCGGAGAACTGACAGCTCTCTGGGCGGCAGGGGTGGTAGATGAAGTTGACTATTACAAGCTGGCATATGCCCGGGGACAGGCGATGGCTGCTCCGGATGACCCAAATTTTGATGCCGGGAGCATGCTGGCAGTTATGGGGAAAGTGGAAAAGCTGGAAGATGACATTGCAGATTTTCCGGAAGTGGTGATGGCAAACCTGAATTCAAGGAAACAGGTGGTACTTGCCGGATCAACCGAAGCAATCCTGAAAGTACATGATGCCCTGAAAGAAAAAAAATATACTGTGGTAAAGCTGCCAGTTTCAGCAGCATTTCATACACCGCTGGTTGGCCATGCTCAAAAGCCTTTCTCAAAAGCCATCCGTGAAGTTAAATTCAACAAGGCTAAAATTCCCGTTTATTCAAACGCCACAGCAAAAGCATATCCCTCTTCCGCAAAAGCAATTCAAAAACAGCTGGAAACACACATTCTAAACTCAGTGCGCTTTCGTGAAGAGGTTGAGAATATTCACCGGGATGGTGGGAGGATCTTCATAGAATTTGGACCAAAAAATGTGCTGACCAAGCTTGTCGAAAACATTCTGTCCGGAAAAGATTTTACTGCCATTGCACTGAATGAAAATCCAAAAAAAGACAGCGACAGTCTTTTCCGGGAAGCAATGGTTAAGCTTTGCGTGCTTGGCCTGCCTTTGCAAAATTTTGATCCGTACGCACTTCCTGCTAAGGAAATGCCTGAGAAAAAATCCGCATTGAGTGTACGTCTGAACGGCACAAATTATGTAAGTGATGCAACACGAAATGATTTTGAAAACGCGCTCAATGATGGTTTCAGGGTAAAAAATGCAGTTACATCCGGATCAAACTCTGAATCAAATTCAAACAACGGTAATTCTCTTGATTCACCTAGTGAGGGTGCTGAAAAGATGCATTCTGTTGAAATTAATGAAGTGAATTCTCTTTCTGCACCAGAAGAAGAAACATTGAAGGATCAAACATCTTCAATAAAATATCCTGAGGAAAACACGCAGCAAAAAACTCCTCTGCAAAATGGCAGAGCTGCACTGCATACTGCAAATCCAGGGAATGGTTTGTCAGGGTTTTTCCAGCAGCAGAATGAGACCCTGCAGGTGCATCGTCAGTATTTAGAACAGCAGTCTGAGTATTCCAGGACAGTTTACAAATTGATGCAGCAGCAAATTGAACTTGCATCACAGGGGGCAAGCATTCCGCCTGAAGTTGACAGGCAGATGCAGTTGTTTCATGCACATCAAAGTGAAACATTGCGTGTACATGAACAGTATTTGAACCAGCAGTCAGAACAGACTCAGTCGGCACTAAGCATCGCTGGTCACCAGCTTGGTGATTCAAGTCCGCTGTCAGTTCAGACTTCTTCATCAGCCGCACTCAGGCAACCAGTACAAGCTGCAGTTCCAATCGAACCAGTCATGGAAACACCTGCTCCTGTAGAGGTTCTAAAACCTGCTGTGGAAACGACTGCTGCTGAATCAGCTTCTTCTCCAGTTCCAGACACCGAGATTATTACAGAAACAGCAGTCCCGGAACCAATTTCGCCATCCTCGGCTGCCTCGGGCGATTCTGCAGGAAGTGTTATGCAGATCATGATGGCTGTTGTGAGTGAGAAAACAGGATACCCGCAGGAGATGCTTGAACTTGGAATGGATATAGAATCCGATCTGGGAATCGATTCAATCAAGCGTGTTGAGATTCTTGGTGCGGTACAGGACAGAGCACCTGAACTTGATGAAATTCCGGCTGATGAGCTGGTTGAAATGCGTACGCTGGGGCAAATTGTGGAGTATCTGCAAAGCAGTTTAAACAAGGACCAGGCAACCGAAATTGAATCAATAACAGCTCCTGACGAAGCCCCACAAACTGCGGGTACCCAGGAAAGTGTTTCCGCTCCGGTTAATGACATCACATCTGCAGTGATGTCCATCGTCAGCGAAAAAACCGGGTATCCTCAACAGATGCTGGAGCCGGAAATGGACATGGAATCTGATCTGGGCATTGATTCAATAAAGCGAGTTGAAATTCTAGGTACTGCCCAGGAAAAAATTCCATCACTGCCTGAAATACCCGGAGAGCAGTTGGCAGAGTTGCGTACCCTTGGACAGATTATTGAGCACCTGAATCAGATGCTTGGAGAAAGTACTCCCACAGAACAGAGTGACGCTGCAACGCTCACTCCTGCCCAAAGTGGTTCCGGAACAGCTGCCCAGGATCCCGAACAAATATTCCTGTCCATCATCAGTGAGAAAACAGGCTACCCCACAGAAATGCTGGAACTTAACATGGACATGGAGGCAGATCTGGGTATCGATTCAATCAAGCGTGTTGAAATCATGTGGTCACTGCAGGAGAGCTTGCAGGATTTGCCTCAGATTGGGGCAAATGACGTCGCCGAGCTCCGAACAGTTGGCCAGATAACTGATTATATAAAATCAATCCTGCCTGCCCATACCAGGGGAACATCTTCATCAAAACCGTTGATTCTGGAAAAAGATGAAACGCAACTTTCTACTGAAGACAGTGGCTCCGGTGGAAACGGTGACGGCAGTGCGAAGGAAGGTTCTGTTCATGTAACTGGAGAAATTGCGCCCGCGCTTTTGAGCATCATCGGTGAAAAAACAGGCTATCCCCCGGAAATGCTTGATCTGAATATGGACATGGAAGCGGACCTTGGAATAGACTCTATCAAGCGAGTTGAAATTATGTGGTCCCTGCAGGAACAGCTTCCTCACCTGCCCCAGGTCAGCGGAAGTGAAATGAGTGAGCTTAGAACATTGAAGGAGATTGCTGATCATTTGAGCACACTTGCGCCATCAGACTTACATGATTCCCCGATTATTCCTTCAACGTCTTCAGATAGCTCTGCTCCAGTAAAAAAAAAATCCTGAATCAAGGTTCTGAAGGCAAAGTCCCGGAACACCAAGTTACACTTAGCCTGGCCGAGGCGGTGCCTCTCGCTCCTCCTGACTTGCTTCACAGCTTACTTCCGGAAAATCCTCTCTGCCTGATAACGGATGACGGTTCAGCTCTGGCCCCGACTCTGGCTGCAGCATTAATAAAACAGGGATGGGAAACTGCAGTACTTCGCTATGCAAGCACATCTGAATTTGCAAAAAAGAAGCGAAAGTCATTTCCAAAACAAACTTTGTTAATAGAACTTTCCTCCTCAGGAGAACCTGAGCTTCAGTCCTCCCTGAAAGACCTGGAGACCAAACACGGAAAAATTGGAGGTTTGATCAATCTCAACCCGGCTTCTGCCGCATCAGGTTCATTAAATCTGGAAGATGGAGAAAATGTCTTTCTCCGGCATGCTTTCATTACAGTTAAAAATACTGCTGCATCCATAAAGCAGGCCTCAAACTCAGGAAGCCGGCGCAGCCTTTTTGTTTCAGTTTGCAGAATGGACGGACAGCTGGGAATGGGGTCAGGAGTTTACGGTGCAGTCGTAAGCGGACTTTCAGGATTGGTGAAAACAGCTAGCGTTGAGTGGCCGGAAGTTTTCTGCCGCTTTGTTGATCTGCATCCGGAGCTGCCTTCAGATGAAACGGCAAATTGCATTCTGCAGGAACTGCACGATCCCGATTCAAACATTAAGGAGGTTGGATATTTCCACTCAGATGAATCTGTAGTAAATCGAATGACTATTTCTCCAAAAAAAGTACGGGATTTAACAACTTCTGATGCAGGCAGTTCCGTAACTGCAGAATCAGTGTTTTTAGTAAGCGGAGGTGCAAGAGGTGTTACGGCTGAATGTGTGATCAAACTGGCCGAAACGCAACGCTGCAGTTTTATTTTGCTAGGACGATCCAAAGTGGAAGGTGAGCCTTCATGGGCCATTGCAGCAGGTAATGACAAGACCAAACTAAAACAGGAGGCAATGAAGGCGTTGATTGATTCAGGAGAAAAACCGACTCCGGCAAAGGTCGATTTAATGACCGGCAATGTGGAAGCCACAAGGAAAATCCGCAACACCCTGGAACGAATTCGAAATACGGGCAGCCGGGCAGAATATATCAGCACCGATGTAACCGATTCAAAAAAAATGAAATCAGCGATTGCACCTGCAGTCAAAGATTTTGGTGCAGTAACCGGGGTGATTCACGGAGCCGGAGTGCTGGCTGACAAGCTGATTGAGAAAAAAACAAGTGCCGATTTTGACAAAGTTTGTTCCACCAAAATTAACGGAATTGATGCCCTTTTAAAATGCGTTAATCCAAAAAAATTAACTCATCTACTGATGTTTTCATCTGCTGCGGGTTTTTACGGAAACGCTGGCCAGTCTGATTACGCTGTAGCAAATGAGTCTCTCAATAGGATCGCCCTTTTATTCAAGAAAAAATATCCGAAATGCCATGTCACTTCATTCAACTGGGGACCATGGGAAGGCGGGATGGTTACCCCTGAATTGAAAAGGTTATTTGAGGATCGAAATGTTGAAGTTATTTCGGTTGAAGACGGCACTCGTGTTTTTGTCGAAGAGACAACATCAGCCGGGCAGGAAAATCCGATTGTGCTGATTGGGAATTCCATGGGAACCCCACAGCAGCCTGTAAATGGTTCTCCAAAATGGGCAGTTTCAAGAAAGATTAATTTAGACAAAAGTCCCGTGTTTCATGATCACAAGATAGGTGGAACTTCTGTCTTGCCTGCTGTTCACGCCATCAGTTGGATGATAGATGCATGTCTTCAGAAATACAACGGATTCAGTTTTTCGAGCTGCAAAGACTTCAAGGTACTGAATGGTGTAAAATTTGATGAGACACTGGCAGATCAATACAGTTTGAATTTTCAGGAAAGTGAAGGAAAAGATGGTAATGTTGCTGAGATAGAGGTGCGGGTATCAAGCAATCCGGGCAAACTTCAGAGGCTTCATTACAGCAGCTTGATAAGGCTTGTTCATGAACCTCCTGAAGTCCCGCTGAATGATCTTGTGGATTTAAACAACACGCACAATCTCCCGGGGTCGGCATTTTATCAGGATGGCACATTATTTCACGGACCAAAATTTCAAGGCATCCAGCAATTACTGCATATAAGTGAGCAGGGTTTGACACTTGAGTGTCTGCTTCCAGAAATTACTGTCCACGAACAAGGGCCGTTTGCAACAGATAATTTCAATCCATTTGCTATGGACCTTGCCTTTCAGGCAATGCTGATCTGGGCATGGCGTTTTCAGAAATCAGGAAGTCTTCCGCTGAGCATGGATATGCTTGAACAGTTCCGGCTTGTTCCGTTCGGGAGCAAGTTTTACCTAAGCATGTCAGTTAACAAAAATTCACCAGGCGCAATTAATGCCAACCTACTTCTGCATGATAAGACCGGATTATTATATTACAGGGTAACAGGCGCCGAGGTTACTATAAGTCAGTCGTTAAATAAATTATTTGGAAAAAAGACTGCAAGTATCGCCTGAGGAAAACCAATAAAACACATTTCTTAATGTTTTGAAATTAATTTTTCATTGAAAAGATTCTTTCGTCATTATCCTGCTAAGGTTCATGAATTCTCATTACAGCAAAGATATGGCAGAAAGCTAAACCACTGTCAGTCAATTAAGTTTCCTGCACAAAGAATAAAAGACCAAACCTTTCAGAATTATTATCGCAAAAAAAATGCAGCCTATCGCCGTCATTGGCCTTTCATGCCTTTTTCCTGAAGCAGATACACCCAAGCAATTTTGGGAAAACCTGCTTCAGGATAAAAATTCCTGTACCCTTGCCATAGAAGAAAATCTTGAAGCTGATCCGTTGCAATACTCAGCTGATAAAAAAGGAGTCGCGGATAAATTTTACAGTTCACGCGGTGGTTACATCAGGAATTTTTCAATGGATCCTGAAGGTTTTCTGCTTCCTCCGGATACTATTAAGAAACTGGGTTCCACTTTTCAATGGCCTTTATACACTGCACGTGAAGCACTGCTGGACAGTGGATATTTAAACAGAACAGAGGTACTGGAAAAATGCGGATTGGTGCTTGGGAACCTCTCATTTCCTACCAGGGAATCAAATCATTTAATCCTTCCCTTTTACCAGAAGGCCCTGCAAAAACTGCTGCGCGAGGCACTGGACCGCCCCGAATTCAGCTTACATCCTTTTGCCGCTGAAAAAGATTTTGCCTGGGAAAATTCTCGTATTTCAGGACTTCCTGCTTCCATTGTTGCGCAGTCTTTGGGTTTGTCTCCCTGCAGATTTGCTATTGATGCTGCATGCGCCTCTTCCTTGTACGCAGTTGCTTTAGCCTGCAGTTACCTTGACGGAGAAAAAACAGACCTGATGCTTGCCGGTGCAGTAAGTGCTGCTGATCCGTTTTTTGTGAATATGGGTTTTTCAATCTTTCAGGCATACCCTGAGCCGGATGAAAGGAGCAACCCGCTTGATAATAATTCAGGAGGACTTTATGCCAGCCAGGGTGCGGGAATGTTCGTGCTAAAACGTCTTTCTGACGCGGAGCATGACGGTGACAGGATACACGCTGTTATTTCCGGAGCAGGTTTGTCAAATGACGGACGGGGTCAGTTTGTTCTAAGTCCAAACTCAAAAGGTCAGGTTCTGGCTTTTGAAAGAGCATACCAGTCTACTGGAGTGGATGCAGGGCAAATTGACTACATCGAATGCCACGCCACTGGAACACCACTGGGTGACAAAGTGGAACTTGATTCAATGGAACGATTTTTTGCAGCTGAAGGAACTGCTGAGGAGAAGAAAACAAGGCCTCTGATCGGTTCAGTAAAATCAAACCTGGGCCACATGCTGACCGCTGCAGGAATGGGAGGCATGACAAAAGTCATTTTATCGCTACAGCAGGGAAAAATTCCTGCAACGGTTGGAGTTGTGGAACCAATGAATTCTAAAAATGCTGGAATATCACCAAATCAGATTGTCCAGCAGACCATGGAATGGCCTCACAAAAAATCAGAACGAAGGGCTGCCGTGAGTGCGTTTGGCTTTGGAGGCACTAATGCACACATTGTCTTTGAAACAGGAAAGAAAGGAGACAGGAAATCCAGTCAAAAAAAACCGTCACTGAAAAGCACTCCGCAACCTATGGCAATTGTTGGAATGGAAGCCATTTTTGGAGGCTGTAATGGATTGCATGAGTTTTATCAAACAGTTTATGACAATAAGCAGCATTTCCGCTCTTTGCCCCCCGAACGCTGGAAGGGAATGGAGCAATATGCTGAATTGATTGACCTGCCAAAAGGTGCATGGCTGAAATCATTTGAAATTGATTTTCTGAACTTCAAGCTGCAGCCCAATCCAAAAGAGCACTTGATCTCTCAGCAATTGCTGACTCTGGAAGTAACCGACAAGGCAATCAAATCCACTAAACTGCAGGAAGGACAGAATGTTGCCGTACTGGTGGCAATGGAGACAGAACTTGAAATTCACCGTTTCAGGGGCAGGGTCAATCTTTCTACCCAAATAGAAGTCAGCCTGAAAGAGGCAGGAATTGATTTGAGTGATGCTGAGCAGCACCAATTGATTGAAGCCTGCAAGGACAGTCTTTCTGAGGAAGTGCCGATTAACCGTTTTACCAGTTTTATCGGCAACATTATGGCATCACGAATTTCTTCTTTGTGGGATTTTTCCGGTCCAGCCTTTACTGTTTCCTCTGAAGAAAATTCAGTTTCAAGGTCCCTTGAAATAGCACAGATGCTGCTTGATGCGCAAACTGTGGAAGCGGTTGTAATCACTGCAGTAGATCTTGCGGGGAGTCCTGAACAAGTAATGCTGCGTCAAAGAAATATCCCGCTGAACACCGGAAAGCCTACACTTAGTTTCGATAAGGGAGTCAACGGCTGGATGATAGGCGAAGGAGCAGGGAGTGTTGTTTTAAAATCCTGTGAGGATGCAAAAAAAGACAAAGAGAAAATTTACGCCACTGTTGACTCCATTGCTTTTTCATCGGCAACTTCTTCAAAAGATGTTGAAGATTGTGCAAAAAAGGCCATGAAATTGGCCAGTGTAAAACCTGATCAGATTGGTCTCCTGGAGGTCTGCGGAAGCGGAAGCGATGTTGATGATAAATTCGAGATGGAGGGCCTGACCAGGGTATTTTCAGGAGATAAGCCCCACTGCGCAATAGGAGGTATCAAAGCCAATATTGGACACACATTTGCTGCTTCAGGAATGGCAAGTTTAATAAAAACGGCGCTTTGTCTTAACCACCGATTTATTCCCGGAGTACCGCAATGGGAATCTCCGAAAACCGAACTGAGCACCGGAAATATTTTTTATGTTCCTGAAGATTCAAGACCATGGCTTATTCAGCCCGGAACGCCAAAAAGGCACGCTGGAATCAGCGTAATTGGACAGGACCAGGTTTGCTCAAATGTTATTCTTTCTGAAGCACCAACTGAGTTACGCAAAAAGATAGAAATTGCAGAGCCGGGAGATTTGAGTTTATTCCTTTTACCCGGACAGGAAATGACCGAAATAAAAAAAGGGCTGAATGATCTGGAAAATGATCTAAACTCTGGTCAGGGTCTTGTGTCAACCGCTCACCGGTATTACCGGCAATATGAGAAAAACAACTCAAGATTTGCCGCGGTACTTCTTGGTTCCTCGCGTGATGAATTACAGAAAGAAATTGAAGCGGCAAAATCCGGAGTTGAAAAATCTTTTTCCGGAAATGGAGACTGGAGCACTCCAAGAGGCAGCATCTTCAGTGCGAACCCATTGTCAAGAGAAGGCAAAGTAGCGTTTACTTATCCAGGAGGTTTCAGCGCCTATGTTCATTGCGGGCGTTCCCTCTTCCAAATGTATCCGGGGCTGCACCAGCTGGACGAGCAGCTTATGAACCAAACCGGACCTTCTGACAAACGTCAGGGAAGCAACTATTTGAGTATGCTCTTGCAGGAGCAAAGGCTTTTTCCAAGAACTTTGAATTGCTTAAGCGATGATCAGTTAAAAGAACTTCAGGAAGATTTTTTCCACACTCCAATTGCAATGTTCGAAAGTGGAGTCAGCTCCGCCGTACTGAACACACACGTTATGCGCAAAGGGTTTGGTCTGGAACCTGATATTGCTTTTGGTTACAGCATGGGAGAAATCTCCATGCTGTATGGACTGGGTGTATGGGAAAGCATGTGCAACATGAGCCATGTTCTGAATACTTCCAGCCTCTTCAAAGACCGACTGGCAGGGTCAATGAATGCCGTGCGTGAAGCTTGGAATCTTAAGCCGAATGAATTCCATGATGACCCGCTCTGGGGCTGTTATACAATCCAGCTTCCTGCTGCAGAAGTCCAGGCAGTTGTGGACAAGGAACCACATGCCTATTTAATTCTGATCAACACGCCAAGGGAATCAGTTATTGCCGGTGAGCCGGCTGCATGTCTGCGAATTATTGAAAAACTTGGTGAAAAGCCAACGCCTATTCCTGTTACCGATGTGGTGCACTGTGATCCTGTCAAAACCGAGTATGCGGAAATAAAACGCGTACATACCGATAAGGTGATTGAATGTCCGGATATTGATTTTTATTCTGCTATTGATTATGAAATTTCAAAACTGGACAGTGAAACTCTCGCGCACAACATTGCGACAATATATGGTAAAACCGTTGACTACAGCCGACTGATAAACAAGGTTTATCAGGATGGTGCCAGGATTTTTGTTGATTTGGGTCCGCGTACTACCTGCTCGAAATGGATTAGTGAAACTTTGGAAGCAAAGCCCCATCTTTCCATAAGTGTAAACCGCAAGGGAACCGACAACCGTGTAATGATACTTCAGGCACTGTCCAGTCTGATCAGTCACCGAGTTCCAGTTAATCTTGACCCGCTTTTTCCTGACCTTCCTGCTCAACCGGAAAAGCAGCTCCTGCAAACAATCAATCTTGGAGGAATACCGATACAGCAAATTTTTGCAAAAGGCATCGAAGGACTGAATCTGCGTACTGATGAACAGACTGAGACTTATTTAAAGCCACAGCCTGTTTCAGCTCCTATTCATGCTGGTGCTAGATCTTTAAGATATACAGATGAATCGGAAATTAAGCGACAAAGTTCTGAATCTCTCATGCATTCACAGCGTCTGATGGAGCCAGTTCGGAACAGCACCGCAAACGAATTGCCTGTGTTAAGCATCTCCTCAATTACAGGCTTTCCCGGTGAATTTGGGTCACGCAGGAATGCTGCACACTCTGCATTCCTAAATCTGCGCAAGAATGGTATGAAGCAGTTTGCTGGGATTATCAGCTCCATGATGGGGAATAGGTCACTAATTACAGCTGATCAGGTTCAAACTGAAAATAAGATCAGACCTCATACACCTGCGCAGAGAGTGGATGTACAAGCAGAGCACAAAGCTGTAATTTTTGACTATCAGGATTTAAAGGAAATTGCGGGAGGCAGTATAGCCAGTGTATTTGGTGCTGACTACAAGGCAATAGACAGTTACAGAAGATGTGTGCGACTGCCGATGGAGCCATATTTACTTGTAAGTCGAGTAACAAAACTTGATGGCAGGCTGGGAGAATTCAAGCCCTCAACTGTCACCACAGAATACGACATTCCAAACAAAGCCTGGTATACAACTGATGGACATATCCCCTGGGCTGTGGCAGTTGAGTCTGGTCAATGTGACCTGCTTCTCATCAGCTACCTGGGCATTGACTTTGAGTGCAAGGGTGAAAAAGTGTACCGCCTGCTTGACTGTACATTAACCTTCCTTGACGACATGCCTCGCGAAGGCGAAACCTTACGCTATGAAATATCCATTAATTCCTTTGCCAGGCACGATCAGAACCTTTTATTTTTCTTCAATTATGAGTGTTTTGTAGGAAATAAAATGGTGCTGAGAATGGATAACGGATGCGCAGGGTTTTTCTCAGATGATGACCTGGCACATGGCAAAGGTGTGATTCATACGGAGCAAGAGCAGGAGGTTAAGAAAAATGTAGAAAAACTTCATTTTCCTCAACTTCTGAATTGCCCAAAATCATCTTTTACGCGCAGTGAACTTCTGGAAATATCTGCTGGGAACCCGGCTGGATGTTTTGGGGAGGAATTTAATCAGTACGGCAAAAATCCCTCATTGAAAAACGCTCCTGATCAGTTCCTGATGTCAGACCGAATTTTGTCAGTTGAAGCACACGGAGGCTCCTTTGGTCTTGGATACATAATCGCAGAAAAGGACCTGGCTCCTGATGACTGGTACTTCCCTTGCCATTTCAAGGATGATCCGGTGATGGCCGGTTCTCTGATGGCAGAAGGCTGTGTACAGCTACTTCAGTTTTTCATGCTTTATATTGGACTCCAGACCTTAGTAGAGGATGCCACATTTCAGCCAATACACGAATTACCGCAAATAGTACGCTGCCGGGGACAGGTAATCCCTGGTAATCCAAAAATGACCTATCATGTTGAAGTCAAGGAAATTGGGCTTGAACCACACCCTTACGCGATTGCAGATATCGATATCCTGGCAGGTGACAGAATCGTAGTTGATTTCCGCGACCTTGGAGTTCAACTGGCTGAAAAAACCTCTCAGGCACGTGTCACAAAAAACCAGCGTATTGCATTTAAAAAAGATGACAATGTTGAGCTGACAAAAAAGAACAAAACAAAAACATCAGGAAGTCAGCTTGTGGCGGACGAACAAATGATCCGGGAATTTGCACTTGGAGATATTGACAAGTGTTTTGGCCCGGACTTTTCCATTTACAGGGGGCGCTCAATGCAGCGCAATCCAAATGGTGATTTCCAGCTAATTTCCCGAGTAACTGATTTGCAGGGAACCAGGATGGAATTTGACAAGCCGATGACTTTGGTCAGTGAATATGATGTGCCGGAAAATGCCTGGTATTACCTGGAAAATTCTCATCCTTCAAACATGCCATATTCGGTATTGATGGAAATTGCCCTGCAGTCCTGTGGTTTTATATCCACTCACTCCGGAGCAATCCTGTCTTATCCGGAACTTGACTTATGCTACCGAAACCTCGAAGGAAATGGTACATT
>ENA-UPTF01001142-UPTF01001142.1-marine-metagenome-genome-assembly--contig:-NODE-1142-length-17232-cov-3.511513_pt1 | contig 17232 bp, 16 predicted proteins | sample MGYA00238166_ERZ767019 | MGnify/ENA primary metagenome ERZ767019 (study PRJEB28930, sample SAMN06266391) | marine metagenome | isolation source: Sea water from 250 m depth | place: Atlantic Ocean...
AGAACAAATTTTCTATGACAACGGTACTAATTTACGGATTTTACCCGGAGGTATGAGTACGAACGTTGCTTCGGAAGATATAGCGCAGATTGAGTCTGTCAATGGCGTCAATTCCGCGACAATGGCATTTCGGCAAATTGCTAGGTTTGGCACAACTAATCAAGGTCCGACATTCAAAGTTTTTGCAGTGGATTCGGAAAGGTTTGGTGATATCGCTTGGTTTAGAGATGATTTTGCTGAAAAATCCATTGAGGATCTATTAGTCAACCTCAACATCGCTTCCTCAAAACCAGCGCCTTTAATATTGCCGGCAGGCACGTTGAAAATCACGGCATGGACTAAACAGGATCCTTATGTAGAAGATCATTTCTTTTGGATTGTTTTAAAGGATGCAGAGGGCCGACAGGTTACCGTTACCTTGGGCCAAATAGGTGATAGATGGTCAGAAAAGGCTGGTGAGGTACCTCACCATCTTGTGGATCCGATTGAAATTACATCCCTACAGACCTTTATGCAGGCGGGTGGAGATGGCGGTGCGCCTACCACGTGGTTCATTGATGACCTAAAAGCGGTGGGGTCTGACTTTGAACGTGTGGTGTTGGATTTTGAGTCAGAGGGTCTTTGGACTCCGTTACCGACTTCTAATGGCCTTGACGATACTTACGTTGATGGGATTGAAGATTTCGGGATAGGCGAGCCAGGTGATGGGGTGGGCATTGTTTCATTGGAGCGTGGCACCATTGCCGGAGTTCGTGGTATCTATCGCAGCGCCACTGGAGAGCCGTTACCTGCAATAGTTTCGGATAATTTTTTTGGTCTGACGGGGGCAGTTCTTGGACAGCCTGTGGTTGTGCAAATCGCTGGTGGTTTTGTCCCGATAAATCCAATCGAGAGCGCTAGGCTTTTTCCTACACTTGATCCTACCGATCGACCTTTTATGATCTTAGACGTTGAAACACTTTTGGGTTTTGTCGAACTGCGGGGGCTCGTTAACATTCACCCGAATGAGATATTTGCCGATATTGACCCGATAATTCATGCTGAGGTCACAGAAGAAATTCGTGGTCTCTATCGCGGGAGCACCATTTGGGATAGGGGAACACGCTTAAGTCAGTCAGTTATTGATCCTTTGACGGTAGCTGGTTGGCGTGGCATGAGTATTGTGTCTTTGATCATTGGAGGGTTGGCGCTCCTGTTGGGGTATGTGACTTACTTGCTTGCTAATGCAAATAGAGTTACTCATGATTCGACTTATTTACGTGCCATGGGGTTGTCGAAATTGGGGTTTATACGGAGTGCGTTGATAGAGCATGGCATCCTTGCTTTATTAGGGTGTGTTATGGGTGCTTCCGTTGGATTATTCGCTAGCAGGATGGCTGTAGGTGCGATTGCCTACTCTGAGACAGGTAGGGCATTGCTCCCACCATTCTTTCTTCAAACCATGTGGTTGCCTGTGTGGATGATTTTGTTTATTGTGCTAAGCGCAGGCGTGATAATCGTAGGGTTTTCATTTGTTAATTTCCTCCGGAGGCCGTTGCATGAGCTTACACGTTCGGTGGATTAGAAATTTTGGATATCGATGAAATCCATACCGACATTTAGAAACTCTGGCTGATGGAATTATTTGGATTTAATACAGTCTGTTAGAGTCTTAGTGATTTAAAAGTGATGATTGAATTTTTGAGATGACGGTGAGAGCTTAAGTGTCAGGCGATCATAAGCACGACTTCCCAAGTTTGAGGTCCGGGCCTCATGGGCATCCCGTGTGTTCTGAATGTGGTCGTACGATTTGGAGTGATCCAAAAATAGCCTGTGCCGCGATTATCCCCATGGATGGCGGAATTGTCATGATTCAACGCGCTATTGAACCCGCGGTTGGTAAGTGGAGTTTCCCTTCTGGTTATGTAAATCGCGGGGAGAAGATCGAACGTGCAGTTGAGCGTGAAGTGCTTGAGGAGTGTGGGCTTGAAACGGTTGTTGCTCGATTGATCGGGCTTTATTCAAAAGATCATGATCCTGTCATTTTGTCGGTTTATGAGGTCAACGTGACTGGGGGCGTGTTGCATTCTGCTGATAACGAAACTTTGGATGTCGGGGTTTTTGGTATTGACGATCTACCTGAGCTTGCTTTCACTCATGACCGACAAATAATAGATGAGTGGTTAAATTCCACAAGTGCTGCACAATGAGTAGGCAATATGATGCGATTATTGTTGGGGGAGGAGTGATAGGTTCCTCGATTGCATATCGACTTGCAAGTGATGGGTTGAGTGTAGGGGTTATTGCTCGAGATCCTGTAGGAAGTCATGCTTCTGGTTATGCCCTTGGATTACTCAACCCAACTAGTCAAACCGGAAATATTGAGTCGTTAATTCATCAGTCGTTCAAAATGCATCAAGAAATCCTGGAGTTAGTGCAGGAAGAATCCGGTGTTGATGTACAGGCGAGGGCGATGCCGCATCTTGAGCTGGCTTTAGAGCAATCAGAGATTGCTGCGTTGATGAAAGAACATGATCGCATCGCAGCGTTCTCAAATTTCACCTGTGAGTGGATACGGTCTGATGAAATCAAAAGGCTCGACAGCAGAATTACAGAAAAAGTGTACGGCGGGTTGCTTGTCGATAAAGTGATCGCTATCGATAGTTACAACTTTACCTTGGCGACTGCGAAAGCTGCAAAGTCTAAGGGTGTTGAGTATTTTTTGGGCGAAGCGGCCACAGAAATTATCTATGACCACGATCGGGCGATCGGAGTTGTGGTGGGTGTGGATCGTATCCATTCCGGCGCTGTAGTTTTGGCGATGGGACCTTGGTCAGGCGGAGCGAGCCTCTGGGTTGATATCGATATTCCCGTCGCTCCGCAAAAAGGTGAGATACTGCGACTCGAAAAAGTAGACCCTAGACTCGAATTTCACGTACATGGTTTCACTCACGGAAGTTCATGTTCTATTCTTCAAAAAGCTGATGGTACTGTGTGGCTAGCCGCAACGGTCGAGGATGACACCGGGTTTGATGTAGCGCTGTCTGAAGAAGCTCGGAAGTCTCTTTCTCTTCGTGGGAGTCGGATGATGCCGTTCCTACAATCACACCCAATATCGCTGCAGACGGCGTGCATGCGACCAGTTACACCTGATGGTGATCCGATATTGGGTAAGGTCCCTGGTAAAGAACGGCTATTTATTGCTTCGGGAACTGGTGGTCAAGGAATTTTACTTGCACCCGTTATAGGTAGCTCTATGGCTGATTTGATTTCCACTGGCGAAACTGGCATTGATATTTTGCAGTTTGGTATGGAACGATTTTCAGCTACTTAGTTCTCTGATTGTGTTTTCACCATTTCAGCAGCAAACCATAGTGCCATCGCTCCGCCTCTCTCATCCATTCCATCAGTGTATGGACGCTTTATATATTCTTCGAGGGATGGGAGTGGCCCGGTACCTATGCAAACTTGGTTTAACGAACCGTCTTCCCCTATTCGTTGAGAGACGGCGTTCCATGCCCGTTCCAACGTTGGCCACCAAGCATCACTTAGCCAATGGCGTCTAATCCCTCGGGCGATAGAGCATCCAATCATCGAAGTGGCGCTGTGTTCGAGATAAGTCTCGGGTCTATCAATGACTTGTCTCCACATCCCTGATTTATCCTGGTATGTTGCGAGACCTTCAAGATGTCGCAGGTGAGTTTGGATTAACTTTGAGCGAGAAGGATGGTTTATCGGGAGATAGGTTATCGCTTCGGCAAGCCCTAATGCAGCAAATGCGTTGCCACGCCCCCAAAAATACGGGGCAGTCTTGCAATGCCACCACAAGTTATTTGACTGGAGAGTGGTAAAGGATTCTAAAAATTCTGTTAAAAGGGCAATGTGTTTTGTTTTGCCGGAGCTACGGAAAGCTCTTCCGAGGACTGTAGACGCAAAGAATATATCTTCGACTCGGAGGTCTGGATCGAGTGCTCCTTCAGTAATTGTGGGACCAAACCGTTGGGCAGCTGTTTCTATTAGCCGCAAATACCTTTTATCGCCTGTGGTTTCGGCTAACTCGTCTGCCCAGCAAACTCCGGCATAGTTCGCTGTTCCATCATCTATTCCAAATGTAGAACTCGGCTGAATTAAATAAGGTGAGACAATTCGTTCTATGTCTTTTGTCGTTTTATCAGTACCACCCAACGCTTTTTGAACTCGTATACGACCACTTAATGCCACTCCCTGCGTATAAATGATGGGCTTTTCTAATTCATGGCCGTAGTGGAATGCGAGACTTTTCGCTATTTCAACTGGATTTTTCAATTCACAATTTCAACTGAAGTTATAACTTGATGGCTTGACTCGTTAGATTAACGTTTTTGAACGATAACTGAACCTTGAAAATCTCGCTATGTCTTTTTTGTTCTTCGGTTGAAATTTTGCTATTTGATGCTTAAATGAAATAGAAATCCGGTAAAGTTCGTTTGAAGGCTAAAATCGACCGAATATAACGAAACAATGTAGGGTCATTATGACTACTAAATCGACAACTGATATTGCACTTACCGCTCATTTGTTGCGGCGTGCCGGATTTGGCTCTGATCGAGCTGAACTAGAACGTTATGCGAAACGCAGCTATGAGGATATTGTTGAAGATCTTCTGAATCCGGATCGCTTTGATGAGCCAGAAGATGATGTTCTTGCTCGATTCTATCCGCACCTTCATGCAAATATTGATAACCCGGCTATGTGGAATGGGCGCTGGTTTTACAGGATGGTTAATACCGATCGACCTCTCGAAGAAAAGATGACCCTTTTCTGGCATGGAGTATTTGCGACTGGTTGGACCAAGAGTGAGCATACGCCGACCATAGTCGATCATATACAGATGCTCCGTGAAAATTGCTTGGAGAATTTTAGAACTTTACTTCTTGGTATTTCTCGTGATCCTGCGATGATTTTCTGGCTCGACAATAATGAAAACCACGGTACTGCCATAAACGAAAATTACGGTAGGGAAATTCTTGAGTTATTTTCGATGGGTATCGGCAACTATTCAGAAGACGACATAAAAAGTGCTGCTCGAGCATTCACTGGATGGACTTATGAGCAACCCGTTCCTCTTTACCCGTACGGTCAACGGTCGGTGCAGTATCGCTTTCGGCCTGATGATCACGATTATGGTGAGAAGACCTTTTTAGGTCAGTCTGGTAATTTTGATGGTAATGACGTGATCGATATCATCGCTAAGCAAGAAGCCACGGCGCGCTTTATTGGCAGGCATTTATATAACTTCTTTGTGGCGGATGAGGCACAGGTTCCTGCATGGAGTATAGAACCTCCAGGGGATCAAAAGGCGATCGATGACCTTGTGAGAACTTGGATGGATTCAGATGCTGACATACGTGCGGTGCTTCGTACTTTGTTTACCTCTGAGTGGTTCAAAGCAGCCAGATTCCAACACGTCAAGTCTCCGACAGAATTCGTAGCTGGCGTGTTGAAATTGTCGGGGGAATATAAAGAACCAGCACCGGACTTGCATAAGCTCGAGCCCACGACTATTGCTATGGGTCAAAAACTTATGGACCCACCTAGCGTAGAAGGGTGGCATACAGGTCAGGAGTGGATTGATGGTGGCACTTTGACTGAGCGTGTCAACTATGCGGTTGACACGTTGAACGATCCTTCTAAGCCAGGTGTTAAGGCATTGATTGATCGAATAAGGGCGGCAAGTGATTTGACCATACCAGAGGATCTTGTTGATCAGGTTTTGGATCTCGTAGGACCACTGGAGGTAGAACCTGCGACTAAGGAAGCGCTGGTCGCACATGCTGAAACCGAAGGTTCATTGGATTGGGGATCAAAAGAAGCAGTGGAAAGAAGTACAGCGAGAGTGGTTCAAATGTTGACTCTCGTTGTTTCAGCACGAGAGTTTCAGTTCGCTTAATCAGATCTTTTTTTATAGCAACCGTAGATGCGTTGCAAATTAGGATGACGGAGAGATATAAATTATGACCGTTCAAGCCAACGGCAAAACCAAAGATCCCGTACTGGTCGTAGTGCAATTATCTGGTGGCAACGACTTTATGAATACCGTAATCCCATTTACGGAAGGGATTTATTATGACAACCGACCATTGGTCGGCATATCGGAAGATAAATCGCTGCCATTTACTGACACCCTTGCTTGGCATCCGTCAGCCGCTGCGTTCAAGCGTATTTATGAGCAGGGCAAAATGGCAATTGTCCAAGGGGTTGGTACCGAACATGCTAGTAGATCTCATTTTAGAGCTATGGATATATGGCATACCTGTGAGCCAGAAATAGTTGCCACGGAAGGTTGGCTCGCAAAAGTAATCAAGGAAATCGATCCGGATAGTCAGAATCCTGTAACAGCTGTCAATTTTGGCCGTGGACTTCCGAGGGCTCTGGCGGCACCTGGTGTGGTCGCAACTTCGATTGGTGACCTTGATAAATATGGGTTGATGTCTGGGATAGAGCTGCAAGAAGAGCGTGATCGTGATCTGCAGATATTCCAACGAATGTACACTCCTGCGATTGGTTCGGGTCAGGTGATGAACTATTTGAGTCAGACAGGTAATAACGTGCTTACTGGTGCGGATATGCTTGCCGAGGCTCCACGCAAATACAAATCAACGGTCGAGTATGCAGATAACCCGATAGCGAAAGCTCTACGAGATGTTGTGCGTGTCCACACGGCTGGACTTGGAACACGTATCTTCTATACCAATCACGCCGGTTATGATCACCATGCACAAGAAGTTCCGACACATGCCCGGTTACTTACAGAATTGACGGATGCTATCGAAGATTTCATGGAGGATCTTCGAGAACATGATGCAGCTGATGAAGTAAATATTCTAGTGTTTACTGAATTTGGTCGGCGGATCAAGGACAATGGTTCTGGAACAGACCATGGTACCGGTGGTGGTGCTTTTCTTATTGGAGAGAATGTTAAGGGTGGTCTTTATTCGGAATACCCGTCTTTGGCAGTTGCTGACTGGAAATTTGGGGAAGACATGGATTTCACCATCGACTTTCGTAGCATCTATAGCACGATATTAAACCAATGGATGGGACTTGATCCTATTGATATCGTCGGTGGATCTTTCGAGCAGTTCAATCCCTACAAAAAGACTATGGTCTAGGACAGGGAGGAGATCTAAATGACAAAACCACATGCCCTACTTCGTGCTGCTTTTCCCTACTACGCGACGCTGGGAATGCGTCGTGTCACTACTTCTCCTGCAGACATTGTTGCTTGTGCTGATGGTGACATTTTTGTACTGAATCGTATCGACGGAGAAGGTGGTGAAATCCGTCGTACCAACTGGGAAGACGAGGATAATGGAGTTATAGGGCATGGTTTCATCTGGCCTGTACAGATGATAGAAGGCCCCAATGACACGCTAGTTGTCTCGGACGAGGGTGATCACACAATTAGCTTCTGGACAAAAGATGGTGAAAAGATAGATTCCTGGGGAGATTATGGAAATCGGGATGGTAGCTTAAACCGTCCTTCAGGGATTGTGTTTGACGCCCAGGGTAATTTAATTGTTGCTGACACAATGAATCATAGGATTCAAAAATTTTCAGTCGATGGCACGTATATTTCAGGATTTGGGCAATATGGCAATGGTGATGGTCAATTCAACATGCCTTGGGGAGTGGGTGTAGACCCTGACGATGGCACGATAGTTGTTTCTGATTGGAGAAATGATCGCGTACAGAAATTTTCTGAAAGTGGCGAATATATTTTCCAATTTGGATCCTCTGGTGATGGTAGAGGGCAACTATCTCGGCCAGCAGGAATATCACTTGATAGGCATGGTGATATTTACGTAGCTGATCGTGGAAACCACCGAATACAGATGTTTGGAGAAAATGGTAATTTTGTCGACGTCTTCACGGGTAATGCCGGACTTTCAAAAAGCGGTCGTATTTACATCACAGCGAATCCTAAAGTACTCCGATCACGCGAATTGATTAATCTTGTTGATGAAAAACTTCTTCGTGGTCCAGCTTCTGTTCGTGTATTCGATGATCTAATGTACATTCCTGATGCAGGTTCTCATCGTATCCAGATTTATAAAAAAGAAGCCTACGAATTGACAGAGGAACAGATTTACGCGGCCCCAAGCGCCCCGTCTCTGTACACGGTTTGAGTAATACATTGATTATTAGCAGTACAAGCTTGGGATTAACCTATCCTGATCGGTCGATTTAATGCCTATGATGTATGGTTTCGGTACTCAGCGCCGGCAAATGCTTGAATCCGAGTTGCAGCGTCTTGTTGATGAAATGCCGCAACTCGGGATGCAATCGATGTACCTTGTGGGACCGTTCTCCAGAGGAGATGTGGGTCCAAGAACGGTTCTTGACCTTGTGGTCGTCCAACAGACCGATGAACTTATGCATCGCAGAGCCGATTTTTGGACAACTCACTTGCGCCCGCGGATTGGAATAAATTTTTACGTTTACACACCTGATGAGTTCGAAAACAATTTAGACGATGATTTGTTACTTCAACATGCTTCCAGTATGGGCGAAAGGGTGTACGGGTAAATTTTATGAGTTCCTCAAAATTATCCGTGAGTTGGCTTGCACAAGCAATACAGGATTTGGAAGCTGCTCAAGCAAACTTTGAGCAGGGCAGACACTCTTTAGTTTGTTTTTTATGTCATGAATCGGCTGTCAAAGTTATAAAGAGCTTTCTATATAAGCAGGGTGCAGAGATGGTTTGGGGGGAGCATCTATCTGACCTTTGTGAAGATGCTATGGCTTTTGACCCATCATTTGATTTTGTGAAGTCTGTTGCCTCGTTGCTAGATAAGCATGCGCTCGCAACTCGTAATCCTGATGCTGTCGCAGGGGCAATTCCGTTTGAGGTTTATGATTCGACTGACTCCGAACATGCTCTTGAAATAGCAAACGAAATCCTCGAAACGGTGCAGAATAAAATGTCCGAAGAATAATGCGAGGCGCTAACTTTGCGCCCATTCGATGACCGATTTGTGCATGGCGGCAACTCCAGTTCGGAATTCCTCGAAGCTAATTCCGTAGTTCCAGTCTGCCCACAACTCGTCGCTGACTACCAATGTGTTGCAGATCTTGACATTACGATAATGGGCCAACCGGTACATGGCAGATGTTTCCATATCGACTCCAACTATTCCTGCTTTAGTATGAGAGGCGATGTCGTCATTCATTTCGCGATAGAAGCCGTCTGTACTCCACCAATCTCCACTTGCGGTTTTTCCACCATGTTTTTCAATTAGAGAACAGAGTTCGTTGTGTAATTTTGTGTCAACAGTAGGAGCTTGTTGCCCGGGGTAGTGCTTTGATGTACCTTCATCGATTACTTTGACCGTTTCGGGAATCAAAACCGTTCCTACCGTGTTTTTCGCGTCTAGACTGCCTGCTGCCCCGACACCCACGAATGATTCCGCTCCACAGGCGATAAGGTCTTCCATTAGCATTATTGTTCCTGGTGCACCGATAGGAGCGAAGGCAACGGTAATTCCACCTTGATTACTCTCTACTGTTCGTAGCCAAAACGTATTAGCGAACATGGTTCTTGGTGCTGGTGTAGCTTCTAATTCATTTGCGAGCTTCTCTCCCCAGCTCTCAGTCCAAGTAAGTAGAACCTTCGTGCCGACGCGTATGTCTTTGAACGATAAATTGCGAGCTTTCAGGCGACCGTAAACAGCTTCGCGCGGCGTAAAGCGTGGGTTAGACATGGAAAGTTAAATTCCTAGTGTCGGTTTGATTTCGTCTAGATAAGCAGCGGCTCCTGCTTGTAGAAATTTCGGCGCAGAACTGACGATCCAGTTTATTCCGCGTTGCTGCCAGAAGATGGTCTGTTCCGCAGTCACGCCAAGTGTGCCGGTGTGCTTACCAGATGCACTTATCTTGGCAGTCAGATCTTCTATCGTTTGAATCACCTTCTCGTGCATAGTTTCACCAGGGATGCCAAAGTTTACAGAAAGATCTCCGGGACCTAAGAAAATTGCATCTGCGTTTTCGGTAGCGATTATTTCATCTTGATTTTCAATCCCCAAAATAGTTTCGATCTGAAGTGATATGAAGGTCTCTTCATTTGATTCTTTTATGTACTCGGCCATGCCTTGAAGACCAAAATTAGCATTGCGACCAGCGAAAGCTCCTCGTTTACCCATTGGTGGATACTTGATTGCGTCAACAACCTTTTTAGCGTCCTGTCCATTGTTGATTAGTGGAATCATTACGCCGGCTGCTCCTGCATCCATATAGCGTTGAATATTTTGCTGCTCATTCAATCCGATCCTTAAGATTGCAGTGGTGTTTGATAGTTCAGCAGCTCGAATCATGTGTTCTGCAGTTTCGTAATCCATTGGACCATGCTCGCAGTCGATTACTACAAAATCGAATCCCATCCAGCCCATCGTTTCGACTATTCCAGGCGACGGTAATCCTACGAATGGTCCTATCGCGGTTTTACCTTGGTTGAGTTTTTGTTTAAGTGTGTTTTTTCTCACGTGTTTATTTCCTGAGTGTTGTGTTTGTGTTGGTTCAAATTGTCAGTATCTTTGAGGAGATCCGATTCATGAAAGTGATGATATGCGGCTTATTGCAAGTTTGGATAATAAGGCACGTCATTATGGGTAGTATCTGCTGATACCGAGCTATTTGAGTGTAGATACATAGTGGAGTTTTAGCTTTGTAGTAGTTCTGGTGCAATGCCATTTTTTATTAAAAGTCGTCTTACTCGCTTTAATATGGCATCGGCGATGCGGTGACCAGCTTGATCGGCACGTATGATGCACCACCGTCTATCATTCTTTGACATCTTTAAATAACCTTCACGAACTTTCTTGTGAAATTTCAGTGGGGCCTGTTCAAATCGCCGTTCACTTTCATTGTCAACTCGGATCCCTTGATTTTTATTGGCAGCATCAAACAAATTGGGCTTATTAGAAACGCGAGCCAAACTCAATTCAGGATCCGCATCTAGCAGTATTGTTAATTTTGGTATTAAGCCTGTTGTGGCGATTGTGTTTAAGCGTTGAATGGTTTTGATTTCACCACCGCGTGCATACCCTTGATATGCAATCGTTGAATCAATAAATCGATCCAGAATAACAATTTTGCCTTTGTCTAAAGCAGGTTGTATTAGTTCAAACATCAATTGAGCTCGCGCTGCCTCGAACAATAAAGTTTCAGAAAGCGGCGATGGAGAGTTTGTGCGCTTTATCCATCGTCGTACATGGTTCCCAAGATCCGAGCTGCCTGGCTCATGTGCCAGCACGACATCGATCCCATAGCTATCAAGTTTGCGGAACAGGCGTTCCGCTTGTGTGGATTTGCCAACACCCTCACCGCCTTCAAAAGTAATGAGTAATCCACCTTTGATAGTGCGCTTTTTTAAGCGATTTTCAGTGGCTCCAAAATTCATGGTTGTCTGCCCTTTAGACGTCAATACAGGTACCTCATTATTGGGTGTAAGCGAGTTAGTAATTGGCCTCTCGCGTGGATAGATTGCAGACTAACGTTTACGACGTCGAATTACAACGCGTCGAGAAGGTTCTCTTCCTGTGCTGGCCGAGCCTAAATTATTCCTGGCTGCTAGGCCATGTTGCAACCTTCGTACGTATGGTGGTTGCGCCATCAGTTCAACGCGTCGTTCGCCGGAAACGATACGGCTTATGGCGCGCTCTGTTTCTTTTATCGCTTCTCTGGATCTTCCGCGCTGGTCTAAGTTTTCAAAATCGTTATTGTTGATGTTTTGGGGGTGTGTTTTTTCTTTGAAAAATCGCCTGACCCATTGTGTGATCTGTTCTTTAGTTCCACGGCGTAGAACATGAACCGTTGTTCCATCGCGTTCCGCTTTTCGAATAGCGGAAGGGCGCCGACTATAGTGAGATTTCGTGGTTACAAATATCTCGGCGACATCTTCGAAGTCGACGAGGGTTACAGGCACGTTCAATTCCGCAATCACATCAGTGATAGTATTTTTCGGGATACCGAATGCAAAAACTGATGTAGTAGATTCATTCGTGATTGCAGTGTCTGTTTCGTATCGTGAGAAATTTCCACCGGACCGGTTGATTCCATTCGTGGATGTTTTTTCAGGTCGGTTTAATTCTCCGTTTCGCCGTGGTTGCTGACGAGTTAGGTCGCTGATATCGAAAGGAGTCGACTGGAACTCTGATTCTGTCCCGGGCATTTCTTCGATTTTTGTTTCGACCAGCCCGTTTGATTGCAAACGTCTAGATTCTTGAGGGATAGAAATTCCTCGCAGCATTCGATCAACGGCCGTCCCAACTTCAGGGTGTATCGTCACCACGTTACGTTCTCGTATTTCCACGACTATATCGAATGTAGGTTCGTGCTTACGTTCCAAAACGGTTTTTTGGGTTCGTCGACGTCGCGCTTCGATATCACCCAGTGTGACGGTCTGAGTTCCACCAACCAGGTCTGACAGAGTTGGGTTAGAAACCACATTTGTCAGTGAGTTGCCGTGTGCAGTGGCGACGAGTTGCACCCCTCGTTCAGCGATAGTTCTTGCCGCCATGGCTTCAAGTTCAGTGCTCATTTCGTCGATCACAATCACTTCAGGCATGTGATTCTCCACTCCTTCGATCATCACATTATGTTGGAGACTTGAGTTGCCTACTTGCATGCGTCGGGCACGCCCGATAGCCGGATGTGGAACGTCTCCGTCACCAGCGATTTCATTAGACGTGTCGACAATTACAACTCGCTTTTTAGCTTCGTCCGCTAAAACCCGAGCCGTTTCTCGCAGAATAGTGGTTTTTCCTACTCCTGGTCTTCCCAAAATTAAAACACTTTTGCCTGACCGTATAAGATCTTCAATTAAACGCACTGAGCCATACACGGCCCTGCCTACCCTGCAGGTAAGGCCTACAGGCTCACCAGCGCGGTTTCTCACTACAGAAATGCGATGAAGCGTGCGTTCGATACCCGCTCGATTATCGTCCCCGAAATGCCCGACTTGTTGAACAACATGAGAGATTTCATTTCGTGATACTTCGATTTCACTGAGTGGTATTTGTTCTATCGGGAACCTTGCTTCAGCGTTTCTACCTAGGTCGAGTATCACTTCAACTAAGTCACCGATATTTTTTCTTTGACGCAATGATTTCGCAATTGGGTCGGGGAATATACCGATGAATGCTTCGAGATCGTCTACAACGTGGGCGTTGGGTTCTGTCAGAATGGAATTCTCCTTTTTTATCAGTTAACTAACTGCCGCTAAAACTTGTTGTATTTCAGATATTGGTTGGGTTAAAGGTTTGACCATTACTTCATAGTTCGCTTTTTTCTCAAAGCCAATGTTTACAAGTAAGTGTGCTAGAGATGGCTTGTAATCTGGGACAGCAGTTACAGCTGGGACATCATCAGTTTTGGTTAGCGCAGCAGCGATTATTCCTCTTAGTTGGACCCCAGCATTTGTTGCCCAACTGACATTGAACATATGATGGGCTCTAGTGGTGCTTCTTTGTATCAAGGCACCAATCTCTCCAGTTGGTAGTTCTAGTATCCATTCTGAGGATTTGCGCCCAAGTCTTTCCATCCCGGCAGCCCAGTCTTCGGAGGTTTGCCCTGTTTTTATTCGGATTGCCATTGGTGTTACGACATTGTGCATACGGAATAAATTTCCGTCATCAGATTGGTATCGTGGTCGTAACTTGAGAAAATCATCGCTGATTCCTAGTTTGGTTGAAGCCGTATGGCTGGATGTAGTTTGGTAGGTCGTTTCACGATAGATGGTAGAAAAACCGGCTTTTTGAGCGAAATTAGAAGCATTACTGGTGACGGGAATTCTTATAAAGATGCGATACGCACCCGCGCCTCCCGCTTGAACGGCAATCTGTTCAAGCAGGTCAAGTATCAAACTCGATTTAGAATTTCGAAGATAAAGTTCGCTGATTTCCCATGCCTGTTTACCTGACCGTGGTCCTGCCCGTAAAACACCGTTAATTTTTCCATTTTGGCTTTCTAGCCAGCAATTTTGCCACGCTCTGGGTGATAGTGCGATCGTGGCGTATTTGGCCGTAGGGAATCTACTAGGTCCTCCTCTAAGCGCATTTACCAAAGTGCACGTATCGCCTAAACCTGCAGAAGCGCGGAATTGCAATATCCTAGGTGAATCAGTTGGGTGTAGGTGGCGGATCATGTAGAACTGGGATTTCCTGCGGTTGAACTATTTTGTCTTGGATCTTCTTGTGCTTCCTTGGCAAGTTTCAGAAATAGAGTGTGTAGTCGGGTATCACCTGTTAGCTCCGGGTGAAATGAAGTTGCAAGCACTCGGCCTTTTTTCACGGCAACTGCCTGTCCGTCATCAGTAGAGGCGATTTGTTTAACCCCTTCTCCGACGGTTTGAACAATCGGCGCTCTTATAAATACCGCTCGCATTGGGTCACCATTTATGCCCTCAATGTGCAATTCGGCTTCGAAACTATCCACCTGCCGTCCGAAATAGTTTCGCGCTACACTGATGTCGATTAAATTGAGTGGAATTGGATACGGGTCGGCAAGTTCGCGTGCGATAACGATCATACCTGCACAGGTGCCCCACAATGCCATCCCACAATTTACTCTTTCGCGTAGATGGTCTACGAATTCGAATCTTGTAAGAAGCTTGACAATGGTTGTGCTCTCGCCACCAGGGATGATCAAACCATCGATTTCCGAAAGTTGCTGTACTTTTCGAACTTCTATAGCGTCGATACCGATTTTGCGGAGCATGTCCATATGCTCCGCAAAATCGCCCTGTAACGCGAGAACACCAATGCTAGGTTGCAAAGGTGACTGTTGATTCAATTGATTACCAACCGCGCGTTTGAAGCTGTTCTGTTTCCGGAACTTTATTTGCTTCTATTCCTGGCATAGCGTCACCCAGTCCTTGTGAAATCTCGGCAAGCATGTCTGGGTCATTGTAGTGAGTAGTCGCTCGAACAATGGCATCAGCCATTTTTGCCGGGTTTGAGCTTTTGAAGATCCCTGAACCAACAAAGACTCCTTCCACGCCGATTTGCATAAGCAACGCAGCGTCTGCAGGAGTTGCGATACCACCAGCTGCAAAATTTACTACCGGGAGTTTGCCGGTTCGGTGAACTTCCACGACCAGTTCATAAGGAGCCTGGAAGTCTCGGGATGCAGACATCAATTCCTCCGTTGGCATATTCTGGATCGTTCGTATATCTGCTTGGATCTGGCGTGCATGAGTTACCGCGTGGACAATGTCTCCAGTCCCCGCTTCTCCCTTTGTACGTATCATCGCTGCACCCTCACCAATTCGTCGTAATGCTTCACCGATGTTTCGTGCACCACAAACGTATGGCATTTTGTATTGCCATTTATCGATATGGTATTCGTTATCTGCAGGGGTTAAAACTTCGGATTCGTCACAATAATCTACGCCAAGGGCTTCTAATATTTGTGCTTCAACAAAGTGTCCGATTCGTGCTTTGGCCATCACAGGAATAGATACCGCATTGATAATTCCAGAGATGAGATCTGGGTCGGACATTCGAGCAACTCCGCCATCACGACGGATGTCTGACGGAACCCGTTCCAGAGCCATCACTGACACAGCGCCTGCGTCTTCTGCTACCTTCGCTTGATCAGGCGTCACAACGTCCATGATGACGCCGCCTTTTAGCATTTGCGCTAATCCGCCTTTTACACGCCAATCTCCAACTTCGGGTTTCGACATTTCTTTCCAACGTTGTGCACTTGACGTTCCATTAGTTGTGCTTGTGGCCATGTCTATATGATCCTTCCGGCTTTTGAAAATACACCCTGTAATTTCTAGGGGGTCAAAGTAAAATGTGACCGCGACACCGAACCCGCGCCACATACTTGCGTCATCATGACGCATTGCTCCGAATTATACGCCAGCTATCGGCTGGATTGTTTTACTCGGGTTCATCTAGCTTGATTGGGAGCTCAGGGAACCAGTCAAACTCACGCGATGCCTTTTTTTGCGATTAAGTTCGCCAGGTCAGCTGTTCGACAGGAGTATCCCCATTCGTTGTCATACCAACCAACGACCTTGATGAAATCTCCGCCAACGGATGCTGTGGCGAGTGAATCGATGGTACAAGAGTTAGAATTTCCTATGTAATCGACTGAAACCAGTGGTTCATCTGAATACCCTAGAATCCCATGTAAATTTTCATTCATCGAGGCTTCTCGATAAGCGTTGTTTACATCGCTCAGCGATGCATTGTTGGTGAGTTTGACAGTTAGGTCTGTTACCGATCCAGTGATCACCGGTACACGGTATGCCATTCCGTCGATTTTGCCGACTAGTTCTGGGATTACAAGCGTCACAGCTTTTGCTGCCCCCGTTGTGGTTGGGATGATGCTGTTGGCGGCTGCACGGGCTCGACGTAGGTCTTTATGGTTTTGGTCGAGGATATTTTGATCGTTCGTATAGGCGTGAATGGTAGACATCAAAGCGCTTTCGATGCCGAATGTATCATTTATCACTTTTGCCATCGGTGCTACGCAGTTGGTAGTGCAAGATGCATTTGAGATGATGTGATGGGTTACAGGATTATATTGATTGTCGTTTACTCCTAATACGAGTGTTATATCTTCGTTCTTAGCTGGAGCGGAGATGATCACCTTTTTTGCTCCGCCTTCGATGTGCCCTGCTGCCTTAGTGGCGTCCGTGAAAGCTCCTGTGCATTCAATGACAAGCTCTACACCAAAATCGTCCCACTTGATCTTAGAAGGATTTCTATTGGATGAAGTGTGAATTTTTACGCCATCAATTTTTAATGAGTTATTTTCGCATTCAACGGTTCCGGGGTAGCGTCCATAAGTTGAATCGAATTTCAAAAGGTGTCCATTGGTTTCTGTTTCACCCACATCATTAATGGCTACCACTTCGATAGTGTCAGGGTGTCGCTGCTTCAGTGATCGCAAAACTTGGCGGCCTATGCGTCCGAAGCCATTGATACCAATCTTTGTTTTTGCCATTAATTTTCCTCGTCACTGATACTCATGAGATAGTTTTAAATTGTTGTCATCTGCTAGTTATAATTTAGGTAGAATCCGATTGCCGGCATAACTTGCTTTACTTCCGAGAATCTGTTCGATCATAAGAAGGCGATTGTACTTAGCGACGCGTTCACTCCGTGATGGAGCGCCTGTCTTAATTTGGCCGGCCGATGTGCCAACGGCGAGATCTGCAATAGATGTATCTTCAGTTTCTCCTGAACGGTGGCTAATGAC
>ENA-UPTF01001144-UPTF01001144.1-marine-metagenome-genome-assembly--contig:-NODE-1144-length-17201-cov-7.309449_pt1 | contig 17201 bp, 19 predicted proteins | sample MGYA00238166_ERZ767019 | MGnify/ENA primary metagenome ERZ767019 (study PRJEB28930, sample SAMN06266391) | marine metagenome | isolation source: Sea water from 250 m depth | place: Atlantic Ocean...
GTTGGGTTGTTTGGAGTGCTAAGTGTGACTGTTACTGGCTGTCCAACCAGAACCTCGGTGGTCGGAACGTTGGTCCACGTGTTTATAATTCGATATTCATCATTGTTGATTGCTATTGTTCCACAGTTTCCAAGGATGACATGCCTTGAACAGGTACCCCCGGTGGACGCAGTGGATGTATCAGATGTATCAGATGCCGCTACAGTACTATCAATTGTAAGAGTGTAAGTGTTTGATACCGTGTTATCATTTCCAACCGTATCTGTGGCTTTGCCAGCCGCAACGCTCACTGACACTGTTCCCTCAGAGGAGCCCTGCACCACGTCAAATGTGTAGGTTGTCCCGGATCCAGCAAAGTTGCTGGCTGCTGGGGATCCATCATTTGCAGTTCCAGTTACTGTGATGTCGCCAACCACAAAGTTGCTGACAGACTCGCTAAAGGTTGCCGTATAGCTTAAGGTGGTCGAAGAAGTGCTATCGCCAGAATCTCCCGACGATGACGTTATGGTTACGGTAGGAGATGTAGTGTCAGTGTTAAGTTCGATTATCTGGACACCGTCACCACTTTCACTTGCAACTATGGCATACGTGTTGGAGTCAATTACAAACGTATCAACACCCTTTGCACCGTCAAGCTCCTCAAACACTGCCCCGTGAGTTGCTGTGCCCTTTGCCACAATAGCTGCCGGGTCACTGATGTCAATTATCTGTACAGTGTCACCCTGACTACTTGCAACTATGGCATACGTTTTGGAGCCAATTACAAACGTATCAACACCCTTTGCACCGTCAAGCTCAAACCCATTTACCCCGTGAGTTGCTGTGTCCTTTGCCACAATAGCTGCCGGGTCACTGATATCAATTATCTGGACAGTGTCAAACGTACCGCTTATAACTATTGCATACGTGCTGGATCCAATTACAAACGTGGCTATACCTAGTGGTTTACTCAGTTTATCAAACGTATCGCCGTTCGAATCTGTATCTCCGTCATCCACTTTGTCCTTTGCCACAATAGCTGCCGGGTTGCTGATGTCAATTATCTGTACACTGCCTTCGACAAGACTTGCAATTACAGCATATGTGCTGGAGTCAATCGTATACGTGTCAATACTGTATGCCGTAAAGTTGCCCCCTAGATCAGGATTACAAATATTGTCCTTTGCCACAATATCGGTCGGGTCACTGATGTCAATCATCTGGACACCGCGGTCGCTGTCGCTTCCAACTATTGCGTACGTGCTGGAGCCAATTACAAACGTGGCGACACTTCTCACTTGAGTCATACATTCAAACCCAACGAAGCCAGGGTCATCACCAGACTGTACGATGTCAGTCGCTGTGTCCGTTGCCAGAATGTCTGTCGGGTCGCTGATGTCAATTATCTGGACATCACCATTACTAATGTCTCCAATTATTGCGTACGTGCTCGAGCCAATTACAAACGTGTCGACACTGCTAAGGCTATCAAGCTCAGTAAACGTATTGCCGTTCGAATCTGTATCTCCCTCATCCACATTGTCTTTTGCCACAATAGCTGTCGGGTCACTGATGTCAATTATCTGGACGCCCTCATTACTTACAACTATTGCATACGTGCTGGATCCAATTACAAACGTGGAGACAGCCTTTGCATCTCTAAGCGCATCAAACGAGTTTACTCCATCAGTTTCTGAGTCTGTTGCAGTAATGTCGGACGGAGTTGAGGCAAATACCTCGGGCGGTAACTGGAAAAGAAGCGAGGATGCGGCAAATAATAGGATGAATAAATGAAGGTGACGCATTCCAATTTTCATAGATCAGTTTTCCGGCAAATCTAAGTTAAAAACATACTTTGTTCTACAGTCTCCATGCTTCGAGATAGGACGTCAGAGTGGTTTGTTCCAAAATTTGGCTCTAGGAATTTTCGAGTAACAATTGGCTTGCTGTTTTTGCCATACACCAGCATCGTCACCTGCTTTGCGGCATGGGGCTCGCTCTCCGGCTCTTTTGAAACGGAGCGACTCATTGCAGTTTGTGTGATTTATTTTCTGGCACTTGGTGTCTCAGCCCACCTGCTGGACGCGGTTGGCGGAAAGACAAAGCCGTGGGGAGATTTGCCAAAGAGGAAACTTTGGACGGTGGCAATGATTGTGCTGGGAGTTGCATTTACAATTGGAATGTACTACGCCTTCTTGGATTCACCTCTACTGTTCGCGATAGGAATTGTGGAAGGATTCTTCCTGTTTGCATACAATTTGGAATTGTTCGGGGGAAAGTTTCACAACAACTCGTCAACAATAATTTCGTGGGCAATACTGCCGGTTTTTGCTGGCTCGGTAATCCAGACAAACTCAATATCGCTGGAGGCAATCATACTTTGCGGAATTTCTTCAGTCATAACTTACATTTTGATAACGACATCAAGAAAGTATAAGCACCTGAGGAGCAACAATAAAAGTCATTCAGAGATTAAAAGATGTGAAACCATTCTAAAACTTCTTACGATTGGAGTTTTGGTTGGCACTGCAATATTTCTTGTTGTGAGATTCTAGTTTGGCTTGAGAATTATTTTTCCGACCAGCCCTTTTCCATTGAGCATCTTTTTGTGAGCCTCCACTGCATTCTCAAATGTAAAGACGGAATCGATAATTGCTTTTATCTTTCCCTGACCCATCCAGTGAAATCCCTCCTCTAACTCGGCACGAGTTCCCTGTGTGGAGCCTAAAATGTTAATGCCCTTGAAAAATATGTGACGCAGGTCGGTTGGCACATTATATCCAGTTGTAGCACCAGTAGTTACAAGTGTTGCACCATATTTTAGTAAAGTTAGTTCTTTGTTAAAATGCGAGCCGCCAATATGCTCAAAGATTATATCAATTCCCGGCGAGACACCATCTCTCTTTGCAATTTCTTTGGTTATTCCTCTGACTTCCTTATGCCAGTCTTCCTTTCTATGATCCACGGCATAATCTGCACCAAGTTCTTTGAGTTTTTCCAGTTTGTCAGAACTTGCGGTAGCGATAACTGTACAATCATATAGTTTTGCAATTTGAATTCCAAAAATTCCAACACCGGAACTACCGCCCATAATTAGGACAGTTTGACCTGGTTTAATCTTGGCTCGCCCAACTAACATGTGCCAAGATGTTAAAAGTGTCATTGACGCAGCCGCAGCTTCCTCATAACTTACATTGTCTGGAATTTTTACAACATTGATTTCTGGAAGATGCGCAATCTCACAGTAGCCTCCCCATAGTGGTCCAGTTTCAAATCCCCAAATTTTTCGTTGTCGGCAATCATATTCTCTACCATCAGTGCATGCTGCACAGACGCGACATGACATGTTTCCATGGGAAACTATTCTGTCTCCAACTTTGATGTTTTTTACGTTGTCACCAATTGCGATTACTTCTCCAGCAGCATCAGTTCCAGAAATATGTGGTAACGGAACAGCGAGTGGTTTTCCTCTCATGCCCCATATGTCATCATAGTTTAAGGCAGCAGCCTTTACACGAAAAATTACTTCGTTTGGTTTTGGTACAGGTTCCGGAATATCACGTAACTCTAGAATTGATTCAAAATCATCATTCTCCATGTAATTTTCATAAACTAATGCCTTCATCTCTGAGGTTTTTAAAAATACACCATACTTATTTTGTGCCAGTTAAGATAGCAGACGCACCATACGTAAGACATTGACTATTGATATTTAATCCACTTTTCTTCATTACATCAGAATAACTGTCAAGCCATTTGGTACTTCGAATCAGCTTTGGCAGCCCGATTAGTGCATCTTTCCAACTTGGAATAAAACATCCAACCAACCGCAGTAAGGTAAGAAAAAAATTCCACAGTCCTCTGACAGCCGGATTTTTTGGGTATGTGAAATCATGAAAGATGATTTTACCACCAGGCTTTAGATGTATTATACAATTTTTTACAAGTATTTCCGGATCACAGTATTTTGGCAAATATGACGCAGTAATACAGTCGAACTTTAAATCCAGTTTGAATTCTTCTGCATCGTCAAGGATGAATGAGATGTTGTCAAATGAATTTGAATTTTGCTTGGCTACGTTCAGATAACTTTTGGTTATGTCAATGCCAACAATCTTTGCGCTGGGAAATTTTTCCGCAATTTCCCTGGTAAGAATTCCAGTGCCACATGCCAGATCCAAGAAAGAACTTCCGTCAGAAATTTGCTCCAGTATCTTTTTCTTCCAGTATCTATCCTTGCCTAACGTGCCATACGAGACAACACCATCATACGTTGTCCCGGTCTCATCAAAAAACTTAGGTACAAGATTTTTTGCCGATTCTGCCAACATTATATATCATACACCAAGTAATTTAAAGAATAATGATAAATGAAAAAATCCAGAATGTACTATCAAGATTAGAAAAGGATATTGATTATGAGAATAGTCATAGGAATGAAGTCCCAAGCGAGAAGAGGCTGAACTGTGTATCAAAAAACATTGGGATGTTTTACAATATTCTACTAAAATCCATAAATGCCAAAAAAATTCTTGAGATAGGTATGTCTGTAGGCTATTCTGGACTCTGGTTTGCCGATGCGGTGATGTCAAGCACCCAAGCAGATGGCCAAATTATCACAATCGACAGGGAGAAATTTAAGATTGATAAGGCAACACAGAACTTTGAAGATGCTGGAGTGAGATCTCTAATCAAAATTAAGCAGGGTGAAGCTAGAAAAATTTTGCATGAGATAAAAGAGGAGTTTGGTGAAAATTATTTTGATTTTATCTTCATTGACGCCGATAAGGAAAGTTATATTGAGTATTTTGATTTGTGTTTGCCATTGGTAAGGAAGGATGGGATAATTGGTGCTGATAATATATTGTTCCCAGAAAGATTCAACGAAATGATGGGGGATTATTTATCTCACGTTAGGAATAATCCAAACGTTCAGTCAATTACTGTACCAATTGATAATGGTGAAGAAATTACAATCAAACTTTCAGAATAACAGTTTTATGTTTTCTTTATTCCTAACGCTCTATTTTTAAGACGGAGATACTTATTGTGACATTTTCTACATCTTGTTGCAGCTAGTGAGTTTCTTGCCCCACAATTAAAACAGATTTTCATATGAAGTCGTGCCTTTTGTGCAATCTGTTTTTTTTCAGGATCTGTTACAGGCATGTTGTTTTCCCACTTTGTCCTATGTATAAAACTATTTTTTTCTAATCTTTCCAGCTAAAAGAATAGGTACTTCCGTAGGTCTTTTTGCTACTGGTATATTGGCTTTGGAAAACATTGCTATCTTGGATTCCGCTGAACCATAATTTCCCATAATAATTGCACCCGCATGTCCCATGCGTTTTTCCCTTGGCGCTTTCCTGCCAGCTATATATGCAACTATAGGTTTTTTGAATTCAAGATCTATAATGTGCTGAGCCAAAGTTTCTTCAGCCTCGCCACCTATTTCACCAACTATGACAATCCCATCAAGCTCAGATTCATCCTTGATCATATCAAAAGCATCAATCATTCTTGTTCCATTGATAGGATCTCCACCTATTCCAAGTGTAAAAATTTGACCAAAGCCTGAGGTTGTTAGACTGTTAGAGATTTCATAAAGTAATGTACCACTTTTTGATAAAACTGCAATATTGCCTTCTGCAAATGGACTTGCCGGCATTATTCCAATTTTGATGAGATTTGGGATAATTATGCCTGGAGTATTTGGTCCAACCATAATAGCATCATTCTGTTTAGCGATTTCAATAGCCTGCATAGCATCACGAACTGGTACATGTTCTGGAATAGCCACAAGAAGTTTAATCCCTGCTTCAAATGCCTCCTTTGCAGCATCCAAAAAGAATTTTGCAGGAACAAAAACAATAGAGATTTTTGCTCCAGTCGCACTAACAGATTCCTTGACGGTTTCATAAATCGGAACACCTTCAAATTTTTGACCACCTTTTCCAGGTGTTACACCAGCAACAATGTTTGTACCATATTCTAACATTAACTTTGTATGTACAGATCCAAACTTACCAGTTATACCTTGTACTATAACAGGTTGTTTTTCATAAGTACCATCTTTATTTTTATCACCCTTTAACAATTCAAAAATATCAGCCAGTTTTTGTCACCTCCATAACAACTCCGTTAATTGCCTGTTCAACGGAATCAAACATTTTCGTTTTTGTATCTTTTAACATGATTTTTGATTTGTCCGCTTCTGCTCCCATCAATCTTGCATAAACTGGTAGGTCAATCAAATTATTATCATATGCCTTGATAAATGCCGATGCAACTATTGTTGTTTTAACAATTCCACCATAAAGATTTACTAATATTGCTTTCACTTTTTTCATTTTACTAATCAAGGTTAAAGCTTCATAAACCGATTCTTCAGTTGCACCACCACCAACATCAAGGAAGCATGCAGGTTTTCCACCATTATCAGATAACATATCAAAGGTAGACATAACTAATCCTGCACCATTTCCAACCACTGCAATATTGCCTTCTAATTCTACCAGGGAGAACCCACTTTTTTCTGCTTTTGCCTCTAACTCAGTCTGTTCCCTATACTTTAACAATTCATCATGTCTGAAGTTAGAATTATCATCAGTCATTATTTTTCCATCAAGCGCTAATAAGGAACCATCTTTGAGCACTACAAGTGGATTTATTTCTGTCAATTCTGCTTCCTTTTCTATAGTTAATTTTGATAATTTTTGTAATATATCTACAAAATGTGTACTTGTTGCTCCATCAAATCCAATTTCTTTTGCAACCTCCATCGCAATTTTTTTTGAAACCTCTCCCAAACCAACCTCTCGTATAATTTGATTTTTGACTGACTCAATTTCAACTCCTCCTTCGGCAGAAGCAATTATCGTATAACATCTTTTACTTCTATTAAGAAATAATGATAGATAGATTTCTTTTTCATATTCGGACATTTTTTCAAGCAGAATTGCACGAGTCTTTTCGCCCTTGATGCTCATGTTTAGAACCTGAGGATAGTTTAACTCAAATTCATCTTCATTATGGCATTTTTGAATTCCACCAGCTTTTCCACGTCCACCAACAGGAACTTGTGCCTTTATCACGAATGGATATCCAATCTTTTTGGCATCCTTTCTTCCTTTTTCAATGTCAGTAGAAGAGATGCTATCTGGTATATTGATATTATACTCTTTGAATAATTCCTTGGCTTGATATTCTAATAATCGCACAAAAAATGATGATTATTTCAGTTTATAATCGTAAGTGTCCATATTAGCTCAATTCCTTTTCCAACAGATCAACAGTTTCCAAGAACAAATCCTTACTTTTTCTTAAAAGCCTATCTGGAAATTCCTCTAATGTGAATACAAGTTGCTGACTAACTGTTGGGACGATTATTCCACCAGATATAATCAATTGTTCGATGACATAGTTTTTCGTTAAACTACAAATCACTTCTTCATAAGATCCCTCTTCCTCCTCCATGGTTTGGCGATATAGAATAATGGGCGTACCTGTTTTTTCTACGATAACTGAACCCTTTTTCAAAAGATCAGTTAAATGATGAATGGACCAAGTATCAAGGCTTATCTGCTTGACCATGCTTACATTATACATTTTTTGTATATATGGTGATTGTTTGCTTATACACCAACTAGAAGTTATTAGTTTTTGATACGTTTTGACCTCCTTTGTATGTAAATATTGATCTAGAATAAAAATAAAAGAGACAGGGTCAGAACATAATAATGAATGAATTAGTTGCTGTTCTTTGTGTTGCATTTCTTGCCGGTGGCTGGATTATTTTTATGATTGGTAGAAAAAAACGACAAAAAAATACATCTTGAGAAAATCTAATCCATAATACGATAGTTATTCTACTGCGATTTTGATTTTTTGCCCATCAATATCATCATCTTTGTATTCTTTGCAAGTTTTAGTAAAATTGACTTGTTTAACTCTGACTAAAAATGCAAGTTCTTCAGTCTTATCTTTCAGCATATCCAATGATTCCTGTTCCAAATCTAAAATTGATGCTATGTTTAGCATATCTGTTGGATTGTAACCCCTTTCTTTTCTAAGAGATTGTAATCTTCTAGCTAAATCCTTTAACAGGCCTTTTGACATCAACTCTTCGTTTCTTACAGTAGATATTATACCTATGAGATTGTCTCTCTTAAAAAATGCAAAGCCTTCTTGAACATCAAAATCTATGATAAAGTCATCAGTATCTAGAGAAATTTTATTACCATTGATGTCAAATGTAAAAGTACCATTTCTATCCAAACTTTCAATTATTTTTTCTGCATCAGTTTCAGCAAAAATTTCTAACAATTTTCCCAAATCCTGCTTTGCTTTAGGACCAATTGCCTTACGCTGCAGGTCCACTTTTGGTACAATAGGAATACCAGCTTTTTTCATTTCCAGTAATTCTGCCAATCCAGTATGATGCTCTAATTCAATAATATCACAAGTATGTACATTCAGTTGAGTATGCAGTAGATCAGATAACAACTCCATTTTCTCCCGTTCTCCTTGTTCAACACATATGATTGCCCGGTTTAATGGCCACCTTCTCTTCAACTTTCCTTTCATTCGTGCTGCAGCACAAACAGAAACGGCATCATTCATCATATCAAACGATTCCTCAATTTTTTCATCAACAAGTGACTTGTCTGCCTTTGGCCAATTTTCTAAAAGTATTGATTTTTCATTTCCAAATGTTGTAAGATACAGGTATTCACTGGTGAATGGGGAAAATGGATGTAATAATACGTCTAACTGTTTTAACGCATTAGCTATAATTGCATATATTGCAAATCTTCTATTTTTTTTAGATTCGTTATCATCCCAAAGTTCTGGTTTTGTAATTGGGATGTAAATCTGGCTTAATGAATTAATTAGAAAATCTTCTATCGCCTTTGCTGATTCATGAAACTTACATTTTTTGTTTAATTCTGTACAACTATCAATTGTTTTTTGAAGTTTTGAAAGTAACCAAGTATCAGTTGGACCCAACAGTCCTTTTCCCTTTGCCCAAGATACAGTTGTTTGATTTATGTCAAATGTGTCATATTGACTATTTTGTTTAAAATACAAATGGATATGAAATAGAGTACTCAGAATTTGGTATGGTCTAGACATTAACTCCTTTACACTAAAATTCAAAGTTTCTATTGGACTAGATTTCCACATAAAGTAAAATCTTACAAGATCAACAGGATATTCAGTTAATAGATCAGACGCGTCAAGAACATTTCCAGTACTCTTACTCATTTTATTGCCTTTTTCGTCAAGAACATGCCCCTGAAATAGAAATGATTCGTAGGGTGCAGTATCTTTGTTGTTTAGAATAACATTTTCGATTAATAGTGTGTATGCCCATCCACGTGTTTGGTCAATACCCTCTGTGAAAAATGGTGCAGGGATTTTTTTTTCATATTCATCATCACTTAATGAAGCAAAAGGTGCAACACCGCTATTATGCCATGTATCCAACACAAATTCTTCCCGTTGCATTTTTGAATTACATTTTTTACATTTTATTGAAATTCTATCTATCCAAGGTCTGTGTAATTCAAAATCAGGTCCGTCAGGAAGGTCATCTGATGCATCGACGATTTCCTTTCTTGAAAAGAGTCTTTCTATATTTCCACATTCACTACATTTCCATATTGGTAATGGGCATCCCCAAAACCTTTCTCTTGAAATACACCATGGATGTTTCTCTTTGATAATCTCTAAAAATCTATTTTTTGGTTGATCAAAAAAATACTCAACTTTTTGTGCAGCATTAATCGCTTTGTCGTCCAGCCTGTCAAGCATGTAAAAATATTCTCTTCTTGCAAGCCAAACTAGTTTATGCTTGGAACGCCAGCATAGTGGATATTTATGCTTAATTTTACCAATTTTTACTAAAGCATTTTTTTCTTTCACATCCTGAACAATTTTTTCATCTGCATCACGTACGAACATTCCAGCATACACACCAGCTTCATCTGTAAATTTTACCTCATCGTCAATAGGAGAAAATATCTCAACTTTGCGTTTCATCGCAATGTTATAATCATCTTCACCATTAGCTGGTGAAAGATGTACAATTCCTGTACCAGTATTGACATCAACAAATTTTTCAGCAACTGCAATGTGATAGTTTTCTTGCTTTGACATTTTTTCTAATGCAGAAATATTATCTAGTAATGGATGAATGTATTTTTTGCCTTCAAAATCAGCACCACTCACCGTTTTCAATGTTTTATAATCTTCTACTTTAATTTCTTTCATAAATTCTTCAAGACGTGTCTTACCAATTATCCATACTTCATTATTGGTTTCTACGTAAACGTATTCTTGATCAGGATTAAATCCAACCATTGCATCTGTTACAAGTGTAAATGGCATTGTAGTCCAGACAATAAAATATGCATTCTCATCTTGTAATTTCACTTTGTAGTATAAGGAAGGATCTTGAACTATCTCATAGCCTTGGTTAACTTCAGAATGGCTTAGTGAAGTTTGACAGCTTGGACAGTAAGCGACTACTCTGTATCCTTCTGTTAGTATATTATTTTCATGAGCAGATTTTAGTAGTTTCCATTCTCTTTCAATATATTCATTCTTGTATGTCCAGTATGCATTTTCTTGATTAAATGACATCCCAAGTTTTTCGTCAACATCAATCCATTTTTGATGAAATTTTGCCACAATTTTTTTACATTGAGCAACTAAATTTTCAACTTGCTCTTGTGTCGTAATCTCACTTTTGCCATTTGTAATTCCAAGTTCTTTTTCAGCCTGTAATTCGACTGGAAGACCTTGTGTATCCCAACCCGCATTAAAAACTACATTTTTTCCATTTAATGTGTTAAACCTATACCATAAATCTTTGAAGACACGACCTCTAAGATGACCTGCATGAGGTTCACCGTTTAGCGTAGGAGGTCCTTCGATGAACATGATTTTATCCATCTTATCCGATGAATCATCTATCAATTTTTTTAAATCTACTTTTGAAAGATATTTTTTAGTGGCTTGTTCAATCTCTTTCAGATTAAACTCATTAGATAATTCCATATCCGTTCTCATTTGTTGAGAATAGGTACATCTTTTTCATCATTTGCTCTTTCAGGATCCATTGGTTCAAGATGAGCATCATCACGATGCATGAAACTGTGAGCTTGATTCTCTTTTCCTCTACAGAACTGATTGTGGACATTGATTGCAATCTTCAACGTATCTTCATTTTCATGAAATTCACGTTTACCACACTTTTCACAGACAAATTCTGGCATATGTTTCACTATTTTCTAATGTATTTATTTTATTCCTATACCTAGATAGAGTATGCCAGAACCTAATTTTGCTGCATTTGGATTATGGTCATGTCTTACCATAGCTGTTATAGTAGTTACTGGTTTGGTATACAGAATTTACAGGAAAAATAGAAATGAAAACGTTACATCTTGAGAAACATGGCCTGAGAGGTCTTGCGATAGCTGAAAGTTTTTTGCAAAATTCAAAAAAATCAATCCTTGCAGGTCTTGTTACAACATCAGATTTCATTATTGACGGATTTATTTTTGGACACTCCACGGTTGGTGGTGACGATGCAACGGATACAATATTATCCATGTACACAAAACTGAATCGATCAGATATCAATTTTATATTAATTTCAGGAATCGTGATATCACTCTACAACATAATAGATATAAAAAAAATATCGCAAAAAACTGAATTACCAGTTATAGGTGTAACATACAACGATTCAGATTCTATTCAAGATGCAATCAAACATCACTTTCCTAATTCATACAAATCAAAACTTGATCAATATTCTAAATTAGATTCACGTAATGAAATTACTCTGCACACATCATACAATTTGTATATACGTAATGAGGGCTGTACTGTTCTGGAAGCAAAACAATTACTTGATAAACTTACATTACAAGGCTCGTTCCCAGAACCGTTAAGAATTGCACAGTTACTAGCAAAAACTCTTCTAAGATCTAAATTTTAGTTTACTTCTCGCACGCGTTCTTAATTTTGTTTTGCAGCAAGGACATCTACTGTCAGGTGTAGAAAAATATGCAGCACAAAAAGTACATCTTTTGTAACCAACTGAATATCTTGGTTGTTTAGATGCAATTCTTACTCTTAATTGATCACAAATCCCCCTGCATATGATACCCATGATGGAACTAGTATTTTGTAGTGATTAATATTCTTAGTCTTTTGTTCTAGATATTTTTTCTATGTATGCTAAAACCCCGGTATAGTCTAATTCTCCAAATCCTGCGGCTAATGCATCGTCATAAATTTTATTTGCACGCTCAGTAATAGGCAGAACTGCATCAAAATCTTTTGCAGTCTTAGCAATTATGTCCAGATCCTTTTTCAGATTTTTTAGAGTGAAAGTTGGTTCATATTCATTCTTTATCATTTTGTAAGCTTTCTTTTCAGACATTCCAGTACCAAAATATGTAGAGTTTAAAATTTCTAGAAATTTTTCTGGTTCAATTCCAGCCTTTTTCATGAGTATGATACCTTCGGATAATGATAATGCTAATAATGAAATTTGCATATTCATTGCAAGTTTTATGGTATGTGCACTACCTGATTCCCCCAGGAAAAATATTTTATTAGCAATTGTTTTGAAAATTTTCTGATGTGTTTCAAATAGTTCCTTGTCACCAGATGCCATCAGTACTAATCCACCATTGATAGCTACGTTTGGTCCACCCATTACAGGTATTTCCAGTGATTTTATTTTCATTGTATGAAGTTTTTTTGATATTTCTTGCGCACCTGTTGGGTTAATTGTTGACATATCTGCAACAGACAGATCTGTATACTTCCCTGAAGTTATTCCATCGTTTCCAAACAATACTTCCTTTACAGCATCTGCATCTTTCACACAAGTGATAACTAGATCAGAAGATTCCGCCATGTGTTTAGGTAAATCAAATATTGTGGCGCCATTCTTCGCTAGTTTTTTTGTTTTTGATTTGGTTCTATTGTATACATTAAGATCATATCCAGATTCAAGCAGATGAAGTCCAACTGCCTCACCCAACATTCCTGTTCCGATCAGACCAACCTTTGTCATAAAACTTGATTGTGATTAAATTATGTATATTCTTTGATCACATAGATCGATATTCTATTTTACAATAAGATAAAATCCTGTAAATTCTCAGTATTCATATCATATAATATCTTCAGCAAACTGTTGGGTAGCATAAAGGATGTACTTTTAAAATCGATGAGAGATAACCCAGAGATTATCAAAAAAATGCAAAACGAAGAATCTGATGAAACGATAAAGGCTATACTCAAAATGATTCTTGATGAAGCGCAAAAGGATCCTGAATATTCAGGTGTAACCCATTAATTATAATAACTGAAAATATTCCAGACATCAAAGTGTATTATGATGATAGGCAATAGGATTGTTTCATTTTTTGTTTTGATGGCTATTTTTTCTGCAGTTTTTGCGATTAGTGCAGAAACTACTCTTCCAGAGGAGGAGGTAGAGATGATTATGGAGGAATTTGAATCGATGGTTGAAGGAATAGACGCATTTGGCATCTTTGTTCATAATACAGCGCTCTCTTTACCCATGTTTATTCCTGGATTTGGTATCATTTGGGGCATGTTTTCGGCATTTTCTACTGGAATCGCATTCGCTGCAATCAAAAGCGTGAATCCACTTGTAGAACAAATTCCAGCATTGAGTATCTTATTCATGACGCCATTTGGATTGATGGAGGTTGCAGCATACTCAATCGCAATGTCAAGGAGTTACATATTCATCCATAAAATTGTCAAGAAGATACCAATTCGAAATGATATACGTGTAACACTTATTGAAATAGTAATTCTACTTGGCCTGTTATTTACTGGAGCCTATGTTGAGTGGTATATGATTGAAATGTCGTCTCAAATATAATTATTCTATAAGCTTTGTAGTGTGACGGTAAAGATCGTAAAGTTTCTTGCCATCTAACTCATTATTGATCTCGTTTCCAGTTTCATGGAAGTATCTACGCTCAATTATTTTTAATTTGTCAGCGACATCATGATTTTTTGATCTTCTTTTAAGATCATTATACTCAGCAACTAATTTTTTGAGTTCAGAGTTCTTCATATCATGCTCTAGTTCTAGTTGTAAGCTCCAAAGTCTGATCAATCAGTGTTTGAAGCCGAGTCTTTACATCATCGTTCACTATTTCACCGTTTTCTATCGTATCTGCGGTAACAAAGACAGCTTTTGGGTTTGTAATCACTTTGAAATAAGACATGAGTTGTGTTAGTAAGGTTTGAACATCTGTAAAACCAATATTACCTGAAGCCAAAACGACTAAACCTGCAGTTTTTCCCTCTGTTTTTCGATAATCAATATACTCAAATAGGTTTTTCAACGCAGAACTGAAAAACGAGTTATAGATCGGTGTTCCTACAAACCAAACATCAGCTTCTGTGATATCTTTGATTGCCTGCTTTGTAGTTTCGTTGTGATTTCCATCACCAGTATAGTAATCAATTCCACCTTCTGCCAGGTTAATGAATTTTACATCCGAATTATTTTCTTTGATATGATCAGAAACAAATTTCATTAAAACTTGAGTTTTTCCATTTTTTCTTGGACTACCTGAAATTATTACAATTTTGCTCATTTCCATCTTGTATAAATATGGGTATTTGTTAGTTTTTGTATGGGAGAACATGGTGATATGGGGCAACTTCACGAGGAAATTCATCAATTAGAAGACGAATTCCGAAGCCTAGAGTTCAACAGACCTTATGAAACTGAGAAACTACGTGCATTGGCTACTGAAATTTATGAAAAGAAAGTTAAACTAGCCGAGTCTGAATTACAGTTTTAAAACCAACATCAACACTTTTTCATTCATCTCGTATCCGTTTTATGATCAAAAACGCAACTATAACCCCAACTATAGATCCAATTATTATGAATTCGGTGAAAAATGAATCATTCATTGATATTATTATGATAGATGGATAATAAACTATTTTTTATTTCAATTTCCTGACTAATTATCGAATTATTTTTATTTTTAATAATAAAAAATATCAAAAATAAAATTATAACGTATAAAGCTTACATTACAACCAAAATAAGCACGATCGCAAAAAATGATCGTGTTTATGTATTAGCTGGATCTAGCAAAGCTAGACATGGATCAAGATTGATCACAGTGCTCCCCTATACGGTGACTTTCTTGATTCATGTATGTTAAGCTAATCTACTTTATTAGTGAATCGTACGAAATTCGCAACAGCAAAATTTCATGTCATCAACTGATCAGAAAATGTTGAAACATGTTTAATAGTTATGTAGTCAACCGTTGACGATCATTTTCTTTCTTCAGCTTCCAACGTCCACATTTCATTACCTAATCGTGACGCAGAAAATTCCAAGTGACCAATAATTCTTTCTCCTCTCCTAATTACACCGAACTCTGATTTTTTTTTCTTGAATATTTTGTCCTTTGGCTTGTAACCACCTTCGATCACTTTAGCTTTGAAACGTTTGCTGGCCTTTACAATGATACTTCTAGCAACTTTTACGTCGCCTATCCACGAAAACATCTCAAAGGCTCCAAAATTTTTAGTTTTTATTTCAGAATTGTATGTTCTAGCTTCAAACTTCAAATTATTTTTCTTTGCTTGCTCGTTCATCCATTCAATTGCACGCTCGGCAAATTTTGTTTCTATGCCAAATGTTTCAGATTCTCGCATGTATATTATCTAAGACTTAATTGTACATGAATGTTATTAGAAAAAATTGCCACCTGAAGACAGCGAAAAAAACTGTCTTCAAAGGCTAAATAGGGTTTGTTCTTGGACCTTCATCTAGAATCTGTCCGGCGTTACCCTCAACACGCTTACTATAGTTACGTGAATGTAGTATATACATCCGATCTAAGAATTCTATATAGATTTTATATATAACCTCAGAATTTTAGCCTCAAAAAAATCAGTTTCTTGGCACACTTCGTAATGTCATTCTAATGTCATTTGAATGTCAGTTAATGCAAAATACTGTCAACGGTAAATGGTAGACTAGATTTACTCAATTACTTTTCATACTAAGATTAAGTCAATGAAGAAAGAATCGAGTTAAGGCACAAAAAGAACCAATAGTATAAACGCACACCCAAACACATTTGCTAATACTAACATTTTTTTGAGATTCATGTTAATTTTCTAAGATTTTTTTGATTTCATTTAGTGCCCTTTCAGAATCTTCTGTTTTGGAATCTGCAATCGTGTCTGCTAACCTCGCTAGAAGATAGAGTAGACCAACTTGATCTCGAACACTATTCGGGAGAGTTGTAAGTGTCAAATGGAAGGAACGAGAGGTGGCCTTGAGCAGCCCATCAATGTGCTCGTCAATTACCTCAGCCATGCTTCTTTCACCTCCGGCACAATCGCTTATCTGTTGAGTGCTTCGCAGATTCTTCTATTTCCACACTCTCCAATCTTTGTCTCCTCTATTAGGGGAATTTGGCCAGTCCAGCCAACTATCGTCGTGATGCCAACCAGTAAAGTCTCTAACTCCGTTCAGTTCTAGATAAGTTGCTGCAGCAGTGAGTCCGGACCTCGTTGAGGCTTCTAGAGTGGAAGGCCAATCGATGTTTATCCAATCTCCTCCCAAAATCACTCCTTCGCCAGCGTCTAAGGGATTTGGGCGAAGGCGTTGAGATCCTGCCATTAGGGCCGTAGTGGCCCGATTAATTCTAACAACGCGGAAGTCGATTAATGCCGGAGATTGCGGGAATGCAGTTTCGATTACCCTTTTGTATTCGTTCCTAATCAATTCATCCGCCCAGTCGATATATGGGTCAGCGTAGGACACAGGGCTGGAAATCCAGTGACCCGGCAAACCACCTCTCTCTCCGTCATCGAGTTCACCAGAGCGGTCGAATAACATCTGAATCAATGGTTCATCACAACAGATCACGAAAGGTGTACCATCGGGTAGCACAGGTCCCTCATGGAACGCGTGAATTCCGATTTGAGATGTGTTGCCCAATTTCGCGAGTCGTTCTGCAACGTCGTGTGAAGCAAGGCTTGCTGTTGATCCTGTGAGAAGCCTCGCAGTGGCTGTAATTTGTGTGCAAATAATTACTGTTGAAGCGGCATGAAATCCATCTATTGTATTCACACCCGTAACCTTTCCACTTTCTCGGAATAGACTC